>Ga0210387_10000619_pt1 | contig 25580 bp, 25 predicted proteins | sample IncBWC7OmetaG_FD_160108 | JGI IMG/M metagenome (GOLD analysis project Ga0210387, IMG submission 160108) | Forest soil microbial communities from Barre Woods Harvard Forest LTER site, Petersham, Massachusetts, United States - Inc-BW-C-7-O ...
AAGTGCTTCCCGGTGGCGATCATCCCGTGATCTTGGAGTCCCGCGATAAACGCCCGGCCAAACGCCGCATCCAGCGCCGGCGATTCCCCGTACGATCTCGTGTTGATCACCGGGTTGCTCGCGTTGTTGTTCACGTCGAGCACGGGCGCGTAGTCGATATGAATACCGAGCGCGCGCCCTTCGGCCGCCGTCACCCTGGCCTCTTCGTACGCCAGCATCGTGTCGCGAGTAGCCCCGAATGCCATCTCCGGGGGAAACACGACGGCGCCGCCCAGGTCTATGGCGTTGGGCAGGAAGTACCCGCCCCGCGCCCGCTGACCAGCGCCAAACTCTAGATCGGCGCCGACTAAGAGAGGCACCGCGGCGGATCGCTGCAGTGCGTTCAGTTTCTCGGCGATTTCGAGTGGCGAGCCCACCGAGACCGTGAGGCCGCCGACGCCTTCGTCGACAACGTAGTGCCGAATGGCTCGCCACTGCGGCGAATCGGTGCTGACAAAGTCGCCGATCATGCTCGGCCAGACCATCTGCGCGGCCTTCTGGCGCAGAGTCATGGAGCCGATCACCGAATCGACCCAGGCGAGATGACTCTTCTGCGCGCCCGGTTGCACAATCGGCTGCGTGACGGGTTTCGCCGTCGCGCAGCCGAGGACTATCAGCGATACGAGGGTGGCGCGCATGGCGCCTACCAGTTGATGGTTCCCTGCTTCGACGTGTCCACGTCTTCCTGACGCCCGGACTTGAACAAAAATGCGTCCAGGTTCCGCGTCAGGAACTGTCTCGCCTGGGGATCCATGACATTCAACCCATAATGGTTGATGAGCATGGTCTGCTGTTTGAGCCACTGACCCCAGCACTCTTTGCAAATCTCCGCGACGATGCGCTGCCCCAGGGCGCCGGGAAATGGCGCCTTCTCGAATCCCTCGCGTGACTGGCCGCAACGGGTACAGGTCACTTTACGCGGTCACCCGGGCGTATTGAACCTTGGCCAGGCGAACGAGCGCCAGGAGGCGGATATAGAACCAGCCCACATCGAACTCGTACCACTTGGCCTTGAACTTGGCCGAGTGCGGGTCGGCGTGGTGGTTGTTGTGGAGCTCTTCGCCACCGAGCCAGATCGCCAGTGGCACGATGTTCCGGCTCTCGTCCTTGACGTCGAAGCTCCGGTACCCGATCGCGTGGCCAATGCCGTTGATCACGCCGGCAGCCCAGAACGGGATCCAGATCATCTGCACGGCCCAGACGATCGCGCCGATCATGAGACCGAAGAGATAGAGGTCGATCCCGAGAAGCAGGATAATGCCGAGCGTGTTGCGGCGAGTCAGGAGGTGGCGCTCGAGCCAATCGTTCGGCGTGCCCTTTCCGTACTTCTCCAGCACGCCCGGCTGGCCGATGGTCTTCCGGTAGTAGAACGCACCCTTGATCAGGATGTTGCGCAACCCTTCGAGGAGCGGGCTGTGCGGATCACCCTCTCGGTCGGCGAACGCGTGGTGCTTGCGGTGCACGGCGACCCACTCTTTCGTGACGATCGACGTCGTGAGCCAGAGCCAGATCCGCATGGGGATCGACGCGATCGCGTGGAAGGTCACGCTGCGATGCGTTTGCGAGCGGTGCAGAAACAAAGTCACACACACGTTGGTGATGTGTCCCATCACGATCACGACCACGATCGGGATCCACCAGTGTGACGACAAGATGCCGTAGAAGGGCATTCACATTCCTCGAAGATGAGTCGACGCTACTTGAACTTAGCGGATTTCCCCGCTTCGCGCGACCGGCCTACTTATTGACGCTTGGTGCGTTCAATCCGCCACTCGTCACGGCGGGCGGAGCGCCCCACGTGTCATTCTTCGGATTCCAGTCGGGCACGAGGCCATCCGGCCACAGCCGCGCGCCAGTCACCGCGCTTTTGACTTGGACCACCGCCTTGAACACGTTCCCGCGCGACCAGATGTCGACGGGCAAGTGAACGTCTTGCGTCGACCCGTTGGCGAGCGCCAATCGCATTGAGACGGGAAACACAATCGACGTGTTCTTGCTCAGCGTCACGACCGCCACCTGACTGCCGTCCTGCTCGCTGTTCACGACGTTGTCGATGCCGATATCGAGCACGTCGGTCGAGTAAAAGAACCCGCGCCAGAACCACGACAAATCCTGTCCCGACACATTCTCGATCGTCCGGAAGCAGTCGGCCGGCGTTGGATGCTTGAACGCCCAACGATGGACGTACTCCCGCATGGCGCGATCCATCGTCTCGCGACCGATGACATTGTCCCGCAGCGTGAGCAGCACCGCGCCGGGTTTGCGATAGCCAACCGCGTCGTAGCCTTTCTCGGTGATATGGTCGGGCGCGGTCATGAGCGGCGCCTGGGAGCCGTCGTCGACGGCGTCTTTCCAGTCCGCCATGTATGTGCTCCAGACTGACGTCCCGGGATACCGGGCGTCATTCGCGAACGCATTCATGTACGTGTTGATCCCCTCGTCCATCCACGCATAGCGCCGCTCATTCGACCCGACGATCATCGGGAACCACTCGTGCCCTTGCTCGTGATTGAGCACACGGAAGATCGATTGCGGATCGTCGGTGCCGTAGGGCACCATCACGAACATCGGATACTCCATCCCCGTGAGCGTCCCCGTGACCGTGGTCGCTTGGGGATACGGGTACGGATACAAGAGCTCCGAGTACTGCCGGATGGTCCATTGGGTCATCTCGGCGGCGGACTCCCAGCTTTTGTGCGCCTTGGCGATCTGGTAGTACGCCTGGCAGAGAACGCCATGCCAGCTCGTCGCATCCCATCGAAAATCCGGCGCGGCCGCCCACGCCACATCTCTTACTCGCTCGGCTCTGAATCGCCACGTCTTCGTGCCCGCCACCGGTCGTGCAACGGCTTCGGAGTCCGCGATGATGGCAATGACCGCGCTCGCTTCGCTCGCGCGTGTCAATCGCTCACGCTCGGCTGCCGTGAGAACGTCCCGAGGGTTTTGCAACACACCCGAGGCCGCAACCGTGTAGCCGGCGGGGAGGGTGACGGCATAATCAATATCACCGTACTCGAGATAGAACTCACCTTGGCCGAGATACGGATCGACGTTCCAACCGCGAACGTCATCATAGACGGCCATCCGGGGATACCATTGCGCGATCGTATATAGTGTCCCGTCGCGCCCCATGCGATCCGAGCCCGGCACCGGCACGACGAACGAGTACGCAACCGCAATCGTGATCGTGCCGCCATGCGGCGGAAGCGGCGACGCGAGATCGAGCCGCATCATGGTGTCGTGGATCTTGGGCTCGACGCGAACACCATCGACCTTCACGTCGGACAGCGTGTACCCGCCATCAGCATCCGTGGCGAAGAGGTACGACCCCTCGCTGCCCGCACGAAATAGATTCTGATCGAGCTGCATCCAGACGAACCGCAATGTGTCCGGCGAGTTGTTCGTGTACCGCACGGTCACGGATCCGGTCACACGCTTTGCCCCGGTGTCGAGCGTGGCGGCGATCCTGTAGTCGGCCCGCTGCTGCCAATACTCTGGGCCGGGCTCGCCCGTCGACGATCGATACGCGTTCGGCCCAGGCCAATCGTCGCGCTCTTGAGCCTGGGCCGTCACCGCGCCGAGGAGCAACAACCCGATCAGAGCTTTCATATCACCACGGAAAGAGTGTCGACCCGTCCGGTCGCCTCATCGACGACGGCAACACGGTGGGCATTGGTGTCCGCGACGTAGACCTTGCCGTCGTGATACACCAAGCCACTCGGCTCGGCGAGCCCGCGCACCCAGGTGTCCACCCGGCGCGTCGCGGGATCGACCCACTTGATGGCGTCATTGTACGAATCCGCGATGAGGAGCCGGCCATCGGGATGCCGCGTAATCCCCTGGGGATGCTCCAGCCGGACCTCGTCACCCGCGCCGTCCTTGTCGCCAAAATCAAAGAGCCCAGTCCCGACTATCGTCTTGACACGAGGGTCGACGCCGAGAGTAAGTGTCCGAACGGCACTCGATTCGGCGTCCACGAAATCAACCCGGTCGCCGCCCCCGATTATTCCCATGGGCTGGGCGAGCAACGCCGCCTGTGCGGGCCCATCGACGAGGTCTTCTCCCGGCGCGCCAGCAAAGAGTGACGCCGAGTCATCTTCGATCCGCCAGATCTGGTGTCGCCCGGCACCGGCTACATAGACCGCTGGCCCGACGACAGTGAGGTCCCAGGGCGAAGAGATGCGCCCGGGGATAGGCTCCATGGTTCCGCTGGCGAGATCCCCGACGACCACCCGATGGTTCGCCCGGTCAGCGATGTACAGCCGGTCGCCAGCGAACGCGACGCCCTGGGGTGAGGCCAGTCCTTCGAAGACGCGCTCGACCTGCATGGCATCGTTATGTAAGCGGCCAACCAGCACACGGTCGTGTCCGCTATCGGCGATAGCGATGCGATGGCCGTCGATCGTGACCTTGCCGGGATACCGAAGGACGCCGGGGGTGATTGCCGGCTCGTCGGGCGGGAAGTGCCGGGGAGTCCGATCGATCAGCCCGTCCGGATCGAACGCTCCAATGAGCCGCTCGATAAATGGCTCCAGCATCTCGCTCGTAAACTCACCCGCATGCGACCCGACGACATACCCGGTCGGATCGATCGCCACGACCGTCGGCCACGCCCGCACGGCGTAGCTCCGCCAGATGCGAAACTGCCGATCGTTGACGATCGGATGCAGGTTGTCGAGGCGTAACGCCGCCTCCCGGATACGCGGCGTCTCGCGCTCGGCGATGAACTTGCCGCTCTCTACGCCAATGATCGCGATTTCGCGAGGGAACTGCCGCTCGAGCTCCCGCAACTGCGGGAGTACGTGTATGCAGTTGATTCAGCCGTAGGTCCAGAAGTCGAGCAGGACGATCTTCCCCTTGAACGTGTCCAGGGTCAGCGCCTGCCCGCCGGTATTGATCCAATCGAGGCCGGCCGGGAACTGCGGAGCCCGGACGCGCGGCTGCGTCATCTCGCGTTCAGTCATACGGGAAGAGTAGCAACTCACCGGCGGGGAAGTCGAATACCGTGACCCAGCGACACCAGAAGTCGGCGCCAAGGATCCCATCGCATCGCGTGTAGCCGGACTCTGCCAGCGGCGCGACACCACCCACGTCGCCCACGCCGAACTCCTGCGTCACCGCGACGTCGCCGGGTAACCGCAGCTCGATGGTCGCCCGGCCGTTCCTCCCAGCACGCGTCCGCCGCGACGCGAGATACTGCGGGGTGAGGATCGATTGCCATTCGTATGCGATCTCGAACACCGCGCCGCTGACGGCGGCGGTGTAACGACTGCCTTTCCAAGTATTCGGGATCATGGGGACGCGGCACGACGCGCCGGCGAGCGCCGGCCGTTGGTCGGCCGTGACCACCGCCACCGCTGGCACCGACGCATCGATAGCGACGACACACTCCCAAAGCCAATACGCGAATCGTCCGGCCAACGGTGGCTGGTACTCGCCGACGCTGGGGCCAATCTGGACGCCGTCTGCCTGCCACGTCCGTCCGAATACCGAAACATCACCGGCCCTCGCCCGCTCGCGCCCGGCGTCGTTCAGGAAGACTGGCAGGCCGCGGGCCTCCACGTACGATTTGTAGACGGTGCACCACGACCCGCTACTCGTGCCGAGCATGAACTGTACGGGCTCGCCGCGGATACTTCCGGGGATGAGAATGCGCCCCGAGTCGATCGACCGACACCGGACGATGTGATCCATTGTGAAACCCAGATTTCGGAGACGTCCCGACCACCTCGTCTCGAACCACCGGCGATCGCTCTCGGGATTCATCGTGTGGCGCGTACTCTCGATGATATCGGGTACCGTCGTCATCGGCGGTTTGACCGTCGTGTCGTGGGAATACGACGGCTTGAATGTGCTACTACGCGCACGCCTCGCGCTCGCGCTGGAGCTGATCGACCGCTACGACCCGAGGCTCGCTCGCCGCCTGCGTCGCGATGTCCGCGGCATCTGGATCATTCCGGCATGGCGCACCCACTGGAATATCCGCACCAGAGCGATCGCGCTGGATCTCCGCCGCGAGACCAGAAACACAGTCGAGGACCTGGCACTGACCCTCGTGCATGAAGCGACGCATGCTCGCCACCACGCGCTCGGCGTGCGATATGACGGCAAGCAAGCGCGCGCGGAGGCCGCGTGCATCCGCGCCTCCATGGAGTTCGCGGACCGGCTCGGGCCGGGTCAGGTGTCCTATCGACCATCGCTCGACGCCCTGGACGACCCCTGGTGGACCCCGGAGAAGCACGCAGCGCAAGCCGCCGAGGCGCACGAGATCCTGGGTATGCCGCCCTTTATGTCCGGGATTCTGAGGCGCGGAGGCAAGTGAGCGCACCATCCCACCACCGCCCCGGGGGCGGATTCCAGAATCCCTGGGGCCCCGGGAGCCAGCAAGCGCGGTTCGGACAATTCTTGAGGTGGGCACTGTTCGAGCGCCCACGGACGACCCGTCGGCGTACTCCCGACCGGGCCACGTTCGGGGCCGCTCACCAGCCCGTCGCGCCGAGCTTCGCGGTTCGCGAGTCGCCCGATATGCTCGCGATCACCTGGATTGGGCACTCCAGCTTTCTCGTTCAGATCGCCGGGCAAAACCTGTTGCTCGACCCCGTTTGGGGAGACCGGGCATCGCCGATATCATGGCTTGGTCCCCGGCGATGGACCCCGCCCGGGATCCCGTTTGATGCGCTCCCGCCGATCGACGGGGTCATCCTCTCGCACGACCACTATGACCACCTGGATCAGCCAACTGTACGGCGCTTGGTGAAGCGCTTCCCCGGAGCTCAGTGGCGCGCGCCATTGGGCGTGGGACAGTGGTTACGCCGGAGGGGAGTGAGCCAAGTGCGAGAGGCCGACTGGTGGGACCAGACCGACCTCGGGCCTCTGCAGCTAACCGCGACGCCGGCCCAGCACTTCTCGGGTCGTCGGCTGGACAACCGGAACGGTACGCTCTGGTGCGGATGGGTGATCCGCAGCGGCGGCCATACGGTATTTTTTGCCGGCGACACCGGCGCCCACCCGGTTTTTCCCGAGATCGGACAGCGCCAAGGCCCGTTCGACGCCGTGCTCATGCCGATCGGAGCCTACGACCCCGAGTGGTTCATGGGCCCCGTTCACATAGACCCGGAGCGCGCGGTCGCCTCGTTCCAAGCCCTTAGCGCCTCCGCCGCTGACGCTACCATGGTCGCCATGCATTGGGGCACGTTCCAGCTCACCGACGAGCCAATGGACGAACCCCCCAAGCGCGCGATCGCTGCATGGGCAAATGCGGGTCTCCCGCCACACCGGCTCTGGATCCCATCACACGGCGAGACGAGACGCTGGCCGTTACACACACACTGAGCTACCCTACGTGTAGCACGTAGCAGGCGCACACATTCTCCACCCGTCACATTGGAGCACGCGCCATGGCCAGTTCGAAGCGCACACGTCGTCCCACGAAGTCGGCCCGCAAACCTGCTCGCGCGAAGTCATCGAAGCGCGCGAGTGCGCGCAGCAGTTCTACGCGCAAGACGTCAGCGCGTCGCGCCGCAAGCGCGTCGGCGAGCGCAAAGGTTGCGAAGAAAGCAGCACCACGAAAGGCTGCCGCACCAGCGAAAGCCGCTGCGACAGCAAAGAAGGTTGCTGCACCGGTGAAGGCTGCTGCACCAGCGAAAGCTGCTGCGCCAGCGAAAGCCGCTGCGCCAGCGAAGAAGGTTGCTGCACCGGTGGTGAAGGCCGCCGCACCAGTGAAAGCAGCACCAGCACCAGCACCAGCTCCAGTAACACCAGCGCCAGTCGCACCAGCACCCACGCCAGTCGTCGCCGCCGACGCGGCGCCCAAGGCAACGAGCAAGTCGAAGAAGGCCGCGTCACCGGCGCCCGCCACGCCCAGCCCAGTTCCGACCGAACCACCCCGGGTCTAATCGTGGCTAGACGTTCTTGACCTCGCTCACCAACTTGGTGAGCGAGGCCTTGGCGTCGCCAAACAGCATGCTCGTCTTGGGATCATAGAACAACTCGTTCTCGATCCCCGCGAATCCGGGATTCATGCTGCGCTTCATGACGATCACGCTGCGTGCACGATCGACGTTCAATATCGGCATTCCGTAGATCGGACTCGAGGGATCCGTGCGGGCGGCCGGATTCACGACATCATTCGCCCCGATCACCAGTACGACATCGGTCTTGTCGAACTCGCCGTTGATCTGCTCCATATCATAGAGCCGATCATACGGGACGTCAGCCTCGGCCAGCAGCACGTTCATGTGCCCGGGCATACGCCCGGCGACGGGATGAATCGCGTACTTGACGTCCCCACCGCGATGCTCGATCAGCTCCGCCAGCTCGCGCACCACGTGTTGCGATTGAGCGACCGCCATACCGTACCCGGGCACGATGATTACGCGCCCCGCATAGGCGAGACGAAGCGCCGCGTCCTCCGCCGAGACCGGTGTGTACGATTGGCCCGTGGCGAGCGTCTTCGTCGTCGTCACGACGCTGCCAAACGCGCCGAACAATACGTTCGAGAACGACCGGTTCATTGCCTTGCTCATGAGAACCGAGAGCAAGAACCCCGACGCGCCGTCGAGCGCGCCGGCGATGATCAACACGTTGTTGCCAATCGCGAACCCCGTCGCGGCTGACGCGAGGCCGGCGTACGAGTTGAGCAGCGACACGACCACCGGCATGTCCGCGCCGCCAATGGGTAGCACCATCGACATGCCGATCACGAGCCCCAGGGCGATCATCCCGTAGAAAAACATCGTCTGGTCGGGCCGCGCGATCAGATAGATGAAGATGCCGAACGTGGCCGCGAAGAGCGTGAGGTTGACCGCGTTCTGCCCGCGGAACGTGATCGGTCGCCCGGGCATGAGCTCGGCCAACTTGAGCGTCGCCATCAAGCTGCCGGTGATCGTCAGCGACCCGAACATCACCTCGAAGCCGAGCGCCGTCATCTCGCCGTGACTGAGCACGCCGCCGGAGTTGTAGTAGGTGGCCACGCCGACGAGCGTCGCGGCGACCGCGCCGAACATGTGCGAGATCGCGATCCGTTGCGGCATCGCGGTCATCGGCACGAACATGCCCAGGGGGTACCCGATGAGCGTGCCGAGCGCGAGGCCGGCGACGATCCATTGGTACTCGACGATCTCGTGCTTGACGAGAGTGCCCACGATCGCCAGGACCATCCCGATCGCCGCTTGCTGCATACCGCGCCGCGCAAACTCGGGCCGCGTGAGGCTGCGGAGCCCGAGGATGAACATGACGGATGCTGCGAGGTACGTCGTCTCGATGAAGATGTCGCGGACCGGCATCGGCTACGGCGTCGGCGGCTTCGGCACGCGCTTGAACATCTTGAGCATGCGATCCGTGATCAAAAACCCGCCGACGACGTTGATCGTCGCCGAGGTCACCGCGATGAACCCCAGGATCGTGCTCACGGGCGTCTCGTGGGAACCCGCCGCGACCAGCGAACCGACGAGCGAGATCCCGGAGATCGCGTTCGTGGCCGACATGAGCGGCGTGTGCAACAGCGGCGGCACGCGAGTAATGACCTGGTAGCCGACGAACGCGGCCAGCACGAACACATACAGTTCGGTAAACGCTATCACTTGATCGCTCCGTTATGCGCAATCAACATGGCCTTGGTGATCTCGTCTTCGGGATCGAGCTTCAACTCTCCGTCCTTGATAAGGGCACCAAGCAGCGTCGCGATGTTCTTGCTGAACATGAGACTGGCGTGCTGCGGCACCGTTGCCGGCAGATTCACGGCGCCGACGATCCGCACGCCATTCGACTCCACCGTCTCGCCGGCAACCGTCAGCTCGCAATTCCCACCGGTTTCGGCGGCCAGATCAACGATGACGGATCCCGGCTTCATGGCCGCGACCATTTCACGTGTGATGAGCCGCGGCGCCGGCTTGCCGGGTATCTGCGCTGTCGTAATTACGACGTCGACCGTGGGGATGTGCGCCGCGAGCGTCGCAAGCGTGCGCGTTTGCTCATCATCTGTCTGCGCCCGTGCATACCCGCCAGCCGCCTCGGCAGAAGCCGTGACCGTGTCCGAGGCGACGAACGTCGCGCCGAGCGAGAGCACTTGCTCGCGAGCCGCCGGACGGACGTCGAACGCGCTGACCACCGCGCCGAGTCGCCGAGCGGTCGCGATAGCTTGGAGACCAGCCACGCCGGCGCCGATCACGAAGACTTTCGAGGGAATGAGCGAGCCGGCAGCAGTCGTCATCATCGGGAAGAGTTTCCCGAGCTCATTCGCGGCGACCAACACGGCCTTGTAGCCAGCAACCGTCGCCTGCGATGAGAGCACGTCCATCGACTGCGCCCGAGTAATGCGCGGGACGCGCTCCAACGCCAGCGCCGTCACGGGACGATTGCCCAAATATGCCTCCGGTCCGGTGCCGAAGAGGCTGATCAGCACGACCCCGCCGGGCATCGCGTCGAGCTCGGCCTGGCTGGGTCGCAGCACTTTGACCACGATCTGGGCGTCGCTGAGCGGGGCGGTAACCAGCGTGGCCCCCGCCGCTTCGTAGGCATCATCAGGATACGTCGCCGCCACCCCGGCGCCCCGCTCGACGCGTACCGTCGCGCCAATCTTGACTAGAGCCCTCACGCCGTCTGGCACGAGGGCCACTCTTCGCTCGCCGGGCGCAGTCTCCCGCGGAACTGTCACCGTGATGGCCATAGGCCTATCTTACCGCTTGTCCAGCCAGTCGGCGACGTTGCCGATGACGATATCGCGGCCGACATCGACCGTAATGATGTGCGTGCCCTTGTCGACCCACACCAGTTGCTTCTCCGCGCTGCCAAGCCGCGCGAACGCCGCCTCGGCGGCTTCTGGCGCGATCCTGTTGTCGTGATGCGACTGGATAAACAGGACCGGAGCCCGGACTTTTGGTTCCGCGGCCTGCGCCAGAACTACGACGCGACGCAGCTCGGCGACCAGCCGTGGGGTCACAGCGCCGTACGCGAGATTCCGTTCCGCCTCGACAGGATCGGTAATCGACCGCACCCCGCCTCCCACCATGTAGCGCACGCCTACGCCGAGCACCGGGGCCGATATCGCGATCAGCGCCAACCAGCGCGGCATCGCCAAATACGGCGCGATCAGCACTAACGCTGGTAGATCGGGCGATTCCGCCGCCAAGATGGTCGCCAGTGCGCCGCCCATAGACACACCGAGCACAACGGTATGGTCGTACTTGGCTCTCAAACTCGCATACTCTTCACTGACCGCAGCCAGCCAGTCGGCCGCTCTTGTTTTAGCAAACTCTGCTATAGTCCGCCCATGGCCAGGCAGCAGCGGCGCACGCACAAACCACCCTCGCGCCGCGAGAGCTTCTGCGAGATAACGCACGGTTTGCGGCGTATCCCCGAAGCCATGTAGCGCCAGCACAGCGCCACGATGCCGAGATCCAGGCGCCGGTGCTATCTCAAAAGACTCCGCCCCGACGATGATGCCGTCGGCTCCGCGCGGATGCCGCGCGTCGATGGCCCGCGCAGTGACGATATCGAGAGGGAGCATATGAGACGGCGCAATATACGCCGCCCCAAAAGGGCTCTAAGCGGCCGGCACCGGGCGATGTGGTTCTTTGACGATGTCCCCGATGACGCGCGGCGACTCCTGGGACCGCGCCATGAGATCCGAGACGGACGGGATCACGATCGTCCCGTTGATCCGCTCAGCGAGCCCATCCGATACGAGCTTGGCGATGACCAGCGAAACCGACTCGCGCGTTGCCCCGACGAGCTCGCAGAGCACCCGGTTCTGGGCCACGTCCAGAATGATCTGCCCGTCTGAATCCATGAACATTTTCTGCCGCCCCAGCCGACTCAGAACGGCGACCAACCTCTGCTCAACGGATAGCGTCGCCAGCTCGCGCATCTTGTCGAGCAACGTAGCGTGCTCAGCCATAACCTGGCCGACCAATGCAAACGCCTGCGGCGGATGTTCCCGGACGAACTCTCGGAACCGAACCCCGTTGAGATAGAGCGTCTCGCTCTCGTCGTCGGCCTTTGCGTCTGTGACGTAAGTGGCGCTAGTTCTTGATGTTGCGGCAAGACCCTCGCCGCCGAACGTGCCACCAGCCATCGCCACGGCGGGGATAAATCCGCGGCCGGCCTTTACCCGGGTCCGGAGTATGACACGGCCCTTGAGTACTACAAACAGCCCCTCTGCCTCTGTCCCACGCTGGTAAATGTCAAACCCTGCTGGCCATGTCGCCCTTGCGCCGTACCCGCTCGCGACGGCCATCTGTTCGGCGGTCAACCGGGCGGTCTCGTAGTGCACAGGTCGTCCTTTTTGTTTAGGTGCAAAGGCCTCCTGTCGCAATGTCTGGGCCGTCTGGACTTCTGCTGTCGAGTCAGCTTCATTTCTAATACCAACATGGAGCCGACGCCCCCGCCGTCTCGGCCATCCTTCGCGCTGCTTGGTGCCGATGCGTTCCTGGCCGCGCGCCCAGCTACGCCCGTGCAGCTTATGCATGCCTGCACGCGCGGGGGATATGACGCGGCGATACCAGCGACGTGGGGCGATGAGCTCATCGCCGAGCGGTGCATCGAGCGATTGGCGGAGCGGACGCTCGGACCCGCCGTCTTCTGCACCTGCTCGTATGTGCGCGACCGGTTACTGGCCCCAGGTCCAGACCTGGCGCCCTTCATGCTCTCCTTCGTCGCGCCGCCCGTGGCGGCCGCGCGGTACCTGCGGCAGCTCTATGCGGGGCGACCCATCGACATCACGTACGTCGGCGCGTGTCCGTCAGCCGACGACGAAGCGATCGACCGGCAGGTCGCGCCCAAGGCGTTCTTCGCCGAGTTGCGCGGCCAAGGTATCATCCTATCGCAGCAGCCGACGATCTTCAACTCGATGTTCGCGCCCGATCGGCGGCGCTGTCTCTCGCAGCCGGGCGGGTTGCCTACGCCTCAGTTGCTCGAGCGTCAGAGCATGCCGCGCGAGCTCGTGGAGGTCGCGGGGTTCGAGTACGCGGCGGAGTTGGCCCAGCATCTCATCCTGAGCGAGCCGGTTCTCATCGACCTCGCGACTCGCTCGGGCTGCGCATGCAGTGGCGCCGCCGTCGGCATTCCGCCGACCGAAGCCCGGAGCTCCGTCGTCGCGCTCGAGCCTCCTCGCTCGGCCCAGCCCATCGTCGAGCACGACGTCGAGGTTTCGGTCGATCTGCCGATCCCGGTGCCGAGCGCTGATCGCGGTCCGCCGCCGCCGCGCGACGACGCACCGCCTCCTCGCGTGCCGGACGCCAACGAGTTTCCTGATTGGCCGGGTGAGACCGTCGCGCACTTCGCGCGGGCGGTGCCCATCGGCGACCAGCGAGTGCCGCCACTTCCCGGCGACCAGCGGGTGGCGTCACCGCCGGGCACGTCAACTCCGGGCACCGAGCGACCGCGATCGCCGAGCGCGGAGCTCGCCGACATGCGCACGAGACCGGCCGACATGCCCACGAGATCGGCCGACACGCTCACGAGACCGGCCGATGTGCTCGCGAGACCGGCTGATGTGCTCGCGAGACCGGCCGATGTGCCGCGAGCCGCCAAGCCCGAGGTCGAAGTCGAGCTCGAATTTCGCGCGGCGCCCGTGGGCGACGTGTCGCGCGAAGCGCGCACGGAGCCACGTGTCGTCGAGCCGAGACTCGAGTTGCGCACCGAAAGCCAGCCCTTCGGCATGAACTTCGAGATGCAGTTCGACCGCGCATTCCGCTCGGCGTTCACGTCGGTACCGCTGTCGCTGCCGATCCCGCGCCTGCCGTCGACGGAATCGTTCGGGTTCCCGCTGTTCGACCGCGAGGTCAGCCTGGTCGCGACGCTCGATGCACCGGCCGACGCGTCTCGCCGCCGGAACCTGATGCCACGCACGCGCAGCGCCCAGGGCCGTACTCTGCCGCGCGCCTACGTCGCCCACCGCGCGGGGTCCCCGCCGGCCGGCGAGCTCGTCGTCCGTACGATGCGCGCACCATTGGCCAAACTCGCACCTGAGCCAACGCCACCCGTTGTTCGCGTCTCGACGCCAACGGTCCGCGCCACCGTGAGACCGCCCGAGCACATGCCGCTGTTCTCGGCGTTCGCCGCCAGCGGCGTCCTCTCGGCTGCCACGGAAGGCGACACGTCACTGACGCGCGACACACTCCGCGCTGGAGCCGAGCTGCGAGTCGAGCTCAGAACCGAACCGGCCGCGATGCCGATCGCCGAGCGCCCAGTCGCCGACCGCCCGGTACCGCTGCAGAGAACAGTCGAAGCCCCGGCACGGCGTCGAAGCACGCCGGTGGCGCGCACCCGCGTCGTCCGCCCACCGCGCGGACTCGCGCTGATCGGCCACTGGCTCCGCCAGATGCGCTTACGTCACCTGGCGCTCATCATCATCGGCCTGCTCACCATCGCGATCAGCGTCGCGTTCGCGCTCGGCTACCTCCCCGAGCCCGGAGTCGCCACGGGCCCGGCGCCGGCGCAGACGGTCCACTCGACTACGCCCCCGACTTAGTCCGTAACGCCGTCCCCGCGTCGTTGAGCGCTTGCGCCGCGGCGTTGAACCGGGCGGCAAGATCCGCGATCTCGCGAGTGACGAGCGCTTGATCACCTGACCGAATGGCTTCGGTCACGGACGGAAACAGGACATTCGCGTAGCCGTTATTCTCGTCGGCTGCAAAGATGAGGTTGCGGAACCAGGGACGCGTGCGCAGCCCTTCTGGCCGCGTCAACGCGCGCTCGACCCGCAAGAGCGCGAGGTTCACACTCTCCGGGACGGCACCGTGGCCGAGCGCCTCATCGCGGCTTGTGGCGAACGCGCGCGCCGCGTGCTCGAAGTTGTCGATGCTCGCGTTGATCGGATCGAGCGACACGGTCATGCCCTTCGCGCTCGCCGCGCGAGTGAGCGACGCGACGTCCCCCCGCATGGTCGTGGCGTACTCGACGTAGTCGTACGGCAGCACGTCCGCATTCGCGACGCGCAGGAGCATGGCCGCCGCGATCCGCGCCGCGGCCGCATGCCGCACATACCCAGGATCCCCGAACCGCGTCATCCACAGGTAGTCATCGTACGCCGAGTGATACACACCGGTCGGCCCACCGAAGCCCCAGTCCATGATGGGCACGCCGAGGTGGTTATAGAATCCGGCGAAGTCCGACCCGCCACCCGGGTCTCCGAACTTGGGTCCAGTACTATCCGCCGCGCGCCGCCAACTGTCATACACGGTGCCCGAGTCTGGTGCGGGAGAGGGCACTTCGCGGAGCACCGATCGCAGCGTCTCACGCAGCGACGGCGATCCCGTCGCGCCGAAATTCGGGCCGGCGGCGGCGACATCGAGGTTGATGTACATGACGGCCCCGCGCGCGATCCGCAGGGAATCGTCCTCGACGTACTCGGTCGACCCGATGAGCCCCCACTCCTCGGCGTCCCACGTCGCGAACACGATCGTCCGCTTCGGCCGATGCCCGGCTTTGACTTCGGCCGCGACAGCCCTCGCGGCCTCGAGGATCGCGGTCGAACCACTCACGTTGTCCGCGGTCCCAGGACCCCAGGCATCACGGTGGCCACCGATGATCACCATCTCGTCGGGATACGTCGTGCCGCGCACGATGCCGAACGTGTCCCAGATGGTCTTGTACGCGGCGGTCCCCGTGTCTATGGTCACCGCGACGCGCGCCGTCACCGGTCCCGGTCCGACGTGATACCGGAACGGCAGACCGCCTTGCCACGACGCCGGCAACTCGGGGTCGCGGGCGACGCAGATCGCGAGCCCCACACCGGCGCACGGCGCGCCACGATCGTGAATGCCGCGCAACAACTCGGCCGCGTTGCGATACGAGATCGGCACGACGGGAATGTGCGGGATCGCCATCTGCGCAATCGGGAGCCGCTTGGCGCCCGCGGTGCTCGGATAGCCTGGCGTCGACGGGTCGCCGTTGTCATTCATGACGCTGCCGCGCTGTACGCCTTGCTCGGGGCGCATCGGGCCGGACGGGAATACATCTCCTCTCGCGAAGCCATCATCGGCTGGATCCGAGAAGATCAACAACGCGACGGCACCGTGCTTCTCGGCCTCTCTCGCTTTGATGCCGCGGAAAGAATGGCCGTATCTCGCCATGACAACTTTTCCAGCGACTGATACCCCCACAGAATCCAAATGGGAGTAATCCTCGATCAGCCCGTAGTTCACATAGACGACTTCACCGCTCACATCTCCCGCGGCGCCGTAGCCGTTGAACACGGGAATCTGAGGATAGGCACTTGACGTGCTGTCCCCGGCCACCGGGCCTTCAGCGAGCGGCAATTCCATCTGGTCCGGCGACGTCCGCCAGACGTGAACCGACGTAGGATACGGCATGTAGACGTCGTACGACCGGACCGATGTCTCGAGGCCGTACGCTTTCATGCGCGCGATGACGTAATCCCGCGTGCGCGCCTGGGCCGGCGATCCAGCCATGTGCGGCTCGTGTGACAGCGTCCGTGAGATGGTATCGGCAGTCGCCGGCGCCGGACGCTCGATGACGCTGGCCTCGAGCACATGCTCGGTCGTCGCGTCGGCGGGCGTGTAACCGGGGAGTTGCGCGCCCGCGGGAATAGCGAGCAACAGCAGGCTAAGCGTGCATCGCATCGCGCACCCCCGTGATCACGAACTGGACCGCGACCGCGGCCAGAAGAAGTCCCATGAGGCGGGTGACGATGCGTATGCCGGTCCGGCCGAGCCGAGCCATCAGACGATCTCCGAGACGGAGTGAGAGCCAACAAGCGAGCGAGGTGAGTGCGATGGAACCGTAGACCACGATGTTTTGCGAAGGGCCGCGCGCCTGTCCCGCGAGCACCATCACGGTCGAGATGGCGCCGGGACCCGCGAGCATGGGCACGGCGAGCGGCGTAATCGCGACGTCGTCCTTCTCTTGCCCCTCGACGATCTCGGCGGGCGTTTCCTGCGTCGTGCGTTGTCCGCGCAGCATATCCATGGCGACGAGCCAGAGGATGAACCCGCCCGCAATGCGAAACGCGGGCAGCGTGATGCCGAATAACTGAAAGATGTAACGTCCAGAGGCCGCGAAAACGCTGAGCAGGATGGCCGCCGCGAGGCAGGCGCGTCCCGCCGTGCGGGCCCGCTCGTCCGGCGTCTCGCCGCTCGTGATCACCAGATACGTCGGGATCACGGCGATCGGGTCGACGATGGCCAGAACTGACGTGAACGTGATCAGGGCGAACTGGAAGTACTCGCGCACGCGCGAAGTCTAGTGGGCGGCCGGTGCCGCGCCTACTCGCCGGGTGCCGCGCTACTCGCCCCGCTGCCGCGCCTACTCGTACTCGGCCAGCGCCGCGTCGATGGCCTGTCGCAGTCGCACGTCCCTGTCGGGCCCCTCCGCGATACTGCTCACGAGCCGCGTAAACTGCCGGACCATTTCATCGGCGACAAACGCGGGCGCATGCCCACGCGAGACGCCGAAGGCGTCGAGTGCAGTCTCGGCCAGGCGCCGAAGACCGTCGCGCGTGTCTGGATCGAGACCCTGCAGAACTGACGGGTCACGTGGTCGTGGCGGCGGCGTGCGGCGCCGGTTTCGACGCGGGGCGTCAACTAAGTCGCGGAGGGAACCCAAGCGAACGATAAACGCGCCCGCCGTATGCTCCCGCGCCTCGACAATGACACCATGCCGCTTGAGCAGGGGCAAGAGCCGCACGATCGCCTCGCGGATGACCGGCACGCCATCCGTGCTCCCCTGACCACGTCCGGTGATGACCAGCACTTCCTCTCCGGGCACGGTCACCTGTCGCTCTCGCAACCACGCCTCGGCGCGCCGCACGGCATCGTCCCCGCTCGGCAGGCCTTCGCGCAGGTTGAGCGTGCGCTGAGGCCCGAACCGCGCCGCATCGAATGCGTGCTGGAGGCTACCGTCCGGCGGCTGCGACAACGGTGGGACGGTGCGGCGCGGACAACGCTTCCCAGAGGACGTGGCCGTCGAGTCGCTCCGACGGCTTGACGCCGAGCACGGCCGCGAGCGTCGGCGCCATGTCGACGACGCGCACCGTGTTCGTGTACTTGCCCGGTTTGAACGCGGGGCCGTAGAACAGGATCGGGACCCAGGCGTCATAGTCGTACACGGACCCGTGAGACGCCGACCCGCCCGGATCGCCCCAGTACCAGTACGGCTTGAGCGTCACGACGAGCTCCGGCGCTACGTCGTCCGGGAACATGTGGAACCAGCGGCGAGCGATGAAATCGCGAACGGTGTCCTTCTGCGCCAGCGTCCTCACCACATCAATTCTCGCGACTCCTGGTACCGCTCTCACGTTCGCCGAAAAGACCCGGATAAGCGAATCCGGATCGACACCGCCAGCCCGTAGCTTGTCCCTGTCCACATAGAGACATCCCTCGGAGAACCGCCACGCGGTCGAATCGACGCCATGGCGCGGTAGCGCCTGGCGAATGTACTCAAAGAATCCCGTGACGTTCACATACCCAGCACCCGCATTGGGATAGCGCCCAGAGTGCACCTCGGGGAATGGCGCCACTCCGTGGTCCGCGGTCAGCGCGAAGATCACCCGAGTCGAGTCGCGGATCGAATAGAGCGAGTCGAGAAACGCGCCGAGGTACCGGTCGAGCCGCACGACCTGATCGTGCAGTTCTTTCGAATCGGGCCCGTACCGGTGGCCAATCGCATCCGTGGTCGAAAGCGAGATCTGGAGCAGATCCGGCACGGGCCCTTCGCCGAGGTGCATCGCGCGCACGCCCGCGAGCGCGACCTCCAGCGTGAGCTGATCCATCATCGGCGTTTGCGCCAGAGCCCGCGTGACGGTCGAGTCGCGCGGCATCTTATGCGGGAACACGAAGTCTTTGCCGCCGCTCTCGAACGCGACCGAGTCCGGTTCAGGATACGCGCTATCGGGCAGCAGTGGGGTCCACGATGTACCGGCGAACGAGAGCGGCAGTCGCTTCGCGTTGAACTCGGTGAGCCAGGTCGGCAGCGTGTCGGAGTAGTAGGTGCTCGTCGTGAAGTTGCCGTTCGCGACGAACCACACGGCCGTCTGATGCGCCCGCCCGATCGGAAGAATCGCCGCGCGATCTTTGCGCGAGACCGACAGTGCGCGCGAACGCCAGTCGCGCACGCGCATCCAGTCGATCAGCGTCGACCCGCGAAACCGAAACGGCGAGGCGCCGGTGTCGTTCATCGCGATGAGTGGCGTCTGCACGTCGAGCACGCCAGCGCTGTTGGCGACGATGCCGGTATGCCGCGGGAATCGCCCGGAAAGCACCGCGGCGTGACCTGGCGCGGTCTCGGTGATCGCGTGGTCCTGGTACCCCTGCGTGAACACGGCGCCACGGCGATAGAGCCGGCCGAGTCCGCCAGTGAGCTGCGGCAGGAAGCGCGGGAAATAGTCAGAGCGCATCTGGTCGACGGTCAGGAACACGACCAGCGTGGGCAGCGGCGGCGGAGGAGCCTTGGTCTGCGCGACGGCGGCGAGCGGGAGCGTCAGCGCGCCGAGTGCCAATGAGAGCCGATTCACGCCGCCTAAGCTAGCGCCGCACAGCAAGTGCGCGTATCTGATCTGCAACAATCGGGCGCTGGCTCGGCGCAGCCGAGCTAAGGTCAACCGACCAGTCGAGCAGTGCGTAGCCACTGCCTCGACGCGCGGCGGAGCCGCGCAACAATCGGGAGCTTATGTCATCCCCTTGGGACAGCACTCGTGTTCGAACGACGACATTTCATCTTGAGGCGAGCCCGTAAGTTGTTGATTTACTTACGCGACCGCCCCGGCACCGAGCCTGCCTTAGACACGATGCCCCCCCGGTCGGAGGACCGATGTTCCGTAAGGCGCTGTTGTTCGCGTTGTTCGCGTTCCCGCTGACAGTTTCGACGCTTTCCGCGCAGTGGGTCGATCGACCCTACTATCGCGTGCCAGGCTCGACGCTGCCGGCTTTCCAAATCACGCCCTACGTCGGCTATATCGACTTCGGTCGCTATATCAACGGCCCGTTGGGCCAGGATGTGCAGCTTCCGAATGGCCCGATCTTCGGCGGCCAAGTCTCGCTGTCTTTAACGCGCTACGTCGCGGTTTTCGGCGAGCTCGGGTACGCGACTTCGAACCAAAGAGTGACGCCATACGGGTATGGCGGAGTGTTCTCCTCGAATAGCTCAGGTATCTGGGTCTACGACGGCGGACTCCAGCTCATGGCGCCATTTCGCGCCGCGGATCGTCATTGGCTGGTGCCATTCGTGCAGGTGGGTGCAGGCGGTGTCGACTATCGGTTGTACAATTACAACAATGGCGGTATCGCAACCGATGCACGTTTTGCATGGAACGGTGGTGTAGGCTTTGATTATCATTTCACGCGACAAGTCGGCTTGCGACTGATGGCGAAGGACTACATCGCGATGTTCAACGTGCCACATACGGTAATCGTACCCGCCGCCGGCGGGGGCACGACGACGACGCAAGTCACGGCGCAAAATAACAACAACAATTACGCCTTCTCGGCGGGTTTGAACATTGGATTCTGAACCTCAACGCCCAGCACTCGAACGTTGGCTCGCGCTCATGAGTGATCAGGAGGCGCGGCGCTTATTGCGAGAGTGCGTGGATCGCTACCGTCGCCGGCCGTACGCCGAGCTCCGCCGTGCGTGCGGAGACGACCCGGCGACGGTCGACGTCGCCGGGCGCTCCGGAGCGCATTATCGGATCATGGTGCACGTCGTGCCCGACAGCAGCGACGCGCGCCCGGACGCCGTCCGCGTGATCGCGCGGATGAGCGGCGACGAGTCCCTCGAGCGTCTACGCGACGAGTTTACGGTCGCGCCGAAGAGCCACGCCGGCGTGTAGCTGTTTCGACACGCAGATCTCGTCGCACGCCATACGGCGCGGGCAGATCACACAATCTCGGCAGATCTTCTCGGGATACCGCGCGCGGTCGACCACCGCGTAGTCCATCGACTCGAAGAACCCGGTCGTCAGCGTCAACGCGAACACTTCGGTGATGCCGCGCGCGGCGCCGAGGTCTTCAATGCGCTCGACGAGGTGCCGGCCAATGCCCATCCCATGGGCCGTCCGCGCGACCGCAACGGACGCGACCTCGGCGAGCGACGGCGCGTACTCCCTGAGCGCTGCGCAGCCGAGCAGTCGGCCGTGCCTATCGGTCGCAACCACAAAGTCCTCGATGCTCAGCGCAATGGCATCGGCGGTCTTCGGCAGCATGATCCGCTCGGCCGCATACCCGTTGATCAGAACAGCAATATTGTTGACGTCGGAATCACGCCCACGCCGATAGATCACGTTATTCATGCCAGTGATGCCTCGAGCCGCGACAGCCCATCGGCCAACTCATCGCGACGAATGGTCAGAGGAGGTAACAGGCGAACCGTATGGTCGCCCGCGGATAACACGAGGAGCCCCCGATCCCGCGCGCGCCGCACGATGTCAGCGGCCGGCTGCACGGTGTCGATGCCCCACATGAGCCCGACGCCACGGATAGCACGGATGTCCGAGCGCCGAGTCGACAACTCGCCGAGCGCGGCCTCCAGCCATGCGCCGTGGGCGCGCACCGTGGCCAGCAAAGTCTCGTCGCTGAGCCGCTCGACGACATAGCGCGCGACCGCGGCGACGAACGGACCGCCGCCGAAGGTCGTGCCGTGATCGCCCGGCTGCACCGCGCGCGCGATCTCGTCCGACAGCAGAATCGCACCCATCGGCAATCCGCCCGCGAGCGGCTTGGCCAGCGTCATGAGATCCGGCGTAATGCCGGACCGCTCGTGGGCAAACAGCCAACCCGTGCGAGCGAGCCCACACTGAATCTCATCCAGAATCAGCGCGATCTTGCGTTCCCGCGTGAGCGCTCTCAGCTCGCGCAAGAACCCTTCGTCGAGCACCCGCACGCCACCTTCGCCCTGCACGGGCTCGACGATGACGGCCGCGACCGTCTCCGCGTCGAGCATGCCATCGAGCTCGCGCAGATCGCGCTCGGCGATGGTGATGCCCCCGGCCAACGGGCGGTATGGCAGTCGATACGACGGCCGATCAGTTGCCGCCAGCGATGCGAATAACCGGCCGTGGAAGGCGCCGCGCAGGGCCACGATCTCGTGCTTGGGGGCGCCGCCAATGGTTCGAGCCCAGCGGCGAGCGAACTTGAACGCGCCTTCGTTCGCCTCGGCGCCCGAGTTACAAAAGAACACGCGGTCGGCGAACGAGTGCTCGACGAACCAGCGCGCCAGCGACTCGCCGGGCTCGGTGCGATACAAGTTCGACACGTGCACGAGGCCATCGGCCGCGGCATGCATCGCCTCTTTCAAGCCCTCATCGCCGTACCCGAGCGCATTGACCGCAATGCCACTCGTGAAATCGAGATAGGCGTTGCCTTCATCATCGAACAGCTCGGCGCCCTCGCCGCGTACAATGCGCATGGGCGCGCGCTTGTACGTCGCGAGAATCGCGTCGCCAGTGTCCACATATGCGCTTGTCATGCGAGCACCTCCGGCACAACCGCCGTCCCCGCGTCGTCGTTTGCCAGCATGGTGAGATCGCCAATCCGCACACGACCCACCCCGGCCTCGGCCGCGCTCGACGCAGCGGCCATCTTCGCATGCATGCCACCCGTTACGCCGCCCGGCAGAACGCCGGGCACGTCGGACACGAACAGCAGCTCGTCGGCTCCGAGTGCGACGGCGATCGCCGAGGCGGCATCATCGCCGTTCACGTTGAGCCCACTCGCCAGCGGCGAGACAACGGGCAAGTAGCCGGCGGCGAGGAGGTGCCGCAGCACCGTCACGCGTACCGCGCGCACGGTGCCAACAGCGCCGAGCGCGCCATCCTCGGCCACCACGGCCGAGAGGAGCGCGGCGTCTTCGCCGGAGAGGCCGAGTGCGTCTGCGCCGACCGCGACCAGCGCGGCGACGAGGCGCTTGTTGGCCAGGCCGGAGAGGGCCATGCGCAAGCGATCGATGTCCTCCGGGGCGGTGACGCGCCGGCCATTCACGAACCGCGGCTCCACGCCGGCGGCCCGCTGCAGGGCCGAGACTTCGTCTCCGCCGCCATGAACTATCACAAGAGCGCTCGGCGCTCCGCGCCAGCGCGCCGCGATCGCCTGCGCCAGGCGCGGATCGTTCTGCGCGCGGCCACCGATCTTGATCACGGTGATCGAGTTCGCAGCCGTCGAGGGCGCCGTCATCGGGGTCGCCGTCATCGAGGCAGCCCTGCGGTCTCTTCGATGCCGAGCAGGAGGTTCGCGTTCTGCATCGCCTGGCCAGCCGCGCCCTTGAGCAGATTGTCGATGGCGACGTTGACGATCACGACGGGCCGCCGCACGCCTTCAGCGGCCGTCACCGAGATGGCCGCCACGTTGCGATGCGTGACGTCGCGAAGCGACGGCGCGCTCGACACGACATCGACAAAAGGCTCGCCGGCGTAATACGAGGCGAATAGGGCCAGCGCATCGGCCAGCGGATCGATGACGGGCACGGTGATCGTCGCGAGGATCCCCCGCGCAACCGGCAGCAGATGCGGCGTAAAGACGAGATCGAGGTCGGCGCCTAGCGAGCCGAGCGTGGCCCGCATCTCGTCGAGATGTCGGTGGGTGTTCCCGACCGCGTAGGGCCGATAGTCCTCGGTCACCTCGGCGAACAGCATCTCACGCTTGGGCGAGTTACCCGCTCCGGTGACGCCACTCGCGGCGTCGGCCGTGACGGTCGCGCCGGGCATGACGACAGCATTGGCGACGAGAGGCGCGAGGCCGAGGAGCACGGCCGTTGCATAACACCCGGGATTCGCGACCAGGTTCGCGTTGCTCACGGCCCAGCGGGTCGGCGGGCCGAGCTCGGGCAACCCATACGGCGCCGTGGCCCGGTGGTCGGCCGAGAGATCCACGACCTTGGCACCGGTCTCCTGCGCGCGCGCGACATAGGGCGCCGAGGCGCCGTGCGGGAGCGCGCTGAACACGAGCGCGGCATCGCCGAACGGCGCGTCATCGGTCCCGACGAACGTCACGGCGCGACCGCCAACGCGGACGCATTCGCCTTGACGCTCGTTCGCCGCCGCGAACGCAAGGGTGAGCGCGGGATGCCGTGCCACGAGCGCGCAGAGCTCACGCCCCGCGTAGCCACTGGCCCCCAATACGCCCACAGGGTACTTATGCATCGTTAATGCATAATCTTGCATCGTGTCTCCGTCAATACATGCGAATAAAAAAGCCGCCCGTTGCATAGGGGCGGCTGCTGAGGAACGAGTCGGCTGACGGTTATTCGATAGTCAGTACACACCCTCCCAGGCAGCACCCACCCCTGTCGGGAACGGTCGCGGGCTGGGCACTCGGGCGGCGTACATGTACGATAGGTACAACCGGAAGTGACTGAAAGTCAACGGAGGGAGCGGGTGGCGAACAAACGGGAGCGGCAGGCGACGATCCTCGAGCTGATCGCGGCGGAGCCGGTCGCGAGTCAGGAGGATTTGCGCGCGCTCCTCAAGCAGCGCGGTTGGTCCGTCACGCAGTCGACGCTCTCGCGTGACATTCAAGAGCTGCGGCTCGCCCGCGTTTCCACCGACGAGGGGACGCGCTACCAGCGTGGCGACGCCGGCCCCACCGCCCGCGAGCGCCGGGCGCTCGACGCCTTTCTCCCCCAGCTTCTCACGAGCGTCGACGGCGTTCGCGAGTTTCTCGTCGTCAAGACCGAGCCCGGGGGCGCCCAGGCCGTCGGCGAGGCGATCGACCGCGAGCCGAACGCCGGCGTCCTCGGGACCATCGCCGGCGACAACACCGTTCTCGTGATCTGCCGCTCGACCGAGGCCCGCGAGCGCCTCGCCCGCCGCCTCAAGTCCATCGCCGCGGATCGATAGTTGACGTCTTGGGTCCTTCATGATTAATTATGCATCGTTTGCGCATGTATTCCCATATCGCGGACTTTGCATAAATGCCCAGCTCAATAGTCCTGGCCTATAGCGGCGGACTCGATACTTCGGTGATCGTCCCGTGGCTCAAGGAGCACTACCCGGGTGCCCGGGTGACGTGCGTCGCGGCTGACATCGGCCAGGGCGAGGAGCTCGCTGGCGTGCGCGAAAAGGCGCTCGCCTCAGGCGCCGATGCCTGCTACATCGAGGACCTGAGACGCGAGTTCGTCGAGGATTTCATCTGGCCCACGCTCCGCGCAGGCGCGGTGTACGGCCGCAAATACCTGCTGGGCACGTCGATGGCGCGCCCACTGATCGCCCGCCGCCAGGTCGAGATCGCGCGCACGATCGGCGCGGATGCCTTGGCGCACGGGTGCACAGGCAAAGGCAACGATCAGGTGCGCTTCGAGCTCACCTATGCGGCGTTTGCACCGGACCTACCGGTGATCGCCCCGTGGCGCGTATGGGACATCCGGAGCCGCGAAGACGCGATCGCCTACGCCAAGCGCCACGGCATCCCCGTGACCGCGACGGTCGAGAAGATCTACTCGCGCGACCGGAACCTCTGGCACGTATCGCACGAGGGCGGTGCGCTGGAGAACCCGGACTGGGTGCCGGCGAGCGATGTCTTCCAGCTCACGACTGACCCGCTCCTGGCCCCCGAAGAGCCCGAGGACGTCACGATCGACTTCGAGGCCGGCACACC
>Ga0210387_10000621_pt1 | contig 25544 bp, 22 predicted proteins | sample IncBWC7OmetaG_FD_160108 | JGI IMG/M metagenome (GOLD analysis project Ga0210387, IMG submission 160108) | Forest soil microbial communities from Barre Woods Harvard Forest LTER site, Petersham, Massachusetts, United States - Inc-BW-C-7-O ...
ACGGGCAACGGCAAGATCGTCGACCTTTCCAAGCAGATGCCGCGCGGGCCGAAATCCGTCGTGGAAATCCTGGCCGGCGGCAAGAAGGTCCAGGCGGAGGTCGCCAAGGCCTGCGCCAAGCCCAAGGCCGGCGCCACGGTGTCGGAGAAGTCGGCCAAATACCTGCCGCCAATCCCCAACCCGGGCAAGATCCTGTGCATCGGCCTCAACTACCGCAAGCACGCCGAGGAGACCGGCAACCCGATCCCGGACTATCCGGTGGTGTTCTGCCGCTTCGACAACACGCTGGTGCCGCACAACGGCAAGATGCCGCGCCCCAGCCACTCCGATCAGCTCGACTGGGAAGCCGAGCTCACCATCGTGATCGGCAGGAAATGTCGCAACGTGCCCAAGGAGAAGGCGCTGGGCGTGATCGCCGGCTACGCCTGCTTCAATGACGGCTCGGTGCGCGACTGGCAGAGAAAGTCGGGCGGCCAGTTCACGCTGGGCAAGAACTTCGACGGCACCGGCGGCTTCGGCCCCGACATCGTGACGTCGGACGAACTGCCGCCGGGTGCGGCGCCGCTGCGCATCATGACCCGCGTCAATGGCGAGGTCATGCAGGACAGCAATACCGACGACCTGATCTTCGACGTGCCGACCCTGGTGCACGAGCTCAGCAAGGTCATGACGCTCGATCCGGGCGACATCATCATCACCGGCACGCCCTCGGGCGTGGCCGTGGCGCGCGACCCGCAGCCCTGGCTGAAGCCGGGCGACGTCTGCGAGGTCGAGATCGAAAAGATCGGCGTGCTGCGCAATCCGATCGTGCAGGGGGCATAAGTCAGGGCGCGCAAGTCCAGCTTCGCATCACCTCATATTCCTCTCCCCCGCTAGGGGGAGAGGTTAGGTGAGGGGGCAGCGACAGGCGTAACCCCCTCACCCAGCCTCTCCCCCTAGCGGGGGAGAGGAGCATGAGCGGGATTACGTTGCAATCAGCTCCGGCGCGGCACCTGGTCGAGCCCGCCCATCATCAGGCGGGTGGCGAACTCGGCGGCCGCGGCGGGATCGACCGGCTCGCGTGCGACCATGACCATCGAGATCTCGAAGGCGATGCCGGCCATCGCGGCGGCGAGGTAGGACACGTCGACATTGGGCAGGATGCCTGCCGCCCGCGCGGCGCGGATATCTTCGTTCAGCGCCAGCGCCAGGGCGCGCACGTCGGGCTTGTCGAATAGCGTGCGGATGGCGGTGAAATTCTTGCGGGCCAGCGCCAGCAGCTCCGGATCCTCGACGACGAACTCCAAATAGACCGAGTAGTGGCGGCGGAAGAACTCCTGCGCCGTCGTGGCCTTGGCCCGTCCCGCGCGATGGCGCTTCAAAAGCTCGCCGGTCAGCTCGCCGACCACGGCCTCGAAGATCTCGTCCTTGTCCTTGAAATAGTTGTAGAAGGTGCCCGACGCCAGATCGGTGCGGCGCACGATGTCGCGCACGCTGGCCGCGCCATAGCCCATCTCGGCGAACACCGCGCGCGCCGCCTTCAGGAGGGCGGTGCGGTTCTCCGCCTTGTTCTGCTCGCGCCGGCCCGACCGCTCGCGCTGCTCCGCTGTGACTTCGGCTTCGTCGTCCATGCTCAACGTCCCAATTGGGCCAGTTCGTGGCGCAGGCCCGCCACCATGTCGTCCATCGCCCGCGCCGCCGCCTGCAACGCGCCGCGCATGCCGGCAAAGCCGTGAATCAGCGATTCGAACTCGCGATGGATGGTCTTGACGCCGGCGGCCGACAGGCGATCGGCATAGGCGTGGCCTTCGTCGCGCAACGGATCGAAGCCCGCCGTATAGACCAGCGCCGGCGGCAGTCCCGCGAGGTCGTTGGCCCGCAGCGGCGAGACCCTGGGGTCATCGGATTCGCTGGGATCGTTGAGATAATGGCCCCGCGCCCATTCCATGCCGGCGCGGGTGAGCAGGAAGCCCTTGCCGCAGCTCGTGTAGGAGGGGCTGTCCATGCCGAGGTCGGTGACGGGATAGAGGAGCCACTGCAGGCAGGGCGGCCTCGCCTCCTCGCGCAACAGCCGGGCGGCGACGGTGGCGATATTGCCGCCGGCCGAATCGCCCGCGATCACGATGCGCGCCGGGTCGATGCCGAGGCCGATCGCCTCGGCTGCAAGCCAGCGATAGGCGGCGACGGCGTCGTCGATGGCGGCCGGGAATTTGTGCTCGGGCGCCAGGCGATAGTCGACGGCGACGAGCGCGCAGCCGGTGCGCGCCGAGAAGAACCGGCAGGGCAGGTCGTAGGCTTCTAGGCTGCCGATCGTCCAGCCGCCGCCGTGGAAATAGAGGATGGTCGGCAACAGGCGCGCCACGCTGCCGGCGGGGCGGTAGAGGCGGATGCGCAGCCGGCCGGCCGGCCCTTCGATGGTGCGGTCGATGATCTCGCCAACCGGCAGCGGCTTGCCCGACAGCAGGGGCAGGAAGGCGTCGATCTCGGCGCGCGCCTCGGCGACGCTCTTGCTCTCGACCGGCCGCCGGCCGCTGCGCGCCAGCAATTGCAGGAACCATTGGGCGCGGCCGTCCAGGGTGCGGCCATCCACCGTTACCGGCGGCCCGGCCAGGATGTTGACCCAGGCGATCGGCATGCGGAGCGCGAGGTTGGCGGCCTTGCCCTGCAGTTCGCGCGCGATCTCTTTCACCGGCATGGTGCGTTCCTAGCACCCCCACCCGCCGTTGTGGAGCCTGTGGCCGATGGCTAGGTTGCCGGCAATGACTGAGGCACCCCCCGACGGCTACGCCAACGAATTGCGCCGCGAGATCCTGCGCAGCGAGGTCCAGCGCGTTCAGATGCTGGCGATCGTTCTTTCCGTCCTGCTCGCCGCCGCCCTGACCGCCACCACCTTCTTCCCCCAATTCACCCACCGCATGTTCCGCGGCGGCATCGCCGGCTGGGAGCCGCTGGCCACCATAGGGCCGTTCGTCCTCTATGCCTGGGTAGTGCGGTTCTTCCTGCGCTGGCGAGCCGCCCAGGACAGGGATTTCCCGCGCATCGGGCGCTTCGCCAATGCCCTGATCGAGACCAGCCTGCCGAGCGTGATCATCTTCGAGCTCAGCCATCACATGGAGATGCCGACGGTTCTGGGTTACTGGCCGCCGATGCTCTATTTCGTGTTCATCCTGCTGTCGACGCTCAGGCTCGATTTCTGGCTGTCGGTGTGGACCGGCGCCGTCGCGGCCGTCCAACTGCTGGCGCTGGCCGCCTGGCTGCTGCCGATCGAGCTGTTTTCCGACATGCCAGAGCGCGCGCTGACCTACAACGTCAGCCGCAGCATCGTGCTGCTGGCGTCCGGCATTATCGCCGGCATCGTGGCCGGCAGCCTGCGTCGTCAGTTCGAGACGTCGGTGGCTGCGGCGGCGGCGCGCGATCGCGTCACCAACCTGTTCGGCCAGCACGTCTCGCCGGCCGTGGTCGACCGCCTGCTCGCCACCCGGACCGACCCGCCGAGCGAGATGCGCCGGGTGTGCGTGCTGTTCCTCGACATCAGGGGTTTCACCGCCATGTCGCGCGTGCGGGCCGCCGCTGCAACGGTGGCGCTGCTGAACGACTTCTTCGCCGAAATGATCGAGATCGTCGACCGCCACAACGGCATCATCAACAAGTTCCTGGGCGACGGCTTCCTCGCCTTGTTCGGCGCGCCGCTCGAGGACTCCAAGGCGGCGGTGAACGCGCTGGCCGCGGCGCGTGGCATGCTGGATGCGGTCGATGCCTGGAACAAGGCACGGCCCGACAACGCCCTGCGCATCGGCATCGGCATCCATATCGGCGATGCGGTGACCGGCACCGTGGGCTCGCCGCAGCGCAAGGAATACACGGTGATCGGCGATACCGTGAACCTCGCCGCGCGCCTCGAGCAGCTCACCAAGGAGACCGGCGCCAGGCTTCTCATTTCGAGTTCCATGCACGAGGCGACGTTGGGCGTGGACGGCGCGACCGACCTCGGACCGCTCGCAATCCGCGGCTACGACAAGGCGGTGCAGGTCTGGCGGGTGGCATGAACTGGTACTTCGCCTATGGCTCCAACATGAATGCCGTACGGCTGTTCGAGGAGCGGCTGCAGCCTGAAGGCGTTCCGAGAGGCGAGCGCATCGCCGGTCGGCTCGACGGCTGGCGGCTTGCCTTCAACAAGCGCGCCCGGACGCCAGCCGGCGCCGGGGCGGGCAATATCGTGGCTGCCGCGGGCGAGAGCGTGCACGGCACGCTGAACCTGCTGCCGCACAAGGGTTTCGAGATCCTCGATCGCTACGAGGGCGTGGCGGGCGGACACTATGAGCGGCGTATCGTCCCGGTCGTGCGCGCCGACACTGGCGAGACGGTCGATGCCGTCACCTACGTGGCGCTGTCGGTCGGCGAGAGGCTGCGGCCCACACGCGACTATCTCGGCCATCTGCTGGCCGGCCACGATCTTCTGCCGGCCGACTATTGTGCGCGGCTCGGCGCGACGCCGACAATCGACTGACGATCTTCCAGACCGCGGGCGGGACGTCCGCGGTCTGGAAGACCATGAAGTTCTACTTGGCGCCGACCAGCTTCTTCGCCGAGGCGGGCTTCTTCTTGGCCTTCGCTCCCGGCAGGGCATCCGACTTGTCGATTTCCGGCACGTCGGCCTCGTGCCAGAAGTTGAGCTCGATCATCACGCCGTCGGGATCGTGCACGAAGACCTGCTGCAAGGGCCGCGCCGGCACCTTGCGGACCTCGAACGGCATCTTGTCCTTCTTGAGCTGGTCGATGGTGCCGCGGATGTTCTCGCAATTGATTGCGACGTGGTCGATGGCGCCGCTGCCGTGGTCCTTGCGGCCGGTTTCCGACACCAGGTGGAGGATCGGCTTCTCGCCGGCATAGAGCCAGGCGCCGGGGAAGTTGAAGGGCGGACGATCGCCGTCCTTGAGGCCGACATAGCGCTCGTAGAAGCGCACGGTGGCCTTGAGGTCCTTGCAGTAGACGTTCCAGTGGTCGAGCGAGAGTGCGGGCATCGGTTTCTCCTCTGCAGGCCCCGAGCTTACACCGATCCGGCTCGCCCTTGGCAGCGGGAATTATCAGCTTTTTTCGTCATATTTGTCGTGCCGGCGCACCCAGTTGGTCAGGTTGCCACCGGGCGGCTCGTTGCGGCCCCGGGGCGTGACGTCCAGCAGGCCGTAGACGCCGGCGACCTGCTCGGAGCCGCGCGCGAACACGGAATAGGTGTGGAAAATGTCGCCGCGGTCGTCCCTGTAAAAGACGCTCATGCCCGCCATTTCGTCGGCCACGTCACGGCGGGGCTCGAAGTTGTAGAGCGCCTTGCCCTCGGCCAAATCGGCTTCAGTGAACGAGACGTTGAAGTCGTAGTTGAAGTCCGAGCCGAAGGACGACACCCACTTGAAGCGCCAGCCCATGCGGCGGTGGTAGGCGGCGATCTCGGGATAGGGCGCACGCGACACCGCGACCAACATCACGTCGTGGTGGGCGAGGTGCACCACCGAGCCGTCATACTGGTCGGCCCCGAAGGAGCAGCCGAGGCAGCCCTCCTGCCAGCCCGGGCCCATCATGAAGTGCTTGACGACGAGCTGGCTGCGGCCGGCGAACAGCTCGCCGAGTGTCTCGCGGCCGTCCGGCCCCTCGAACACGTACTCCTTCTCGACCTTGACCCAGGGCAGCGCGCGGGTCTCCTGGCGCAGCGCTTCCTGCGCCTTCAGGAGGGCCTTTTCCTTGGCGAGGTGCGCGCGGCGGGCTTTCAGCCATTCCTCGCGGGAGACGGTGGTGTGCGCTTGCATGGTTGGCTCCTTTCAGTGGACGGGGTCGGGATGGTTGAGCACGGCATTGAACACCGTGCCGGGAACGGCGATTCGCTTGTCCTCGTAGACGGCACGCAACTCGTCGAGGTGCTCGTCGGGCGCCTGCGAGAGTTCGGCCAGGCGATCGAAGAAGGGCAGGTCGAGCCCGGCATCGCTCTGCGCCATGGCACCCCACACATCCCACGGCAGCATTTCATGGTTGTTGAGGGCAGCGACGTCGCGGATGACGTTGCCGGCGATGAACCACAGCCCGTGCATGTCGAGGATGCCGAAGGCGGCGGGATCGGCCTTGCCGCTGCGGCAAAGTTTCCAGGCGTCGCCGGCGACCAGGAATTGGTCGCGCGGCACGTCGAGCGGATCGAACGTCACCTTGAAGAGCTCACGCTGGGGGGTGTCGAGTTGCGGATCGACCAGCATCCAGCGCTTCCGCGCTTCGTTCCAGTATTCGGTCACCCAATGATCGATGAACATGCCCTGCTGGAAGTAGGCGCCGAAGCCGCAGCGGGCCCGCGCCGCAACGCCTTGGGCGCGCAGCATGGCGACGTGCAGCAAGGTGAAGTGGCGGCAAACACCGACGACCCGCTCGCCGGCTGGCCGGGCGACCGGCAAGGGCTTCTTGTCCTGCGCGGCGATGGTCTCGAGGATGCTTTCGACAGATCGGAGGTGCGCCTGGGCGTGCTGCTCGGGGCTGAGCGTGAGCCCGTAGGCGGGTGCCACGTGCTCGTGCACCAGCAGGCCCTGCACGACCTGGGCGAGCCCGCCGACATCGTGCGGCAGGCCGTCGAACAGCCGCGCCTGGCGGCCGGCGTCGCTCATGGCGACGGGCGTGCGATAGTTGTCGAGAGCGGTCATCCGTAGATCCTCTCCAGATTGTCGAGCGCGAGGGTCCAGCCGCGCTTGTGATCGTCGCGCGCCGTCTCGTTGAAGAACTGCTCGTGCGTCAGAGTGAGGATCGTGCCGTCGTCGTCGGGCTTCAAGTCGATCGTGACCTGCGATTCGCGCTCGGGCGTGCTTTGCCAGGCCCATGAGAAGACCAGCTTGCGGTCGGGCACGACCTCGCGATAGATGCCGCTCACGCTCTGGTGCGCGCCGTCCGGCGTCCAGAACTGCACGTTGAAGCGGCCGCCGACACGCAGGTCGGTCTGGGCAATCGGCGTCTTCTCGTGGCCGGCGACGCCCCACCAGCGGATCATTTTTTCCGGCTGCGTCCAGGCTTGGTAGAGCTGCGCCGGCGGCGCCTTGAAGCGGCGCTTGAGGGCGAGGCTGGGCTTGGTTGCCATGAATCTTCCTCCAGAAAGGCGGCGAGGCGGTCGAGCTGCTCGGTCCAGTAGCGTTCGTAGCGGGCGAGCCAGTTCATCGCTTGCTCCATCGGCGCGGCCTTGAGTTGGCAGGTCACGGTCCGGCCGGACTTGGTGCGCGCGATCAGGCCTGCGTCGGACAGCACGTCGAGATGCTTCATGATCGCCGGCAGCGACACCGGGAAGGGCCGCGCGAGCTCGCTGACCGAAATGCCGTCCGCCTCGTCGAGCCGCGCCAGCAGGGCGCGTCGGGTCGGATCGGCCAGGGCGGCGAAGGTACGATCGAGAACGGCACTTTGATAGTTAACCATGGAGTTAAGTTTTAAGAATTGGCGCGGCCCGCGTCAAGGGGCATCATGCAGCTGAAACCTCTTCGGTGGATGAGGAGTGGACGCTGAAGGAGGCCCCATGACCCTGCGTCTCGACTACCAGAAGCTTTCGACGGCCGGCCTGCGCGCCCTGGGCGGCGTCTACCTGTACATCGTGAACTCCGGCCTGCCCAAGGCGCTGATCGACCTGGTGTTCCTGCGCGCCTCACAGATCAACGGCTGCGCCTACTGCATCGACATGCATTCGCGCGACCTCCTGAAGGGCGGCGTTGCGGTGGAAAAGGTGATGCTGGTGTCGGCGTGGCGCGAAGCGGGCGACATCTTCACCGACAAGGAGAAGGCGGCCCTCGGGTGGGCCGAAGCTGTCACGTTGATCTCGCAGAGCCATGCGCCCGACGAGGCCTTTGCCGCCGTGTCGGCCCAGTTCCAGCCCAAGGAAGTCTCCGACCTCACCCTCGCGATCGGCGTGATCAACACTTATAACCGCCTCTCCATCGGCTTCCGTCGCGCGCCCGACGGTGAAACGCCGTCATCGCGCGCGGGGTAACCCCCGCGCCGAAGCGCAGCGAAGGATCTCATGTCGGTGGCAAGCAGCGATGAGGTCCTTCGCTTCGCTCAGGACGACCGCAAAACTACTTGGCCAAAAAGCCGGTAATGGCCGCGATGGTGGCCGCCGGCTGTTCTTCCATCAGCCAGTGGCCCGAGTTGGCGACGACGTGGCCGGTGACATTGGCGGCCACGAAACGCAGATCGTCGGCCATCGCCGTGCCGAACGACTTGTCGGCGCCGATCGCCAGCACCGGCAGGGCAAGCTTTCCCTTGGCCGAGAACGCCTGGTTGTCGATGGCGTCCTGGGCGAAAGCCGCGAACTGCTCGAACGCAGAGTGCATGGCGCCGGGCCGCGCATAGAGCGCAGCATAGTGCCGGCGCGTGTCCTCGTCGATCGACTGGGGCGTGGCCGACAGCTCGTTCCAGAAGCGGTCGAGATAGATGCGCTCGCGGCCCTGCACCAGGCGTTCGACATCGGGGCCGCGGAAGTTGAAGTGCCACAAGGCCGGGCTCTTCAGGATCTCGTCCCACGGCGCCGGGCAGCGGCGCGTCCATGACCACCCAGCGCGCGACCCGCGTCGGATACTGCGCGGCGAAGGCGTAGCCCACCATGTTGCCGATGTCGTGGGTGACGAGGTCCGCCTGGTCGATTTTCAGCCTGTCGAGAAGGCGCGCCACGTCCTGGCCCTGCGTTTTCTTGTCGTAGCCGCGCTCGGGATGGGACGACAGGCCCATGCCGCGCAGATCGGGCACGACGAGCGTCCGGCTGGCGACGAGGGCGGCAGCCAACGGCGCCCACATGTCGCCGGTGTCGCCGAAGCCGTGCAGCATGACGACGGCCGATCCCTGGCCGCCCACTCTGGTGTGGATCATCGCACCGCCGGTTTCGATCTCCTCGACGCGCATGCCGGGTGGGAACGCCTGCACCATGAACGCGACCCCTTGCGACCCTAGAGCTTGGCGATCAGCGCCTGCGCGGCGGCCGGATTGCGCACCTTGTCGCCGGAGATGAAATAGACGAAGGCATCGCCCCTCTTGGCCCAGGCCTTGGCGCGCTTGGCCCATTTGTCGATGTCGGCCGGCTTGTAGCCCGTCTTCAGCTTTTCCTGGGCGCCCATCAGGCGGGCATAGGCGAAATCGGCGGTCGGCTCGTCGATCTCGGGAAAATCCTCGTCATGAGCATAGATGATCGCGGCGTTGTATTTGCGTGCAAGATCGTAGAAGCGCGGATCCTTGAAGCTCGGGTGCCGCACTTCCAGCGCGTGGCGCAGCGGCAGCTTGCCGGCCTCGCGCGGCAGCAACTTCAGGAACGCCTCGATGTCCTCGGCATCGAACTTCTTGGTGGCCATGAACTGCCAATTGATCGGCCCCAGCCGGTCGCCCAGCTCGACCAGGCCCTGGCCGACAAAGTACTTCACCGAATCGCCTGCTTCGGCGAGCTGGCGCCGGTTGGTGCAGAAGCGCGAGGCCTTCATGGCGAAGACGAAGCCGTCGGGTGTCTCGGCGCGCCATTTGGCCCAGCTCGCGGGCTTGAAGCTCGAATAATAGGTGCCGTTGATCTCGATCGAGGTGAGCTTGCGGCTGGCATATTCCAGCTCGCGCTTGTGCGTCAGGCCTTCGGGATAGAAGACGCCGCGCCACGGTTCGAAGGTCCAGCCACCGACACCGACATAGATCTTGCCTGCCATGCTTACTCCTCGCACGAACCGGGGCGACGTAGCACGCGGCGATGGCCCGGCATAGTCGCGACGGCCAGTCTAGCCCTCGGCCATTCGGTTGGCGCAGCGATTGTGCGTCGCCACGACGGGCCGCATGTCCAGGGTGGCGATTTCGCCGTCCTTCACCACGACCTTGCCGTTGATGACGGTGGTCCGGGCCTGCTGCGGCGCACAGAACAGGACTGCCGCCACCGGGTCGTGCAGGGCGCCGGCGTAGCCGATCGTATGGAGATCGAGGGAGAAGAAGTCGGCGCATTTGCCGGGTTCGAGCGAGCCGATGCCGGTTCGCCCGAGGACCCGAGCGCCGCCCAGCGTGGCGAGTTCAAGGGCTTCCCGGGCGGTCATCCATTCGTGCGCGCGCACCGGATGGGACTGCGACAGGAACATGTGCTTGCGCGGGCCTTCGGGCGGCAGCAATCCCAGCCGCAGGCGCGCCAGCAGCATCGCCTGGCGCGCCTCGAGCAGGATGTTGGAGGAGTCGTTGCTGGCCGAACCGTCGACGCCCAGGCCGACTTTCACGCCGGCCGCCATGTACTTCTTGATCGGCGCGATTCCGGAGGCCAATCGCATGTTGGAGCACGGGCAGTGCGCGGCGCCGCATCCCGTCGCGGCGAATTTTCCGATCTCCTCGTCGTCGACATGGATGGCGTGCGCGAACCACACGTCGTCGCCCAGCCAACCCAAGGTCTCCATCCAGTCGACCGGGCGCAGCTGGAACCGCTCGAGCGTGTAGCGCTCCTCGTCGAGGGTCTCGCAGAGGTGGGTATGGAGCCTGACCTTGTAGTGCCGCGCCAGCGCCGCCGACTCCTTCAGCAGCGAGGTGGTCACGGAGAAGGGCGAGCAGGGCGCCAGCACGATCTGCGTCATCGAGCCCGCGGAAGGGTCGTGATACTTCTCGATGACCCGCTGGCTGTCCTTGAGGATCGCCGGCTCCTCCTCGACGCAATCGTCGGGCGGCAGGCCGCCCTTGGATTCGCCGAGCGACATCGAGCCGCGGCTGGCGTGGAAGCGCATGCCGAGGTCGCGCGCCGCCTCGATCTGGCAGTCGACGTTGTTGCCGTTCTTGAACACATAGCTGTGGTCGAAGACGGTGGTGCAGCCGGAGAGCGCCAGTTCGGCCAGGCCGACCAGGGTGCTGGCGCGCGAGGCTTCGGGGTCGGTGCGGGCCCACACGCGATAGAGCGCCTTGAGCCAGGGGAAGAGATTGTTGTTCTGCGCGCCGGGAAAGTTGCGCGTCAGGGTCTGGTTGAGATGGTGGTGGGCGTTGACGAAGCCCGGCAAGGCGATCTGCCCGGCGAGGTCGATGACCGTGTCGGCGGTCGACGGCAGCGCCGCGGTGGGACCGACCTGCCTGATGATGCCGTCTTCGGCATAGAGGCCCGCGTTCTTCAATTCCCGGCGCTGGCCGTCCATGGTGACGAGGACGTCCGCATTTCTTGCCAGCAGCGTGGGCATATCCGGATACCGTGTTGTTCGTTGGCGTCACCGTAAGGGTCCCATGACGGCCTGTCGATTCAGGGTGGGAGAACGCGCCGGTGGCCGCGTTTCCGGCATCAGCAACCAGACCGTCGCGAGGCCGAGCACCGCGATACTCGCCAGCCCGAGGAAGGCGACCCTGCTGCTGAAAGCGTCGCTCATGTATCCGGCGAATGTCGGGCTGAGCGAAGCGCCCACTCCCATCATGGTGCCGATGACGCCCTGGGTCAGATTGAATCGTCCGGTTCCGCGCGTGAGGTCGGCGATCGTCAAGGGCACCATGACGCTGAACACGGCTGCCGTCAGCCCATCCAGGAGCTGAACGACCACCAGCAGGTACGGATCCGTCACCGTGGCAAAGAGCAGTCCGCGGACCGGCAGAGCGGCGAAGCCTACGAGCAGCAGCGGCCGGCGTCCCCATCGTTGCGCCTGGCGGCCAACCCACGGCGAGAACAGCGCCACGACGAGCTGCGGACCGACGATGCACGCCCCGATCAGCACCGTCGCCCATTGACTCGAGCGCGTCGTGAGCACGCTGCCCATCAGGGGAAGCATGGCAGCGTTTGCGAAGTGGAACAGCAGGATGCAGCAGCCGAATACCTGTAGCGGCCGCTGGCGCAGAAGGCTGCGAAGGTCGGCGCGCGGCTTGCCGGCGGGTTGGCCGGAGGGGTTGCCGTGAGCCCGTTCCGGATCGATTTCCGTCGGGGCGATACCACGCAGCACGAACAGCGCGGGGATCAGCAGCGCGGCCGTGACGAAAAAGACCGACTGGGCGGTAAAGAAATATCCGCAGGCGCCCATCACCGCAGCGGAGAGCCCGGTGCCGACGGCGGCGAAACGCGCATTGCGGCCGAACCGCTCGCCGATCATGGCATATCCGACCAAGCCGAGGCTGATCGCCGCGATGGCCGGCCCCAGCACGCAGCTCGCGGCAGCCTGCATCGTCGCTGCGACCAGCACGGCCGGGAAGATCGGCCATGTCGCGTAGATCAGCGCGCTGGCGGCGATAAGCGAGACCGCCGCGCCAGCGACGATCCGCTCGGAGCGGGCGGCATCGACCAGCGCGCCGCCCGGCATCTGACCCACCAGCGAGACCAGGCCGGAGACCGTGAGCACGAGGCCGATCTCGATCTGCGTCCAGTGCTGCGTCGTCAGGTAGACGGCGACGAAGGGGCCGAAGCCGGTCTGAACGTCGGCGACGAGAAAGACGAACCAGTCGAGCCTCGCCAGGCTGCGCTGCGAGGGGTGGGGCGGCGAAGGAGGGAGGGGCTCCGTCACCGGCGGCCTGCTATGGCAGGGGTTCGAGGTTGCCTGAGGCGCCCAGGACGATGGTCGGCTTGCCCTCCTTGTATTCCGGGGCGGCCTTCACCTGATCGCGCGTGAGTTCGAGGACGACGCTATACCGCTTGCCGGCTGCGGGAACGAAATGCAGCGCCTTCCAGTCGACGGCGATCTTGCGATTGCCGACGCCGAGAAACCCACCGAAGTCGATGATGGCGGCGCGCACCCCGCCTTCGCCATCGACCAGTATGTCGACGATCCGTCCCATATCCTCGTCCGTCAGGCTGCGCACATCCCGGCCGAGAATGCTCTGCGCTTCCTGGGTTTCGAGGATGGTGACGGATGGCGATGCAGTGCTGTCGGGCTGGGCCGCAGCGCCAACGGCGATCAGCACCGTCATCAGAAAGACAATTCCGAACCTGTCGCCCATTGGACGCCTCCGGCAAAGGCTCAAGGAGCCGTTGATCAACTCGTGGCGGTCGGCCGGGTTGCGTTTCCCGGCGCATCAGAAAGATCTCAGCGCGAAGACACGAGCGAAATCTGCAGCCTGGTGCCGCGCGTGCGCAAGATCTCGAGCGAGACGTCGTCGCGGTGGCGGCGGACCTTGATGTCGACGCTCGAGCCGCCGAGCTGCAGATTGCGCAGCGTTACTTCATCGAGGAACGACGGCAGGCCCGGGTTGCGGAAACGCACTTCGTGGTGTCGCGGATCGAGCTCCAGTCCCAAGGACGCCTCGATCAGCGAGAAGGGCGTGGCGCTCGCCCAGGCCTGCGGCGAGCAGGCGACAGGATAGAGCGTGGGGCCGCGGTTGCGCTGGCGCTGGAAGCCGCAGAAGAGTTCCGGCAATCGCCGCAGGTCCATATAGGTCGCGGCGTCGAACAGGCCCTTGAACAATTGGCCAACCGACCGCTTCAGGCCGTAGCGCGCCAGCCCCAGCGCGATCAGCGCGTTGTCGTGCGGCCAGACCGAGCCGTCATGGTAGGACATGGGATTGTAGCGCGCTTCGCCCTTGGCGACGGTGCGAATGCCCCAGCCCGAAAAGAATCGGGGCTCCAATAGTCCTTCACCAACCCGTGCAGCGCGTTGGGGCGACGCGATGCCCGTGAACAGGACCTGTCCGGCATTCGACGTGCGGACGCGGCACGGCTGCTTGGCCCCGTCGAGGGCCAGCGCATAGGTGCCGAGCTCGGGGCACCAGAAGGCGGCCTCGAAGCGCCGGGCGAGACGCTTGGCGTCGGCTTCGAGCCGGCGCGCGTCTGCCATCAGGCCCATGCGGCGCGCCGAGCGCGCAATCACTGTCTTCGCGGCAAAGACGTAGCCCTGTACTTCAGCCAACGCGATGTCACCTTCGGCCAGGCGGCCATCGGCGTGGAAAATCGCGTCCTGCGAGTCCTTCCATCCCTGGTTGGCGAGTCCCAGCTCGCTGGCGCGGCGGTATTCGACGAAGCCGTCGCCATCCCGATCACCAAGCCCGTCGATCCAGCCGAGCGCGGCCTCGATGGTCGGCCACAACGCCGTCAGGGTTTCCTGATCGTCGGTGCGTTCGGCATAGAGGCCGGCAAGCAGGACGAAGAGAGGCGTCGCGTCGACACTTCCGTAATACAGGCCGAACGGCACCTCATGGAGGGCCGCCATCTCGCCCTCGCGCATCTCGTGCAGGATCTTTCCCGGCTCTGCGTCGGAACGCGGATCGGTCTTTTTCGCCTGATGCGCGGCCAGGCGGCGCAACACGCCACGCGCCACGCTGGGATCGCACCACAGCATCTGCAGGGCCGTGATCAGTCCGTCCCGCCCGAACGTCGTCGAGTACCAGGGGATGCCGGCATAGGGATAGCGACCTTCAGGCGTGTCGGTCATGAGCATTTCGAGATCGGCTGCGGACCGGCAGAGGATCTCGTTCAGGAGCGCGTTCGACGTCTCGATCGTGGTGGCATCGTGCGTGGCGTCACGCAGCTCGCGCCTGGCGGACAGCATTCCCTTGAGGAAGCCCACGGATTGCTGGTCGGCCGGCTGGTTGCAGCCGACGATCAGGAAAATCGGCCGCATCTCTCCCGGCGCAAGCTCGAGGTGGTAGACGGCCTTGCCGGCGCCGATCTCGTCCGGCCGCGGCTCGAAGCTAAGGGTCGTGGTGCGCGAAGCGCCGTCGAGTCCGACATACGACAGCAACGCACGGTCCGCGCCGATCACGCGATTGGTGGCGCTGCCGCGACGCACCCGGTGCAACCCCCGTACTTCGAACAGGTCGGCGAAGTCGCTGCGGAAAAGAAGCGTGAGCGAAAGGTTGATGCTGTGATCGCCGTGGTTGCGCACCGCCAGTCGCTGGTATGCCCGGCCACGCCACAGAAAGATCGTCCGCGAGATATGCAGCAGATCCTTCTGCAGCACGATCCGTCCGTCGACGAAGAAGTCCGGGTTGGTCAGGTCTACCGAAAGCAAGGTGTTGTCGTCGCGGAGATTGGAGCCGAGCAGCAAGGGTTGCTCGCCGTTCACCCGCAGCTCGAGATGCGACAGAAAGCGGGTGTCGTTGTGAAACAGCCCGTCGGCGTCGCCGGCCGAGGCGCCGATATCGCCATGGGTGTCCACCACGATGAAAGTATCGCCGTATTTGAGCGTCTGGCGCGGCCGGGCCGCCGTTCCTGTCGCAGGAATGTAGAACGGCGTCTCGGCGACGGCGTCGTCGGGGACGGGCGTTACGGGCAAGACCTGGTCGGTCGACATGGCACCTCGAGGCGTTGGTTTGCACCGTGGACACTTTATGGTTCGCCGCGCCATCTTCAATGGCGCTGGCGGTGGCCATCCTGCCGCGCCCGACGATCCGCGGTCCAGGGGCCGCTCGATTGACTTCGAGAGGTGGCGTGGGGCACGGTCGTAGACGCGCGCGACGCCTGCACCTTGTGGAAGCGGTTGCAGCCGCAGTGCTGCCTGATCGGCGTCGAATGCGCTTGCTTAGCGACGTTCGCCTAAAGCACTCTTTCCGCACCACACGGACAGGCCACGAAATGAACGATGTCGGCCCGCGGTCCCGCCTTTCGAGACGGCAGGTGCTGCGCGATGGCTTGATCGCCGGCGTCGCCGTGTACGTGGCGCCGCTCGGCAGCCGGGCCTATGCCGCGCTGCTCGACGAGCGGCTGCTGACGCCGCCGGCCTGGAACCGCCGCACCGATTCGCTCAAGTATCGCATCGATGCCACATCGAAGGTGACCGGCGGCAAGGTCTTCGCGCGCGACATCCGTGCGCGCGACATGCCGCATTGGCCGCAGCAGCAGGCGCATGCCCTGGTCCTGCGGACGACCCTGGCCGACCGCCTCTACGCAGGCTTCGACCTGTCGGTGCTGGGCGCCGACCTGGCGCCCGACCGCGTGGTGACGGCGGCCGATCTTGCCCGCGATGGGCTGGCCTTTCCCGCCTTCTACGGCGAGGACATGTTGCTGCCGCCGGGCAAGACGCCTGCCTATCTCGGCCAGGCCGTGGCGATTCTGATCTTTCACGACTTCGCCCGCTTCCGCTTCGCCAAGGAAAAGCTGCAGTTCAATGATGCCGTCGTGCGCTACGGCGCCGTGACGGGGCCGCTGCAGCGCGACCCCTGGGGGGCCAGCCGCTTCGTGAGGATCGGCGGCCGGACGGGTTACGACGAGGATATCTTTTCCTCCACCAAGCAGGCGCCGGTTTCCCCGCTGGCCTACGACAGGCATGAACCGGTTTGGCCCAATCCCGCGCTCGATGGCGATATCGGCGCCCAGGGCATGTATCACGCCCGGGAGATCGGCCAGGAGCTGAGCCACCCGCCGGCCGATTGGCTGGTGATGACGCGCGACTACGCCACGCAATCGGGCGACACCGCGGCGCTCGAGCCGGACAACGCCAACGGCTGGTACGACTCGGCCCGGCAGGAAATGCATCTCGTCGTGCCGACGCAGTCGCCGCAGGAAGTGGCGGAAGGCGTTGCGAGCTTGATGGCCAGGAGCCGGGCGGGCCTCAAGCGGCTGTTCCTGCATCCGTGCTTCACGGTGGGCTACGGTTCGAAGGATCACAACCCCATGCCGTATTACGGCCTGCTCGCCGCTTTCTATGGCGGCGGCCGGCCGGTGCGGCTCGCCAACGATCGGTTCGAACAGTTCCAGGCTGGCCTGAAGCGGCACCAGTTCAGCATGCGCTACACGATCGCCGCAGACCGGCGGACCGGCCTCCTGCAGTCGTTCCAGGCCGGTATCGTTGCCAATGGCGGCGGCCGGGCCAATTGCTCGGTCGCCCTCACCATGGTGGGCGCGACCTCGGCCGCATCGATCTACTACTTTCCCAAGACCGACGTGGCGGCGACCGCCATCGCCTCGCGCGCCCTCGACTGCGGCTCGGCGCGCGGCTACGGCGCGCTGGAAACCCTGACGGCCACCGAGCTGATGGCCGACGAGCTGGCCGCAGCCCTCGGCCTCGATCCCATCGAGTTCCGCCGGCGCAACGTGCTGAAGACCGGAATGAAGAATGCGCAAGGCGCGGTTCCCGACGGCACGCAACGGGCCGAAACCGTGCTGGAGAAAGCAGCGGCCCATCCGCTGTGGACCGGCCGGGCGGCCGCCAAGCAGGCCTACGAGGCGGCACATCCCGGCAAGTATTACGGCGTCGGCTTCGGCTGCATCCAGCGGCGCTTCGGCGACGGCGCGCAGGCGAGCTTCGCCAAGGTCGAGCTGGCGCCCGATGGCCGCATCACCCTCAGCCACACCGGCACGGAGATCGGCACCGGCACCTCGTCGGGCCAGGCCGTGGCCTGCGTGCGCTGGCTGGGCCGGCCGGCCGACGTCCTGGAAATGGCCGTCACCGAGTGGCCCGACCTGCCAGTGGAGACGAGCGGCGATCCGCACGCGATGAGCCAGGACGAGCAGGATCGCCTGTCCCTCAATCCGCGCTGGACGCCTGCCTTCGCCTCGGCGTCGAGCGCCAGCAACTCGGCCTACTACTTCACGCATACGACCCAGGCGGCGGCACGCGTGGTCTTCCTCTACGGCCTGTGGCCGGCGGCCGTGGCGATCTGGGCGCATGGCGGCCCGGGAGTGTTGCAGGCGGCGAAGCCCGAGGCGGCGCGCTGGCGCGACGGCAGCCTCATCGTCGAAGGCTTCGAGCCGTTGCCGCTCGTGCGCCTGGCACAGGAAGCGCACGCGCGCGGCCTGGTGGTCGGCGCTGTGGTGCACGGCTTCAACCGTTGGCAATGGACGGAGGCCGGTTTCGACGTTGTCGGCGGGCCGGTGCGCTTTCCGCTGGACGGATTGTCGCTACGCTACGGTGACGGTGCGGCCGCGGCAAAGCAGGCGCTGGCGCGCACGCCCGGTCGCTATCACGTGCTCGACCGGCGGGCCGTGTCCTTTCCGCCGACCCGCAACAACAACGCCATGGTCGGCTACAATACCGCCGTCGGCGCGCTGGCCGAGCTTTCAGTCGACGCGACGAACGGGAAAGTCGCGGTGCTTACGCATCACACCATTCTCGAATGCGGCAACATGCTGGTGTCCGATCTGGTATCGGGCCAGCTCCAGGGCGGCGTCGCCTCGGGGATCGGGCTTGCCTTGCACGAGGAGCTGCCGCTCTACGAGGGCGGTCCGGGCGACGGCACCTGGAACTTCAATCGCTACCACCTGCCGCGCGGCAGCGATGTCGCGGTGTGGGCCCAGACCGCCGAGATCCTGCCGCCGCTGTCGGACAGCGAACCGCCCAAGGGCATGGCCGAAGTGGTGATGATCCCGATCATGGCGGCCATCGTGAACGGCATCGCCCATGCGATCGGCCATCGCTTCCGCACGCTGCCGGTGACGCCCGACCGGATCCTGAAGGTGCTGGGATGAGCCTGCCGACGCGCAAGCTGCCGACCCGCAAATTGACGGTGACGATCAACGGCCGGCGTCGCGGGCCGCTCGACGTGCCCGAAGGCATGATGATGATCGACGTGCTGCACGAGATGCTGGACCTCACCGGCTCGCGCCTGGGCTGCGGCATCGGCATCTGCCATGCCTGCGTCGTGATCTGGGACCGCGACGACCAGACCAGCGAAGAAGTGCAGACCTGCATCACGGGCGCCGACTTCTTCAACGGCAAGCGCATCCGCACCATCGAGGGCATCGCCCAAACGAACGACAGGGGCGAGGTCACGGCGCTTTCGCCGGTGCAACAGGCCTTCCTCGACAAGTTCAGCTTCCAGTGCGGCTACTGCACGCCGGGCTTCGTCAATGCCGCCACCGTGCTGATCGAACGGCTCCGCCGTACGCCGGTGCCGCGGGCCGAGGTCGAAGCGACCGTTACAGCCGCGCTGGACGGCCATATCTGCCGCTGTACCGGCTATGTGCGCTACTACCAGGCCGTCCGCGACGTGATCCTGGCGACGCCCGGCCTCACCCGGGATGGCGCATGAACTTTCGCCGTCTGGTGAAACTGGCCGCCGTCGCCGTAGGGCTCGCAGCCGCCGCCCTGTCAACCTTCGTCGCGATCGGGCTTCCGGGCGGCAAGACCGGCGGCGCGGTGCAGGTCGTGAACGCCCCGGCCGAAATGGTCGCGCGCGGAAAATACCTGGCCGAAGCGGCGGATTGCGCGGCCTGTCATTCCGCGCCGGCCGGCGCCCCCTTTGCCGGTGGCCTGGCGATGCAGAGCGGCTTCGGCACGATCTACGCCACCAACATCACGCCCGATCCCGACAACGGCATCGGCCGCTGGAGTGCCGATGATTTCTGGCGCGCCCTGCATGACGGCATCCGGCGCGACGGACAGCCGCTCTATCCGGCCATGCCCTACACCTCCTATCGCGGCATGGTGCGGGCGGACGCCGACGCGATCTACGCCTATGTGATGCAGTTGCGGCCGATGGAGGTGGCGAACCATCGGACGCAGCTCGACTTTCCCTATGACATCCGCCTGGGAATGATCGGATGGAACCTGCTGTTCCTGACCGACTCTGTTCCGGCGGCCTCCACTGGAAGCTCCGCCGCATGGCAGCGCGGCCGCTATCTGGCGAACGTGCTCGGCCATTGCGGCGAATGTCACACGCCGCGCGGCATGCTGGGCCAGATGGAGCTGTCGGAGCCGTTGACGGGCTTCGCGTTGGGCCGGGTCGCCGCGCCCGACATCACTCCGGCCGGGCTCGCGTCGCGCGGCTGGACGGCCGAGTCCCTGCGAACGTATCTCGGCCGCGGTATCGCCGGTCCGGACTCGGCTTTCAGCGACATGCACCAGGTGATCGTCCTCAGCACGAGAAACCTGACGGCTGAGGACAATGACGCCCTGGTGACCTTTCTCCTGGGAGACAAGCCGCCGCCGGCGGCGCCTCTGCCGCCCGCCGACCCGGCGGTCCTCGAGGCGGCGGCGAGTGGGGCAGGGCGGGGCGACTACGTGGCCTTGTGCGCCGGTTGCCACGGCCTCGAGGGCAACGGCGTGCCCAACACGGTGGTGGCGCTGCGCAACAACAGCACGCTGCGGCTGGCCGATCCGCGCAACCTGCTGGTGGCGATGCTGGACGGTATCGGGCCGGAGAACTTTCCGCATCGCGCGAGCCTACAGGCGATGCCGGGCTTCGCCAACAAGCTCAGCGATCAACAGGCTGCCGGGTTGGCGAACTATCTGCGCGTCATCTGGGGCGGCCAAAAGCCGGACGTGACCGCGGCCGCGGTACGGGCGCTGCGTTAGGCGGGAAGTCCGACGGTGTGCAGAGCGCCGAAAAGGCGATTGCAGTAGCCTGCCGACATCGGTGGCAGACCTTGCTGCACCTCGGAGACCGTGAGCCCGGGATAGCGTTGCTGCAGGGCCGCCAGGCTGCGCTGCGCCTCGGGCCTAGCGCCGCCCTCCACGTAAGCGGGGCAGAGAGTCCGGTGGATCCAGGTCGCCGACGGATGCTCGGCCAGCGCGCGCTCCTGCCATTGGGCGGATTCGAGATGATGGCCGGCCTCGAAATGCGCGCAGCCGATGCCGACCAGGTTGTTGAAGGCAAAAGTATCGTGCGGCGCCAGGTCGAGCGCGATCTTGAACCGCTCGATGGCCGATTCGGCGTCGCCCTTGTAGAGGTCGATCCAGCCGTGGCGGCTCCAGGCCCAAGCCGAACCGCCGTCGACCGAGAGCGCCCTGCGGATGACGAGGTCCGCCGCCTCGAGGTCGTGCAGCAAGGTGAGGGCGTTACCGAGCACGGCCAGCCCCGTCGCGTCGCCGGCGAGGGCCTGCGCCTTGCGCGCCAGCTCGGCGCTGCGCGCGCGCTCCTCCACCGGAGTCGCGGTGAAATGATAGACGACGCGCTGGACGTGCGCCCAGGCGGCGAGCGCGGTCGCCAGTGCATGGTTGGGATCGAGCACCATCGCGCGTTCGAGCAGGTCGAGCGCGCGGGCGTTTCCCTCGGCATCGAGCGACAGGACGCCGGGCATGGCCCGTAGGGCGAGGTCGTGCGCGCCGAGCTCGCCCTCCGGCTTCTGCTGGGCGCGATCGATCTCGGCGAGGCGCAGGCAGGGCTGAAGGGCCGCGGCGATGCGCGTCGCCAGATGCTCTCGCGGCGCCGAGTCCTCGCCGATGGCGCCGTCGGCACAGTGCGCCCACAGGTGACGGCCCGTATCGACTTCGATCAGCCGAAGGGTCAGGCGCGTTTGCCAGCTCCATCCCCGCATGACGCCGGTCAGACGGTAGCGCGCCGATCTCGGCTGCCGCGCGACGGCAACGCCCGCCCGTGCCAGCGCGGTGGCGAGCTCGTCGGCCACGAGGCGGGCGATCTCGGCGTTCTCCGGACTGGATTCGATCTGCTCCAGGAGAACGGTCAGGCGATCGCGACCGGACGTGAAGAACGACGGCATCGACGCCAGGACGCCGGTGAACACGGCTTGCCGCTTCAAGGTCTGCGACGGCGTTTCGCCATAGCGGCGGCGGTACTCGATGGAAAACCGCCCGCAATGCGCAAAGCCGCAGCGCAGGGCGAGGTCCATCACTTTTTCCTCGGGCAGGCTCTGCAGGAGCTCGCGGCGCGCGCAGTCGAAGCGGATGTCGCGAAGCGCGGCATGGGGTGTCTTGCCGAGAAACATCTTGAACTGGCGCTGAAGTGTTCTGCTCGACACGCCGGCCGCCGTCGCCAGATCGACCACGGTCCAGTCGCGGCCCACGTTGGCGCGCATGGCGTCAAGCGCTCGCCGTACGCCACGCGGCAGCAGGTTCGTCTTCGAGGGGTGTTGAAGGCGGCTGTTCATGGCGAGGGACATATACAGATTTCGAGGCATGATTGCGGCTCAAAATTTCGTGCACGGGATAGCTGTGGCGCGAATTGGATAAGAATCGAACCCGGCCGTCCTTAGCTTCCCGGCAATTCGGATATCCGAATCAGTCAGGAGCAACAATGGCCGGCCTTTTTGCGGTTCTCTACGGCATCGGCGCCTACGGTGTCTTTCTCTTCTCGCTGCTCTATGCCATCGGCTTTGTCGGCAATTTCGCAGTCCCGAAATCGATCGACTCGGGCGCGGCGGGACCGCTCCTCGAAAGCCTGGTTATCAACACGATGCTGCTCGGGCTGTTTGCCGTCCAGCATAGCGTGATGGCGCGCGAGGGGTTCAAGCGCTGGTGGACGCGCCTTGTGCCCCCTTCGGTCGAGCGCAGCACCTATGTGCTTCTGTCCAGCCTCGTGCTGCTGCTCCTCTACTGGCAGTGGCGGCCGATCCCCGAGCCGATCATCTGGACGGTGCAGGCGCCGCTCGCAGCGGCGCTCCTCAACGTGATCTTCTGGTTCGGCTGGGGTCTCCTGCTCGTCAGCACCTGCCTGATCAGCCATTTCCAGCTTTTTGGGTTGAGCCAGGTCTTCGCGCGCCTGCTCGGCCGCGAGTTGCCAGCGGCGAAATTCCGCGCACCGCTGCTCTACCGGCATGTCAGGCATCCGATCTATCTGAGCTTCCTGCTGGCCTTCTGGGCGACGCCGTCGATGACGGCCGGTCATCTGCTGTTTTCGCTGGCGACCACCGGCTACATCCTGATCGCCATCCAGTTGGAAGAGCGCGATCTCATCCGGATGTTCGGCGACCAGTATCGCCGTTACCGCGAGCGCGTCGCCATGCTCGTTCCGCTGCCCGGCCGCAAGCTCGCCGACGGCGAGGACTCCTAGCCATGATCGAAGACGATCGCGGCGCCATCGACTATGCCGAGTGCGGCGCGGGGCCGACCGTCGTGCTCGTGCCGGGCTCGTGCAGCACGGGCGCGGCGTGGCGGCCGGTCATCGCCGAACTGGGCAACGGCCTGCGCTCGGTCACGACAAGCCTGTTGGGCTATGGCGGGACGGCCGAACGCCGCACGCTGCGCGACGCCGATATCTCCCGCGAAGCCGAGGTCCTCGAGGCCGTCGTCCGGCGCACGGGCTCGCCGGTGCATCTCGTCGGCCACTCCTTCGGCGGCGCGGTCGCGCTCGTCGTGGCGCTCCGCAAGCGCGTGCCGGTGCTGAGCCTCGTGGTCATCGAGGCGCCGGTGCCGGAGTTGCTGCGCCATGCCGGCGAGCACTGGCACTATCGCGCCTTCCGCGAGATGACCGACGCCTATTTCGAGGCCTTCCGGGCCGGCAAGACGACGGCGATCGAAGCGATGATCGACTTCTATGGCGGCGCCGGGACCTTCGCCGCCTGGCCGGAGCGCGTTCGCCGCTATGCGATCGACACGACGCCGGTGAATATCCTGGATTGGGCGGCCGCCTACGATTTCCAGCTGACGCCGGCCTGCCTTGCGAACATCGACGTTCCGACCGTCGTCCTGCGAGGCGGGACCAGCCCTCCGGCCATGCGACGGGCCAATGAGCTTCTGGGCCAGTCCATTGCCAATGCCGCGGTGGCCACGATCCCCGGCGCGGCGCATTTCATGATTTCGACCCATGCCCCGGACGTCGCCGGCGCGATCGCCCGGCACATTGCCGGCGTGGAACGTGCCGGAACGGCATCCCGGCCTGCCCTGGCGCTCCGCGGCTAGGCCAGAATCCTCGGGCCCAACGGGGCCTTGCTGGCGACCGTCAGATGGTCGTGCATGGCGCTGCCCGTCCCTCATTGACTCGCGTGCGACGCGGAATGAGGGTTGTCGGGACCCGCTCCATGCACGATATCTATCGCAAGCTCTTTGAACTCCAGGAAAAGGAACAGCGACATGGCCACGACCGAACGCGCGATCCTTGCCGGCGGCTGCTTTTGGGGCGTGCAGGATTTGCTGCGCCGCCATGACGGCGTGATTTCCACCCGGGTCGGTTATTCCGGCGGCGACGTTCCCAACGCGACCTACCGCAACCACGGGACCCATGCCGAAGCGATCGAGATCATCTTCGATCCGCAGAAGATCAGCTACCGCCGGCTTTTGGAACTGTTCTTCCAGATTCACGACCCGACTACGCGCAACCGTCAGGGCAACGATATCGGTGCCAGCTATCGCTCCGCCATCTTCTACACCAGCGACGAGCAGAAGCGGGTCGCCGAGGATACCATCGCCGACGTCGATGCCTCGGGGCTGTGGCCCGGCAAGGTGGTCACCGAAGTGGCGCCGGCCGGCGCCTTCTGGGAGGCCGAGCCCGAGCACCAGGACTACCTGGAGCGCTATCCGGACGGCTACACCTGTCACTTCGTCCGTCCCGACTGGAAGCTTCCGGTCCGCGCGAAGGCGCGACAAACGGCGTGAGCGTCAAAGGAGCATGAACGAGGTACGCGAGATCGCGGACCTGATCCGAGGTCGGGCGTGACCAAGCCAACGACTAGCGGGAAGACGCGAAGAGCATCGGCATCGGTAGCGTCGGCGGCGGGCCAATGTCTTTGCGGCGCAGTGCAAATCGAGATCGACTTTCCCGCGCGATGGGCCTGGCACGATCATTCCAGCGCGACCCGGCGGGCGCACGGCGCCGCCTATGCGACCTACGTCGGCAGTTGGCGCAGGCGCTTTCGGGTGACCAAGGGCCGGGCAAAAATCACGCGCTTTCGGGATGAGGCCACCGGGACGGCCAGGAGCTTTTGCGCCCGATGCGGAACGCCGCTCATTTATGAGCGAGCTCGCTCGGCGCACATGGTCAACATACCGCGCGCGCTCTTGCAGGGCCGCACGGGCCGGGAACCCCGCTATCACATTGCCATCGAAGAGCTGCAGGACTGGACATATCTGGGCGAACTGCTCGTTCCGCTAAAGGGCTTTCCCGGCGTCGTGTGGGAGCGCCCGACCAGGAAGAAGCGACGCAAGCCGACGGCTCCCCTCTGAGGGGTCGTGTCGGCACGGCGCTGGTCACAGCTCTTGTTCGGCGAGTTCGCGAAACTCGTCGGGCACGGAACGGAATATTCCCAACGCGACCGACCCGTAGCCGATCGCTCCCCATCCGAAGCGATCGCGGATCGTGTCGACAGCGCGATCGGCCGCATAACGTGCCATGCCTCTTTTGGTACCGGGGCGGCGTGCCTCGTTTTCAATCCCGAGTGCGAGTTCCAGTTGCAGTTCCGGATCTTTCTCGAGATGCGACACGGAGATCGCCAGGAGCGAGATGAACTTCTCGTCAGGGTGATGCGCGAGGGCCGCGCGGACGAGCTCCTCGGCGATCTCGGCAAAGCTTACCGTCGCCGAAATCGGTGCGTCGAGCGTTACCGAGCGCGTGACCGAATGCAGATCGGCGAAGCGAACGCGGACCGTCACGGTTCGACCCGCCAGGGACTTGGCCCGCAGCCGGGCAGCGATCCTGTCGGCCAAATGAGCCAGCGTGGGGCGGAAAACGCGCTCTTCAGCAAGCTTCTTGCCGATCGCTGACTGTGCTCCCGCCGAGCGCGCCCGACGATGCGTCTTGATTTCGCGCGGATCGCGATTCCACGCCAGCGCCGTGAGCTTTTCTCCCGCCGCGGGGCCGAGCAATTGCCCGAGCGACCGTCCCGGCATCTTCGCCAGCTGTCCGATGGTCAGCACGCCGATCTCGGCCAGTCGCGCCTTGGTGACCGGGCCCACGCCCCACATCAGCTCGACGGGCAGGTCGTGCAGGAAGTCCAGTTCGCTGTCGGGATCGACGACGACCAGCCCGTCGGGCTTGGCCACCTGCGATGCGATTTTCGCCAGATGCTTCGTGCGCGCCACGCCGACCGAGATCGGCAGGCCGAGCTCCGCCCGCACGCG
>Ga0210387_10000622_pt1 | contig 25542 bp, 21 predicted proteins | sample IncBWC7OmetaG_FD_160108 | JGI IMG/M metagenome (GOLD analysis project Ga0210387, IMG submission 160108) | Forest soil microbial communities from Barre Woods Harvard Forest LTER site, Petersham, Massachusetts, United States - Inc-BW-C-7-O ...
CGTGCATCGAGTAGTACATCGGTGTAATCAACTTGATCGCCGCGAACGCCGGCAGTCCCAGTGCATAAAAGAAAAGGGCGCGCACGGTCAAGGCCGTCGAATCCGCCGCAAACTTCCCATGCTGAAACAAAACCTGAATGATCGGCTGGCGCAGCAGGATCAAACCCACCGCCGCAGGAATCGCGATGAACGAGACGACCCTCAACGAAAACCCGAACGTCCGCTTCATCTCCACGAAATCTTTCGCCGCCGCCTGGTGCGAGAGCGTCGGCAGAAGCGCCGTCGACATCGCTACCGCGCAAATACCCAGAACCAGCTGCATCACGTGTTCCGCCACGTACAGTGACGTGACGCTTCCCGACGGCATCCGCGACGATGTCGAAAAAACCTTGTCCACGAAAAAATTGATCTGATAAACCCCCACTCCCAGAATGCTCGGCCCCATCAGCCGGCCCACCTGCTGCACGCCCGGATCGCGAAACGAAATCTCCGGCTGAAATCTCATCCCCAATCGCACCAGCGCGGGAATTTGAATCACAAACTGGATAATGCCCCCGAGCAAAATCGCGCACGCGATCGCTACCGCCGGACTCTGAAATCGTTCCGGAGCCAGCCGCATGATCGGCCGGTACACCACACCCAGCGAAAACAGAATCAGCACGAGGTTGAAGAATATCGGCGTCGACGCCGGAAGCGCGAAAATGTGAAAGCTGTTGAGCACCGCTGCCGCAACCCCAGCCAACGCCACAAAAAATATCGCCGGAATGATGATCCGCGCCAGCCACACCGCCAGTTCCCAATGCGCCGGGTTGTGAGAAAAAATCGTAAAAAGGTGAACCACCTGCCGCGCGAACACCACTCCCAGGAGGGCGATCACCCCGAGCAGCGCCGCCATGTCCCAAAACACCTTCTGGGCGAATGCCCACGCTTCGCTCCGCGGCTTGTCCCGCAGATATTTTGTGAATACGGGGATAAAAGCTGCCCCCAAAGCGCCTTCCCCTGACAACCGGCGTATCAAATTGGGAATCCCAAACACCAAGACGAGCGAGTCGGCGGCAGGTGACGTCCCGAGGAGGAGGGCTACTCGTTGATCGCGTAAGTATCCGCAAATCCGGCTGATAACGGTGACAAGGGCTATTACCGAGGCCGACTTTAGAAGCTGTCCTTTGAGGGTCAATCGGCGGGTGCTCCAGTGCTAACCCTTTAAGCACCAATAACTTGACAAAAAATCGCGTAAGGATAACATAACATCCGGGAACTTAGCAAGATTCTCCCCAAAAAGGCCCTGCTGTGGCCCAAGCTGTGAAAACTCGCGCCCCGGCATCGACGCTTAAAAAAGTCGTCGTGCTTCTCCTCGACCGCACCACCCTAAAGGGCTATCTGAACCCGTCTTCGCTCGGCCGATCCGAACAGATCGATCTCCTCACCACCGACGGCGAGCATCGCTCCCTCAATCTCGAAGACGTCAAATCCATCTACTTCGTCCGCGAGTTTACCGACGAATTCGAGCCCGAGCGCAAAACCTTCCTAAGCCGACCCAAGCTCGACGGTCTCTGGGTTCGCCTCCGCTTCCGCGACGACGACGTGATGGAAGGCATCGTGTCCAATGACCTGCTCGACATGCTCGACACGGGCGTCCAGCTAACGCCACCCGATCTTCACGGCAACAATCTCCGCATGTTCATCCCGCGCTCAGCCCTGGAAGAAATGAAAGTCCTAGGCGTCGTCGGCGTAGCCCGCCGGACGCCACGCGATTCCCGCGCCGCAGCGGCAGCGGCTCAACCCAAACTATTCACTGAATAAACTGCGAAGCTCCCGTAGGGGCACGGCATGCCGTGCCCTCTCAAGCACGTTTGCCTGACCACGAAGCTCCGAGACTCTAGTTGCCGGTCCACCGAGCTTATTGGACGGTCGGTGCGGTAAGGCGCGCGAAGCCGTCGTCCAATCAACCCTGAGAAGAACAGTGGCTGGTTGTCGGGTACTTTACTGTGGGTTGGGAGGAATCGAAGGGCTTGGGATCGCGGTCGCTCCGCTCGAAAGGTTTCGTAGTGAGATATCGGCGCCCCAAAGTTTGACGGCTTGAAAGGTGAGATCCGGGTGCCCGCTATAGCTCACCTCAAGATGCGACGGAGTTAGCCACTTCATCTGGAGATTTATAGTCCCTCCCTCGTTCGCGACGTTGTCCAGGACATAGGGTCGTGGAACTGGCCCCTCGCAAGAGAACGCCAATATCATCACGGGAGCGCTTGATGAGTGGGTCGCCTTGAGAGACACTGTTGTCTCAATGTAGGCCGACCCGAACCCGCCGTTCTGTACGGTCTCAGCAATGGCAATCCAGGAACCATCCGGAGACGGAACCTCTTCGTGCCAGACTGTCGGACGAGCGCAGGCACTTGCTAAGAGGCAAGCTCCAACCATGATCAACGAGATCGCACAGCGAAACCGCGACGTGCCATGCCTAACATTCTCGGCGGTCGGCACGACGTAATCAGCTCGAGGATGCGTCATGCGGGCTGTGTAGCTGTGTAGCTGATACCTCTGACGTGATGTGCTGCGGATATCATGGCGTTCGGATGTCTTTCGCGTCGCGCTATGACGATCCCGGCACCGAATGAAACGGATCAGGCTCCGATGGACCGCGTTCTTCTTCCGGGCTCGGAATATCCAGATTCACCACAATCGGTTCCTGCCCGCTGCGCACAATCACCGCTTCCACCGGAACATCACGCCTCGCGTTCAATTCCTGATGCGGCACAAATGGAGGAACAAAAATAAAATCGCCCGGCCCCGCTTCATCGACGAATTCCAGATTGTCGCCCCATCGAAACCGCGCGCGTCCGCTTACAATGTAAATCACCGTCTCCAATTCCCCGTGATGATGCGGCCCCGTCTTCGCATGCGGATGAACGGTCACCGTACCAGCCCAAAGTTTCTGCGCGCCCACCCGAGCATGAGAAATCGCTTCCGCCCGCGTCATCCCAGCCGTCTGCGGTGTGTTCGTGTCGAGTTCCCCGCCGCGGATAATTCGAATGCCATGATTCTTCCAGTCAGATTTTCCGTCGTCAGTAGATGAATCCATTGTTGCTTCCCAGCTTTGCGTGTCCGGCGGCCTAGCAGCCTTTAATCAGCACTAATTTAGTAGCATTGCCACCATCAAATACTACCATCCACGGGCTAGTTCGAATGAACGCCACGTCGCGACCCTTCCAACTCGAATTCTCGTAGCAATTTCGGAGATACGGCGACGCGTCCGCACGAGGCAGAAGATATCCAAACTTTGCTTCCAGTTCTCGCCTTGTTCGACCCACAACCAACTTGTCTCTCTTAGCGTCACCAATCATCGCGCCCGTCGCCGAATCGAGGTTCATAGGGTATGCGCCTGCTTTCCACAAAACGTACTTGATGCTTTTCGGATCACTGTCCTCCGGATACATCGCGCCCCAAATTCCTAGAATTAGAATGACCGCGACGCAGGCAGCTCCGAGAACGCGCAGCAGACGGCTGGCCCACCACTTCGGCCGCTCGAAATGCGACGCTTCTGCTGTTGACGCTTTCACTGGCGAATCATATCACTTCGATAGTTAACTGAAGGTTTCTCGCAGCAGCCACTGAAAGTATGATTCTTGTGCTCGCGACCAGCCGATCGCATCGGAGCGACTCAAGAGTCTTACACGAACAACCATTTGCGCACCTCTCCGCACTTTGCTACCGTCACCACAGAACTATGAAGACAACGCCCACGACTGGCAGTAGCCTGGCGCCCATCAGTGTTAATCTGTGTTCATCTGTGGTTTCAAGCAGCCATTCCGCCGAACGCCAAAATCGTCCTTCGTCGCCTGCCGCTGCAATTCTAATTTACGGTTCCGCGATTAGAATCGCCCGTAAGGCATTGAAAACATGAGACCGCGACCACCTCAGATATACGGTAAAGGGGGGTGTTCGACCTCGAGCGTCCCGAGTACTGTGCGCCACCAGAGGTTATGGATCGCTCCAGACGTTCGACCCCTCCAGGATCGTAAGGAGAACCCACAATGAAGCTTCAAGAGATCGCCGAAAAGCTAGGCTGCACGGTGGATGGCGATCCGCAGCTTGAGATCACGGGCGTCGCCGGAATCGAAGACGCCGAGTCCGGCGAGCTTACGTTTCTTGCGAACCGCAAGTACCTGCCCGCGCTAGCGACCACCCGCGCGTCCGCAATTCTGATCGCCCGCGACGCTGCCGAACCCGTGCGTATCGCGGCGCTTCGCTCGGGAAATCCCTATCTCGATTTCGCGCGCGCTATCGAACTCTTCCACGCGGCGCCTGCGTTCCCTGCCGGCATTCACTCAACCGCGGTGGTCGCGAAATCCGCGAAGATTGGCGCGGGCGCGCACATCGGACCGCACTGCTTCGTCGATGAAGATGTAGAAATTGGCAGCAACTCCGTTCTGCACAGTTTCGTCGCGATTTATCGCGGCGCGAAAATTGGCGACAACTTTTTCGCGCACTCGCACTGCGCGGTTCGTGAAGGCTGCCGGATTGGGAATCGCGTGCTGCTGCAGAATGGCGTGGTGATTGGCAGCGATGGCTTCGGCTTCGCGCGCGAAGCAAACGGCAGCTGGTACAAAATGCACCAATCTGGAATCACAATCATCGGCGATGACGTTGAAGTCCAGGCGCACAGCGCCGTCGATCGCGCTACCGTCGGCGAAACTACAATTGGACGCGGCACAAAGCTCGATAATTTCGTTCAAGTTGGCCATGCCTCGAAGGTCGGCGAAGACACGCTACTCTGCGGCCAGGTGGGACTCGCAGGAACCACGCGCGTGGGAAACAAGTGCATCCTCGCGGGACAAGTCGGCGCCGCCGGTCATCTCACGATCGGCGACGGCGCGACGCTCACCGCGCAGAGCGGCGTTCCAGCTGACGTCCCGGCCGGCGCGCTCTATTCCGGCTACCCGGCGATGGACAATCTCGCGTGGCGCAAATCCGTCGCCGTTTTCAATCGCCTTCCCGAGCTGCAAAAAGAGCTGCGCACACTTCGCGACGAAGTCGCAAAATTCCGCCGCCAGGACACCACAACAAAAGACCAACGAAGGTAAATCTGAGGAGAGAAATCACAATGAGCGGCAGATTCGAATGTCTCTCGACGGTGGGCTACCTCGAGACGGCCCAGAGCTTTGCAGTCTCGAATTTTTGTCCGGTGTGCCACACGCCGTGATCCCAATCGTCGCCAATCTTACTGAAAGCCTCTTGTGCCGCTGCCTTATCACCGGCCTCCACGGCCATGTGCGCGTATCGATTCAACTTTAGGTTCGAATATCCGTAGAGCTGCCCGAGCGCCGCGTAGCCCGCTTTGATTTTCGGCCATGACAGATTTTCCATGTCTGCATCCGTTGAATCACATTGGCAGGTGACAAGAGTCGCGATTTCAAAGTAGATGAAGCTCCCTTCCTGTCCGCCGACGCGACTTGAAGCTTCCTCAGCGAATCGCTCCGCCTCGCCAGGCCCGCCGTACCACTTTGGCAGCAGAAAGTTGGCGTACTCACGATAGTAGTGATAGTAGTCCGGCTGGAACGCAATCGCATTATCGAACAGTTCTCGCGTTTCCGACTTCTCCCATCCTTGGACGAGCGCTACCTGTTGCATCACCTCATACCAGAACGGGCATTTCTCCTTAAGCCGGCTGGCTTCGACGAGCTCGCGCGCCGCAAGATCCGTTCGTTCACTATCCAACTTCCAGCCTGTTTCCGATACGGTATTGGCGTACCCCGACCCTCTCGCCACATCCGCGTATTTGACGTAAGTTTCAGCGAGCGCCAATCGTGCTGCGGCGGATTCAGGTCGAGCCTGAATCCAATTTTTTAGGAGACCGATGTGATATTTCCAGTCGGAGTCGCTCGCCTGGTCTCCGACGACAGGCTCGCTAACGCCGTCGTAAAATCCGAACAGCACCCAAACGCCTCCTGCAAATCTGCTTTTGCTCTCCCTCGCTTGACGGACTTCTTTTTCGAGTTGGTCAAAGTTTTTTTCTACTAGATATGCGGCAACCTGGGTCCGATACTCACCCTCGTCCCCCGGTCGCAGCGGCGCGGCATCGTTGCCCACTTTTGGCGGCTTCGCGGTGCCGATCTGGTTCGATGGCTTCGTTGTGCCATAGTCTCGAACCGCTGCGATAATCGTGGCTTTATCAACGGGACCTGATGCGTGAGTGCGCCCGCAAGAGATTCCGAACATAGATATTCCGAGCAAGAACAGAAGGGCGCAGTTTCGAAACCGCCCTGTAGTAGGTTGGAGTACAGTCATCATGCTGATATCTTACGGAAACCTTCTTCTCAGTGAGACAGTACGAATGTACTATCATGTGTCGTACTTGGCACTGCATCCATTCGCGTTCGTGGACTCAGCGGGAGGGTTGAGACGAAGGAGACGGACGTAGAGGCTGCTGATCCTCCGGCAATCCGGATGCGATCAGCGCCTCGACGCGGGCCAACAATTCCGATCGATGCTCTATCGTATATTTCGACCCATCGACCGGCTGGCCGAATCGCACGACCACCTCGCCGGGCCGAATCGTCCATTCGCCCTTGCGCATTAAATTTTGCGCACCGGATATTGAGACAGGCACTACTGGAACTCCGGCTTGTATCGCCATCACGAAGGTTCCCTTCTTGAATGGCCGCATCCGGCCATCGGGACTTCGCGTTCCTTCCGGGTATACGGCGAACGACAGTCTTTCCTTCAGGACGCGCACCGCAAATTCCACACTCGCTGCGGCGGCTTCTTTGTCCGAACGGTCGACGGGAACAAATTTCGCCATTCGCATCGCAGTGGAGAAAATCGGAATGCGAAAGAGTTCTTTTTTAACGAGAAGAGAAACGCGCCGAGGAATTGCCGGTACAAAAGCGAGCGGATCGATATTCGAAATGTGGTTTGCCGCGAAGATGCAGACGCCCGGCGGAATATTTTCGAGCCCTTCCACGTGCACATTGATTTTCGCTAGCCGAACGGCGGTACGCACTACCTTCATTGCAATTCCATACATCGCATCCGGACTTCCTACGAGGAGGCTGTAAAGAATCAGGAACGGCATTACAAAGACGATGGCACCAGCGAGATAAAGTCCGACGGCAATCGTGCGAATCATATTGCGATGGCTGCGACTTCGGCCGTGACTTTGGCCGCGACTGCGCCCTCGCGCGGCACGCTAGTCGGTAGCGCCATGAAGGATGCCGGCACGAATCCGGGATTGCTTTTCCGTCGGGTGCGCAGCTTCCGTTACAGTGCAGTGACTCTCTTCGCGCGAACCGAGCGCAAACGTCAGCTCCATTTCTTCTCCCTCGCGGCGAATCTTCAGTTTGATGGTTTCGCCCGGATGCCTTTCGCGCAGCCATCCTTGAAACCGGCCCGGGAGTGGGGCGTCGTTCAGCGCGACGAGCACATCGTCAACGCGCAGCCCCGCAGCTTCCGCCGGACTTCCTGGAACGACAGCCGAAACTATAATTCCCGACGGCGAACGGCCCGGATAGAAACCGAGATCGGCGTTCTGGCGCGTTTCGGTTTTCAGCGTGAGTGCAGCGTGGTCGAGAAATTGCGCGTACGGAATTTCGTCGAGGCCGGAAACGTAGCGACGGAAGAAATCCCCGAAATCCTTTCCTGATACTTCTTCAACCACGGCGCGAATTCCCGCACTCTCGTCGTAGAATTTTCCCTGCTTGGCATATTCGTCGTTGAGCTGTCGAAGCACATCATCGAGCGACTTGTGATTGTCCGTCGTATCGCGCATCTCGAGATCGATCAAATCGCCGAGGAGCTGACCCTTGTTATAGTAGGAGATGCTGCGGTCCGGAAGATTGTAGGCGTCGTATTTATCGAACCAGGTATCGAGGCTCGATTCTTCCGCGCTCTGCCATTTGTGAGCAGGATGCGATTGGAGTTCACAGATCTGTTGCGCCAGATCTCCGTAGAATTGTTCTTTCGACCAGATTCCGCTGCGCTCGAGCGTATATGCGCCGTACGTGCTCGTTACACCTTCCGCAAACCATAGTGCCCGCGAATATTGTTCTTTGGTGAAGTCCACCGGCTCGAGGCTTTGAGGCCGGATGCGTTTCACGTTCCAGGCGTGGAAAAACTCGTGCGCAGCAATCGAGATAGCGCTAGCTACGGAGCTCGCGCCGATCGCTGTGCAGTTCGAATGCTCCATTCCGCCGCCGCCGACTTCCGGGTACGGTCCGATGCGGAAGAAAAATGTGTACTCCTTAAATGGCGGGCCGCCCATAAGCTTCAGCTCGTATCCGGTGAGGCGTTTCAGCCCATTTTCGAGATCGGATTTATTCCAATCTTTGGAGTCGACAATCACACGGAAGTGCGCGCCGCCCTGGTCGAACGCGAACTCTTCCGACCTTCCAATCTCAACGGGAGCGTCGACGAGCTTGTCATAGCTCTCCGCTGTGAAAGATGCCGGCGAGTGGCCAGCAGGAAGTTGCGCGATGGCTCGCCAGCCCGACGGAACATCGATAAAGGTAACTTCAACGTTTTCGGAGCGGCGGTCCGGCAGATACATCAGCGTTTCGGCAAAATTCAAAAACGCGTGGTGCGTGTTCAGTTGCGAATTAAACGGGCCGGCCTCGTCCCACTCGATCGAGTATTGGACATTCACAAATCCTGGAGAGGCATCCGGAAGCGCGATCCGCCAAGTTTGTTTATCAAGTTTGACAATCGTGAGCGGCGACGTACCGACCGCAGGCGCGCTGGCCTCCACATCGCGAACGCGGTAGGCGAAATCGCGAACCTGATACAGCGCATTCCATGCAGGTAGCGCCACCACCAAATCTCGCTGTTGCGCTGAGACGGGCACTTTCATTTCGATCTGAAAGCGGTGCTTCTCCGGATGCGCGAACGAAACCTTGTACTCAACCGTCGCAGCGGCGGGACGAGCGACGAAACCGATCACAAGCAGGAAAAGCGCAGCGAAGTGGCGCAATGCAATTTTAAGCGAACACGTCATCCGCGAACCCCCAGGCGGGATTTTAATTTGTCGAGCACTTTACTGCTTAGGCCGTCGAAGCTGCCGTTGGACATTACCATCACCACGTCTCCGGATCTTGCATGCCCGGCAAAATACTCGGCAATCGCTTCAGCTGAATCGAATGCTTGAGCCGCGCGTCCGTGTTTCCGAATTGCCTCGGCGACGGCGTCAGGCGAGAATCGGTCCTCGTCCGCAAGCAATTGAGCGCGATTCACCGGGCCGATCGCAACTGCATCGGCAACAGCGAGCGATTCTGGCAGCACATCCTGAAAGATTTTGCGGCGCATCGTATTCGAGCGCGGTTCGATCGCCGCCCAAATCTTGCGGCCGGGCCAGCGAGTGCGGGTGGCCTCGAGCGTCATGCGAATCGCGGTAGGGTGATGGGCAAAATCTTCTACGACCAGCACGCCGTCAGCTTCGCCCTTGATTTCCATCCGCTTGCGAACGCTTTGAAATGTAGCCATGGCACGTTCAATGGCTTCGCACTCGATGCCTCGCCCATAGGCGATAGCAATTGCAGCAAGCGCGTCGAGCACATTGTGTTTTCCCGCCACCGGCGTGCGGATGCGCGTCACCTCGCCGCCTTTGTACGCCACTCGAAATTCGGTGGCATCGTCGTTCCACAAAATATCGCCGGCGCACCAATCGCAGTCAGGCGTCAGGCCGAATGTCTCTACCGGGCAAAATGCTTTCGCCGCCGCGGCTTTCAGATCTTCACTCTCGCCCCAGATCAGCACTCGACCGCGGCGCGGAACGAGATTCACAAGCCGGCGAAACTGCAAGGCGATGGATTCGAGCGTGGGGTATATATCCGCGTGGTCGTATTCCAGCGACGTGAGAATTAATTCGTCGGGATGATAGTGCAGGAATTTCGGGCCGCGATCGAAGAATGCAGTTTCGTATTCATCGCCTTCGATGATGAACTCTTCCCCGCCACCCAGTCCGTAGCTGCGCTCGCCAAAATTCGGAACCACTCCGCCCACCAGAAAGTCGGGGCGCCGTCCTGCGACATGAAAAATCCATGCGAGCATCGCGGTGGTGGTCGTCTTGCCGTGCGTTCCGGCGATGACAATCGAAGTGTGACCGCGGATGAAATAGTCCTCGAGAAGCTGCGGCATCGAACAGTATGGAAGTTTCTCGTCGAGGATGAATTCAAGCTCAGGATTTCCGCGCGCGATTACATTTCCGATCACGGCCAGATCAGGCGCGGGTTTCAAATTATCTTCTCGAAACCCTTCATTCCAGCGAATGCCAAGGGAATCAAGCAGCGTGGATGCGGGTGGATACACGTTCACGTCGGATCCGGTGACGTAGAACCCGCGCTCCTTCAGCATTCCCGCCACCGGGGCCATTGCGGCGCCTGCAATGCCTAGCAGGTGAATGTGCTCCGCGTTCTTTCCCGCTCGCGTTGAAATGTCAGTCTCCCTCAAAGGTGACGCCTAGTAAGATCACGTCGAACACGCCGGCTCGAGAATATCGAGCTTGGTCGATCCATCGGTTGAAAGACGCGCGCGCACCCCTAACGGTAGCGTCAACATGGGGCGCGGAGTGTGGCCCACCGGGACTCCCCAGGCGATCGGAATCTCGAGTGGTCCAAGAATGCGTTGCGCAACTTCCTTCACGGTAGCCGTGCCCGCCGGCGGATTGCTCTCAGGAAATTCGCCGAGGATCACGCCAACCACGCCACGAAACTTGCCGGCTTGCTTCAAATGCATCAGCGCTCGGTCCACTTGCCAGGGCTTCATCGCGCGGTCTTCAAGAATCAGGATTGATCCGATCGTATCCAGTTCCCACGGCGTTCCGAGCGTTGCCTCAACCAAATTCAGGCAGCCGCCAAGAAGAGTGCCTTCCGCAACACCGGGCGTCAAAGTCTCGCCTTGCAGATCGAGTGACCATCCCTGCTTTGACTCCGTCAACGAGCGAACGAGGCTTTCGCGATCGTAACCGTCCGGGGCACCGGCGCCCCGATCGAGCCCTGCCGCAACCATCGGCCCGTGAATCGTCACCCAGCGAAATTTCTGCCAGAGGAAAACGTGCAGCGACGTGATGTCACTGAAGCCACAGAAGATCTTTGGCGACGCGAGCGCGACGCTCAGTGCATCGAGCAAATAGTTTGAGCCATATCCGCCGCGTGCGCAGAAAATTGCGCGGGTCCCGGATTCGGAGATCGCAGACTTGAGCGCTCCGATTCGCTCTTCGACCGGGCCTGCGAAAAATCCATGACGAGCGAGCACGCTCGCCGAATCCAACTTCACCTTGTATCCCAGCGCTGCCAGTTCGTCGCTTCCCTTCGTCACTCGTTCTTCTTCGACGGGGCTCGAAAGCGAAAGAATGCGAACAACGTCACCGGAGCGCAGCGCGGGCGGCTTGAGAGGTTGGGGCATGTAGCGCAAACGAGAATAAGGAATTTTCGCAGGCGAGTCCACAGCGCTGGCTATCCGAGTTTACATCCGAGCAGCAGGGCGCAAGTAAAAGCAGCGTCACATCAGGATTCAGGTGGGCTATGATTCTGCTGCCGAAGGTCTCCGGGCCGAAGGTCGAAGCGGTTCGACGGGGGAAAAGGTGAACAAGGCTTTCATTTCGTCTGCGATTTTTCTCGGAGTAGTCCTCTGTTTTATGCAGTCAAACGGAACAACCCAAGCCCATCCGAAGCAAACTCCCTCGGCCATCGCGAGGAAGGTAATTATCGACACCGACCCCGGCACGGACGATGCAATGGCCATTTTGCTGGCGCTCAATTCGCCCGAGCTAGATGTGAAGGCAATTACAGTTGTACCCGGAAATTCAACGGCGAAACAGGTTCTCGAAAACGGCCTCCGGCTCGTCTCACTTGCGAACCGGTGTGACATCCCGGTGGCAGGGGGCGCTCAAGGTCCAATTTTTCAAGAGCTAATCACAAACGATGCCGTGCATGGCAAGAACGGGTTCGGCGATATTGAACTCCCGCTCTCGCGGTGCCACGTAGACGCTCGATTTGGTCCTGACTTGATCATTCAGATGGCTCACGAGACGCCGCACGAAATAACTCTGATCGCGATCGGACCTTTGACGAACCTGGCGCTTGCGCTTCGGAAGGACCCATCGATCGTCCCACTAATCAAAGAGGTAATCATCATGGGCGGATCGATCAACGGTGGGAATTCAACAGCAGCCGCTGAAGCGAATATTTTTGGCGATCCGGAAGCAGCGCAAATCGTGTTTCAGGCAGGATGGAAGCTGACGATGTGCACTCTCGGTATCGGCGCGAAAACTGTCTTCACTCGCGAATTGCTGCAGAAATTCAATCGCACGCACGGTCCGGAAAATGATTTTGCGGTCGAAGTGATCAATCGAATCATCGGCTACGGTGAAAAACAGGGTTGGGGCGGCATGCGTATGTACGATCCGACCGCGATTGCGGTGGCCCTCGATCCGGCGCTGGTTCAGACCGAATACTGGCACGTCGATGTCGAGACCGAAGGCAAATTTACGCGGGGTGAAACGGTGGCGAATCGCAACAACGCAACGGAACGGCGCGTGTGGAGAGGAGACCGTTTCGTTTTCGAGGGCTTCGATCCGGTCCCACCGAACGTTCACGTGTCGGTGGACATCGACGCCAACCGGTTTTTGGAGCTCTTCATTTCCCGTCTTAGCGGAAAGTAGACGGGCTAGTTAACCGGAAAGTCTTTGGAGGGAGAAACGCCGCCACCCGGCGCGGGATTCGCGACGGACACGCTGCCGAAGCCCTGCGCAGCAAGGTCCTCGGTAGTGAAATTCACCATAATCTGCGACGAACTCACGAACGTAGTCTCTCGCGGGCTTCCATTCCAATTCGCAACAGCTGTCGAAGCGAAGTTCGTTCCAGCGATACTCACGGTAAAGGGCCCCATCGTTCCTGCCGTCGCGCTCGGAGGAGTGAATGATGTAATCGCGGGAGCGCCGTTGGGAACCGGATTCACAACGAACGTCAGCGCGTTTGACCTGCCGCCCGGATCGGGGTTGACTACCGTAATTTGCACGGACGAATTTGCGTTGGCGACATCCGCAGCAGCAATCGTCATCTCAAGTTGACTCGTCGAGTTATTCAACGTCGTAGGCCGCGAAGTGCCGTCCAAGAAGCCAACCGACGATTTGCTGAATCCAGTTCCGCTTATAAAGAGAGTGAAGGAATCGCTGCCCGCTGTGATGTCTCCGGGAGAAATTGTCGAGATGATGGGAGTGGCGTTTGGCCCAGGGCCGCTGCTGGAGCATCCACAAATGAAACTCACAATCAACGTGAGAACCGCGACCGAGCTACACCGCGAACGTGTCAAGCAACTCCTCCTGAGATCTTTTCGAGCCTTCCGAGGCCGCTCGGGACGCGCTGAGCGGAACGCGAGGAAAACCGAAGCGACATTGAAACCCACTGCAACACGACCATTTGAATTGATAGCATCCGCCGCGAGGGCCGTCAACTCGGATTCAGGCGATTCGGGAATGGTTGGCTCAATCTGCGGCGCGTCCATTCTTCCTATGCGCGTGGTTCAAGCTTGAAATGGACGAACTTCGCAGTGCAAATTGAGTGCATTGAGCCGACTTGACAGATCTTGTTCTTGCTTGGACGTGACGTCCGCATCAAATTCCACGACGATATCGCCCGCTCCGTTTCGGTGCGTCTTCCACCGCTGGGCGACGATGTGAGCGTCGTGAATAATGTCATGCACTCGATCTAGAATGTTGGGATTGCCCTCCGGCGCGGTCATCGTGAAAGTAAGCAGCCGCGTGTGAAAACCGATTCGATCTTCGACCATGCCGAGAAATACGAGCGAGACGAGCATCAGCAGCGTCGTGAAAATCGCAGTGACCGGCAGCCCGGCGCCGACGGCCATGCCGACACTTGCGATCATGAAGATCGTCGCCGCACTCGTGATGCCCACCACCGCGCCGCGTTCTCGAATCACGACGCCCGCGCCGATAAAACCTATGCCGGGAATAATTTGCGCTGCGATCCGCGTGTGATCGCCACCCACGTCACCAGCCATCTCGAAGGAAATGATCGTGAAGAGCGCCGCACCAATGCAAATGAGCATGTTGGTGCGCAGGCCTGCGGGCTTGTGCCGCAGTTCGCGCTCAAGTCCCACGATGCCGCCGAGCAACGCAGCGAGCAGAAGCCTGCCAACGGTAACTATATTCAGGTCGTGCAGCATGGCACCCCCTGCACTGTTGCACTTTCGATCGTGGCCGGATTCTACAACGGCGCTTACGAAATCAGTGCCACGCGAGCTAAAGCGTGAAAGAAGTGAGCTTCGAGAAGCGCCGCGCTCGGGCCGTGATGTCGCTTTTCTTCACGGTGGTGAGACGTTCCACCCCAAAGCGCTCGCATGCGAAGCTGCCCATCACCGATCCGTACACCATCGCGCGGCGCAACGACTTTTCATTCACGCGGCCTGCGCTCGCAAGGTATCCCATAAATCCTCCGGCAAAACTATCTCCCGCGCCGGTGGGATCGTGCACTTCCTCGAGCGGAAACGCCGGCACGGCGAACAGAAAATTCGGATGAACAAGCAGAGCGCCGTGCTCTCCGCGTTTGATCACTAGAATTTTCGGACCCATTTTGAAAATGTCGCGAGCGGCGCGTGTCAGGTTGTGTTCCCCGGTCAGCTGGCGCGTCTCGTCATCGTTGATCACGAGAACTTGAATGTGCTTGAGCGTTTCTTTCAGTTCCGCGCCGGTGCGCTCGATCCAGTAGTTCATTGAATCGAGGCCGACAAGAGTCGGCTTGCGCTTTACCTGCTTCAGCACGGAAAGTTGAAGCGTGGGTTGAATGTTGCCAAGAAATATAAATGAGGTATCGAGGTAGGACTTGGGAAGCTTGGGCTGAAAATCCGCGAAAACGTTCAACTCGGTGGTAAGCGTTGTGCGTTCGTTCATGTTCTGGTTGTAACGGCCAGCCCAGAAAAACGATTTTCCCGGTGCGTGTTCGAGGCCTTCGAGATCAATCCTGCCGCCGCGGCCTCGGAGCACAGCTTTGTCTTTGTCGGTAAAATCATCGCCGACGATTCCGACTACCCGCACCGGGGTAAAATGGCTCGCGGCAAGCGCAAAATAGCTGGCGGCGCCGCCGAGCGTGCGTTCTACTTTTCCGAATGGCGTTTCAATCCCGTCGAATGCAACTGAACCGACAACCAGCAATGACATGAACTCTCCAGACTACTTAAGATATTTGCCCACGAGCGGCGCGAGCCGCTTCTTTGCGGCGGCGGGGATTGCCTTCCTGTCTGTGATGATCGCGTGCGCGAGTGCCGAGCCGCATTTGCACGTTCGCTCGTCAGGGATTTCGCGAATCGCTTCGCGAATCGCGTGTTGAACGTTTTCCGCGTTGCGATTTAGATTTCCGATGATTTCGCTGAGCGTCACAGCGTCGTGCTGCGGGTGCCAGCAATCGTAGTCGGTTATCATGGCGATCGTCGCGTAGCAGATCTCCGCTTCGCGAGCGAGTTTCGCTTCCGTGAGGTTGGTCATTCCGATTACGTCGAACCGAAGCTGGCGGTAGGTGTGCGACTCAGCCAACGTTGAGAATTGCGGCCCTTCCATGCATACATACGTGCCACCTCGATGAGCCTTCACGCCCGAGCGCTCGCAGGCTTCGGCCACGTGCGCAGAGAGATTCGTGCAGGTAGGCTTGTCGAAGCCCACATGCGCAACGATTCCGCCGCCGAAGAATGTAGCAACGCGCAGGCGAGTGCGGTCGAAAAACTGATCCGGAATCAGGAAATCGAGCGGAGGCAAATCATCGCGCAGGGAGCCCACGGCGCTGGCGGAAATGATTCGCTCCACGCCGAGCAATTTCATCGCGAAAATATTCGCGCGATAGTTGATTTCGCTAGGCGAAAAACGATGACCGCGACCGTGCCGGGAGAGAAACGCGACACGCTTCCCTTCCACTGTGCCAATAACCACCGCGTCGGAAGGATTTCCGAACGGCGTTTTCACGCGGATCTCGCGCGTATCCGAAAGTCCCGTCATCGAGTAAAGCCCGCTGCCGCCGATGACGCCGATCTTTACCCCATCCCTGCGGCTCTTATGTTTTGTTGCCTTAGCCATGCCTTAGTCCACCTTCGCGGGTTCAAATTCTATTTTGCCTTCGCGTTCGCGGAGATAAGCGGACGGAACCTTCGGATCGTGTACAAAAAGTGCCAGCCACTCCTTGCTCGCCACTTCATGGATCCACTTTCGCTTGTTTTCGAGCGTCTCCATTGGGTAGAGGTCGTAGCCCATGATCCAGGGGAGCGGCAGATGCGCGGTCATCGGAATTAAATCGTCAAATAAAAACGCGGTCTTTCCGCCGCCATGAAGTCGAATGCAGAGCATGTTAGCCGTGTGGCCGGGAGTTCGAATCAGTTCCACGCCAGGAGCAATTACGCGATCGTCGCCAATTAGCGAAAACTTTCCAGCAGCTTCGATTGGCATGTAGTTGTCGGGGATATAGCTCGCCCTGTCGCGTTCGGTGGGATTCTGGGCGTGCTCGAATTCGCCGCGATGCACAACATAGCGTGCATTCGGAAATGTGGGGACCACTTTGTCTTTCACCAGCCGCGTGTTGCCACCGCAGTGGTCGAAATGCAGATGCGTGTTGATGACGATGTCGATGTCCTCGGGATGGCAACCGTAATCGCGAAGTCGTTCCAGGAGATGCGGACCTTCCAGCGCATAAATATCGCGAAATTTCTCGTTTACTTTATCGCCCGCGCCCGTTTCGATGAGGATGCGTTTGCCGCCCGCATATACAAGCAGCGAATTCATCGAGAGCGTGATTCGATTGCGCGAATCGGGCGGCGCTTTTTTCTCCCACATCGGCTTGGGGATTACGCCAAACATTGCCCCGCCGTCGAGCCCCACGCGACCCACTTCAAGAATATGAAATTCCAGTTCACCCAGCTTCAATGTTTCGCTCCGATTCCCGCGCGGGTAAGAATTTCGTTTACTGCTGCATAAGGGTCTTTTTTTCGCGCTGCTACTTCAGCCGCGAGCGCGTCGAGCTGCGCTTCGTTCATGTGCCTGCCGACCACACGCTCCATCAAACGCGTTTCGAGAAGTCGCAGGAGCCATTCTTTCCAGTGCGCGATCTCTCGCGCGCGGCGTTCGTGGGCCTGGTCAAAATGTTTTCTGAACAGCGCGATATGTTCCGCCAAATCGGCGATGCCTTTATTTTCAGTTGCTATCGTCCGCACGATGGGAGGTTTCCAGCCGTCGCGTTCCGGGACGATGGTGAGGATGCCGCGAAGCTGCGACTCGAAGCGCTCTGAGCCGTCGCGGTCCGCTTTATTTACAACGAAAATATCGCCAATCTCCATTAAGCCGGCTTTCAGGCTTTGCACGTCATCACCCATACCGGGCATCAGCACGACGATCGTGCAGTCCGCGAGGCGAACAATTTCAATTTCGCCCTGGCCGACGCCAACCGTCTCGACCAGAATCATCTGCTTGCCCGCCGCATCGAGAAGCAGCGCTGTGTCTCCGGTCGCCTGAGCGAGTCCGCCTAGATAGCCGCGCGTCGCCATTGAGCGAATGAAAATTCCGGAGTCAGTGGCGTGACCTTGCATGCGTACGCGGTCGCCAAGAATTGCTCCGCCAGTGAATGGGCTCGACGGATCAACGGCGATAATCCCGACCGTCTTTTTCTCGTGGCGATAGTGGCTCGCGAGCCTGTCGACGAGCGTGCTCTTCCCAGTTCCGGGAGCGCCCGTAATTCCTACCATGTACGCATTTCCGGTATGAGGGAAAAGCTGGCGCAGAATTTCCTCGGCGTCGGCAGAACGATTTTCGATTGCGGAAACGGCCCGCGAAATCGCGCGGACGTCACCTGCGCGAACTTGTTCTGCCCAGTTTTCGACGGAGACGGTCATCTTGTGCACAAATTGAACTACAAATGGAACCACAGATGGAGTCGAGTGGAAAGCTCAAAAGGAGTGTCAGCGCGCAAGCAGGCGCCTACGGTTCAGCACAGTTTTTCCGAAGATTCAACCAGGAGGAAGCGAAATCGAGCTTCTTTTTCAGTGGACGTTGTCTTGCCGGCCTCTCCCCGGGCTCACGGGTGTGTCGGCGGTGATCGCAACCGCAGAGTTGCGGACTCCGTGCCTGAAAATTCGTTCGGCAAACCGTGAATCGCATCCCGACGGCACGCGATTGCTGGTTCCTAGAATCGGTCTTGAATTTCCAGGGAGATCGCGTCCGGAGCCGAGGAATCTGAAGCAGCGCTCTTGTACTTGATGGCGGCCGGTTCGCCGGCAAAATGTTTGCAGACGTTGAGGTATGCCGGGTCAAGCCAAAAAGTCTCCGGCCAGGAGAAGCGAGTGGTCTTGATGGCGTCGAATTTCAGGTCCTTGTCGCCGGACGCAAACGTGATGACCCTGCCGTCCGAATTGCAAGCAATCGTGCGAACCACGCCTCCCAACCGGTACAGCTTCGCCGCGGTATCGGGGCTCGCGCTACCTGCAGCTGATGGCGCGGCGGGGGAATCCGTGGGCGACTCAGCGGGAGAACTGAATTCCAAGTGGCCCAGGCCCTTGCATACGCTTCCCGGCTTGCACGCTTCGGCAATCTGCAAAATCGAATTCGCGGACTCCTCCTCTAGCGGGGACAACTCACTCTCCAGCGCCTGACGCGCCACGTCTTGAGCCCGGCTGCGTTCGCCGGCCAACAGAAGAATATTGGCGTACGCAATCGCGAATCGAGGAATGCCGGGATCCGCATCCGCGGCGCGGCGAGCGAAATCCGCCGCCTCATAAGGATTTCCGCCCATTCTCACAATAAGCCTTGCAATGGCGAGGGCCGCAGGTGCGTATTTCGGCGTAATCTGCAGAGATCGCCGCAAATCCTGCTCACTGCTCGGCGGAATCTGAGCCGGAGCCTTCCAATAACTGGAAAGAATTCCCCCATAGTAAAACGACAGATAGAGCGAAGGGTCGTGGGCCGTAGCTTCCGAGAATTCCTTCGCTGCGTTCTCGTAGTCGGCCAGCTCGAGATCGTACAGCCCCAGCGCCTCGTGAGCCCGTGGTTCATTGGGATTTGCGGCGAGCGCGGCATCCACCAGCGATTTGGCAATGGCCTGTCGCTTGGATCGAATGTGGTATTCCGCGAGCCAGGCGCTGGATTCCGCCTGCGTTAGGCTCCGCGTGGCAATCTGCGCCGTGAAATTCTCGCGGGCGAGGTCCAACTGAACGAACGGAAATGCTTTTTGCATGTAATACGAGCCGATCTTGTCCTGAAGTTTCTTCAGGTCGCCAAACGCCTCTTGTGCCGCGTCCAATCGCTTCTTCCCGTGAGCGAGGAGGTCGAGATAGGCGATGAGCTGCGCCCGGTGCGCGCCATTATCAGCAAGCATAAGGTAGTGAAATAATCCCCAGGCTTCGGCGTCAAATACCCACCTTTGCTCCGGATCTTTGTATTCTTCCGAACTGGTGCGGAGGATGAAGAACTTCGGCAGGGGAATGAGTGGCGACTTCGCCAGCTTTTGAACGTAGCGCGGGCTCGCCTGCCCGATTTTTGCCTTTGTATCTTCGATTTCCGAAAGTGCGAAGAACTCCGCAAATCCGGATTCAAACCATATCGGCGCTCGCGGAAAGTTGACGCCGGCCATCATGCCCGCGTAGTCATACCTCAATTGATAATCGGACGAACTGCGAAATTGGATTCGCATCACAATGTAATCGCGATCTCGTCCGGTCTGAAAGATGCTGGAGGGCTTGTTTCCCTGCGCACGCTGATTGTAGAGCGGCACCAGGTCGACGAATGTGTTCTCATCGACCACTACGAATACGACGATCGGAACGTTGGGATCCTGCCGAACGCCGGGCATCGCCGCCATCAACACGGACCGGGTACGCTCGAGGTCCACCGCCGCATCGCGTCCTTCTTTTTCGCTGCCATTGCAGATCACGGTAAAATGTGGGCTTTGAATTTCCACCCAGGGCCGGTCCGCGCGCGCTTTCTGGGATGGGATTGCCAGCAGTACGCCAAGCACAACGCAACCTCGCAAAATTCTCATCGGTGGGCGCCTCGCACAGCGCACACTTCTACCGCAGGATTATATATTTGGCAAGTCGCACTATGGTATGAGGCGCCGGAAGAATACACCACCAACCTGTCCTGCTCAGTTTTCGAAGCAAACGGTCATTGTTGGCTCAAATCGAACTACAAACAGAGTCGAGTGGAAAACCCAAAACTTGCAGAGACGCGTGCTCGCGAGCATAGTTTCCAAGAAGATTACATCTGGAGGCGAAGAGATGAACTTCATTTCAAATCCGAGATTTCTGGCAGCTTATTCGGCAATCGTTTCGACGCTGCTTGTAATCACTCTGCTCGCGGGATTTCGGCCTGCAAAACAGCCGACAAGCTTTGATGAAATCGATGTGCACCGTATCAATGTGGTTGAGCCGGACGGAACCTTGCGTATGGTGATCTCGAACAAGTCCGCTTTTCCGGGGATCATCATCCGCGGGAAAGAATCTCCGCATCCGGATCGCAAAACGGCCGGGTTGCTGTTTTTCAACGACGAGGGAACCGAAAATGGCGGTTTGATTTTCGGCGGAGCGAAGGACGCCAAAGGGAGCGTCGAAAGTTACGGCCACCTGAGCTTCGATCAATACGAGCAAGACCAGGTGTTCACCATCGATGCAGACGATCACAGCGGGCTGCATTCATCGGCCGTAACGATGTGGGACCGCCCCGAATACTCGATCGGCGAGCTGCTTGCGACACCTCCCGAAAAACGGGACGCATTCGTCGCGGCGCATCCGAATTGTCATGCGCGAGTGTATCTCGGACGAAACCAGGACCACTCGGTGGCGTTGCGGCTCAAGGATACGAACGGGCGCGACAGAATTGTTCTGCAGGTGGACGCGTCGGGAGCGCCGGTAATTCAACTTCTGGACGAATCCGGAAAAATCATCGGGAGAATGCCGGACACCGCGGAGCCAAAACTCTTGCGGTAGGGCTGCGGCACGCCCCTATTTTGTGCCGAGAATCTGGCGGGCGATGACCATGCGCTGAATTTCGCTGGTGCCTTCACCAATGGTGCAGAGTTTTACGTCGCGATAATATTTTTCGGCGGGATAATCCTTGATGAATCCGTAGCCGCCGTGAATCTGCACGGCTTCGTTCGCCACCCGGACAGCCACTTCCCCGGCATACAATTTCGCCATGCTCGATTCACTCGTGATTCGTGCGTCGTAATCGCCAGCAGCAATGGCGCGGTCAGCGAGCCATGCCGCTTTGTAGGTCAGCATCCGAGCGGCTTCGATTTCCATCGCCATGTCGGCCAGCTTGAATTGAATCGCCTGAAACTCGCCGATGGGCTTGCCAAATTGTTTTCGCTGCTTGGCATATTTCAACGAGCATTCGTATGCGCCTTGCGCCATGCCGAGACCGAGCGAGGCGATCGAGATACGCCCGCCATCGAGGATCTGGAGGCTGTTGACGAAGCCTTCGCCTTCTTTACCCAGTAGATTTTCAGCGGACACGCGGCAATCGGTAAAGACGACTTCGGAAGTGTCGCTCGCGCGCAAGCCGAGCTTGTTTTCTTTCTTGCCGGGGCGAAATCCGGGAGTTCCCTTTTCGACGATGAACGCCGAAATTCCGTGGCTCTTCTTCGCGGCGTCGGTGACGGCCATACCAACGCACACATCCGCGTAATGACCATTCGTCGTGAAAGTTTTCGAGCCGTTGATCAGCCAGCCAGCGTCTTTGCGCATGGCGGTGGTGCGAGTGCCACCAGCGTCCGAACCAGCTTCAGGTTCCGTGAGCGACCAGCAGCCTAGCTTCTTGCCTTGCGCGAGCGGTGTAACGTACTTCTTTTTCTGCTCTTCGGTTCCGAACTTGTAGATGTGATTTGTGCAGAGCGAATTGTGAGCTGCGACGATAATGCCAATCGAACCGTCGACGCGCGAGAGCTCCTCGATGATGATCGCGTATTCGATGTAGCCCATTCCCGCGCCGCCATATTTTTCCGGGAAGATGACGCCGAGGAACCCCATTTCAGCGAGTTTGGGAATTAATTCAGACGGGAACTTCGAAACTTCATCCCACTCCATCACATGCGGAAGGATTTCGGCTTCGGCGAACGCGCGAACGGTGCGCCGAAGCTGCTGCTGCTCGTCAGTTAGCCCAAAGTCCACGATTCCTCGCGTATAAGTTTCGGATATGGTCGAGATAAGGTTTCATTTATACCATGAACCGTTGGAACCACAGACGAACACAGATAAACACTGATGAACAAAAGGTACGTCACTGGCCAGATCATCGAGAACGTAGATGCCAGCGAATGTTTGCTGTGAGTATCACAATCGCGGCGACCAAAGATACGGCAAACAGAACTCCATAAATGTTCGTCAATCGAAGGAACTGATCACGGCGAGGGTCAACCGGGAAATCGGCGGCCCAGGCGAAGAACAAAAAGAAGTACAAGCAGCAGCTGGCCCCGAGAAATATCAGCGCAAACATGGCCCATCGGATAAACACTTCTTGCCGCCGAGTCACTACCAGCCTTCTTTGGCGCCGCTAGCTTTGTTTTGTGCGTCGAGCCATTCCTTTAGTGGGGCGAAGTACTCGAGCATGGCGCTGGCGTCCATCTGTTTTTCGCCTGTGAGCGCTTCGAGGGCGTCTGGCCAGGGGCGGCTCTTCCCCATCGCGAGCATCTTTTCGAGTTTCGCCCCGGCTTCTTTGTTGTTGTAAATCGAGCAGCGGTTCAATGGGCCGGTGTAGCCTGCTGCGCGGCATAGCGCGCGATGAAACTGAAATTGCAGAATCGCGGCCATGAAGTAACGGGCGTAGGGCGTGTTCGACGGAATGTGATATTTCGCCCCGGGATCGAAGTCGGCTTCGCTGCGAGCAACGGGCGGCGCGACTCCCTGATATTGGAGGCGCAAATCCCACCAGGCTTTGTTGTAATTCGCCGACGTGATCTCGCCTGAGAAAACGCCCCATCGCCATTTGTCGATCATCAGGCCGAACGGCAGAAACGCGACTTTTTCGAGCGCCTTGTGCATCAGTAGACCAATATCGGCGGACGCGGGCGGGACGGTTTCGAGCAGCCCGATCTGCTTGAGATATTCGGGCGTGACGGAGAGCGCTATCGTGTCGCCGATGGCTTCGTGAAAACCGTCATTCGCGCTATCTCGGAAGAGAGGCGGTTGTTTATCGTAGGCGCGCTGGTAGAAATTGTGGCCGAGTTCGTGATGAATCGTGGAGAAGTCTTCGCCTTTTTGCTCGATACACATCTTGATGCGCAAGTCGTCGACGTAATCGATATCCCAGGCGCTCGCGTGGCAGACGACATCGCGATCGCGCGGGCGGACGAACATCGAGCGCTGCCAAAACGTCTGCGGGAGCGCTGCAAAACCGAGCGACATGAAAAAGCGCTCGCCGTAGTGGACCATCCCGACCGGGTCGATTTTTTTCGCTACTAGAATTTCGGTGAGGTCGAAGCCGGGTCCAGCGTCTGGCGGCGCGACCAGCGAGTAGATGTTCGTCCAATCCTGGGCCCACATATTGCCGAGCAGATCGGCAGGGATGGGTCCGTTTGCGCTGACCGCCGACGTGCCATATTTCTTCGCGAGCTCGTTGCGAACATAGGTGTGAAGCGAAATGTAAAGCGGACGTACTTGTAGCCAGAGGCGATCGAGTTCGGCGCTGAACGCGTCCGGCAGCATATCGTAACCGGAGCGCCACATAGCCCCGACGTCCGAAAATCCGAGATCGCGAGCCCCTTTATTGGCGAGGACAACCATACGCGCGTATTTCTCTCGCATCGGCGGCGCGATCGAATGCCAGCCCGTCCACGCGCGCTCGAGTTCTTTCGGGTCGCGGCTGGTCGCCATGATGTTTTCGAGATCATTCATCGTGAGGCAATTTCCCTGCGCGCCGTCAGGACAATATTTCCCTTTTCCGTAGTCGCTTTCGAGAGACGCGACGATCTGCGATAGCTCGGCTTGCTCCGCAGGATCGTGCGGCGCGGGAATGTCTACCGCGTGTTTCAACAGATATATTTCGCGCGCAACGTCTTCGGGAAGCTTCAGATCGGAATACAGTTTTGTTTGCGCGGCGAGATCGGCTGTGGTCGCTTTGACGACTTGATCGGCTTGCGCCGAAAGGATTTCAGTGTCGTGCGTGATGAAAGTTTGCTGAACCCATTGCGCGCGGCCAGCTTTTATCCAGAGGTCGAGCAAGAGCGTTTCGGCGGAGTCGATGAATTTCTTCGCGGCTTCCGGCGTGGCGGAGGTCGCGTTGTCGGGCGCTTGAGCAGCGGCGTGGGCCGAAATTCCAGCTTGAATTGTCATTAGTCCACCTGAGGCGAGGATGAGAACGGCGATCACAAATAAACACAGACGAGACACAGATGAAGACTGATGAAACCAATTCTGGCGAAGATTAGTATCGGCATCAAGTCGATTTGAGCGGGTCGCCGCTTCACTGTTAATCGCTCGTCGGTTTTGTGAGTTCAAAGTCGGATCCTAGTGAGCGGCGACGGCCGGAGTGCGTGCGGCGAGGACCTCGGCGGTCGCGGCGAGAGCGCGGTCGATAGCGGCGCGGTCGACGTCGTAGTGAGTCACCATGCGAATCGCGTATGTGTCTGATGAGCCACAGCGGATTTGGCGCTTGCCGAGATCGGCGCAGATTGCGTCGGCGGTGCGGCCGGTTGCGCGAACGTCAAAAATGACGATGTTGGTTGCGACTTTCTTGGGATCGAGCGCGACACCTTTAATTTTCGCGAGACCTCCGGCGAGGTGTCGCGCGTTCTCGTGGTCACGGTGCAGAATTTTTGGCGTCTCTTCGAGAGCGATCAGGCCTGCTGCGGCGAGAATTCCTATTTGGCGCATGCCGCCGCCGAGAAGCTTGCGGCCAATGTGCGCTTTTTCGATAAAGTCGCGCGGACCGAGAAGAAGTGAGCCTGCCGGAGCGCCGAGTCCTTTCGAAAGACAGAACATCACCGAATCAAATTTGCGCGTGAGGTCAGCAACGCTGCGGCCGAGCGCCAGTGCGGCGTTGAAGATGCGCGCGCCGTCGAGATGGACACGGAGATTTGCGGCGTGTGCATGGTCGCAGATGTCGTCGGAAATTTGCTGCGGGTAGACTGTGCCGCCGTGCATGTTGTGCGTATTTTCGAGGGTGACGAGCGCGGTCTGCGAATCGTAATAAATCTTTGGCCGGATCATCGGCTCGATCAGGTCCCAGGTGAGAATCCCGTCGGGAGCTGGTGTGGTGCGCGGCAGGCAGCCGGCAATCGCGGACATGGACGCCAGTTCGTAGAGATTCACGTGGGCACGTTGTTCGCAGATTACTTCGCTCGTTGGTGGTGCCCAGCCTTTGATCGCGAGCAGGTTACCCATGCAGCCGGTGGGTACCCAGAGCGCAGCTTCCTTGTCGAATAATTTTGCGGCGCGATCTTGCAGTTTATTGACTGTGGGGTCTTCGCCGTAAACGTCGTCACCTACTTCGGCTTCGGACATCGCCCGGCGCATGGCGGGAGTGGGCTTGGTGACGGTGTCGCTGCGGAGATCGACGGGGGTCATCGCCGCGTC
>Ga0210387_10000623_pt1 | contig 25529 bp, 25 predicted proteins | sample IncBWC7OmetaG_FD_160108 | JGI IMG/M metagenome (GOLD analysis project Ga0210387, IMG submission 160108) | Forest soil microbial communities from Barre Woods Harvard Forest LTER site, Petersham, Massachusetts, United States - Inc-BW-C-7-O ...
AGCGCTGTGTACCCGGTCAGCTATACGAATCTTGTGTCGGTCCGCTTCGTCGCGGATTTAGTCCTGTTCATCGCACCTAGACGCGTTGCGGGAGGCTATCAAATTGATCGGCGGCGTCGAGCAGCGCCTTTACCAGGATCCGTTCCTTTTCCGATAGTTCGGGGCGCCAGACATCGAAGATCATCACGACTCGCGATTCCTCGCTGAGGTTCCACGCTTCGTGTTCAACGCTGTCGTCGAACAGGAGGACCTCGCCTTCGCGCCACGCGCGAGTTTGGTTGCCGACTCGCAGCGCACACTCTTCGGGGATGATCAGCGGCAGGTGGCAAATGAGCCTGTTGTTCATGATTCCGTGACTGGGCCTGATTCGAGTCCCGGGTCGCAGGAGCGAAAACAGTACCGCAGGGGTGCGCGCGGTTCGGCATAGCGGCAAGTCTCGCAGCGCGGCCATCGTGGCAGGGCAGCGCCGCGCATTTGGCTGTACCTCGCTGCCGTTCTTGATCAGATAAAAAACGCTCGAGTTTGGGTCGTGAAGAAGCGGATTTGCATTGGTATTCGGGCGGCGCGCTTCGTTCTCGATGTTGGGAGTCCATCCGGCTCCCCCCAGTAGTACCCGGGCTTCAGCTCGGATGTGCTCGGTTTGCATTTCGAGCGCCTCGACCCAAGGGAAGTCGCGGCGCTCGTAGAACTCGATCAGCGGCAGCCCGGGAAAGTAGAAGTTTGTGGGTTGCTGCGGAAAAATCCGCCTCTTTCCCATCAGGAAGCCGAATGCGTCGCTGACCCTTTCTGTCCCTGCTTCGCCGAGCCCGCGCGCCGTGAGCACGCTCGTAAGATGAGCCTCGAAGTCGCCGGCTATACGCCGGCGAGCCGCCGCGATGCGGTCTAATTCGGCGCGCCACTCCGACGGTTGGAACGGGAGTGAATTCGCCAAGCGCATCGCGGCGCTATAGTGAGCGCTTGCTGCGCGCTCATCACCTTGCTTGGTAAAAAAATCGCCTTTGCCAATCAGCGCGGGCAGATAATTCGGGTCCACTTTAAGCGCCTGATCAAAGGCGTGGATCTCCCCGGCTGGGCTGTCCAATTGCCGATACGCTGTAGCCAGCGCGAACCAAACCGCTGCATTGGCTTCACCGATCTGCGTGATGCGTATCAAGAGGTCTCGAGCGGCGCGCGGCTCGCCGCGTTTCATGGCCGCGAAGCCTGCAGCCGCCAGGGACCTGATATCGGATGTACCGTTCATGTTCCGAAGCATAAGAGCGCCCAGCATCGCGGGTCCGGATTCATCGACGGCCGGGAGCTTCTAAAAAAGGTCGTTGTGACGCCGCATGTAATCTGCGATTGATGAGGGCGGCGTTGGCGTCTCGAGCAAAGCGGGACCAGCCGACACCGAACTATCCAACGGCTCTGCTTCCTCGGTTTGTTCGTCGATATCCTCCTCTTTTCGGACTTGGCATTCGAGCGTTTCTCGAAGCATCAACAGCGTGGCCGCCTCAGCGAGAGCTCGTTCCTTACGAGCCAACTCGCGTTCGAGCTTGCCGATGCGCTTCGCCATGCCCACAGACTCTTCCCCGGCCTCCTCGAGCGCGAGTCGCCAGCGTCTGAAGAAAGCAAGCCTTACCCCCTCTTTTTGGAGGTACGTCGTCAACTGATCACCGGCTAGTCCTGCCGCATGCGCAATAATGCGGGCCTTTTGTTCCACGGTCCAAGTGGAGATAGGGCCATCGTCGGTGGCCGGGAACGGAGAACTTCGCGCTTCACTTAACCATCGAGACAGGTTCTGTTGCGTAATGCCGGTCTCGCGGGCAAGCTGAGCGGCGCTCACTGCATTGACGCCCGTCAGTCGGGCAACCATCTGTTGCTTGAGCGTCTTTGGATAGGCCCTTGTCATCGCTGATCGCTCATGATCCTGAAGCCTTGTGATGACGTGAATGCGTGTCAGTCAGGCTTTTAACACCGAAGCGGCCCCGAAGAGCCGCTTGTGGATAAAATAAGAGGACGCTTAGAATTTTGCGGTAAAGGCAAGATAGAGTTGCCGCCCAAGCTGATCGTAGGTCGGGAACGAATTTGCCGCGCCACTGGCCACGACATTGGATGACACGATCGGCGGATCCTTGTCGAAGACGTTGTTGACGCCCGCGCGAACTTGGATATTGTCCAAGATTTTCCAGCTTGCGAACAGATCCAAGTAGTTCATGCCTGGCATGCGTGCGTCGAACGAGTCATAGGTTCCGCCGCCGATTAAGGGTTGGTTCGAGTTGTTGTCCAAGGTGACCGGTCCGATGAAGCGCCAGAGGGCAGAGAACTCCACATTCCAGGGGGTCTCCCACGAGGCGCGCAGATTGTGCCGCCAGCGCGGATTAACCGTCTGGCAAGCCGGTCCGAACAAACCCACGCAATCGTACTCAGGTGCCCCGGGGTACTGGATAGTAGTGGAGGAAAGTAGTTCCGAGCCCGCGAACACATAGGACATCGATCCCAGATTCATCGGAAGTGGGTGCTTATAGGCAGCCTGTACATCGATGCCCTTGACGGCAACCGCGCCGATATTGAGATTGGTTTGCACGATGTATCCGCCGGTTGCCACGCTCGACCCGGAAAGGGAGCCGCTCGAGGTGCGCACGATCAGGTTGCAAAACGTGGGATCTCCCGTCGCGAGACAGTTGCTCAAAATCGTCGTCGCTGAAAGTACGCCAATTTCGTCCTTGATGGTGATGCGGTAGAAATCCACGCTACCGGTGAGGTTCGGTATGAAGCTCGGTGCGAAATTCAGGCCGATGGTGATTGACTCCGCCTGCTCGGGCTTCAGGTTTGGATTGCCTCCCTGCAGCTGAGAGCACTGGTTGGCTATGCACTGCTTGATGGTGCCGCTGTAGGGACCACCGACGCCGCCATTGCCATATTCGATCGCCGATACGTGGGTGTTCGCGCACTGAGTGGGCGAGGCGGTTGCGGGAACCAACGCACCGGTGGTTGGGTCAAAAACAGGTGCGCACGGATCGATGCCGGGATTACTGATGCCGCCAAAAGATTGTGGGCTGTACAACTCGAGCACGCTTGCGGCGCGAATCGCCTTCTGATAGCCGGCGCGGAATCGTAGGTCGGAAATCGGTGCGTACTGTACCTCGAACTTGTAAGTATTCACCCCGCCCGACAGATTGTAGTCGGAATGGCGGAAGCCCGTGTCGAACATCAAGTCCTCGGCAAAGGCCTGCTTCTGCACCAGCGGCGCTCGCAATTCGATGAATTCCTCCTTCACCGAGGTACTGTTGTCAACCGCCACTGACGCGCCGCCGAAACCCGACAGCAAACCACTGAGTTCCAAGCCGTCCGGTGCAAAGTCCAGGTTGTCGTTGCGATGTTCCGCACCAACATTGACGCCAATTCCATCATTCGCGAGCGGCGACTTGATGCCGTACTTACCCAAATCACCGGTGACGTCACCGTGAAGAATCCGTTCGGTCACGGAACCATTCGACGTGCCCGTCGACTCAAGATAGTCGATCGCCGCCTGCGTCACGCCACCTTGCTGGAAGATGTTATAGGGCACGCAAGGCGGACCGCTGATGCAGGCGGGGCCATTGGGCCCGCCGGTCACCTGCAATGCATTGTTGATCGAAGCATAGTTAAAGTAATTCTGGTTCGCGTTGTACAGCGTGGTGTGGTAATAGGATGCGTAGGCGTCGTAGTTCCATGCGCCGCCGAAGTCACCGCTTGCCCCGCCCACTGCGCGATAGTTGGTGTGATCCCAGAAGGACTGGCGGCCACCGCCCTCGATGTTGCGCCGACCAATATTGATATTGGCGCTTACCGAGCCCGGGTTGGCTGCGTCCGCGGCAATTTGCGCGGGTGTGCAAAGGAGACTGGCCTGCTGCGCACTCAACAACGGATTGCTGCAATTGACGTTGAACTGGCCATTTCCCGTGGGGTCGATCGGGTTCGATTGAAACAAACCGGAGGGTGCGATCACCTCTGTCGACTTGTCATCCATGAACATGAACTCTGCATAGGGCTTCACGTAGTCATTCAAGTCCATATGCCCCATGAAGCCTGCGTTGTAGCGATCGTCCTCACGGGACATATAGATATATTGTTGCGAGTTGAAGAGTGCCGGCGGCACCGATCCGGGCTGTGGGTAAGGCAGGAACTGGTTGCCCACGACGGAATAGCTTGTCGAGCCAGGCCCAGACATGTTGGGAATCCCAAAAGTGTTCGAGCTAGACGAGCCGAAGCAATGGGCGCCGGGTCCGACGTTCAAGTCCAGCTGGCAGCCGCCGAAGTCACGGTCGCTGCTGACGATGGGATCCATGTGCTGATAGCTCAAGTACGCGGTGACATTTCCCTTTCCATCGGCGAAGTTCGTTCCCATCAGTAGATTGAAGTTCTTGCTGCGTCCGTCGCGCTCGGATCCGGTCACGGGCGTATCTCCCGCGGCGGTTTGCAGCGAGTTGAGCCAACCCTGATGGTTGTTGTGCATGTACTCGCTGATCTGGCCGTCGAGTTGAACGCCTTCGAAATTCTTTTTCATGATGAAGTTGACAACGCCCGCGATCGCATCGGAACCGTAAACGGCCGATGCACCACCGGTTACCACATCCACGCGCTCAACCAGCGCCAGTGGAATCTGATCCAAATCCGGAGACGGGTTGGGATTGGCGGTGTTGGGGTCGCCGGTGCCGAGGCGCCGGCCATTCACGAGCACCAACGTACGCTGCGGACCCAGGCCTCGAAGATCTGCGGTGGTGACACCGCCCGGAGTCGAGAGGCCGGATGAGGAGTTGCTGAAATCCACCACTGAGTTCTGAAAGTTCTGAGGCAGCTGATTCAACAGGTCGATCGCATCGATTTTGCCGCCTTGCTGAATTTCCTTCGCGGTTACCACCTGGATCGGACTGGTGCTCACCTCGTTCGGCGCTGCGATGCGCGAACCGGTGACGATGATCTCCGAGAGGCCGGTATCGGGCTCAACTGCCGCAACGGGAGTCTGTTGCGCGAAGGCGGCCGTCTGCATCACGGCCATGCACAGGCACGCGGACAAGATCGCCGTGAATCCCTCCACAACCGATCTGACGTCGACTAACTTCCCCATTTTCATTGTCGTTCCCCTTGAAAGTAACCCTATTTGGCGGCTTACTTGCAGGTGCGAAGACTCTCGTTGCATCATCGCGACACAGAAAACCCACTGAACGCCGCTCGCTTATTGCGGAAGATAATCGTCTGCCGTCCGAGGCAATTGAAAATGGTATGAACGACGCCGCCATCGTGATGAAGGCGGCTCCTCGGCAATCGAATCACGGCCCTTAGCTCTTTCGTCGCGTTTCAAAATTCGCGAGTCGTCGCTGACAGAACGCTTTTCGATGTCGGTCTATCTGGTATGCATGGGCGCAACGAACCTATGCGCGGATTGGTGGAGCTGGTGGCGGCCAAGCTCTAAGCATTGCCACGCAAAGCGATGTCGCGAAGGTCACTTCAGAATCCTTCGCCGCTCGTTGGACACCATCGGTACCCGCTTTGTCGTGTTTCTCGTCCGTATTGTCGCAAAGCGCTGCAGCCCTGCGATTCGCAGTCGTACACTGGCGTCTGTCATGACGTCCGACTACCTCGTGAAAGTGTTGATCGTAGATGACCGACCTCACGGACGAGACAACTTGTTTTGGCTGTGTGAGTGCAGGGACGATTTGCAAGTGGTCGGCGCGGCCGCTTGCGGCAAGGCGGCTATCGACGCTGCGGGTACACTAAATCCGGACATCATGTTCCTCGACGTGGACTTGCCGGATATGTCCGGCTTCGACCTCCTGCGAACAGCGGCGGGACGTCCTCGCCCTTTAGGCATCATTGTCTCAAACTGCGCCGATCACGCGACCCGCGCCTTCGAAGAAGGTGCATTTGACTATCTCGTGATGCCCGTGGCGGCAGAGCGGTTCGACCGGGCAATCAATCGCGCCCGTTACCGACTCGAGCACGCAGAATCAGGTAGCAGCCGATTTTCTGCGGATTCATCGGAACCCGTCCGCACGACGCCGGTTCAACCGCGGTTTTTGGTGGGGGAGCGACAGCGGAAACTATATCCGCTCGAACCAAAGTCGATCGACTACATCGAGGCGGACGGCAACTACGTCACCCTGCGTGTCGGCAAGGTGGAATACCTCAGCCGCGACTCGATTAAACAGCTATCGACGCGGCTTGCCGAACTGGGGTTCGTACGCATTACGCGGTCGCTGCTGGTGAATGCCGCCGCGGTGCTCTATGCCGAACGGGCCGGTCGTGGGATATTCGCATTAACCTTGACCTCCGGAGTTTGCCTGCATTCGAGCGCTGCTTACCGCGAGTCGATCTTGCGTATCATTCCGCTGCCAGCCTTGTCGAAGCGCTTGGGCCCTGCATGTTAGGCCGCAGACCGATCTGGGAAAGGGAAGGGTTCATCACGATGGCAGCGCTAGTCATCCCAAATTGGTTCCGATAGTTTGGGGCGCTGCTAATTTCCACGCATGAGACTGGCTGATCGAATCGCGCAATATCGAACGCCCTTCATCGTTGAGAACACGAAGAACGGATCAGTCACGCAGTTAAACAACGCGGCCACCTTCGTGAAGGACATCCACAGTTGCGCGACGCGATATGTCCTGAACGATGAGCTGGTGCGCTTGTGCACCGCGCTCGCCTATTCGAAAGGCGCCGGCACGCTCGCCTGTGCGGACCTTTTGCACGTGCCGGCCGAGCGCGTATGGGTTGAATGGGCCGAAGCGCCCTGGCGAGCGGAGCTTGCGCGCTACGGTTTCCATGGTCCTGTTGACTCGGCCATCTCAGGCCGGCGGGGTATCCTCATTCAATCAACTCCCCAAGGGCGCCGCGGCCTGCTCCGAACGTTCTGGGCGGAGGGCGAGTCGGACTCGGAGGTGCTTTCCAGCAGTATGGAGGCTTACTTCGATTTCGATGTGAGGGAAGACGACGATCTAGACGCCTTGGGTCCAAAGCAAGGAATTCGCGTATCGGATACTGCCGTCGGGGATGCGGATATCCTCAGGCGATGCTTTCGATTCCGTTTCGAGCGCTCCTGGCAGGATTACTACGACAGGGCGCAGCTGACGCCCTCACAGACCAATGCCATCTCTCAACACGCACTCGGTACAATCGCGATCGATATACCGGTATTGTTGGCCTTCTTCTTGCTTCTAGCGACCCGTCCGGGCCTGCCGCGCCGACCCCTGATGCTCGAGCGCCTCAATAGAGCACGAGCAAGGTCCGGAAAAGCAGCGCTTCTGGACCACATCGAAGTCTCTGCCCCTCTGCTGCCGGAATACAAATCCGAAGGTGCCGGTGGTTCGGAGGTGTCTCGGCGATCGTGCAGACTTCATCATGTGCGAGGCCATCTTGTGCGCCGTGGCAGTACGCTTTTCTGGCGAGTGCCGCATTTGCGCGGCAATGCGAGGGCGGGATCCATTCGGACCCGCACGGTCACCTGGCAGTTCGAACCCTCGTTCTCCTCAGCGCGTCCCGGCGTCGCAGAGCCGTCCGGAGCTCATCTGTCTTGAACGCGCCTCGCACGAACCACATCGAGATGACTACACGCGATACAAAGCCGCTTCCGCGAGATCCAGCTCTGAGTGTTATCGGAGCAACGATGGTGATCTGCAGCATCGCTGAGGCGATCGCCGGCTCTCGGCACGCCTTCTTCAGCTTCCGCACAGGTCATACTTCGGCGGCCACTTATTTAGGCGCTGGAATGAGCGTTTTGTACATTTTCGCAGGAACCCTGGTTCTTACCGCGAAAAAATCGGCGGCCGCAATGGCGCTTTGCATTCTTGCTGCAGTCATTCTTGGCCATGTCGCCATGGTGATAACCGAGCTGTACCCGGCGGACTCTGTCCCGCAGCTGTTTGCGATTACTCTCGCAACGTCTGTTGCGTGCGCATTTTTTGTTTTGATAGCAATGAAGTGGGATTCCTTCGTGTGATGGGCTCAAGTCCTTTTCATACCGTTCCGTTTGAACAACTGATCTGCTCAAGTGCGAACACTACTGGTACGAGCTATGAAGACAATCGCGATGGCCACTTTGCTTGGTTTGATTGCCGGGTGCACGACGTCGTCGCGCGCACCCGTCGTGGCCGCCCGCGCCGATACCAGCTCGGAGATCACCTCCAAAGACGCGGTTGCGGCGGCAACACCGGCCGGCTTAGCCACTGCCGCCGCGCCCCTGGCGAACCAGACGGCCTCGAAGCCGGAGGTTGTCGATCAAGGCTATCTTAAGAAGGGCTACAGAGTTGCACATCGGAATGGGCAGCTGCTGTATTGCCGATCGGAAGCGATCACTGGCACACTTTTTCGAAGCACCGTGTGTAAGACAGATGCTGAAATGAAAGCTGAGGAGCAATATGTGCAGAATGTGGCCGATGTCCTAGGCAAGCCTCATGGGGGAGTTTGCGCCAACCCTCCTAAATGCAACTGATGGACGAATTGACCGGCCCCGAATCGCGTCATTAACGATCTGCAGCGGTAGGAGATGGACGATGGATCAAGGGATTTCTGTGGTTGATGCAGCGGCTGGACTGCAGGAGAAATGGTCACCGCGCGTCATAGCGGAGGTCGATGACGTATACGTAAAGGTGGCCAAAGTGCAGGGCCAACTCGCATGGCACAGCCACGAAAACGAAGACGAGTTCTTTCTTGTACTCAAAGGACACTTGCGTATCGAGCTTGACGAGGGGGCCGTGGAGTTGCGAGAGGGTGAATCCTTCGTCGTTCCGAAGGGTAAGCGACACAATCCGGTGGCTGAGGGTGAGTGTCACATATTACTGATAGAACGCAAATCAACCTTGCACACTGGAGATACTGTCACAGACAGGACTCGTTCGATCGCCGATCAATTGCGGCCGCTTTGAGAGGTCACTCTTCGATGCGGGCCGTCAGAATCGCAGTTGCGAACATCCGGTTTCCGCCCACGCCCGCCGAATCCGTGTCTTTAGCGTCAGAGGCAATTCGGCGAGCGGCGCTTGAAAGAGCCGACCTGATCTGTTTTCCTGAATGCTACGTTCCGGGATATCGAGGGTTTGGAAGGGTAATTGCGGCCCCCGATCCCGCATTCCTTGAACGCGCATGGGCCGCGATTGCCGCAACAGCTTCAGAGTCCGACGTGGGCGTCGTGCTCGGCACAGAGCGCGTCGTCGGAGATGCCCTCCTAATTTCGGCACTGGTTATCAATCGCGATGGTACGGTGGCGGGGTTCCAAGACAAGGTCCAACTTGATCCGTCTGAGGACGAGACCTATACGCCGGGTGTTGAGCGGCATCTATTCCAGGCTGGCCCGCTGAAATTCGGCATTTCAATCTGCCACGAAGGCTTCCGTTACCCCGAGACGGTTCGCTGGGCGGCGAAGCGGGGCGCACATGTCGTATTTCACCCGCACTTGAGCGAAGCGGAGGGCAGTAATTACCGTCCGAACGGCTACGCAGATCCATCGAATTCATTTCACGAGAAAGCGATTCTGTGTCGGGCCGCTGAGAATGCCTGCTTTGTCGTCACTGCCAACTGTGCAAGCGAAGGGTCGCCGACAACTTCGGCCGTGGCGAAGCCAGACGGAACTCTCTTGAGCTATCAGCCGTATGGCAAAGAAGGACTGCTCATTGCCGACATCGATCTCTCAGAGGCCACGGGATATCTGGCGTCGAGATACAAAGCTCCTTTCCCCTGAGGTTCCACTAGGGCGTCGCGTTATCAAACGCGACGCCCACAGAATCAATTGCCGGCCGCCTCACGTGCAAAGGCAATGCAATCGGTAATCGCCCTCAGAACTTCACGTCACCCCGTACATAAAAGGTTCTGCCGATTGGATCGTAGTAGCGACCGTCGTAACCCGTTTGGTTACCACCGCCGCCCGTCTGTAATGAAAGGGGCGGAGCCTTGTCTGCGATGTTCCGGACGCCGGCGGTCAATTTGATGTTTTTCTCGATGTTGTAGACCGTCTGCCAGTCGAACGTCTCATAGCTCGGCACCTGCAGACCACTGAAGTCTACCGCGGCGCCTAAAGACCCATTGGGATTCGCCAGAAACACGACGTTGGAGCCGGCAGCATAACTCTCATCCCGGTATCCGGACTTGTAATGCACCATTAGCGTGTTGACCCAGTCGCCGGTCTGCAGGCTCAACTCGAGATTTGAAATGATCCGGAAGACCACTTGTTGATCGGGGCCGTAGACCCCTAAGTCGGTGAGTTCGGGCAAACCCGGTCCATCGGTATATTGTTGCTTCAGCATGTAGGTGCCGGTCCAGATTGCGTTGAAGCGCCCGAAACCGAGATCGACATGGTAGTTGGCATTCAGGTCGATGCCCGAGTACTGCGCCTCGCCGCCATTGAAGGGTACCTGTTCCAGACCGATGGTTTGGAAACCCGCCGGATCGAGATAGGGATTGACGAACAAGTACTTGTACTGGGAGGGATTGTTGAACGCGACCTGTTCTGCGATCCCTTGCGATTCGACCTGATTCTTGATTTTCACGTTCCAGTAATCCAGCGCGACTGATAGCTGAGAAATGGGATCGACGCGCACGCCAAAGCCAAACTGCGTGGAAGTTTCAGGCTTCAATCCATTGCTGCCGGATTGGCCGTTGGGGCCGGCCAAGAGGTCATACTGGGCGCTGCCGGGCAGACAGCCGGGCGATCCAGGGAACGGACAGGCGTACGAACCCGAGGTTGCACCGTTGAATTCCAGAACCCCGGCGATATCGGTCATGTTCGGCGCCTTGAACCCGGTTCCCACTGAACCGCGGAACGAGACCATGTCGACCGGCGTGTAACGGAAGGACAACTTGAAGGTCGTGTCACTGAATGTATTCCCAAGCTTTCCAGACGCAATTTGGTCCGTCACCCCGGTGGCCGGATTCGGACTGGCCGCAAATATTTCATCGCTATGAACCTTTGCATAATCATCGAAGCGCACTGACGCGGTGGCATTCAGTTCTTTGAGGATCGGAAACAGCCACTCGCCGAACACACCCCAATTGCTGCGGTCCGCCTCAAATGGCACCGAGCCGTACTGGCCGCCGATCGGATAGTCCGGATTTACGGGTTGAGTAGAAAATGTGCTCTGCGACAGGAAGAGGGTGCTGAAGGCTTCCTGATATTTGTATTTGTCGTACTCGGCACCCAGCGACAAGATTGACGGGCCACCGAGCAAATCAAATACCTTATGTTGTGCGCCGAAGGAGAAAGTCGTTACATCGGAGAACTTCTGTTCAAACTCTTGGTGCAAAATTGCCGTTGAGAGTGAGCTTGTGCCCGTGGCCAGGATGGGGTTATATGCGCCGCTGGCAATGGCCGAGAAAAACTGGGCGGAGTCAAGATAGCCGCCTGCGCCGTAATCGGTCAGAACGCCGTGAGAGTTGACGGCGGCGGCTTTGAAGTCCCATCCGAAGTAGCTTGCGTCCCAGCCAACAGCGATATGTCGCATTTTGGTCTGCCAGTCGTCGGTGCGTCCACCGGCTGAGATCGCGCGGTACCCGAGAGTAGCGCATCCCTGTGGGCAAGAAGTGGTAGCTGCGCTCTGACCTGTTGCAGTCAAGTAGGGTTGGACGTAAGCGTTGTAGAGCGCCGCGGTAGAAGGATCGGTCGGACTGATCGGAAAGGGCTGGGCCGGAGCTGCGTATTGAGACGTCAAGTCGAACTGGGAGATGACCGCCTCGCCCCAGACCCTGCCGCCGTCGTGTAGGTCGAAGGTAGCCTTCAATAAACCGCTATCCCGCGTGGATGCAGGGATATCTTCGACGGTCGCGGCATAGTTGAAGCGACAGGTGGTATTGCCGCCAACAGTGAGCGGCGATGCCAGCGCGCCCTGGCCGCAGTTGCCCATTGTCTGGTAATAGGGGTTATAGGATACGCCCAACGCGGGAATAGTGACGTTTGCAGGCTCCGTGTTCGAGGTTTGATTATTGAAAATGTAGTTTGTCCCGTTGGAGGAGAACGGGAAGAACGCTCCCCGACTTGAAATCGCGCGTTGCGATGCCTCAACCTTGTCTTGAACGTCGTGGCTGAAAGTGAAAAGAATATTCCAGCCGTCATCGCTTAGACTACCAAATCCCTTGCTAAGACCCGCATTCCAGGCGCCACCGCCGGATTGACTGGGAATCGAGGAGTTGTAAAAGACGCGGCCATCCGTTTGGTCCTTCTTGAGAATGAAATTTACCACGCCCGCGATGGCGTCCGCGCCGTACAGTGCGGAAGCTCCGTCCGTGAGCACCTCGACTCGCTCGATGGCATCGAGCGGAATGCTATTGAGGTTCACTCCGAACCCTTCACCCGCGACGGCCGAGAGGTCGAATCCGGCTACCCGCTGCCCGTCGAGCAGTACCAGCGTGTACTTCGATGGCAGCGAGTGCACCGCCGCCGTGGTTACGCCGTCGCCTGCGCCGTTCACCGAACTTGACGCCGGCACGAACCCCTGCATACCCGGCAAGTTCTGCAGAAGATCGGTCGCCGAAGTAAACCCCGACTTCGCAATCTCCTCGCTGCTAATCAGCGTCACCGGCAGGGAAGATGAGTCGAGTCTTTGCGCGATGCTCGACCCCGTGACGACGATTTCCGCCAACTCGGGTGTAGGCGCCGGCGCAGGTACTGTGGTATCCGGGTCGGCCGCCATCACTTGCCCACCTGACCCCGCCAGGCACGCGCCTGCAGTGAACGCGCCAATCGCCCTTCGAATTCGAAACATAGTCATCTCCCACTGATTGATTTGTTGCTTTCCGTTGGTTGCATCGATCGCCTAGATCGGTACGCAATCCACTCTCTTCGCATCTAGCCGCTTGTGTTGACTTACTAGTTGCAAAAACGCGACAGTCGCCACACGACGCGAAGAATAACGGAACGGAAAGCAGATCGCAAGCATGCCGCTTGCATAACGCAACTGGTATGGCAATGTGATAGAGATAGATGGTGATGGTGCCGTATCCTCGGCGCAGCGCCGGATCGCCACCAAGAGTCGGCGCGAACGCATTGAACACTCAAGGAACGCGCCAGGGGCCTGTGCGCTCGTGCGTGAGTCACGCGGAGAATTATTGGTTTCAGCGCCGCGTCATCGTCGACGCGCTAAAGCGTGCTGGGCCCACGCGTCGAAATCGGACGCTACGGCGGCATGCAATTCGTGGTCTGTTTCCTGATCGTCTTCACAGCCGTCCGCTACCTTCAGACGTGACGCCTAAAGGGGCTCGGCAAACTGATAATCGAAGAGGATCTGACCGCGGCCGTCCATAACCAGTAGGTCCGACCCGGCCGCGGATACCGTCGCGCTGTCTTTGGCCCGCAGCTCCCACGTGAGTCTGGCCACGTTGTGATGCTGCTGAAATCTGTCGCCCGGAAGAAATACGAGTCCCTTCGCAGCGCAGGCGTCATGCGCTGCAGTCACCCCGGCCTCGATCTCGTCATACCCCTTCCTGAGCGATTTTTCGCTGACGAATGTGCCATCCGGCGCCCAGAGGGCGATGATCCGCCGGCGCCGAATTTGCGGGTTTGTCTCATTCAGGATCGCCATGTACGGCGCGGCCATCTCGTTGGCGTCGTTCGCTGTCGGGTTGAACTGAAAGTCATCCTGGATGAGACCGTCTGAATCTAGAATCAGAAAGCTGAGGCCATTGGCTGCTACCCTGTCACCCTCGGATGCCGCTACCGCCGCAAAGTCGAACTTAATAGTGTTGTGATGGAACCATGCGGACCTTGGACGAAACTCGTACTTGCCCTGCTGTCCCCATTTTTCCCAGGAAGTCCTTACGCGCTCCTCGATTTCCTCATAGCCGTGCGCATCGAGCAGCCGGAAGCAGGTGGACCCGTTCGCGGTCCATACCGCGCGGATCCTTCGGCGGCGTTCGTCCGCATCGGATTCGTTCCACACCGCCACATAATTCTCGACCACCCTGTCAACGTTCACCATGACGAGCACTCCTTGCAATTCCTATATTTGTACCGATTAGAATAATAATGATACCCTAGCGCATGCAAACAGCAAGGGTCAAGAGGATTATTGACAACATGGTACAAAATACGAAGCCACGACGTGGCCGGCCGCGCGCCTATGATCGGGAGATTGCACTGACGCGAGCCATGGACAAATTCTGGGAGAGGGGCTACGGCGCGACCTCGCTCGATGATTTAAGCGACGTTATGGGGATGAACAGGCCGAGCATCTATGCCGCCTTCGGTGACAAGGAGGCGCTTTATCGCCAGGCATTCGATCACTATCGAGCGAGTGTGCGCGCCGCGATAGGTGAGGCGCTTGATGCAAAGCGGCCGTTACGTCGCGCGCTCAGGGATTTTTATGAACGTGCGATCGAAATCTATCTGTCTGGGGAAACTTCTGGGCGCGGTTGCTTCATGATCGGAACGACATTGACCGAAGCTGTCGCAAACCCACAATTGCGCAGCACGCTGGCCGAGAGCGTGCAGGGACTTGATCGAATTCTCGCCGCGCGGATCGCGCTCGGACAGCAGCGCGGCGAGGTTCGCAGCGACGCGAACCCAGCGGAGATGGCCCAGATCGCTTCGGCAATGCTGTATCTGCTTGCGATTCAAGCCCGGGCGGGAGGGTCCCGCAAGTCGCTCAAGACCACAATGCAGGCGGCCCTCAATACGATTTGTGCACCCTCGAGTAGCTGAGCATGGGCGGCACTGTGTGCACCGCCCTGCGGTGTGCTTTTGGCGCGAGACAGTCTCATCCCCGCCGTAAAACGCTGTCTATGAACGTACACCAATAGCTCGCGCCGAGCGGCTGGATCTCGCTGCGTCAACCAAATGGCAGCGGTTTGTGCAATATGTACCATTTCGCAATTAATGTCTTGACTCGCAGTCAAATCGCGTCTATTTTGTGCGAACCAGTATGAAATAGAGTGCGAAAGCCTTATAGCAGGCTACGCTTCACCGGAATCTCAGAGGAACACAGCATATGAAGTCTTATCACACACAATTTCTAGCGGCCCTGTGCCTCGCAGGCAGCGCATTTGCAGCACCGACGATGGCCAGTGCAGGGGAGCGGGCCGCCTCCGATACGCCGCCGCCACCACCACGCATCGAGAGGGTAGCGCCGCGCGACGGCTTTGTATGGGCACCGGGATATTGGGATTGGGACGGTCGCAGGTATCACTGGTTGGCTGGGAGCTACATATTTGAGCGTCGGCGGTCGCACTGGGTTGCAGACCAATGGGTGCAAGCGGGCGGACGCTGGCACTATTTGCGCGGCCGCTGGGAGTCAACGCGGCTACTGTCGGCTGCGGAAGCACCGGTTAAAGCGCAGTAAGTTTCGGCGAGCGCACGAATTCGCGTTTTGACCTTATGGAGAGAGTTGTTATGTACATCTTCACTAAATACCCACACAGCTACGCACTCTTAGTTGCAGCGACGCTGGCGGTTGGCGGATCGGCCCGGGCGGAAAATGTGATTGTGAATCTGACCGGAAGCGAAGAAACGCCTCCGGTGATGACTTCTGCGACAGGCACCGGCACGATCAAGGTTACCGAGAGTAAGTCAGTTAGCGGTACCATCAAGACGATGCGGATATTCGGTTCGGTGGCACATATTCATGTGGGAGCGCCCGGCCAGAGTGGTCCGCCGATAATCACCCTTGTTAAAGTCGCGGAAGGCTGGTGGTCGGTTCCTTCCGGCCTCACGCTCACCGATGAGCAGTACGCGAGTTTCAAAGCCGGCGAACTGTACGTAAACATCCAAAGCCCATGGCACAAGGCGGGGGAGATTCGTGCTCAGCTCAAACCTTGAGCGCACGCCAGCCGGTCGCCAGACTCCGCCGTAGATCTAGATCGGCGGCTTCCGGGCGTGCTAAGAGGCTTTCGACACTCGCGCTCGCGGGCGCCTGGCTGATTTACGGTCTGACCTTGATTGCGGCAGGCCCCAAATCATGGCGGCTATTGAGGGAGCGCGGGAGGTCGATTTCCGCCGCGCGGACCCGCGTAAGTGTTCGACTCGCAACTCCGCCATGAACCCCTTCAACATCTTGGGGCCGCCCTCGACCAGTAATTGGGTAGCAACGCTGTGCTGTTTGGTGACAGGAAGGTATCTGTGTCCCCAACCGGCCATCTGGACCAATACAGGCAGCAATTCAATTCCACGCTCGGTGAGACTGTAGATCACTTTCTGCTTGTGGCTCGGATCATCGGCCTTGGTAATGATGCCCTGTTCGAGCATGGACTTGAGGCGATCGGCCAGAATGTTCGAGGCGATGCCCTCCTCAGAGTTTTGCAATAGCTCGCGAAAATGCCGTCTGTTGCCGAAGATCATGTCGCGAATGATCATCAGGCTCCATTTGTCGCCCAACACTTCGAGCATGAGATTGATAGGGCATCCGGATCTATGATCAGAGCGCATCGGAGTTCCAATAAATTAATTGAACAAGTCTACTACCGATCATATTGTGCATCCGGTTGCTCATGTAATGAAACGGGTTGGAGTGGGCAGTTTACCTCAAAAAAGCTGATAGGTCCGCCTCAGCCACGCAAGGGGGACTGACCGCTCCATTTTGATTGTCCTCGCATGGAGTATGGCGGTTACGATGCCGCGTCAGCGGGTAGTCGAGCTGAGGTCTACGCACATGCGCTCGTCTTCGAGCTTATATAGCGATACTTCTTCAGTGCTTCCCCCTTCATACCAGTGGCATAATAGGAGCGGTGTTTGAACATTACAAGTCGCTCGCATCAGGACGGCTGTGAGTTCGTAATTTGACCTCCTGGAGTATAGTTTGGAACGTCACCTTGTCCACCTCATTTGCGGCTCGACTGGGGCCGGCAAAACAACCTACTCCTTGCGGCTCAGCGATCGTATCGGCGCTGTCAGGTTTTCGATCGACGAGTGGATGGCTGCGCTTTTCTGGATGGATACGCCGCAACCACTTGACCCCGCGTGGTCGGTCGAGCGCTTCGGGCGTTGTATGACGCAGATTTGGGCGGTAGTGCTACGAGTCGCGGCACGGAGCGTTCCGTGTGTGCTGGATGTCGGGTTCGGGCAAGTGCAGAGCCGCGCGAGATTTGCGGAGCTCGCCAAAAATGCGGGACTATCGATTCAACTACACTTTATCGACGTTCCGGCGGAAGAGCGTTGGCGTCGCGTGGAAACACGGAACGCCCAGAAGGGGGAAACCTACCAACTCGGGTTCGATGTTACACGAGAGATGTTCGATTTCGTGGAAGGTCTTTGGGAGCCGCCAACTGAGGCAGAAATGCTGGCCTACAACGGTGTACGGAACTCGGGCACCTGAACGGGCGCTTCAACTTCGTCACGCCGGGTGAAGCACGTGAAATCGACCGACCCTGATATGCCCCAGCTAGTTCCGTGCGAGTCCGCGTTGGATCAGCGCCTGCGACGCGCGGCCATGGACGAAGCGCAGCATCTCGCAGCAGAAATACACGACGGCGTTGGACAGGAACTCACCGGCATTTCTTTAATGCTGTCTGCTTTGCGTCGTGTCCCGCGGGCACAGCATCGGGATATCCAGGAGCCGTTGGAACAAATCTGCGGGCTGGTCGTTCAAGCGATGGTCAGTTGTCGGCGGTTGTCCGAGGGGTTCGGGGGTTTCTTGGTTCGCGAGCATGGCTTGACCGCCGCGCTGCTGCACTTCGCTTCTCAATTCGACGATGGCACCACGCGCGTTCAATTTCGCGGCAGGGATGTACCGACAGATTGGCTCGACGAAATCACCGCGCACCAGTTATTCGGGATTGGTCGAGAAGCCATCTTCAATGCATTTCGCCACAGCCGCGGCCGGACAATACAAGTCACTTGCGATTACGCCGAGGGGACGATCCATTTGATCATTGAGGATGATGGCGTTGGCCTGCTCGACACCTCCAACCGTGAGCATGGCATCGGTCGTTCCATTATGGAGTTCCGCGCCAGCAGCATCGGCGCCCGCCTTTCGTTTGCAGAGATCCCCAGCGGCGGACTGCGTGTCCAGTGCAGCCTGGACTGCTCTCCTCACAACAACTAGGCGCGCGTATCGGCTGCCGCCCGAGACGTTGCCCCGGCAGCGCTCAATTTGCTTTTGCCAGGTGCTCGAGTCTCGCTTTTTCAGCGTCGCTGCGCAGTTGATAGTATTGCGACAGAAGCGGGGAATTGACGCGCGCGACGGCATCATTAACGGCTTTGCGCACGCACGCGTCCCCGTCTTTCTTTCCCCAAGTGGCGGCGCTCTGACAGAGAGTTTCCGCGGCGTAGCGAATGCGCAAATACAGTACTTTGGCACCTTTGATCTGGGATATATCAAGATCCGAATATCCTACTGGGTACGATACCGACCAATTGGTCGTGGAGTGTTGGGGGGCTGCCTCGGTGGCTGTGGGCTCAAGCGCCCGCGCTTTTGCGCCGATTGCCGAGCAGCTGAGAGTGAAAAGGCCGGTTGCAACGATGAATTTCGCCAAGTTGGACTGAGTTTCGAACACGTTTTTCATGACTAGCTCCTTAAGGTATATGGGAACGTACTCGCCTAAACACGAGTCCCAAGTTATGGAGATGGCCGGCTTGCTGCATGATAGTTAGATCAACGGTCGGTGAAACTTCGCTGAAAGCTGCGTGAATTGCCGGTTTTCATCATGTATCACTGTACGAGCAAAGCCGGCCCGGCAATTAGGTGCGCCGCAGCAATCCAGACGTTCGAAGAAGTGCGCCGCGAGGTCGGCGCGGTACGCTGCCGCTCCTGGCGGTCTGCCAGTCTTCGGGCAGGTAACCGCTCTGGGTTGCCAAGCCGCGACGCGTCGACGAACATACTGGACGAATCGGCGATGGGAGGCCGGACGCTCTTGTTGCCATCGACGAAACGCAATCACCTATGCAGCCACCACTGACGACTGACACTGGGACCGCGTCCCCGCGGTTTCGAGTCGGCGATCTCGATGTTGACATCGGCAAAGCCGAGGTCACCCGCGCGGACGAAAAGATCGCGTTGCCAAAACTGTCGTTTGACTTGTTGTGCGCACTGATCGACGCAGCGCCGGCCATTGTTACGAACGACGAGTTGTTGGAACGAGTATGGCCGGGGTTGCAGGTAAGCCCAGAATCGGTCGCTCAACGCGTGAAGCTTCTGCGAAGTGCACTCGGCGATGATTCGCAGCAGCCGCGATATATTTTGGGAGTTCGGGGGCGCGGTTATCGGCTAATTCCAGTACCTGAGCGGCTTGCGGAATCGTATCGGCCGGCGGCTGCGGCCGCAAATCCGTCCACAAACACGCCGACGGTGATTGTACCGAGTGGCCTGATGTCTCGAGCCGGGCCTTCGAGGCATTGGAGCCGTCAGAAAACGCTGGTCATTGCCGCGGCGGTCGTGATTGGGTTGGGCGCTGTGATTGCTCTTGCTCTGCATTTTTCGGCGGCGAACCGCGGCGGTGCAGAAACGTCGGCGGCGATGACCATACATGATAAATCCATTGCTGTGCTGCCGTTTGTCGATATGAGCGAGAAAAAGGATCAGGAGTACTTCGCGGATGGGATGGCGGAGGAAATTATTGACCTCCTGGTCAAAATACCAGGACTCAAAGTCATCGGCCGTACTTCCTCATTTCAGTTCAAGGGGCAATCGCAAGATTTGCGCAGTATCGGCGAGAAACTCGGCGTGGCTTACTTGCTCGAGGGCAGCGTACGAAAATCCGGCGATCGACTGCGTGTGACCGCGCAGTTGATCAATAGCGGAGACGGGACGCACCTCTGGTCACAGACCTATGATCGGGATTTGAGCAATGTCCTTACAATGCAGGACGAAATTGCCATCAAAGTCGCGACCGCGTTGCAAACCGAAGTGTTCATCCGTGAACATTTCGTCTCCCGTCCGGCACTGCGCAATGCCGAAGCCTATACGTTGTTTCTGCAAGGGGTCCATGCCGACATGTTCCAAGGTGAGCAGGGTTGGGAGCAAGGCTTGAGCGAATTTCAGCGGGCGCTGGATCTCGACCCGACATTCACGGAAGCGGCGGTCAGGCTCGCTGGGTTGTATCAATATGGGGGACAGCTTGGATACGTGCCCAAGGATGTTGCATTTCGAAAGACTCAGGACTTCGCGAAGCTCGCGCTCAAACTCGATCCAAACTTTGCGGTGGCGCACGCATTACTTGGCAGCATTTATGACACCTACGCATGGGATTGGCCTGCTGCGGAAGCCGAAATTAAGCTCGCAGAAGCCATTGCTCCCAGCGTTCCCACTGTTTTGTTGGTCTCCGAGAGGCATTCCCTGATCTTGGGCAATTGGGACGACGCGCTGAAGCTTGTGAACGCACAGCAGGCGGTAGATCCGCTGAACCCTGACGGTTACTACCACCTTAGCATTGTACAACTGCGCCGCGACCGACCTGCTGAGGCGGAAGCGGCTATTCGTCGCGCGCTCGAGCTCAGCCCGAGATATGCCTCTGGTCAATACACACTCGGCCTGGTACTGCTCGCTCGCAAGCAACCCGAAGCGGCATTGGCGGAAATGAACAAGGAGCCATTCGAGCCGGTCCGCCTCATCGGGTCCGCGCTGGCGAATTTTGCGTTGGGGAATAGGGCCAATTCCGATGCGGCTCTCGCGCTGCTGCTCAAAGGTTACGCGGCCAACATACCGGCCGGAGTCGCAGCGGTATACGCGTATCGCGGTGAGTCGGACGAGGCACTCAAGTGGCTCGACCTCGCGTACGAGCAGAAGGACGCGCTTCTCCATCGACTCAAGTTAGAGCCGGAGTTCGACAAGCTGCATGGCGATCCGCGCTACAAGGCGTTCTTACGCAAAATGAATCTCCCAGAGTAACCGGCCCGCGATCGAGGAGATCATCGGCCGGGCGCTGATACGACTCGCGAGCCGTTGCGCCCGGGCGCCTAGGCTGCGCATCCTTTGATAGGACAACATAGGCGCCGATTGCCAGCGCTGTCGCGACTTGGATGAGGATCATCACGATACCCCTTATTGCAGTTCCTTCGTTTCACACCCTGTGCCTCAATCAGGTTGGAGAGCTTCGCAGTGATTTTGGTTTGACTCAAAGAGCCTGGGGCAAGCGGGACTCTTGCGGGGGCGAGTGGGAGGTGCGAGTGATGACAACGGACGAAGTCAGGAGGGCGTGTCAGGAGGGCGAGTAAGGTCACCTCTATGCTCTACAGGCCCGGCGCGGCTATCAATGGCCGCGCCGGGCCACAGCGAACCAGTTTGCGCAAGCGTTGTAGATCCTTAGTCCCTCACTGGAATGGCTTTGAACGCCACGTTCGCGCCGGTACTCGGGTCTGACGCAATGCCGGTGATCTCGCCGCGATCGTTGATCTCCTGGGCATCGGTGAGGGTCAGTGTGGTACCCGATACGACCCGCTTGTTAAGATCGGTCATGGTGCCATTTTCCCAGAGAAAGGCGTGTCCGGTGAGGATCGAGACTCCGACCACCTGATCGCGGTCATTCAGGCCGAGCGCCTCGGTCAAATCGCCGGGGACAAGTCCGCCGAGATCGCAAGTGCCGGTCACGGTCTTGCCATTGCAGGCGTACGGTCGCGCGGACCAGAAGAACGCGTGGAAATTTGCTTGTGCGATGCTGGGGCCATCGCCCGGAAGATCCGAGAATCCCACTACATTGTCGCGGTTATTGATGTCCATCGGCGTGTTCCAGTAGCTTCCGCCGAGCGTCGGAAGCGACAAGAGGACCTGGCCGTCTTTCCAAACCAGCATATGCTCCGCTGTGCCGCCGCCGACCGCCGCATCACAGATTCCGGAGATACCGACTACCAGTCCTGCCTGATTGATCGCGGTCGCGGCGCCGTCAAGGTCTCCGGGATACGTCGGCAGCGCGTGCGCCTCATAATGGTCGCCTTTCAGCATCCACCTAACTGCCTCGAACTGCAGCAGCTGATTGGTATTCGTAAATTCATTGCAGGTCGGATCGTGCGTCTCGTTCTCCGCCCAGCCGACTATCTCATCGCGATTGTTGACGCCCGTCGCAAATCCATTGTCGCCGCCTAACGTCGGAAGATGGGTCATCACGCCGTCGCGCCACACGAATCCGCGACAGACGTGCCCATCCGGAGCGCCGGGGAAGACGGCGAGCGAGCAGCTCCATGCCTCATTGTGCGGCTGCAGCTCCGCGGTCTCCGCGATCCCTACGATCACGCCATGGTTATTGCGGTTCGGCCAGGCGACGGCGCTGTTCGGGCCGCCGAGTGTGCCGAGGGATTTCGCGGTCCCGTCCCGCCATAGCTCCGCCTGCATCACTGCATTGCCTGGAAGGGTGGAAAAGCCGACCACCCAGCCATCCTGATTGTTACTGGTCCCTTGGCTCAGCGTGCCCCCTTCCGGATCGCCGAGATTAACGACTCGGTACATCGTGGGCTCCGACTCGGCCGCATTGGCGCCAGAGATCAGGAGAGACATTGCCGAGGATAGTCCGAGTAGCACTGTAGTTTTCATGACGAGCTCCAACAACTGACGATGGCGCCAATCTATCGGAGTGTGCGGGCTCGTACTGGCTGAAACCGGACCTCATACGCCGCGGAAAAGCGGCGGGGCATCGCGTGGGTTCGCGCAAGCGATGCCCTGTTGAATGAGCATGGATTTTTGATTTGTCTGACTCGCGCGGGATAGAGTTTTTAGCGACGGGAATGTACGCCCGCCCACAGGTAAAAGACCGCGTAGCCTCGAAACGGGCGCCAACATTCGGCGCGCGCTTCGAGCGCCTGCGCCGTCATGGGCTTCTCTCCGGCTGAAACCAGTCGGCGCAGCCGTAAATCCCCAAAAGGAAACGCATCGGGTTCTCCCAAGCCTCGCAGCTCAACATAACCGGCAATCCACCGACCAACGCCGGGCAGTGCACACAAGCTGCGGCTGATTTCCTCACTCGCAGCGTCGAATCGAATGTGCCTCTCGAACACGCCGCGTGCCAGTTGTCGCAAGGCCTCGCGGCGCGGGCGGGAAAGCCCAAGCTCACCCAGGTTCGCATCAGCGAGCACTGCCGCGGTGGGGAAGAGATAACCGATAGGGGCCCCAGGAGTACCGATGCGTTTACCGAATCGCTGCACCAGGCGTTTGAGCACTCCCCGCGAGGCGACGCTGCGGTGCTGTCCCACAATTGCAGTGACGGTGCACTCAAAGGGATCCCAGCTGCCCGGAATTCTTAAGCCCGGTCGCCGATCGAGCAACGGCAGAAGCAGCGTGTCGTTGTGCAGGGCCGCCGCGATTCGCCCAGGATCGGCCGTCAGATCGAACATTCGCCTGACTGAGGCGAGCAACGGCGGCAGCTCGGCCGGCATCGCTCCTTTGATTCTCACCTGCAGAGCGTGCGCGTTCGACACTGGACCAATCTGCAGTAATGCATGGCCGCTCGGCGTTGGCGCGGCGCGCGAATACAGGTCGGCGGTGACCACCTCAACGCCGGGAATTGCGTTGGCTGCCAGGAATGATTGCATGTGTCCCCAGTCGTACGGAGGTCTGAAGCTGAGTCGAAGTGCAATTTCGGCATTCGCATTTTCGTCAATTCCGATTCGCTTTCCTTTGCGCAGCTCTCTCGGCGATTTTCGGTAAGTTTCGAGGAATGCATCGTTGAAGCGCCGGATACTGCCAAATCCGGCCGCGTGTGCAATATCGGTGATCGGCAGGTGAGTGTCATCCAGGAGGCGCTTGGCAAAATGGAGGCGGCGAGTCTGTGCGACTGTCGCGGGGGAGGCGCCGACATGTTGCGCGAATAAGCGACTCAAGTGTCGAACCCCAATTCCGAGCCGCGTGGCTAGATTGCCTAATGACGCGTGATCGAGGGCGCCATCCTGAATGAGTCTGAGGGCGCGTTGCACGACAGCCGAGGTGCCGCTCCATGCGGGAGATCCAGGGGCGGCTTCCGGGCGACAACGTAGGCATGGTCGATAGCCGGCGCCTGCGGCTTCCTCCGCTGTGGCGTAGTAACGCACATTTGAATCGTTGGAAAATCGTGATGGACAAATAGGGCGGCAATAAATGCGCGTCGATCGCACGGCGATGAAGAATCGACCGTCAAAGCGCGGATCACGGCTGCGACGCGCTCGATCAAGAACGTCCCGCGTCAGACCAGAAACTCCTTCCACAAACCTACACTAGCCTTAAAGCCGGCGGGGTACTAGCCATATTCGGCTGTCGCACGGCTTCATCAATACGCTAGGTCGGTCTAATTGACTGCGACGGCGCAGCTGTACGTTGGGGCACCTGACGATCCTTGCGAACAAAGGTAGACCTTGCCTTGACAGGTTGCATTCCAAGTCCCGCTACCGTCGGCATTCCCATTGACGTTGGTTATTACATTCGCATCGACGGCACATCCTGTGAATCCGGCGCTTCTAATTTTCAATTGATCGACTACGATCGGCGAATTCGAGAGCGCGGTGCACCCGCTGGTCATTAGCACTGCGACTAGTACGCTGAAGCGAAGCATGGGGGACATCCTTGATTGCCGAAGATTGCGAAACGATTCCAAGTATAGCTGCATACCCGGTGGCGCCTAGGCGCTCACCCGAGGTTGGGGACACTTCGTGATGCGTGTCTCAGTACCGCGTGCGTCGGCTCACCCGCGATTGCACGTAATGGTGTCGCCCACTTTCATGGCGCCGGCCTTTGCGATCGACCACTGTATCTGCAGAGTGTTTGCCTTGAATTCATAAGCAAACTGCTCGACCGGCACGCTGTTTTCCTTGCGGACCCACGTCAAAACGTCCCCGGTCCAGCCCGCTGACTCGAACCATCGCATTCCTGAGAATTCATCCGACAGCGCCGCTCTGAGACCCGCTCCAGTCTTATTGGGCATCCACACTTCGAGCGAGTGATAGGCGCCGGGCGGCAGGTCATCGTGATGTACGATCAAGGCGCGGCTCCGTGTGTCGGCTTCGATCGACAACTCCGCGGCAATCGGTGCGCCGTTGGAGAAATTCCCTTTGCACGACCAGTGGCCTATGAATTTTTCCAGATCCGCGCCGCGCGCCGACGTTGCGGCGGTTAGCACGGATATCAGTACGATTGCCCGGAAGAATCCAACCATAAATAGTCTCCACTTCTATTCCCGATCATACACAAGGCTACTCTGCGGCTTGCTTTGACCAACCAGGCTCACGGTCACCGACAAGGTCTTGAGATCTGTAGAAAGCTCGATTCGCCGCGTGCCGGTGGGTTTGCCATTGAATTTGTCCGTGACTTCCAGGCTGCGCGCGTTCACGCGGCGGCCCGAATATGCCGTGCCCGTGTCCGCGCCTTTTGGATCCAGTTCCGGATGATCGTTGCCGTCTAACTTGATCCTCTTAGGCGATTCTTCGTCGGATCGTTTAAATGACAGGCCGTCTGCCTCGTAGGGCTGGATCTGCATTTCGATCCCCGCCTTCGCTTTCGCGCTCTCGCTGTCCCATGTGCCGACAAAACTTGAATTTCCCGCTGTCCGCTCGTACACATAGGGCAAAAACAATGTCGAACCGTTGGGCAAAGGTTGCGAGAATAACGTCATGCCGTCGGGCAAATATTGCGTAAAGGCGTCGTTTAGCGTCTTGCCGTCTGCGGAAAGCGTCCACTGCGCAGTGAGGAGGGTGCGGCCCTTCAGTTTGCGGGTAA
>Ga0210387_10000624_pt1 | contig 25515 bp, 29 predicted proteins | sample IncBWC7OmetaG_FD_160108 | JGI IMG/M metagenome (GOLD analysis project Ga0210387, IMG submission 160108) | Forest soil microbial communities from Barre Woods Harvard Forest LTER site, Petersham, Massachusetts, United States - Inc-BW-C-7-O ...
ATCCGCACGGCGAAGTTTTTCTTTGAGGCGTGGCAGAATGGCGATGTCGCCATCGCGCCGCCCATGCGGCCTTTCCAGGAGGAGAAACTTTCGCTCGCGCTTTTTCACCACCACCTGCTCCAGGATTTCTGGGCCGAGAATCTCAGCGGCCACGCGCGCAAGCTCCTGCGCGCGATCATTCCGGCCTCGTGGGTGATCGATCCCGCGCCGCTGCCGCCCGGCGCGGTGCTCGACGGCCCGCGGGTCGGCGGCCGTGCGCTCAACGACTGGCGCGACCTCGGCGCGGCGTCGCAGAAGGAGCGCGACCTCATCATCAAGATCAGCGGCTTCCACGAAACCGCGTGGGGCGCGCGCAGCGTGATCCTCGGCAGCGATTGCTCGCGCGAAGAGTGGCAGGTTGGGGTGGAGCGCGCCATCGAACTCGCCCCGGCGAACCTGCACGTGCTGCAGGAATACAAAAAACCCCGCCGCATCGAGCACCGGGTTTACGACGGTGCAGCCGATGGCCGGCCGGCCAAAGCAGTGGCGAAAGCGGGCCGCCTGCGCCTGTGCCCTTATTATTTTGTCATCGACGGAAAAGCGAAGCTCAGCGGTGCGCTCGCCACGTTTTGCCCGCCCGACAAAAAAATCATCCACGGCATGCAGGACGCCGCGCTCCTCCCGTGCCGGGTGGTGGAGTAAATGTGTAGCGTATTGCTGTGGGCAGGGTGCTCTCACCCTGCAATGCGTACTACCGAAAATCGTCAGGCGTGAGCTTGGCGCCTTCGATGATGCTTTTGAGCGTGCCGATGGGGATGTTCTTGGAGCCATGCATCGGTACGATGGTCATGCGTCCATCGGGATGGCGCCATTTCTGGTGGCTACCTTTCTGGCCGGTGAGCACGAAACCATGCTTGCGAATCACCCGCGTTACGTCACCAGCCGTGCAAACGGGAAATTTCTCGCCCATGCGCAGCTAGACCGTCAGCTCGACGAGTTTGGCGTTTTTTGGCAGCGGGGTGTTGTCGGGCTCGAACCAGAGGGCGAGTGCTTCCTTGGCGTTGGCCAGGGCCTCGGCTTCGGTGTCACCGGCCGACGCGCAACCCGGCAACTCCGGGAAAACGGCGGAGAAGCGGCCCACCTTGGGGTCGTATTCGACCACGACACGTAGTTTCATGCTCCCACATTTGATCAATCGTGCTTTTTTGGCAACCGAAGAGTTGGGTTGCCCGCCCGACAAAAAAATCATCCACGGCATGCAGGACGCCGCGCTGTTGCCCTGCCAGGTTGAGGAGTAAGGTTAGGGAAGCACAGGCTGTACGAAGGGATCCAGGCCCGCTTTTTTGATTCATCTGCATCCTCTCTGTGGTCTTGTAGTTGGGCGCTATTTGGGTTTTGGTTGTTCACATGCCCCTGTTGAATACTCCAGTTGCGAGGTTGCTTGGCCATTTTACAGCTGCCATGTGTGTCCCTGCACCCTCAAATGCGGTCGCCGTGAGAAGCTCAAATTTTCTACCTCAATAGCCATGAAAAACTTCGTCTTACTTGTGCTTTGCCTGCTTGTCACTGGCTGCACCGACAAGGCAAACCAAGCCAGGATTGCGACTCTTGAAGAGAGAAACAAAAGGCTGGTGGATGAAGGCATCTTAATGCGTCAGGACATGGGGCAACTCAAGGCTGACGTGAAAAAAGACGAGGAGGCGGTCTTGTTTTTGCTGGCAAAGATCACGGAGATCGATGGTGGAAAACCTGCATCCCTTTCCGCGACGACAAAAGGCTTTGAGTTGGCCAAGACTGAATATGGCAGCTTTCTAATTTCCCTCGTCAACGTGGAACCTTACCTGGATGGTTTCAGGGTCACTCTCTCGATTGGCAATCCCCTCGATGCGGATATTTCTGACGGCACAATCTCAATTAACTATGGGACTTCGTCGACTGACGCTCACAATTCCGTGTCTCAAACCATTGAACAACCGATTGCAGGCGGGCATTGGACGGAAGTCGTCATTATGGTTGCGCCAGCAAAGGCGGAACAACTCAACTACCTCGGCATATCCCTAAATCCGACCGGCATGCTTCTGCATCCCGTGCAGTAATTTACCGGCGGTGGCTGGAATTGTGCCAAGCTTGGGCAAATTGCCGGACGCAAACGATATCCGTTTGTTTTCTCCCCAAAGCGCCTAAATTTGAGTTGAAAAATTTCCGGGTGGGTTCCTAGGTATCACAACCTCGTTTAGGAGAGCCCGGAGCGCTGGGCTGAGACGGTCGCACGATCAGCGGCCAAATCCTTCGAACCTGATGCGTCTGACCACGCCGTAGGGAAAACAGGATCTGGCCGCGATGAGCGGTGGAACTTGCGACCCGGCGGCGATGTTGGGTGCAAATCTCAATCGTTCCACTCTATGTCATCGCCCAACGAAGTTTACCCGCCTACGGCGGCGCCACAGGCGACCAAGGTCACTGTCTCCTCCGGCCATCGCCTTTTTCCCGGCTCGCGCCGCGTGTATATCGCCGGTTCGCGGCCCGACCTGCGCGTGCCCATGCGCGAGATCGTGCTCTCGCCCACGCGCCTGCCCAACGGCACCGAGGTCCCCAACGAGTCCGTGCGTGTCTATGACACTGCCGGCCCGTGGGGCGATGCCGACTTTTCCGGTGACGCCACCCGCGGGCTGCCGCCGATTCGCGCGGCGTGGATCCGCGAACGCGGCGATGTCGAGGAAACGCCCGGCCGCGACATCCAGCCGATCGACGACGGCTATCTTTCGGAGAAGCACCGCCTGCAGGCCGAGGCCGAGGGCCGCCGCAATCCCATCAAGTTTTTCGACCGCACCGGCCATCCCATTCTCCGGGCCAAACCCGGCCGCCGTGTCACACAACTCCACTATGCGCGCCAAGGGATCATCACGCCGGAGATGGAATACGTCGCCATTCGCGAGAATGCCAAGCTGCAGCGCGCCCGCGACCTGCTCGAGATGACCGCCGAGGGGCCGCGCAATTCCCTCTGGCGGCAGCATCAAGGACAGGCATTCGGCGCGGCCATCCCGCGCGAGATCACGCCGGAGTTTGTGCGCTCCGAGGTGGCCCGTGGCCGCGCCATCATCACGGCCAACATCAATCACCCCGAACTCGAGCCGATGATCATCGGCCGGAATTTCCTGGTGAAGATCAACACCAATATCGGCAACTCTGCCGTCGCCTCGTCGATCGACGAGGAAGTCGAGAAGATGCGCTGGTCGGTGAAGTGGGGCGGCGACACCCTGATGGATCTTTCCACCGGCAAGAACATCCACCAGACGCGCGAGTGGATTTTGCGCAATTGCCCCGTGCCCGTCGGCACCGTGCCAATTTACCAGGCGCTCGAAAAAGCCGGCGGCCGCCCCGAGGAGCTCACGTGGGAGATTTTCCGCGACACGCTCATCGAGCAGGCCGAGCAGGGCGTGGATTATTTCACGATCCATGCCGGCGTGCTCCTGCGCTACATCCCGCTCACCGCGCGCCGCATGACGGGCATTGTCAGCCGCGGCGGCTCGATCATGGCCAAGTGGTGCCTCTCGCATCACAAGGAAAATTTCCTCTACACGCACTGGGACGACATCTGCGAAATCATGGCCGCCTACGACGTGTCATTCTCCATTGGCGACGGCCTGCGCCCCGGCTCCATCGCCGATGCCAACGACGACGCGCAATTCGGCGAGTTGAAAACCCAGGGCGAGCTCACGCAGCGCGCCTGGCAGCACGACGTGCAGGTGATGTGCGAGGGCCCCGGCCACGTGCCGATGCACCTCATCCCGGAAAACATGGAGAAGCAGCTCGCGTGGTGCCACGAGGCGCCGTTCTACACGCTCGGGCCGCTCACGACCGACATCGCACCCGGCTACGACCATATCACCAGCGCCATCGGCGCCACGATGATCGGCTGGCACGGCACCGCGATGCTCTGCTACGTGACGCCGAAGGAGCACCTCGGCCTGCCCGACAAGGACGACGTGCGCGCCGGCGTCATCGCCTACAAGATCGCCGCGCACGCCGCCGACCTCGCCAAGGGCCATCCCGCCGCGCAATATCGCGACAACGCACTTTCGAAGGCCCGCTTTGAATTCCGCTGGGAGGACCAGTTCAACCTCTCGCTCGATCCCGAGCGCGCCCGCGAATACCACGACGCCACGCTCCCGCAGGAAAGCGCCAAGAGCGCTCACTTCTGCTCCATGTGCGGCCCGCAATTCTGCTCGATGAAAATCACCGACGACGTGCGCCGCTACGCCGAGGAACACGGCTTCGGCGGCGAAACGGTGATTGAAGCCGGTTTGCAGGCGAAAGCCGACGAGTTCCGCCAAGCCGGTGGTGAAATCTACGTGGACGCCGATAAAAAATGAGCACCGCGACTCAAGTTGCTATCATCTACGTCAACGACCAGCCGCGTCCGCTGGATGCGCCAACGACGCTGCTGGCGCTGCTGAATGAACTCGGCCACGCCGGGCGCAAAGGCGTGGCTGTCGCCCTCAACGGCGCGGTCGTGCCGCGCGCCGAGTGGCCGTCGCGGACTCTCGCCGATGCCGACCATGTGCTGGTCATTCAAGCCACCCAAGGAGGATAACTTTGAACCACAGAGGCACAGAGAACACAGAGAAATTCGGCGAGCATTGGGCTCTCTGTGTTCTTCGTGTCTCTGTGGTTCAACTCCGATTTTGAAATGAAATTGGTTTTGATATCTCCCGAGCACGACGATCCGCGCGAAATCGCGGTGCTCGGTGCGCTGCTGGCCGCCGGGCTCGAACGCTACCATGTGCGCAAGCCGCACTGGCCGGCGGGACAGCTCGAAACGTGGCTGCGTGCTCTGCCCGCGGAATGGCGGCCGCGCCTCGTGCTGCATCAGCACCACGAGCTTGTCGCAACGCTCGGCCTTGGCGGGCGTCACTGGCGTGATGATGGGGTAGGGCGGGTTATCCCTAACCCGCCGCCTCAGGAGTTGAGCATGCGGGAGAATCGGCGCGCTAAGGATAACGCGCCCTACCTGCAAATCACCAGCCGCTCCTGCCACGATCTCGCCATGCTGCGGACCGTACTTGGGCATTACGATTCGGTGTTTTTTGGCCCGGTTTTTCCGTCGATCTCGAAACTGGGCCATGGCCCGAGCGATAATTTTTCACCCACTGAACTGTCTTCATTGCTAAATTTACGCACATCAAATGAGCGCCGCACCGCCGTGCTCGCGCTCGGCGGTGTCACTGTTGCCCGTCTCCCGCAGATTCATGCCCTTGGCTTCGACGGCGTCGCCGTGCTCGGCGCCGTCTGGCAGGCCGACGATCCGGTCGCTGCATTTTGCGAAATTAAATCGGCTTTTTCTGCTTTGTTCGATCAAGCCCATTGCTCGCAACGAGCCGTGGAAAATCCAACGCCCCATCTGACTTGGACGTTGGATGTTGAAAAAGGCCGCTCGCGGCCAAACCCCGCCCATGCCGCTTGATCCCACCCATTTTCCCGTGATGTGCATCACGCAAGAAGGCCTGCCGCTCATGCCCGCCGCGCAGGCGGCTCGGCTCTGCGCCGCGGGTGCGCGCTGGATTCAGCTGCGGATGAAAAATGCCACATCCGAGGCGTGGCTTGCGACCGCGCGCGAAGTGGTCGCCATCTGTCATGCCCATGGCGCGCTTTGCATCGTCAATGACAACGTGGACATTGCGCTCGCGGCTGGCGCTGACGGTGTGCATCTCGGAAAACTCGATCTCGACTGGCGCGAAGCGCGTCGCCGTCTCGGTCCGTTGTGCCTGATTGGCGGCACGGTGAACAATGTCGACGAGGCCGATCATGCGCTGGCCGCCGGCTGTCTCGACTATGTCGGCGTGGGGCCGCTGCGTTTCACCACCACCAAACAAAAGCTTTCGCCCGTGCTCGGTCTTGACGGTGTGATTGCCTGCATTGTGCGGCTCGACGGCTTGCCTGCGTGGGTGATCGGCGGCGTTGAAGCGGCCGATTTGCCCTCGCTCCGGGCCGTTGGCGCGGCGGGTGCGGCGGTGTCAGGTGCGCTCTTTCGTCAGGATAAAATTGAGGAAAATTACCGGGCCTTCGCGGTGGCGTGGGAGGGAAAGTCCCAAGTGACAGGTAACAATTAACAAGAGCCTGCAGCTAATTTTCAAATAAACCGTGGACTGTGAACCGAAAACAATGATCAACCCTCAACCTCTCGTCATCGCCGGCGTGGAATTTTCGTCCCGCTTGTTCGTCGGCACCGGCAAGTTCAGCTCCGGCGAAGTCATGCGGGCCAGCCTCGCCGCTTCCGGCACACAGATGGTCACGGTCGCGCTGCGCCGCGTGCGCACCGATGGGACGTCCGACGACATCATCGGCCACCTCGAACCTGAGCGCTACCGCCTTTTGCCCAACACCTCGGGTGTGCGCGACGCAAAGGAAGCGGTGCTTGCGGCTGAACTCGCGCGCGAGGCGCTTGAGACCAACTGGCTGAAACTCGAGATTCATCCCGATCCGAAATATTTGATGCCCGACCCGGTCGAGACGCTGATCGCCACCCGCGAGCTCGTGAAGCGCGGCTTCATCGTGCTGCCCTACGTGCACGCTGATCCGGTGCTCTGCAAGCAACTTGAGGAAGCCGGCGCGGCGGCGGTGATGCCGCTCGGCGCCCCCATCGGCAGCAACCGCGGACTCGAGTCGCGCGCATTTTTGGAAATCATCATCGCGCAAAGCCGCGTGCCCGTGGTGATCGACGCCGGGCTCGGCGCGCCCTCGCACGCCGCGGCGGCGCTGGAGATGGGCGCCGATGCCGTGCTGGTGAATACAGCCATCGCTGCCGCGGCCGACCCGGTCGCGATGGCCGCGGCGTTTCGCTGCGGGGTCGAGGCGGGCCGGCTTGCCCGCGAAGCAGGATTGGCACGCACCGGCGTCGAACATGGCCCGGTCGGGGCCAGCGCGACTTCGCCGCTGACGACATTCCTCACGGATGCGTTGCCGTGAGAAATCACAAACACCAAAGGATCAAACGCCAAAGAAATTCTTTTCACACGAAGGCCGCAAAGGGCGCAAAGAACTAAGCAAGAGTTTCTCTGCGTTCTTTGCGATCTTGGTGTAAAATCTTTATCGAACATGAGTTTTCACAAAGAATGGCAGCGGCAAGATTTCGCGGACGTCGCGAAGGCAATCCAGCGCAAGACATCCGCCGATGTGCAACGCGCGCTTGGCCGCGTGCGCGCCGGCTTGGATACCGACGATCTGGCCGCGCTGCTTTCGCCGTCGGCTGCACCGTTTCTCGAGGAGATGGCGCAGCTCAGCCACCAGCTCACGGTCGAGCGGTTTGGCCGCACGATGCAGCTCTACGCGCCGATGTACCTCACCAACGTGTGCGCGAATGTCTGCACGTATTGCGGCTTCAGCGCGCAGAACCGCATTCCGCGCAAGGCACTTGATGATGACGAAATCCTGGCCGAGGCGGCGGTGCTCAAGCAAATGGGCTTCGACCACGTACTGCTCGTCACGGGTGAATCGACGCATTACGGCACGGCCTATTTAAAGAAGGCGCTGCGGCTGCTGCGCCCGCATTTTTCGAGCTTGTCGATCGAAGTGCAGCCGCTTGACGAGGCGGACTATGCGGCGCTCGCGGCCGATGGGTTGAGCGCAGTGCTGGTTTATCAAGAAACCTATGACCGGACAGTTTATCCGCAGCATCATTTGAAAGGACCGAAGGCCGACATCGCCTATCGCCTGGAAACACCGGATCGGCTCGGCCGCGCCGGCGTGAAAAAAATCGGGCTCGGTGCGCTTTACGGCCTGGGCGACTGGCGGGCGGACGCGTGGTTCACCGGCCTGCACCTGCGTTACCTCGAGCGACGCTACTGGCGCACGCGTTACAGCATTTCGTTCCCGCGGTTGCGGCCGCATGAGGGCAGGGACATTGCGGTGACACCGTTTAACGAGCGAGATCTCGTGCAGACGGCCTGTGCGTTCCGGTTGCTGAGCCCGGAAGTGGAGCTGTCGCTCTCGACGCGTGAAAACGAAATATTTAGAAATCACGCCTTTCGGCTTGGCTTCACCTCGATGAGCGCCGGCTCGCGCACGAATCCGGGCGGCTACACCAGCGCGCCCGATTCACTCGAACAATTTGAGATCGACGACAGCCGCAGCCCGGCCGAGGTGGCGGCGTTCCTGCGGAGCCAGGGCTATGAGCCGGTGTGGAAGGACTGGGACGCGACCTTCGATTTCATCGAAGGTCGAACATCGAACGCCCAACGTCGAACGCTCAACACTGAAGTCCAAACAGCCTGCGGCTAGTGCCGAACACCGAGCTTCAATTTCCGACCAAAAAATTCTAACCATCGATTTCTACCATCAACAACCAATCATGCTTCGGCGTTCAGCGTTCAAAGTTCAACGTTGGCCTCGGCCACTCCATCCGTGTTTATCCGTGAAATCCGTGGTTAAAAAGGAATCGAAGCAAGACTAGTGCGAATGAGTGTTCATTCGCGGTTCACATCCAACATGCCTTTTTCACCGGAAGAACTCCAACGCTACCAGCGGCATCTCTCGCTCGCCGGCTTCGGGCCGGCGGCGCAGGAGAAGTTAAAACGCGGCACGGTCCTCGTGATCGGCGCGGGCGGGCTGGGCTGCCCGGCGTTGCTCTACCTCGCAGCGGCCGGGGTGGGGCGCATTGTGATCGTCGATGCCGACCGCGTGGATCTTTCCAATCTCCAGCGACAGGTGCTCTACACGGACGAAGACGCGGGTGAATTGAAGGTCGAGGCCGCGGCGCGACGGCTGCATGCGCTCAACCCGTGTATTGCGATCGAGCCGCACGCGGAGCGTTTTGCCCGGGCGAACGCGCTCGAACTCGTGCGCGATTGCGATGTGGTGGTTGACGGCTCGGACAATTTTGCTACGCGCTATCTCGTGAACGACGCGTGCGTGCTCGCGGGCCGGCCGTTTGTTTACGGTGCGATCCAGGGTTTTGACGGACAGCTCAGCGTCTTCAACTGGCGCAACGGGCCGACGTATCGCTGCCTGTTTCCCGAACCTCCGGCGCCGGGCTCGGTGCCCAACTGTGCCGAGGCGGGCGTGCTGGGTGTCCTGCCGGGACTCATCGGCACCGCGCAGGCGTGCGAGGCCATCAAATTGCTCACAGGCATCGGCGAACCGCTCGGCGGACGGCTGCTGTTGTGGGACGCTCTCTCGATGACGACCCAAGGCGTGTCGCTCGCGGCCGATCCCCGCAGCCGGCTGATCCGTGAACTGCCACCGGACGGATACGGTGACACGTGCGCGGCGCCGGCGGCCGGTGCGGAAGAAATCGACGTAGCGGCGCTGCGGGCCGCGCTGGGTCATGGCCATGCGCCACAACTCATTGACGTGCGCGAGGCCTGGGAGCGCGTGCGGGGTTCCATTGAGCCATCGGTGCACGTGCCGGTCGGCGAGCTGGAAAGAAACGCGGTGGGTGCACTGGCTGCGCTCGATCCGGCCAAGCCGACGGTTGTTTATTGCGCCGCAGGCGTGCGCAGCCTGCACGGCGCAAGACTTCTGCGCGAACATCATGGCTTTCGCCAGGCGGTGAGCCTGCAGGGCGGCTACTACGCGTGGTGCGAGAAAACTTAACCATGGGTTTCACGGATGGTCACATGAATAGCCTTTTTTGTCATTCTGAGCGACAGCGAAGAATCTCACGGGATTGCTTGGGTGAGATTCCTCGCATGGCTCGGAATGACAGGGAGCGTGCCTATGGGCTAAGGTGAGTCGAAAATGCTCTATCAGTGAAATCCGTGTCTGAAAAAATTAAAATCCCCATCGTCCTCACCATTGCCGGCTCGGACAGCGGCGCGGGCGCGGGCATTCAGGCCGATTCGCGGACGATCCATGCGCTCGGTGGCTATGCGCTGACGGCGATCACGGCCGTGACGGCACAAAACACACGCGGGCTGACGGCCTGGCGCGCGGTGCCGCCGGCGCTCATTGCGGCGCAGATCAAGGCGGTGCTGGGCGATTTCTCCGTGGCGGCGGTGAAGACCGGGTTGTTGCCCGGCGCGGCGGCCGTGCGGACCATCAGGCGCGAACTTGCGCGCCATCCGCGTCTGCCGCTGGTGGTCGATCCGGTGATTGGTTCGACGAGCGGCGCAAAGTTTCTGCCAGCGGCGGGGCTGCGCACGCTGAAGCGGGAATTATTGCCACGCGCGACGCTCGTGACGCCGAACTGGCCGGAAGTTGCGGCGCTCACCGGCATGAAAGTGCAAATGCACGAAGACGCCGAGACGGCCGCGCGGCAGCTCGCGAAGGAATGCGGCTGTGCGGTGCTGGTGAAAGGCGGACATGCGCCGGGCAACGTGTGCCGCGATTGTTTGGTGACGGCGGCCGGCCACGTACGGTGGTTTGAAAGCCCACGCATCAAGACCCTCAACACGCATGGCACGGGCTGCGTGCTGTCGGCGGCGATCGCGGCGAACCTGGCGAAGGGTGAAAAGCTCGAATCCGCCGTGGCGCAGGCGCACGAATTTCTCTGGCACAGTTTGCGCGCTGGACGAAAAACCCGCTGGGGCCGCGGCCACGGGCCGGCGTTCGCCGGGTAGGGTAGGTCGAAAGTGTAGGTCGGGCTTTACGCCCGATAGCGCATTCTAAATTTTGGAATGTGGGCGGGGTGTCCTCACCCCGCAAAACGTGGTCCAACACGTCGGGGATAAAACCCCGACCTACGCTCGGAAATTGCTGCTATACTGGTGTCGCGGCGTAAAGCCGCTCCCACCCCGATCAATTATATGCCAACAGTCCCCTGTCCAAATGCACGATTTGCTTGACGTCCGGAAAACCTTTAGAAACCTAAAGGTTATGCCTACCTTGTCCTTCCATGCGCCCGAGCCTGTCGCCCGCAAGATTCGTGCGGCGGCGAAGCGCCGCGGCATTCCGGTGTCGCGTTTCATCAAGGAGGCTGCCGAGCGCGAAGCGGTTCGTAGCACGGCTTCGTTTGGCGAAATGGCGCGTCGTGTGGCGGGAATCGTTCATTCAGGCATTGGCGATCTTTCCACGCGTGAAGGTTTTGATGATTAATTATTTGGTGGATGCAGGCCCGCTTATCGGACTGCTCGATGGCGCTGACCAGTGGCACAGATGGAGCCGTCAAACCCTGACTGTGCTGGATGAGCCGCTGGCCACCACTGAAACAGCTCTGGCAGAGGCATGCCACCGGTTACGCAATTTTCGACCCGCACTCCAGGAACTCGTTGTTTTTCTGGCCGAAGGCCGCCTGCAGCTCATTCCAGTTTTCGCCGAGCATCCCCACCGGGTGGGCGAACTTCTGGCGAAATATCCGCAGATGGATGTGGGCGACGCCACGCTTGTGGTGCTCTCGGAACTGTGTCCCCGCGCGCGGCTCATCACCGTCGATGATGACTTCCGACACTACCGTCGCTTTCGCAACCAGGCTGTTCCCTTGGTGATTCCAGCCCGGGCGTAGTGCCGATGGTCACATGCTGGGCCGATGTTTACAGGATAAAAAGGCAGCGAGATCGGACACAACCCTGCAGGTTGGGCGGCCTCATCTTTTTATCTTTCGATTCGTGAGAAACGAAAAAAGAAAAGAATAGGCCATAAGTGCAAAAAACAGTAATGAGTATCTTCGATCCAGATGGGTATCTGGGCCGTTTCGATTCGGGATACACTGCCAGATAAGAACGAAGAAACCGAACAAACTGAGCACGAGGGCGATTACAATTGGACCTGCTGCAATATCGGCAATTGAAAGCCCAGGGGCATTTTTTATCTTTGTCGCGGCTGTCGTTGAATTAAAATTACAAATAATGGCTGTCACCACAGTCGCAATAACAAGCTCCGGCAACTCGAAGCCACCAGACAATGCCCAAGCCCAAATTGCACATAAAAAGATAATCCCGCCAAGATAGAAGAGATAGATCGTGGTCTTAGGGTTCATTTGTCGTCAGAGACGAACAAACTACATAAGAGTAAGTATGACGAGCAAGGCGATTGGAAAAATGCTCGTGCCCGCATCCTCTCTCTAAAATGACCCCCGCCACTTTGGTTTAGCAGCATGGAGGCGAAGTCCGACATGCTACTACGCCAGTTTCACGCCTTTGGCCTTGGCGGCGCGGATGAGAGCGTCGGCCATGTCGGAGGGGGTGACGGCGACTTCGATACCGCACTCCTTGAAGACGGCGATCTTGGCCGCGGCGGTGTCCTCGGTGCCGCCGACGATCGCTCCGGCGTGGCCCATGCGGCGACCGGCGGGCGCCGTGGCTCCGGCGATGAAACCGGCCACGGGTTTTTTGCAGTTGGCTTTGATCCAGCGCGCGGCCTCGCCCTCGGCAGTGCCGCCGATTTCACCGATCATGATGATGCCGTACGTCTCGGGATCGTCGTTGAACATCTTGATGATATCGAGGTGCGACGTGCCGTTGACCGGGTCGCCACCGATGCCGACGCATGTGCTTTGGCCGAGTCCGCGCATGGTGACTTGGTAAACCGCCTCGTAGGTGAGCGTGCCGGAGCGCGAGACCACGCCGACGTGGCCTTTCTTGTGAATGTAGCCGGGTGAGATGCCGATGCGGCAGCCGCCGTAGGATTTTTCGCCGGTGCCGGGGGTGACGAGACCGGGACAGTTCGGGCCGACGAGGCGGGTCCGGGCGCCCTGCATCGCCCGTTTCACGCGGATCATGTCGCGCACCGGGATGCCCTCGGTGATCGCGACGGCGAGATCGAGACCGGCATCAACGCACTCGAGGATGGCATCGCCTGCAAAAGGTGGCGGCACGAAAATCGCGGAGACGGTGGCACCCGTCGCGCGCGCGGCGTCCGCCACGGAGTTGAAAATCGGAACCCGGTGGGCGCCGTATTCGAAAACCTGTCCGCCCTTGCCGGGAGTGACACCGGCGACGACCTTCGTCCCGTAGTCGAGCGAGAGCTTGGCGTGGCGTCCGCCGAAATCGCCGGTGATGCCCTGGATCAGGATCTTCGTTTCAGGAGTGATGAGGATGGACATGGTGGGAAGGGATTTTACACGAAGGTCGCAAAGGAACGCGAAGAGCCTCGGGTTATGCTAATGAAAAAGGTACTACGACGAGAAACAGATGGATTTGGTATTACAGGAATCGCTTCGTGATCTTTGCGACCTTCGCGTAATATGGTTTGGATCTCAGGTTTTTGCTTTGCGTTGATGCAGGCCGATTTGGTTGCCGTCGGGATCCTTGACCGCGAACATGCGGCAGGGCGGGAATTCCATCACGTCGAACGCGATGGTGGCACCCGCGGCGCGGGCCGTCGCGAGTGCGGCATCGAGGTCGGCGACTTCAAGCGTGAGGCTTGAGGCCGGTGTGCCGGACATGGCGTTGGAGATGGCAATGGCTTGGCCGGCCACGTCGTATTCGATCCACCACTGGCCGGGCGCGAATTCGATTTGCAGGCCGATCTTCAGCCCGAGCAGGTCTTCATAGAATTTTCTGGCGCGGGCGATGTCCGTGACGGGGTGGAAGACGAAGGCGAATTCTTTGATTTGGATGCTCATTTTAGGCGGGAGTTGAGAGGGAAGCTTAGGTGGCGTTTGCCGCGCGCGATTGTAGGTCGGGGTTTATCCCCGACATGTCGAGCGTAAAGCCCGACCTACAGTTTTGGCAAATTGAACGCATGATTACGCAACAAGCTTGACGATTTTCTGGGCGGCGTCGGCCATGGTGTCGCCGCTGACGAGCGGGAGGCCGCTGGCGGCGAGGGTGGCCTTGCCGGCGGCGACGTTGTTGCCTTCGAGGCGGACGACGAGCGGGAGCTTGAGCCCGACTTCCTTCACCGCCTCGACGATGCCGGTGGCAATCACATTGCAGTCCATGATGCCGCCGAAGATGTTCACGAGGATGCCCTTCACGTTCTTGTCGCCGAGGATGATCTTGAAGGCGGCGACGACCTGGTCCTTCGAGGCCCCGCCGCCGACGTCGAGGAAGTTGGCGGGGTTGCCGCCGAAATGCTTGATGATGTCCATCGTGCTCATGGCGAGGCCGGCGCCGTTGACGAGGCAGGCGATGTTGCCGTCGAGGGCGATGTAGCTCAGCGCGTGCTTCGAGGCCTCGATTTCCTTCGGGTCCTCCTCGTCGAGATCGCGGAGCGCGACAATCTCGGGGTGGCGGAAAAGGGCGTTGTCGTCGAAGGAAACCTTCGCGTCGAGCGCGAGCACCTCGTCAGTGGGCGTGGTGATGAGCGGGTTGATCTCAACCATGGCCGCGTCGGTTTCCCAATACATCCGGTAGAGCGCACGGATAAGCTTGCCGGCGTTCTTTCCCTCGGCGGGATTGAGGCCGAGCTTGAAGACCAGTTCGCGCACCTGGAAATCGGCCAGCCCGTAGGCGGGGTCGACGAAAACCTTGAAAATCTTTTCCGGCGTGTCGTGCGCGACTTTTTCGATTTCGACGCCACCTTCGGTCGAGGCGATGATGACGGGGCGCGAGCTTGCGCGGTCGAGCAGGATGGCGAGGTAATATTCCTTCTTGATGTCGCTTGCGGCGGTGAAATAGACCGTCTGGACTTTTCGCCCGGCGGGGCCGGTTTGGATGGTGACGAGCGTGTTGCCGAGCATTTTGGTGGCGATGTCGCGCGCCTCGGCCTTGGTTTTGCAAAATTTCACCCCGCCCTTGAAGCCGTCGGTGAACGTGCCTTTGCCGCGACCACCGGCATGGATCTGCGATTTCACCATCGTTGGGCCCTCGGGCAGCTGCGCGAGCGCGGTGACAAATTCCTCCGGGGTCCTGGCTGGCATGCCCTTGGGCCCGGGCACGCCAAATTTTTCAAACAGCGCTTTAGCCTGATACTCGTGGATATTCATGGATGCGAAGGGAAAGTTTGTCAGAAACGGGCGCGGGTAGGCACGCAAAAAAGTAAAATCGGACGTAAATGCCAAGATATGCGCAACGGATCAGTCGCCCTGTTGATGGTAGGTCGGGGTTTATCCCCGACGCGTGTCCGCCGCAGCCCTGAGCTTGTCGAACGGGGCGAAGGCGGATGTCGGGCGTGAAGCCCGACCTACAATATCGGCAATCTGGCACATTACTGCGGCATGCCCGGAGTTGCCTTTCACCCGGGTCGCGACAGCATGCGCGGCATGGACTCGCACGAGGTGATCAAGGACGTGTTGAAGAAGACCAGCGCCAAGCAGATTGCGGCGGAGATCGGGCTGTCTCTCTCGCTTGTCTACAAATGGGCGGAACCGCCCGAGGAGGGCAGCGGCGCAAATAATCCGCTCGACCGCATTGACCAGCTTTTGCGTGCAACCGGTGATGCGCGCATCGCGCAGTGGGTGTGCGAGCGCGCCGGGGGATTCTTCATCAAGAATCCGCCGGCCGGCCCGCGCGTGCCGCATCTGGTGCCAGCCATGAACCAGATCGTGCAGGAATTTGCCGACATGCTGCACGTCATTGCAGCCGCGGCGTCGGACAGCACGATCACGCCCGCCGAATCAAAATCCATCCGGGCGCGCTGGGAGGAGCTGAAAAGCGTGACCGAGGGATTTGTGCGCGAGGCGGAGGCGGGGGATTTCAGCGCGCACCATGCGAAGAAAAGTTAGCCTGGATTAAGGGAGGAGGGAACGCAGAAGACACAGAGGAAAACGGAGGGCGCGAGGATGGTTTCACGCGAAGGAAACTAAGGATGCGAAGGTGAGGATTTTTACCGCGGATTACGCTGATATCACGGATTGAAGAGATGGTCTCCATTGGGCTGTTAGAATCCATTCACCTGTGAGGCGAAAGAAATTAATTTTATAATCGCTTGGATATCCGCGCACATCCGTGAAATCCGCGGGGTCCAACTGCTGTTTTTAGGCTAATCCGTATCTATTTTGTTTGGTTAGCTTCGCTTACTTCGGATCCTTCGCGAGACTGATCAGAAACCGCCAATTCACGCCATGATTACAGCGCCGGAGCCTTGAGCAGTTGCTTGGTCAGAAACGCGGTCTGCAGCGCGGAGAGGTCGCGCAGGCCTTTCTGGGCGAGGACGAGCAGGCTTTGCAGCTGTTCATTTGAGAAGGTGGCTTCCTCGCCGCTGCCCTGCACCTCAACGAACTGGCCGCGGCCGGTCATGACGACGTTGAAATCGACGCTGGCGTCCCGGTCCTCGACGTAGGCGAGGTCGAGCAGTTCGCGGCCTTCAAAAACGCCGACGCTGACGGCGGCGACCGAGTCGGCGAGCGGGTTCTCGGCAATTTTTTTATTATCGATCAGCTTTTGCACGGCGAGGCGTGCAGCGAGGTAGGCGCCGGTGATGGCGGCAGTGCGGGTGCCGCCGTCGGCCTGGAGCACGTCGCAATCGAGCCAAAGGGTGTTTTGGCCGAGCTTTTGAAGATCGATGATGGCGCGGAGCGAGCGGCCGATGAGGCGCTGGATCTCGACGGTGCGGCCGTCGATCTTGCCCCGGGAAATGTCGCGCGATTTTCGCTCGAGTGTGCTGTAGGGGAGCATTGAATACTCGGCGGTGAGCCAGCCGCCCTTGACGCCCTGCTGCTTCATCCAGGTGGGCACGCCGGGCTCGATGGTGGCGGCGCAGATGACGCGGGTGGCGCCGAAGCCGATGAGGACGGAGCCGGTGGCGTGCGGGGCGATGCCGGTTTCGAAGGTGATGGGGCGGAGTTGGTCGGGCTGGCGGCCGTCGGCGCGGATGGGGGAGGTCATAGTTTAAAAAATAAGCCTTAACGCCGGGACGCAGGCGGTGCCCGGAAAATTTTCTGCGGCACAGTCAAACCGACTCCGCGGAATTTTTTTCCTCGCGGGAAAAGATGGAGGCTTTGACGGAAATGGGTTTGGTCGGCACTGGTTTGGCCTTGGCCGTGATTTGCTCGACGTCGCGGGCCATGAAGGCGATGAGGCGGTCGTTGAAATCCTTGGCGGGATCGTGGCCCATTTTCTTGAGCGCCTGGGTGAGCGCGGCAACTTCGACCAGGCGGGCGATGTCGCGGCCGGGGCGGACAAAAATTTCGATGTGCGGAATCTTGAGGCCCAGGACCTCGTAGAAGTTTTCCTCGAGGCCGGTGCGTTCCTCGACGACCTCGGGCGTCCATTCGCGGAGGGAAACGACCAGGTCGATGCGTTTATCGAGGCGGATGGATTTCACGCCGAACATCTCGGCGATGTTGATGATGCCGATGCCGCGGCACTCCATGTAGCCGCGGTTGAGCGGGCGGCTGGAAGCCATGAGTTCGCGTTCGTCGAGAAGCTTGATGACGGTGAGATCGTCCGCCACGAGGCTGTGCCCGCGCTCGATGAGGGCGAGGGCGCACTCAGATTTGCCGACGCCGCTGTCGCCGCGGAGCAGGGTGCCGATGCCCCTGACGTCGAGGGTGGTGGCGTGCTCGACGGAAGACGGTGCAAACTCGTTGTCGATGCAAAGCGTGGCGAGGTTCACGAAGTTCATCGTGATCATCGGCGAGCGGAAGATCGGCAGCTTGCGCGCCTTGGCGACGGCGAGCATGGGGCGCGTGGGGTGGAAATTGCGCGTGAGCACAAGGCAGGGGATGTGGCGGTCGATCATGCCGTTGAGCACGTCGGTCTGGGCCTGCGGGGTCAGGGTCTTGAAATAGGTCATCTCGGCGGCGCCGAGAACCTGGATGCGTTTGTTGGCAAAATACTTGAAGAAGCCGGTGAGCGCGAGGGCCGGACGGTTGATGGTGCCCTCGCGGATGACGCGGTGCACGCCGGCCTCGCCGGTGATGAGCTCCATCTTGAGCTTTTCGCGGTAGGTCTCGAAAAAGTGCGCGACAGTGATGCCGTGGATGGCTTTTTGCATGTGGCAACAAATGGATAACTGCAGGACTGGCGGAAGACACGCCAAAAACTCTGCCGCGCTGCCCATTTTCAATTCCGAGATAGCTTCTTTACATATTGAAGTCCTGGCCGAGGTAAATTTCGCGCGCCTGGGGATCGTTGATGAGGAAGTCGCTGGCGCCTTCGGTCAGGACCTTGCCGCGGTGGATGATGTAGCCGCGGTCCACGATGCGGAGGGTCTCGCGGACGTTGTGGTCGGTGATGAGCACGCCGATTCCGCGTTGTTTGAGCTGGAGGATGATTTTTTGCACCTCGGCCACGGAGATGGGATCCACGCCGGCGAAAGGTTCATCCATCAGCAGGAACTTCGGGTGGGTGACGAGCGCGCGGGCGATTTCGAGACGGCGGCGCTCGCCGCCGGAGAGCGTGTAGGCCTTTTGCCTGGCGATGTGGCCAAGACCGAGGTCATCGAGGTGCATCTGGACCCGGCCGGGGCGTTCACGCCGGGGGATGCCGATGGCCTCGACGATGGCGAGGATGTTCTCCTCCACGGTGAGATTGCGGAAAATGGATGGCTCCTGCGGCAGGTAGCCGATGCCAAGGCGCGCGCGCCGGTGCATGCGCAGGCGCGTGGCGTCGCGGCCGTCGATCCGCACCCGCCCGCTCGTGGCGGGGACAAGGCCGACGATCATGTAGAAGGTGGTGGTTTTGCCCGCGCCGTTGGGCCCGAGCAGGCCGACAATCTCGCCGGCTTGCACGCGGATGCGCACGCCGTCCACCACGGTGCGTTTGCCGAAGGTTTTCACCAGATCCTCCGCCTGGATCTCGGATGGCGGGTTGCCGATGGCGGACGCGTTGTCAGCCGCTGGAGAGGTTGCCATCATGTTACGGAACGGTGGCCGGAGCTTCAGGCTTGGGCGGGGGGATATTTTTGTCGAAGCCGAGATCTTTGATGGCCGGGAGCGTGATGCGGACATTCTGCCCGGTGATGCGGCGTTCGCCGCGCAGGAGCACGAGTGGTTCGCCCGTGGCAACGCTGTTGTTGCCGTGGTCGATGACGACGGGATTTTCGGTGAGGGTGATCTTGTTCTGGCGCGGCAGGACGGTGGCGCGGCCGCAACTGGCCTCGCGGTCCTGTTGCACGATGTGCACATGGCCGGTGGCGATGAGCGATTTGAAATTCTCCTGCTTGCCGATGGTGTCGGTCTTGTCGCCGATGCGGGTGGAGACGACATCGAGGCGGTCGCAGGTGATGCGCAGGTCGTTGCCGGTGACGACGACATTGTCGGTAAAGACGGAAATTGTCTCGGTGTCCGTGCTGTGCATGTCGAGCGTCTGGCTTACGATGACGGTGTTGGGCGGCTCGGCGGAACGCACGGCGGCTGGCACGGCCAGGCTGGCGATAAAAACGAGGGCGGCGCCGAGGCGTGGCTTTTTCATTTCAACAAGTCCTTGAGTTTGCTGTGGAAAACTACGCGCACGTTCCGGGCGATGGAAATGCTTTTTTGGGCGTGGTTATAAGTCCACTGCTCGCCGGTGAGCTCGAGGTCGTCGCGGACCAGGCGGATCATGCCCGGGCCGCGCGCAATGTCGGTGTCGAACGAGACCCGGGCGAGCGGGCTGAGCAGGACGGAATCGACGCGATTCGAGGCATCGCCGCTGAAGATGGTGAGGGTCATGTTGTCGAGCTGGACGAGGTGAAGCGTCAGCATGCGTGCTTCGGAGCCACTCAGGCGCATCGAATAATAGCCTTCACGGGTGAAAGTGGGCAGGATGAAGTTTTTTGCCGGCTCAGAGGGGGCGTCCTCGGCGGCGTGTCCCAGGTTGATGGCCAGGGACAAAAGACCAAGGAAAATGGCGGGCTTGAGCCTCATGTGGGAAATTTGAGACCGCGGGCGGCGAGCAGATGTTCACAAACTTCGCGCACGGCGCCGCGGCCGGCGGGCAGGCGGGTGGTGTAGCGCGCGGCCGCCAGGGCGGCGGGCATGGCCGTGGGCACGGAGACACTGATGCCGGCCCAGCGGAGCGCCGGCGCATCGATGTCGTCGTCGCCCATGTAGCAGACTTGGGCGGGTGCGAGCTTGAGGTCGGCGGCCAGCTCGTTCAGCGCGGAGAGTTTGTCGATGCGGCCCTGGATGAGGTGCGGGATCTTCAGCTCGGTGGCGCGCGCGGCAGAGGCGCCGGACGAGCGCCCGGAAATCCAGGCGAGCGCCAGGCCGGCCTCGCGGCAGCGCACGAGACCCAGGCCGTCGAGGATGGAGAACGTTTTTGACTCAACGCCGTCGGAATGGATGATGACGGTGCCGTCGGTGAGAATGCCGTCCACATCCATGGCGAAGAGGCGGATGGCGGCCCAGGAGGCTTTGGTGATTTTTAATTGGGTCGGCATGGTCGTGGCAGGTCGGAGCAATCAATCAGCCCATCCAGGCGGTGATTTTTCCGATGATGGTTTCCTTGTTCGGGCGGAAGGCGTGTTCGAGTTCGGGGGCGAAGGGCACGGGCAGATCGAGCGACGTGATGCGCAGAGGCGGGGCTTCCAGCGAGAAGAAGTTTTTTTCGGCCAGGCGGGCGACCAGCTCGGCGCCGAAGCCGTGCGTGCGCCGGCCTTCGTGCAGCACGATGAGGCGGTGGGTGCGCGCCAGCGAGGCCTCGATGTCGTCCAGCTGCAGTGGCGCGAGGCAGCGCAGGTCGAAGAGGTCGAACGTGCGTTCGTATTCGCTGGCGAAATAGGCGGCCACGTCCTCGGCGAGGTGGACCATCTCGCCATAGGTGACAAGCGTGGCGAAATCGCCCGGGTGAACGTGGCGCGGGCGCCAGACATCGCGATAATGCGGGTTCCATCTGACCGGCGCGCGGCCGCGGCGGTAGAGCGCCTTGTGCTCGAAGAGCAGCACGGGATTGTTGTCCTCGTAGGCGGCGAGCAGGGCGTCGAAAGCGTCCTGCGGCGTGCTCGGGTAGAGCGCTTTGAGGCCGGGCATGCCGAGAAAAAGCGACTCGAGTTCCTGCGAGTGGAATGAACCGAGGCCCACCGCACCGCAGGGCAGGCGCAACATGAGCGGGCACGCCGCACCGGAGCGGAAATGCATGGTGGCGGCGTTGAGCGTGATCTGCGTCACGGCCTCGGTGGAGAAATCGGCAAACTGGAATTCCTCGATGGGATGATGGCCATTGAGGGCGAGGCCGATGGCGTAGCCGGTGCAGGCGCTTTCCGCCAGGGGGGTGTTGAACACCCGCGGCCGGCCAAAGTCCTTGAGCAGTCCTTCCGTGACCCTGAAGGCGCCGCCGTAAGTGGCAATGTCCTGGCCGAGGATGAGGGACTCGGGGCGCTCAGCCAAAATTTTCCTGAGCCCGTGGTTGAGCGCTTGCGCGAGGTTCAACATTTCCGGCTGAGCCGGTTCGGGTTTCCAGGGCAGCGGCGGCGCGGCCGGCGCAAAGACGTCGGCCTCCATGCCGGCGGGATTGGGGCGCGGCACGGCGAGCGCGATTTTAACGCAGGCCTCGAGGAAGGCGTCGAGCTCGGCGTCGAGTGTGTCGAGGCGCTTGAGGCCGAGCAGGGTGGCGGCCTGGGCGCGGAATTTCGCCAGCGGGTCGCGGATCAAAAATTCGTCGCTTTCGCCGGGCTTGAGATAGTCGCAGGTGTCGTAGGCGGCGTGCCCGCGCAGGCGCAGGGTGTGCGCCTCGATGAGGATTGGCCGCGAGGTTTTACGAACTTTGTCGATGGCCGTGGCGAGCGTGCGCGTGGTGGTTTCGACATTGGTCGCGTCGAGCGCAAACCCCTCCATGCCATAGCCGGCGGCGCGGCGCCACAATTCGGTGCCGGCGGCGAACTGCTCGCTCACGGGTGTGGAATAGGCGTAGAGGTTGTTCTCGATGACAAAGATCACCGGCAGCGAAAGGAGCGAGGCGAGGTTGAGCGCCTCGTGCACATCGCCGGTGCTGGAAGCGCCGTCGCCGAAAAAGGCAAAACCGACCGCCGTCCGGCCAAGGCGGCGCTGCGCGTCGGTCATGCCGAGCACGGGGCCGAGCATCGCGCCGAGGTGGGAGATCATCGGCAGCGAGCGATTCTTCGGGTCGCCGTGGTGGATGTTGCCTTCGCGCGCCTTGGTGTAGCTGTCGGCGTTGGCCAAATATTGGTTGATGTGATCACCCAAGTGCCCGCTCCAGATGAGATGCCCCCCGAGGCCCCGGTGGCTGAAGCAGGTTACGTCGATGGCTTTGTCCGCGAGGAGGGCGAGCGGGACGACCAGGCCCTCGTTGCCCTGGCCGCCGGCCACGGTGCCCTTGATCAGGCCTTGGCGGAAGAGGTCGAGCAGGCGGTTGTCGGCCTTGCGCGCGAGCTGCATCCACGCATAGATGCGGAGGAAAGTTTCGGCGGGAGATTGGTCCAACTCGGCAATGCGCAGGTCGTGCGAAGCGAGAACGGCGGGAGGTTCGGGAAAGGCCATGTCCAAGACTCGACGCTGGGCAAGCGGCGTGAGGGGGGCAAGCGAGTCTTCAAATCTTCCGATAAGTCAGCAGCCAATGATAATCAAAGAGGGTGACCTTGATGTGGTCTCCCAAACCGCTGATGGTTGCCTCGAGCTCCTCGGGCGAAGGAAAATTCTTGAGAACCTTGTGCACATGGCCGTCCCGATGGGTCCGCATTTGATAAGTGTCGGCGTGTCCATTCACGCCGACACGGACAAAGGGAGTGCTGCGTCCTTGGATGTAGCGGCTGTCGATGAAAGCGACTTTTGCCCCCGGGGCCAAATGGGAATGAAATTCAGCCAGGAATTCCTGGAGCCTTGCCCTTGGGACATGCGACCACCAAAACCCACCAAACCCCGCCGTAAACAATCCGTCGAATTTCGGCAAAGCATAGGCGTCGGCTTTTAGAAATTCGACCGTGGCTCCCTTGTAACTCTTGGTCCTGGCCATGGCCACGGCGCTTTCGCTCCGGTCAATGGCGAAGACGGACCGGGCAAATGGCGTGATGGCTTCAGTCCAGTATCCGGCGCGGCAAGCGATTTCCAAAACGTCGTCATCCCGAAAGAAGTTTCCCACGAGCTCGCGCAAACATTTCAAGTCCTCCTGTCGCTCCGGCCGAGCATAGTTACGCTCGTGTTCGCTTGCGCGTTGCGCGTAGTATCCCACGAGGGTGTTATGCTTGGCTTTGCGGGACGATGTCATTGGGCTCAGTTTAGTGCTTGCACTAAGTAAATCCATGATTGGTGCAAGATTTTTCAGATAGTCAACGTTTCACTCGGTTTTAACGAAAAAACGTTGTGGCCGCGGGCGGCGGCATCGGAGGCGAACTTTCCCGCGTCCTGCTGGATGATGGGCCAGGTGTTGTAGTGGATGGGCACGCAGACTTTGGGTTTGAGATAGTCGAGGGCGTCGAGCGCGTCGCCCGGGCCCATGGTGAAGTTATCTCCGATGGGAAGCAGTGCGGCATCGAGGCCGGCACGGCCGATGAGCTGCATATCGCTGAAAAGTGCGGTGTCGCCGGCATCGTAAAGTTTTTTACCACAGGCATTAATGAGCAGGCCGCAGGGTTCGCCGAGGTAGGTGATGCGGCCGTTCTCGATGGAGCTGGAACTATGGAAAGCGAGCGTAAGCGTCACCCGGCCGAAGGGAAAATTGAAGCCGCCGCCGGGATTGAGGCCGTGGGTCTTTGCGCCCTGTGCGGCAAAGAATTCGGCAATTTCGTAGTTGGCAATGATGGTGGCGTCATTGCGCAGCGAGATTTCCAACGCGTCGCAGATGTGGTCGTCATGACCATGGGTGCAGAGCACGTAATCACACTCCAGGTCGCTGGCGCGGCAAGGCGCAAGGGGGTTGTCGGTGAAATACGGGTCGAGCAACAGTCGCGTCCCCGCCGGCGCTGAAGTTTTGGCGGGCAATTCGGCGGGCAGGATTTCGACGAGAAAACACGAGTGGCCGAAGTAGGTCAGGCGCATGGGGAGGGGAAAAGTCGAGAGCTGAGAGTCAAGAGTCCAGAGCAAGCAGGGCAGAGAAAAAATATTACGATAGCCAGGCTTCAGGTATTTGTTTGGAGAGCGATCAGTCTCTCGACTTTTTCTCACTCCGCAACCGAACCGGACGTTTGATCGATTTGCTTGAGGATTCCCGGCGTGAGTTTTTTGATGAGGTCGAGCGCGCCGAGATTTTCCTCGAGTTGCCCGACTTTCGAGGCGCCGAGGATGACGGTGCTGACGTTTTCGTTTTTCAGGCACCAGGCAATGCCGAGGCGAGGAAGCGTGGTGCCGAGTTCCTGCGCGATGACGGCGAGCCTGGGGACGACAGCGAGTTTTTGTTGGGTAAAGCGTTCTTTGAGCCAGGCGACGCCGGGGACGGTGAGGCGCGAGTCCGGCGGGACGCCCTGGTTGTATTTTCCGGTGAGCAGGCCGCTGGCGAGCGGGGACCAGATCGTGGTGCCGAGGCCGTGTTCGCGGCAAAGAGGAGCGAGCTCCTTTTCAAAATGGGAACGATGGAAAAGGTTGTATTGCGGCTGCTCCACCGTGGGCGGATGGAGATTGTGTTGTGCGCAGAGGCGGCAGGCTTCGGTGAGCTGTGCGGCGGACCATTCGCTCGTGCCCCAATAGAGAACTTTGCCCTGCACGATGAGGTCGTGCATAGCCCGGCAGCTTTCGAGGATGGGCACGTTGGGATCGGGGCGATGGCAGAAAAAGAGGTCGAGATAATCGACCTGCAGGCGGCGGAGCGCGCTGTGGCAGGCCTCGACCAGGTGCTTGCGCGAGAGGCCGGTTTGGTTGGGGCGTTCGCCGTCGGCGCCGAAAAAGGCCTTGCTCGAAACGAGGTAGCTCGAACGGAGCCACCCGGATTTTTTCAGGATGCCGCCCATGACCACCTCGGCCTGGCCGTCGGCATATGACTCGGCGTTGTCGAAAAAGTTGACGCCGGCGTCGTAGGCGGCGTGCAGGAGTTTATCGGCGACGGGATCGCCAATCTGCGAGCCAAAGGTGACCCACGCGCCGAAAGACAGCGCGGAGACTTGCAGGCCGGAGGAGCCGAGGCGGCGGTAGATCATGGCGAAAGCGTGCGCGCAGAAATCACCTAAAAAACGGAAAACCTCAACCCGCAGGCAAAAACCGCACGGCGCGCGTCACGGGTCGATTTTTTTGATGCGGGCGACATGGCGGCCCCCTTCAAACTCGGTGGTGAGCCAGGTTTTCACGATCTTGACCGCCTCATCCTGCGAGACGGTGCGCTGGCCGATGGAGAGGCAGTTGGCGTCGTTATGGGCGCGGTTCCAGGTGGCCATTTGTTCGTTCCAGCAGAGGCCGCAGCGGATGCCGCGCACGCGGTTGGCGACGATGGCCTCGCCGTTGCCCGAGCCGCCGAGGACGATGCCGCGCTCGAACTCGCCGCGCGCGACGGCCTCGGCCACGGGGTGGATGAAATCGGGATAATCGGAGGGCGGCGTTTCGTGGTCTGTGCCAAAGTCGCGCACGGTATGGCCTTCGGCCAGGAGCAGGGTCTTGATGGCTTCCTTGTAGGCAAAGCCGGCATGGTCGGAGCCGATGGCGATGGTGAATTTTTTCATGAACGAAGGAAGCAAGGGAAACGGTGGCGGGTTGCGGAGGTCGATAGTTACGCCCCGGTTTCAGCCGGCAACTTTTTTTTGCCCCATGACGATGACAAATTGCGGGTGATTTTTGCGGACGGAAAAGTCACTGCGCTCGAGAACCGCCCGTCGAGGTGAACGTGCTCAGGCGGCGTCGATGGCGCGGAGGAAGGCCTCGGTGTCGTTAAAATCGGCAAATACGGCGGTGGGCGTGTGCGTGCGGAGTTGCTCGACGGA
>Ga0210387_10000625_pt1 | contig 25503 bp, 53 predicted proteins | sample IncBWC7OmetaG_FD_160108 | JGI IMG/M metagenome (GOLD analysis project Ga0210387, IMG submission 160108) | Forest soil microbial communities from Barre Woods Harvard Forest LTER site, Petersham, Massachusetts, United States - Inc-BW-C-7-O ...
TGGCCGCATCGCCGCCAATTCATTCGGCGTCGGCGATCGAGCGATCGCGGGCTGGCACACCATCCTGCCTGCGATGTTTCCCAAGCTGTTCGGCGGCAACGCCACTGGGCCGATCGCCACCGACGCCGCCACCCTCGATCAGCAAAACCAAGCCGCGCTGCAGGCCGAGCGCGACAAGACCGCGGCGGCGACCACGCGCGCTGGCGCGATTCCGAGCGCGGTCGCCAACGCCGTTGGCTATTTGCCCGCGGCTGCGGTCACTGGCGGCATCGGCGCCGGATTTGGCGGTGGGGTGATGGCGGGCGCGGCCGAGCAGGCTGCGCTCGGTGCGCTGGCGGCGACCGGGCGGGGCGAGAACGTCGCTCAAGGGACGATCGGCGGCGCGGTTGGAGGCGCAGGCGGGGGCCTCGTGTCGAAATACGCCATCAGTCCGCTGGTCAACGCGGTTGGAACCAAAGTCGGCCGAGCGGTCGGCATGCTGTCGGATCCGGAGGCCGCGACCGCGGAGGCTCAAGCCGCCGAGAAGGCTGCCTGGGCTCCGACCAAGACCACTCAATTCAGCCGCTCCGACGTCAATCCGGCCTACGATTCGGCGCTTAACAGTCTGGAGAAGAACCAGCTCGACGACGTTTCCGGCACTTTCATGAGCCGGATCAACGGTCAACGCAGTAGTCTCTCGACCCCCACCAGCGCGAGCGACATCGACGGTTTCCAGCGCAACCTCGCCAACGCCGCCTCTTCCCCTGGCGAGAAGGTGCTCGCCGCCAGGATCGGCGACAATCTCGATAGCGTCCTGGCGCGCGGCGGGGCGCTCGACGACGTCCAGGCGGGGCGGTTCGCCTCTCAGCAGGCGAAGGCGGCGGGCAATCTGCAGGATTGGAGCCAGCAGCTGGCCGATCCCCTGCATACCAGTCCGGCTGCCGCGGCCTACAATACCGCTAACCAATTCTACACGCGAGGTTCGCCTCAATACAACGATTTGCTCGCCATCACCAAAGCCGCAGCGCCTGGGGGCATGACCTCTTACGCCGCCGAGCGCGCTCTGGGGCCGCTGGTTGAGTCAGCCGGATTGGCTGCGGGTGGTCCGGCGGTTGGGATGGGGGCGGAAATGGCGACGCAGCTCGCTCGACCGGCGCTTGGGGGCCTCTTCCATCTGATGCAGCGGAACCGGATCCAGGACACGATCAGCCAAGCCTATCCGAGCCTGACGGGGATGGCGGCCTCGCGCGCCAATTTGGCGACGCCGACTGGAGCGCTGATCAAGTCGCTGATGCTGGGATCGACCGGCGGCTATCAGGATATCGGGCCGGGTGCGAGCTATCTTCCGAGCGCCGTTCGGAATCAGTGAAGCGAGGCTTGCACCCACGCCTGGGAAGAGGCAATCCAGACCAATAACGGGATGCCGAGCACGACGCTCCAAAGCATAAAGGCTCCAGGCTTTGCGTTATCCATGGCGTTGCCGATGGCTAGGATGCCTATGGCCAAGGCTTTGAGCACGACGATGACGACGAACAGGGTGGCGGCGAGCTGGATCATGACAGGCACATAGTCCACTTCGGCGTCCTTATCAATCCCTCCCCCTTAGAATTTGATAGAGTCCGGTGAGCACGAAATACGATCCGGCGATGAACAGCACGCCCCAGCCCCACGGGCTGTGGGTGACGCGCCAGAGGATCAGCGCCAGGATGAGAATGAAGCAGCCGAGGAAGGTGTCTGCCATGCGGGACCGGACCCCGAGGGGACGCGAATTGTCCTGAGTCCGGTCCCTATTCCGCGACCCCCGGGGGGCATGATTGAGGACCGCGGCGTTCGATGAGGGGGGACCCAAGAACCATCGGTCCCCCCTTCGTCTGACTTTCGTGGAGAGATGACCCCCACGCCGCGTGGCGGGACGTCAGGCGAGCTGTTTTCGATGCAGCGCGAGATGGTGCTCGCGACAAAACCAAGAGATCTCCAGCGGTTTGGAATAATCGGCGTGATGCATCTGGACCTCCTGATTGCCGCACTCCTCGCACGCCCAGCGCGCGAGGAGACCGCGTTTGAGATAGACTTTGGCGTAACTGCGGGCGGTTGCCTTTAGGCGCGCTTCGCCGGTCAAAGGTTTCCGGTGGGCGCGCATGTAGGCGGCGTGACAGGCTCGGCAATAGCTTTGGCCAAGCCTGTCATGAACTTCACCGCATTTTCCACAAGTCCGCATTGAGGTGCGTCACGTGAAAGCAGCAACCGCCGCCTTCCGCCGCGCGACCAGCGCGAGCATCGCGAATCCGCCAGCCAGCATCGCCCAGGCCGGGATCTCGGGCACGGTCGAAGCGGTGATGGTGCCGTCGACCACGATGTGGATCGGCGACGAGCCGCTGAGCCCGCTGACTTCGGCGAAGTAGGCGCCTGCCTTGAGCACGTCGGGGCTCACCGTCGCCTCCTGGCCGCCGACGACGTCGTTGATCGCCGCGCTTTCGATCAGCGCGCCGATCGGCTGGAACGGCGAGGTCGGCGCGTTGGAGGTCCAGTCGTTCAGCCCGAGCACGCCCGAGGTGATGCGCTCGTTGCCGATCGCGCTGTCGCTGACCGAGATGGTGACGACCTGCTGCACCGGCAGGGTGAACTCGAAGAACTGCTGAAAGCCGATGCCGCTGCCGGGCGTGTCCTGGGCCGGAAGAGCAAGGCTCTGATCGAACACCGAGCCGATGTTCTCGACGCTGATTTGCGTCACCGCCAAGGCGGGGGAGGCGAAAGCAAGCAGAGCTGTGGTCAAAAGAAGTTTGCGCATAGTGTCACCCTTTGGGTTCGGTCGACCGGAATCGGTCGGCCCAGTGTAGCATCTTCATGGCTGTTACCATCTCCTGATTGCCCGCAATCTCGATCATCTCCTTTTCGGTTGGGTTGCGGAATTTCATGTCGTCGCCGAACACCATGAGGTGTCTGCAGTCCATGCAGACGGTCAGGTCGCCCGGCTGCGGCGGGCGCGCTTCTCCAGTGTCTACTGACGCGGCGGCGTCCAGCTCCTTGCCGCAATTGACGCAGTTCGACGAACCTATCCTGTAGTCCCGAAGGACGCGCCGCTTGGCTTCACCCATCACACCGGCTCCGCGACTTTGAGGTTGCGAAAAACTGATTTGTAGAGCGCGTCCTTGCGCTGCAGCGCCTTCACGATCCGGCGATCCAGGTCGGAACCAGAAAGATCAATATAAAGAACTCTCTCCCCAGTCTGACCCCGACGGTGTATGCGGTCTTCGATCTGGTCGCGGGTGTCCGCAGAGTACGAATTCTCAAAAAACACCATGGTTCGGCAGAGGTCATCCGGCCCCGGACCACCCAATAGCGTATGGCCATATTTCGACGCCTCGGCCTGCAAGAGGATGATCCGGCACTCCGGGTCTTCGTTAAAGCGCGCTTTCTGCACGTCAATTTCGTCCGGGCGCATACCCCCTTTGATCCACGCCGGGCTCCACTTCCCCAGCGCCCTCAAGAGGAACGGGAGCATCGGCCGGTGCCGGTAGACGACGCAGACTTTGCCCTCGGTCTCCTCCTCCAGGAGCTGCAGGAGGAGCACCAAGCGTGGGTTCTTCTCAGGCGGGACTAGCTCGTGGGCGACGCCGTCCTCGTCGTAGATGAAGCCGCATTGGATCTGGGCGAGCTTCTCGTATTTGGAGATCGCCACGTCGACGCTGATCGTGCCGCGCGCGATCTCCAGCAGGAAGTCCTCCTCCATCGAGGCGTATTGCCGTCCCTGCTCGACCGACATCCGGTAATCGCGGATGGTCGCGTCCTTGCGCGGCAGTCGGGGGAGCCAGTCGTGCTTTTTCGCCTGGAAGACCACCGGAGCCATGATCTTGGCGAGGATGTCGACGTTCTGCGCGCCGACCACCTCCTTCATCTCCCAACCGCCCATTTCACAGAACATCCCACGAAAAGCATAGAAATTGCGCTCTGAGAACAGCCCGATCGCTCGGAGCTGCCCCCAGAGATCGTGCGGCCCCTGGGTTTGCGGACGACCAGTGAGGAGCCGCACGAATTTGCAATAGGGGGCGAGCGCATGCACCGCCTTGGTCTGAGCGGTGTCGTGGCCCTTGATCTGGATCGACTCGTCGATGACGAAATAGGTCTTGCCGCGGGCGGCCCACTTCATCATCGCGAGCTGAACGTTGGGCAGGCGCAGCGCCTCGTAATTGAGGATGAAGATCGGCGGGACGGCGTGCGGACCGTTGACGAAATTGGACGCGGCGGCCTTCTTGATCGAGCGGTAGATGTGGGTGTGGAACGAGTAGCCGTGCTTCTCGATCTCGTCGACCCAGCCGGTTTTGAAGCTATTGGGGCAGACGACGATCATCCGATCGGCTTGGCTCATCCCCCAGAGGCAGGAGAATTCTTCCAGCGCGCACAGCGTCTTGCCGAGTCCCTGTTCGAGGAACCAGCCGACGCCGCGCTTGCCTGCGGCGAAGTCGAGGGCGGCGATCTGGACCGGGTCAAGGGTGCTCATGGAGTTCCACCACTTGAAAAGTTATGACCACGCGATCTAAGTTTGGATCGTGGGCAATTAAAAGATCGTTATACCAGAACCCAACGCCACATTCTTTGGCGTAGGCACGAATAGCTTTGCCTAAGCCATCTACAAATGTTTTAACTGGCGGGACTTGGTCGGATGTGCTGCTCATGTCTTTTTGCCCGCTCTCCAGACCGCCAGCCACGCCGTCAGCATCTCTTTGCCCAACGGGGTGAGAAACCAGATCCCTTGCATGCGTCTGCTTTTGGGATTGATGCGCTTAAGCATCGTTCCGTCAGCTTTATAGCGAAACTCGACCATTCCCTGATCTCGAAGCTCCACTCTGCGCGGACTGATCGATTGTCGAAGAACATCATCATCGGGAACGCCCTTTTTCTTGAGAAGCGCGTTCCAATCAACTTCAAGCTCGCGCCATGTCCGGCCGTTCTCGCCGTTTCGACTGATGAGCCACATCACTATCTTGCCCATCCGCGTCACGGTTCCAGGACTGAGGCTTCTCGCTGCTTCGTGAGAAGTTTCAGGATCGCTGCCGCGTGCACGCGCTTCAGTCATTTTCTCGGCTCCACGAAGGTGACCAACCCCAGCCGTTGAGCGACTTGGCCCATCGGGAATTCGTCCTTGTGACGGTTCCAGAAGCCGCGGCAGCACGCCTTGCCGCCATGCTTCTGGCTGTGGCAGATCCGGCAACCGCGGAAGCCGATGTGCTTGTCGCGCACCTGATCCTCCAATTCGGCGATCGGCGTCCCGCGCCAGTCCGGCCGGTAAATGCAGGTCGCGCACTGGCGCGCCATCACCGCGAACATAGCCACTGCTCCAGCGTCTCGGCGTGCTCCATGTAAGAGCCTCCAGGCGGCCAGGATGTCCGTCTGGAGGCCTCTTTCGCCCAATCGTGGATGAACATCACTCCGGTGCGCGGATCCCAGCCGATGAGCGCGCAGAGGTCTCCTGCGGCGCGCCATTTTTCGCCCGTTTCCCACTGGCGGCGCGTTGGCGCGAACGCTTGATGCGGAACCAGCTTGCCTTCGGCGTGGAGGTGCGGATGACCGGGAAACTTGATTGCCAAGTCCAGGCGCCCGACGCCCCAGCGGTCTTCGTGCCGCTCGGCGTACGCGCCTCGTGCGATGCATCCTCGGACCAGCTCTCGCTTGAACTGCGACTCATCCTTTCCTCCCGAATCGGCTATGGTTCGATTCGCAGGCTGGAAAGAGAGGACCTCGTCGACGCCATCGGCGGGGTTCTTTTTCATGCTGGCAGCAGCTCCATCGCTTTCTTGTGCATGGTTTCGAGTTCTCGGATCGACTCCATGCCTTCCTTCTTTGCCGCGTCGTAAAGGATCGGGTAGCCGGTCTCGATCGAGATCAGCACCTCCTCCCGCGTCGCCTGACGTCCGTTCGCCCACCAATCGATGCGATCGGGCTCGCCGAGCTTGAACAGATAGCCCTCGCCCGACCGGAACGGTTTGACGACGTTTGTCTCGTAGAGGCAGACCGCGCCTGGGTTGCGCGGGATCATCGTTCCGGCGACGAAGCGGTCCTCGGGCAGATGCTTCTCGCTCCGTTTCTGCCGCGGGTTCACCAGGAAAGGGCAGGCCTGGGCGGCGAACTCGGCGCAGCTCCGGTGGTTCGGAGGCTCCGAGGTCACCCGGTTGACCACGCACATCGGCCCTATAACGTAGACCCGGTGTTGGCCGAGGGCGACGCCGCAGACCCAGCACCTCCCAGCTGAAACAGCGGTCCACAATCGACCTCGCGCGATCACCCGGAAGTCCGGCTCGCCGATCCCTGCAGGGACCGGCTTGCCGTCCTTCACCCAGCTGACGAACCAAGGCACCGGATACCCGCGATGGTCGCGGGGCAGGCGCTTGATCCGATCCGGCATCTCGGGAAGGCTTATTGGCACGAACGTCTCTCCATGATGATCGTGCTGAGATGGGTCATGAGCTTGAGCCAGACCTCGTCGTCGTAGCCGAAGGTGGCGATCGGCTTGTCGTTCTCGTCGAGCAGCACAAGATGGAGCCGGTCGCAGCACTCGCACATGAACGGCTCGACCGAGTCGGCCCTCGGGATCTCCTTGGACGTGCGCTTGAGCTTGGTCATGCGGCGAGCCCATAGGCGCCGTCGTCGGTGCGAAGAATTTCCCGCGACCTGAGCAGGGCGGCAAGGCCTGTCGACAGGGAACCCGCCGACAGGCCCGCGTTAACAAGAGCGGCCTTGAGGTTGGCGACGGGCTGGGGACCTTCCGCCAGCCGGTCAAGGATCGTCTTGTTGACCTTCGAGCCGCGCAGCGGACGCTTCGGCGGCCCAGGCATGACGGAGGGCATGTCTCCCACTCGTTCAATCGCCAGATGACCGACGCCGCCCAGGTCGTCCAAAAACTTCACCAGCTCAGTGGAGTCCATCTCCAGCGTTACGCGATAGGTGTTCATCACTTTTTTCCTTCAATCGATCGAGACACATCTGCAGCGCGCAGCGCATCGAGCGCGACGCCATCTTCAGATAGATCTCTAGTTCCATATCTGTTTCAGCATGGCGAGCAGTTTCTACGAACTCCCCAGCCAGCAACAGCACCTCGTCCATGGTCACGTAGTAGGCGTAGTCGCGCGTCCCGCTCAGATCGTCTGAATCAAGTCCCATGCGCCCCTGTGAGCCTCCGATAGCGTTTTGTAGAACAGATCAGAAAAGGTCGTGGCGTCGCGCTGAACGTCGACGATGAGGAAACCGAAGGTCGGCGTCTTCTTGTGCGAGAACAGCACCACCCGGTAGGCGCGCCCCTTGTGGTTGACGAGGTGCATGGGATTGCCCTTGCTGCTCTGTCCCCAGTTGCCAAGATCCATGTACCGAAATTTTGCGTACTCCTCCGACACCTTGATGCCGGGATCTTGCGGGTTGCGCGGCGGCGGATGATCCTCCGGGATGTCGTCCCAGGGCGCGGTCGTCGCAAAGAGATGGGGATGCGACAGCTTGTAGGCTTCGAGCTTCGCCTGGGCGACGGCGCGGGTTCGCGGATCGCCGCGCTTGTCGTCGGCGACGGCTCGGATTTTCTTGATGATCTCCGCGGTGCTCATTGATCAAGTCCGGCGCCCTTGCGTTCGCAGATCTTCTGCAGGAGGAAGTTGAGCGCGGTGGTCGGGTTGGGAGTGAAATCGTGGCCAAACATTCCGAACGCCACTCGACCAGCAATCGAGTTGCGAGTCGCGTCGCCGCCGGATCCGTCGAGCGCAGGATTCATCGCGCGCACGAGCATCAGGCGCGCCTCCTCCCAGTTGCCTTTGTCGGGCACCTCGATGTCGCGGAAGTGATCCTTGCCGCTCATGATCCTCACCCGCTTCACTCGCCCGCATCCTCGGTCTCGAAAAAGTCGGGCTTGAGCGCCCAGCCGTGCATCCGGGCGAGGCGTTCGAGCACCTCGATAAACATCAGATCCCTCTGCACTTGGGTCGCTTCCGGATGCATCTCCCTGATCATCAAAGTGATGGCTCCGTGAATGATTACAGCGATGTGGACGCTCATGCGAACGGGATCTCGTCTTCGAGCGGCGCGAAGTCCCGCGGGCCAGTCTCGGCGCGGGCGGGCTTGACTTCCTCTTCATCCATGTCGGCCGCGAACCCGGTCTTGACGTATTGCTCGTAGAGCGCGCGGTTGAACTGAGCCTCCGCGATGCTGGTGATCTTGCCGAGAAAGCGGTACTCGAAACTGAAGTAGGGGTCGCCGGTTGGGCCGCTGAACTTCTTCGTGGTGATCTGATACCGCTGATAATAGTGATCGACGTCGTGCGTCTTGAGCGTCGCGGCGAAGGTCGTGGTCGGCGTGACCCCGGTCCGCGACGCGGTGAAGATGCAGAGCTGCTTCCTCCCGTCAGGCAAATCGATCAGCCACAGCATATCGTAGGTCTTGGTGGCGATTGGCTTGGACGACTTGTTCTCGGGCTGCTGCGAGCCAAAAAGATCCGCCTTATAGTCGGTCACCAGCTTGCCGATCTTCCATTTGTAGACCTTCGGATTCATCGGAAAGCGGACCTCGAATTCCTGGTCCGGCTGATCCCAATGGATGCCGTCGCTGGAGGTCGCCAGTGGGCCTTTCTGGTCCATTCCAGCGCCACGCGGAGCCCAGACCTGATAGGTCCTGCGCGGCAGGATCAGCGAGCCGGTGACCGAGTCGCCGAGGTTTTGAGCCAGGAGCGTGATCCAGAACTTGCCGACCTGCGCGCCAGGGACGCCGTCGATGATCTCGGGGCTCATGCCCGCGAGCACCTTGAGCCTGGGCGGCTTCATGTCGGAGGCGTCGAGGTTGCCGAGCGCCGCGCCGGTCGACGTCTTGCGCAGATACTCCTCCACTGCGCTCTGGTCGGCTTGGGTGATTTCGTTGGTCATGACGAGCACTGTCCTCAATGTGTAGCGGGGTTTGACGATCATTTGTCCCTCATCATATTGACGAAGGACCAGCTGTCGGGGTCGCGGAGCTTCTCCAGGAGACCCTCGTCTTCGAATATGCGCTTGAGCTGGTGATAGCCAGCAAGCGTCATGGCGACGCCATAGTCCCAGTCGGCTTGGCAGTCGGGCTTGCGGATCGACTGGCAGGCAGTGACCAGGAGCTGAGCCTGTTTCTGCGCCATGAGAACGTCAGCTTCGAGCGAGGCGTCACTCTTCATCGGCGTCGCCTCTGGCGCTGATCGAGACGTGGTCTTTGGTGGTGATGTTGAAGATGTCCGATGGCAGCGGTCGGCCCGCCTTGACTTCGGCGCGGGCGAAAACCCCGAGTGTCCGGGCGTTGACCGTTTCGGTGATCAGACCCTGGTTGCCGGTTTCGCGCAGCCATGCATAGGCGCGCGTCCGGTGAAGCAGTGAGCCGCTCCAGGTGGTGTTGACCGTCACTCGGCCGAGCCCGACGATGTTGGTGGTTTTCTTGATATGGTTGTTGACGAAGAGGGTGGGGATCTGCTCGGTCGACATCGCCTCGACCACACGCTTCAGTTCGGCGAGCGCCCGATCGAGGTCTTTGACGACCTCACGCAGCTGGTCGAAATGAACGACCACGACGTCGACCTTTCCGGTCTCCAGGGCCTCGACGGTGTCACGATGAACTTTCTCGAATAGAATCTCTAATTCTTGCGCGGCGGTTAACGCCGTCGCCTGAGTGTCGGGTTGCATAGGTCGTCTCCGGAGCCGATTCGCTGGCTAAGGACGATAAGATGATCTAAAATACGACCGCTTGTCAAGCTCCGACAAAAGGGGGATAAAAAGCTATGAGCTTCCTCGCCGCGCTCCTCGCCCTCGCTCCCTCCGTCGCTCTGCCGTGGGCGAAGCCGCTGGAGGCTGAGAACAAGCGACTCAGGGCCGAGCTGGCCGAGATGAGGGAGCAGCTGCTCGATCTTGCGGTCCGGATGGAGCGTGTTCGATCCGAGTGCAATGAATGGCGGACTCGGTATGAGCTGATGCTGATTCCGCCGCGCCAGCTCACCCCGCAAGAGATGTACGAGCAGACGCAGAACGAGATGTTGAGGTACGCGCAGGCGCAGAACGCGATGCAGTGTCAGCAGCACCAGCAGGCCGCCCAGGCGCAGCAGAATCTCTATCAAGGGCTACAAGGTTTCGCGCAGGCCCCGGACTGGGTCGAGCACTTCTGCAATTGCACGCCGTCGCGCGCGCATGGCCTGCTCGGCGTCATTCCTGGCGGCTAAGCGGTCAGCCCCTTCACCGCCCACATCACCGCTTCCTCGATCTTGGTCTTGGCGAGTGAAGCTTCGCGACCCTTCGGAACGTGGCGATCGATGATCGCGAGCATTTCAAGCCCGCAATCCTTGAGCGTGGTCATTGACGCCTTCTCCGCGTCAGTGAGCACCCGGTACTGATGCCGCATGGTGTTATTGACGGTGCGCTCGTCGCTGGCGCTATCGACATGAGTCATGATCTTCCTCAGTTCAAGCTGCCGTTGACGCGAACCTTTCATCGCCAACATCAGCGCTCTCCCAATCAGTTGCGAGCAAGTCAGTCTGCGAGCACAGCCAGGGCACCAAGTCGCCCTGCGCGGTGGACATATAGACGTAGGGCAGCGTCATCAGATTGTGGTCCGGTTCCGGCCTATGCAGCGCAAGCCACATGCCCTTGCCGTTCCAGCCCGAGCGCGCGACGCGGCGCCCGTTCTGCAGTTCTTTCACCGCCCAGCCGATGGTTTGCATGATGTCCTCATAGCGGATGCGGGGGCGGATCGAGGGGCTTCCCGACGAAAGAGGCTCGACCACACGGACCGGCCAGTCCGGCCCCCGCAAGCTTCAATCAGCGCTTCGGCTGCGCAACCGGCGGCTGCGGACCGGGACGCGCTGGCGGACGTCCGCCAATGCCGCCCGCTGGCGGCTGCGGACGCTGCGGAGGCAACGGCTGGCCCGGTTGCGGAGGTTGACCCGGACGCTGCGGAGGCAGCGGCTGACCAGCGACCGGCGGACGCTGACCCGGCGGCAGACCCTGATCAGGGTGTTCGGGGTGACCCGGTTCGCCTTCATCGACGCCATAGTCTGGATCGGTCTCGCTGCCGATCTCGATGATGACATAGCGCATGCCGACGCCCTGAATCCAAACCATCGCCATCGCTTTGCCGGTCGGCGCGCCCGGAGGCAGCGGCGGCCAGATGGTGCCCGGCGGCGGATCGATCGGCGGCAGCGGTTCGCCCGGCTGCGGAGGCGCGATCGGATGAGTGGGATCGACCGGCCAGACGGGGAGCTGACCCGCTTCGCCAGTACCCTCTTCCGGAACGCCCCAGCCCGGATCAGTTGGACGCCCCGGACGCGAGGGGAGATGACCGGGATGCGTGGGAGGCGACCAAGAACCCGGCGGCCGATTGCCGGGGTGCTCGCCCCAACCAGGAGGCAGTCCTTGGCCGGGGTGACCACCTTCGTCGACACCCCAGCCGGGATCGACAGGGCGACCGTTGCGGTCGAGCATGATGATGAAAGCAAAGGGCATGAGGGGATCTCCTTGGGTGCCGCGAAATTCCGCGCGCCCACCCTCATACAGGATTTTTGTGACGAGCGGCTCTGCTCATATTGCCGCGGGTGATCCCTTTTTTTGTCGGGGTGTTGTGGCCCTTTTTCAGTTCACCCGCTTTTTGCAGGGTCGCTGTCGCCATTGCGAAAGCCGAGCTGGTCGAGTGACCCTTGGCCTTGATCTGCTTCACTGCGGCGTCGAGGATCTTGGGCATCAGGCGATGACCACGTTGTTGCTGCGCGCAAAAATGTTGCCTGCGGCATTGTAGGCAGTAATAGAGGTCGAGATGGTGGTCCCGCTGTCAGCGGCGACGAGTACATAGGTCGGCTGATTCGCGCCGATCGCGCCGCCGTTGCGCAGCCATTGATAATGATAGGTGTTGGCATAGAGCCACGTCCCGGTGGTCGAAGTCAGCGTGCTGCCGACTGTCGCGGTGCCGCTGACCACCGGCGCGACGGTGTTGACTGGAATTAGGAACTTGCTCATCACCGCGGTGATTGCAGCCGCCATCGCCGATGGCAGGAGATTGCCGCCCTTGCCCGCGTTGACGATCAGCATGATGTCGTTGGTGAAGCGGGTATTGAGCCGATGACCCGGCCGTAAGACCTGCGTGGGTCCGGTCTGCAATTCGGTCGAGCGCCGGGTTGCGTCAGTCCCCAGCGCCGCCACGATGGCGTTCAGCTCAGCCGCCCGGTTGGCGTACCATTTGTGGATCATCCCCACGAGTTGGATCTGGCCAGAGAAGTCGGCGATTTTGTAGCTCATGTGACTTGCTGCCCTGAGTAGTTCATCCCTTTGAGGATACTGGCCCAATCGAGATTATTCGGCAGCTGGAAGCCAGTGGGCGCCGTCGCCCCGGCGGGCGAAACCGGCGCGGACGGCGCTGGCTGAGCCAGCGGTCCTTTGAAGATCCGCGGATCGTTGGGGTTCTGGTACTGCTGCCACTGCGGATTGCGCGCGCCGCCCATGCTGTTGGGGGTGTTGCCGCCAGTGTAATAGCCGAGGTTCACCGCCGAGGCGGGCACCGCGGGCGCCCGTGTCGCCACCGGGCCGGACGACGGCGCGGGCTGAACGGTCGGTGACGCTGCGCCGCTGGCTGCTGGATTCCCTGTGGGCTGACCGGCGGTGGGACTATAGAACGGAACGCCGGTCGGCTTGCCAGCAAGCGGATCATAGAACGGGATCCCGGTCGGTTTGCCAGCGAGCGGATTGTAACCGCCGCCGGTCGCTGGTCCTGCAGGCGCGCCGGTGGGGCCGTTCGAGGGTGAGCCGAGCGGCTGGCCGACGTCGAAACCGCCCGAGCTGGCGGCGTCAATCTGCGGATCGATCGAGAGCTTCGCCCGGCCGGGCTCGCCCCACTTCCAGCCCGCCGCGGCCGTGCCTGCGGCGATCGCCGGGATCGTAGCTGGCCCCAGGCCCGGAATGATGCCCGCCAAGCCGCGCAGCCGCGACAGCCAATCGCTGGCGCTGGTTGGCTGCGACGCGGTCGTTGACGGATTGGTCCAAGGACCCACTTCCTTGCCGGTGCCGACGTTGGTGCCCTGGCCGGGACCGAAGATGTCGTCCTGGCCCGGGTTCAGAGCCCCGCTGTTGTCGGGACCGAGCGTCATGTTCATGCCGCCCGCATTGCCGCTGACTGCGCCGCCTTGGCCGCCGACGCCGCTCAATCCCGTGCCCGGGACGCTGGGGGGAGGCCCCATGGGAGGGGTGGGAGCTGTTGGCTGAAGCGGGGGCGTGCTCCCTGGCGGAAGCCGCGTTTGCCACGCCGAGTCAAACGGCGAAGGCTTATTGGCTGGTCCGATCGAGCCGTCCGGGAATTGCATCCAGCCTGGGGGGATGCGGGTTCGCCACGCCGAATCGAACGGAACGTTAGCCATGGATCAGTACGGAGCGATGACGCCCGCCACCTGCTGTTGCTGGTTTTCAGGATTGCGCTGATCGTGCGCATCGATCCAGGCCTGGACGCCCATCGCCTGGATCTCTTCCGAGCGCTCGCGCTGCTCGTCGGCGATGGTGCGACAGGGCTCGCCGGGATAAATTTCGGGCGGCTGGGTCTCCATTTCCGGCGGAAACTCTTCCGGCGGCCACTCAGGCGGCGGCTGGTCCGGTAGCTGTTCGGGGTGTTGAGGGGCTTGCGGGAGCGGTCGAGTGGGGTATCTCGCGCCGCCGCTCTTGATCGTGGTCGCCATGGGGCACCTCCGAGCCGGGACCATCGCTCATTTGAGCTTCTCTCGCAACTCGTCGATCGCACGGTCGCGATCGGTTGGCAGGATGAATTCTACGTACCACGATTTGTCATCGGGTCCGCTTTGTTCCCGAGTCGTTTCCGTCTGTTCCGGACTTTCCAACCTTTTCGGTTGTTGCATCGTGGCGGAAGCTGGCGGGTGCTGGCGTATAGAGGTGGCGGCCGAACAGCGTTGCGGCCACGGATAATGCCAAGTCGTGAAGCAATGCGCTTCGGCGATCGGCGCGGCGCTCCAGCTCGTCAGCAAGATAACAATCGTCAGGGGTAAGCCACGTCGCCAAGTCATTCATCCTCCGGAGGCATGTAGTCTGGATCGTAATTTGATGGCGCGCCTTGCTGCTGCTGTCGCCGGGCGCCGGTCTGGTCCTTGCCACGCCAATCCGGCGCGCCGTGGACCGAATGGACGTCGTTTTCGCCATCGTCGCCCAAGCGGAAAGGCCAGCGGTTGAAGATCGGCAGATTGTGGGATTCGCCCATCTTCAGCAGCAGCTTCTCATAAGCGTACTTGAACTTGTATAAATCACCCTGGGCGCGTTCCACGACGTCGGCGCGCTGGAACTCTTGTAAAACTTGATCGGGCTCCAAGCGCGATCGCGGACCGTCTTCGCGCCGGATGGCGTGGCGAATATCCGAGATCGAGAACCATGCGGTGATGTCCTTAAAGGCAACTACCCGAGCGTCGGCAACGATCCGGCGCGCCACCTCGCGCGCTCGCGGCATGGTCGCCCTAACGACGGTCTCCTCGTTGCGCGACGAATGCTGAAGGTCCTGCAACTCCTGGCGCGTGCATTCGAGATCGCGGAAATAGCGCATCAGGTGCTGCTTAAAGGGAACCTTCTCCAGATTTTCTAGGAACTTGACGTAGAATGGATCGAGGGTCAGCGCCCACGCCTGGAACTCCCGATCGCTCATCCGCTTGTTTTCAGCAGTGGGGCCTACAATGAAGTAAAACGCCCGATCGGCGGCGTCTTCCGGGGTGAGCCCAATGTCGGCCTGATTGGTGGCGATGATCACCCGGCTCCAGACATTGAACTCTTGCCGGTCCCGGTTCTTGAGTTCGCCGGAAAGTCGGACTTCGCGCACAATGCTCTTGATCTCGTTGATTGCCCCTACGGATTCCAGCCTCATCTCGTCGATGAAGGTTACCAGCTTGCCGATGAATGGCGTGATGACGAACCGATTGTCAGAGGAGAGCGCCGCAGCCTTGGTTGATCCAGCCAGCTCGCCAAATAAAGCTCTCATGAAATTGTAACCATACCGGCTTTTGCCGATGCCTTGACCGCCGACGAGGATCAAGCAAACTTGTTGTTTGATTTCTGGATATTGGATGGTCCAGGCTGTGTTCTTTTTCATCCAGTCCATCTGGGCGTCGTTGTCGCGAGTCAGCAGCCGCAGCATCTGGTCGAGCTGACTTAGCGCCAGCGTCATGATCCCCTGGTCGATCGTCGAAGCGGGTTTGATGGTGAAGCCGCGGTAGGTGTTGAGGATCCGATATTCGTCAGGATGGGTGTCCTCGCCCTTTAGAAGCCCGTGGACGGGGGAATAGCGCAAGACGGCCCCTTCCTTCTCGCCAGGGTAGAGATCGTGGGTCTGGACGTCCGTACGGAGCTGGGAGGCGGCATAGAGGCGGAATGGGTTGTAGCGTTTCTTGCCGACAAAGACGGAATCATTCTCATGCCGCCGGACCAGGGCGTCATGGCCGTGCTCGAACGCGGTGCCCTTCAGTAGCGCTTCGAGGTCGAGATAGGTGTGAGTGGAAAGGTCGAGCGCATATTGGTCGCTCATCCGCTCGACGACATCGATATCGATGCCCGCTCGAAACGCGCGCCGGATTCCGATCATCGCGTCCTGGCCGAAAAGGGTGGCGATCGCGGGCCAGCGCGCCACCTTGGCGAACGGATCGCGTGCGAGCTGCGCCTCGGCCTGGAGATAGGAGACCTCCAGATCCTTGCCCGCGCCGAGCTTTACCAGGAAGTCCATCAAGAGGAGCGCGGTCTTGTGATCGTCGATCGGCGCCCAGCAAACCCCTTCGAGGGATTTGCCGTGCTGATTGATCCCCTGGCCCTCGATCACCAGCCGCGCCAACCATGCGCCGAGCGTGCGCATGAGGCTGTGGTCCCAATCGCTAAGCCCATCAAGATAAATGACAATCCAGTAGGCCAAAGTCGCAAAGGCAATTGCACGACAAATAGATTCCATTCTTGTCGGAGCAAGCATCCGCGGTTCGAGATCCTCATGGTCGTTCGCCGCCGGTTTGCCCTTCGGCCGCCAGACGACGAGGTCCGCCACGCCCGCCGAATTCGGCAGGATCGAGCCCGGCAGGGGGGCCGAATGCGCCCATACCGCCCTGGCGGTCTTGGTCGGCGTCAGCGACGAGGAAAACGACGTCTGGACCCAGTCGCCCGCCTTGTTCTTGTGACCGCGCGGCCATAGTTCGCGCCATTTGTCGATCGGCTCCTCGACCTTGATGAGGACCCCGCTCACCGGCGCGAGCCTAAGCCCGTAGGCCGCGCGCGCGTCGACGTGGAGGTGCTCGAACGCGGCGAATAGGCGCTCTTGGAAGGTTTCGTCCGGCGCCTTGATCTGCAGCTCGACATGGCCGTCGACGAGGCGCACGCCGAGATTGCGCTCCTCGCCCTGCACTGGCCACTGATTCGGATCGGTGTTGAGCGAGGTGGTGTCAGCGATCGCGTCCTTGGCGTCCGGACTACGGCTCTGCGGCCGTAACCAAATGGCGGGCGCGTTGAGGTGTCTCTTGGTGATAAACCAGACCGTCAAACGTCGTTGGAGGTCGACGAGGTCCCATGACATGAGTCATCCTGGATAGGCCGCCTGGATGAAGGCGACGGCCGCGTCGCAGTAGGAGGACCACCGGGTTCGCGAGAGGTCAATGCTCATGTGTTCAAGGTCCGGTTCCCAGCCTCTCCAGAGGTGCATAACTTTGTCCTCGATCGACCGAATCGCCCACGCCTCGCCTTTGACCGTGAGCCAGATGTGGTCGTTGTGCTGTTCCTGAAAGCAAGGACCGCCACGTGGAATATTCTGGTTGATTGAACGGGGCGGCATGATCCCGAGCGCCGCCAGGGCAAGGATCGCAGGTACGGCGTCGGTCGGCTGCACCTTACGCTTGCCGTCGACAGTGAAGCGTGTGCCGTGAAAGCGCCGCCAGTCGCGCAGCGTCTCTTCGAACGCGAATTCCTGGGCGAGGTTGAGCCGTAGCTCGGGATAAGCGTAGCGCTGCGCGCCTTTGGCCTTGGGGAAACTTTGGACGTAATCGAGAAAACGTCCGGGCCAGTCAGGCTCCTCGAATTCGATCGCTCCTGCTTCGGCGGGACTCATCCAGAACCTCGATGGCGGTTTGAAGGCGGGCGTACAGGACGCGCGCGCGCGCCTCGTCGCGGGTATGCAGGCTCGACCAATAGATCTTGCCGCCGCGGTTGACCTCGTAGCGCCAGATGCCGCGATCGGACTGGAAGAGGCGAATCAGTCGCGTGCGATCGCCCTCAGAAAATCAGCGCGAGTCGGGGTGCAAGTGCAGTCGTCGCGCAGGCAGCTGGGGGCGAAATTGTCCATGATATATTCCATGGCGTCGTTCTGCTTAACCATCTGCCGAAGCATGTCGGTGGTCGCAGCGCGCGCCGTCTTCAGCTCGCGTTTGAGCCTGCGGATCTCAGCCTTGAGCTGGACGATGGTGACCTCGCGCGGCGCGCGGACCTTCTGGGCAGGCTCGATGCGTTCGACTTTCATGGCAACACCTCTAAGCACTCGATGAAACCGGGGGTCTGATATTCAAGCTGGGCGCGATGTTTGGTCAGCAGCTCCTCTTTGGTGTAGCCGAGCCCGGACAGGAACGCATAGGCGCGCACCGCCCGCTGAGGCGTCATCGGATCACCGCGCTTTTTGATCGTCTGGCCGCAGCACAGGCATTTGTCGAACTCGGTGTTATCCCTGAAGCCCATCGGTCTTCCTCCTCGACATCAGCGCGCGCCGCAGCGGATCGTCCCACGCCGCCCGGATGCCCGCGGCGCGCTTTTCATCGGCCGCGTGGCCGCCGAACTGCTCGCCCTTTGGCCTGGGATAGCGCACCCGCCCCTGGTAGCGGCGTTTGGGCTTGAGGAAATAGTGAACGTCGATCATTTCCGCTCCAGCTGGTCCGCGACCTTCCTCATCTCGTCACGAATCCCTCTCAGTTGATGGTTGCACCACCTCACGCCGCTGCTGAAGCCAATGCAGAATACGATGATCAGGATGAAGACGAAGGTCCATGGGTGCATCCACGTCATCGACGCTTCGCCGCGTGGCGAGCCCGCCGACGCGCCAGCTGCGCCTGATGCTTGCGCTCCTGCTCGACCGCAATGCGGGCGTTGTCCTCGTTGATCGCCTGCTTGATCTCGTCCGAGACATAGAGCCGCTCGGCCTCGTCGAGCCCGATCCGGTCGATCTCGGCGTTGACGAGGCGCGCCGTGTTGCTTTCCGGGGTGGTCGGATAAGAGGCGGCGTCGCCCGTTAGGCAGTTATGGTAAATAGTGTTCTTGCACTTTTTGAACAGCTTGACGAGCAGGTCCATCCGCACCTTGCGGCGCCATAGGACGTTCAGCGCCAAGCGCTGCGAATAGGTCAGTTCGGGGCCTCGCGGCGCGCGCTTGACGCGCTGGATGAGGCTATGGTCGAGAGCGATGGTCATGGTCGTTCCGATATAAGGTTCACAGTCCTTACGGTCAACCCAACTGGGCGATCAGGTCGTCGATCGCGGCGTCCGGCGTCTTACCAGTCCCGACCCGAGCGCCCAGGTCATAATCGCCGACCGTGGCGCTCCAGCCATACCACGAGCCCGCCAGATCGGGATGAACCTGAATCTCCTCCGGGCGGATCCCGAGCGCCTTGAGCTGCTCGCAGCGCTGGATCTCTTCGGCCGAGTCCTCGGCCAAGGCGTCCATTTGAGCTTCTTTGGTCATGGTTTTACATCCTTCAGTAATTGTTCGATGGCCGATGGATGACTGCCCGTCGCCATGAAGTTGTGACCATTCTTTTTGATGTCGGTTTCTTTGCCGCACTCTTCGCATTTGCCGCGAAGATAGAAGATGTTCTTGTCCGGCATGGTCTGCTTTGCGCCGCAATGCTCGCAGTTCCATTGCTGATAGATGCTCCAGCCTTGGCCTATTTTGCGCTCGGCGTTGGCGAGCACGTCGTCCCATGGGTGCAGATTCATAGCCCGGCCACATCCATCAGCTTGATGACGAATTCGCGTTGTTTCTCGCGGTAGACGCGATCGAGTTCCTTGAGCTTGACGACCGACACTGACTCGTCGGCGTCGTGTCGCCAATAGTCGATGATGGCCTTCGAATAGGCGGCGTAGAGCTTGCCCAAGTCGGTGGCGAGGAACCGCTCGTGCCGGGCCCTCTCGGCCAGCCAATCAGCGCTTCCGGGCATCGCTGATCCTTTCCGCCGCGGCCTCGATCGCCGCGACGATGCGATCGACCGCGTCGTCGATCGTGCGCCATAGCTCCTGCGCGATGCGGGTTTCGTGGGTCGGGGTGAGCTTGCGGTCCTTGTCGCGCTGTTCTTCGGTTCTCATTGCCAGACGTCCTTCGGTCGGCCGAAGGCGCGGGCGATGCGCTCGCGCTCGGTAGCCTCGATGATGCGCTGACGCATCGGCTCGTCGATCTGATGCACCGGCGCCGTGTCCGGATTCCAGTTCTCGGCCTCTTTGAGGATCGCTCGGTCTTTCGCAGCGCGAGCCTTGCCGAACCGGCGCGCCCAATCATTCGACATAGCCTCTTCCTTTCATTTGCTCGATCGTGCGGCGCATGCGGCCATTGCGGTCGTCCGCCTCGACGAGGTTCTGGCGCAGCTGCTTGATCAGGTCGACCTGCGCTGCGATCAGCTCTTTCTGCGCCGAGACTTGCTCGCGCAGCGCCTCGATAAGGTCTGGATCGCTCATCGGAGGAACCGCACGCCAGCCAACTCCCAGACACAGCTGACCGGGTCGTCGCTCTCGACCACCCGGAATTCCCTCACGCTGGTCCAGCGCATCGAAAGGTCAAAGACGTATTCTTCGGCCTCTTTGCGGGTGGCGAACCGGCAGGCGTTGCCCGCCCAGTCCTCGATCGAGGAAGTTTTGACTTCGGGTTTGTAGGACACGCGCGGCTTCCTTTTGCCAAAATAGAATTCGTATGAGTTGTGCAGCGAGTTGGTCGAGCAGCCGATTTCAGTCCTGTTCATCAATCCACCCTCGCAACTTCGTAGCTGTCATCGTCCTGCAGGATCATCAGAAAATCATGGTCGTAGAGGATCAGCCGTTCCTTGCGCAGCAAGGCCATGGCGCGCGGGACGAGCGGCGGATCGCCGGGATATTTCAGCACGCCGAGCATCCACAGCCGCGGATCCTTCATCGGCCGCGGGGTGTAGCGGAAGCCCTTCATCGGATTCCAGCCGCCGCCGTGAGCGTAATTCGAGGCGATCTGCTCGCGCGCAGGCCTCGGGTCCTTCTCGCTCAAGAACGAGGGCAGGAACCCGAGGTGCTCGGGCCGCATGTCGGGATGGACCAGAGTCCAGACGATCATCCGCGCACCGTCAGGCCGTCGTCGGCGATGCCTTCGAGGATCGCCCCGATATAGCGGGGCTCGACCACGATCGAGTGTTTGCCCCAGAGCATGCGGTCCTCGGGTAGGTGCTCGTCGGCCCAGTCATGCGCCGCGGGAGTAAGCGGGGTGAGCAGGCCGATCGAGCCGTCAGTGGTGAAATCGAAATCCATCACGCCACCGCCATGATCAGGACGAAGGCGATAATCGCCAGCGCGACAACGAGGGTGAAGCCAGTGGAGTTGCCGTCAGCCATGGGTGGAAACCTCGGTATGGGTGGTGGGGATATGGGCGCGGACTGCGTCGAGCAGCTCGGACACAGTCATCTCGGGCTCGCTCCAGCCGTCGTCGCTCCACTGGACGAAGCGCAGGATCGCCGGGACGACGTCCCAGTCGAACGACCATTGATCAGCAAGGCCGTTGAAAGCCGGATCGGTGGTGATATCGGCTTCGATCCACTGAGCGATGGCGATCGCATGATCGCGCATCTCGGCCGTCCCGACGCCGTCCCACTGGCGGGCCAGCGCGGTCTCCCGCGCCGTGTCCTTGACGTTGGCGTCAATCATCGCCTCCCATACGCAAAGCGCAGTGGCGACCGTTTCATGATCCATGATCGGGGTCGGGGTCATCGGCGGGCCTCCAGTTGGCGGATGTGCTCGCTGATCGCAGCCGCGAGCGCATAGCTGTCGGGATAATCCCCGCGCAATGTCTTGCGCGGGATCTCGTTGAGGGCGCGGAGCGCCTGCTTCAGCAGTTCGAGGGTGGGGTTCATTAGAGTTTCCCTATGCATTCAGGGCCAAAGCCGGATGCGACCGACTCGGGCACGGTGAGAGGACGTCCGCAGCGTCCGCAGCGTCCGCAGTGGAAGACTTCGACTTGGTCGAGCGGCAACTCGCTTGCGGCGAGCATGCGCCAGAACCATTCGAACGCCTTGTTGGAGGGGGCGTCGCGGGTGATGCGGGACTTTTTGCCATGGAAGTAGACGCCGCGGCGGATCACGCCGAGGTAGGCGTAGTCCGCGGTGTTGTCCGGCCCGGTGAGCAGCTGGACGAAGAAAAAGCTTTGATCGTCCTCCGACTGGCGCACCCGGTAGGTGAAGCGCGCCCCGGTCTTTTTGGACCGGAGCGTGAAGGTGGCGTTGCCCGCCTGCGCGAAGCGGGCGACGTCGTTGAGCGGGGTCACGCCAGCGCCTCGTTGAAGACCCAGCTGTCGCCGGGGCTGGCGCCGTCATAGCCCCGATAGACCGGGTTCCCGGCCGCGGCGCGCGCGGCGATATAGGCGGCGATGCGTTCGGCCTTGCGGGCGACGAGGGCCTGATATTCGGCCTTCGAGATCTCGACGGCCGGGGCGCCGTGCTCGGTTCCGCGAGCGGAATGAGGCTTGGCGCTAAAGCCGATGTTGCGCACGCCCGCGTCGGTGACCGCAAACCATGCGGACGCATAGACGCGGGTGGCGCTCGATCGGTAGACGGTGAAACGGCCGTCCGTGGCTTTGAAGTAGCGGTTCATCGGCGCGCCTCCGCGTCGATGATGTCCAGCACCTTGCGCCAGAAGCCTGAAGCGTCGCGGATCGCGCAATGCTCGGCCCAGTCGCGGGCGTTGGTGAGGCCGCGGTCCTCGATCAGGGCCTCCGCGGTGTCTTGTTCCTGCGTTTTCATTTCGGGTCATCTCCGGTTTGGCGGACCGTGTCCGCTGGTCACCTATTTAGTCCATGTCGGAGTCCTTATCAAGAGGGTTCATCGACTCCATAGTTATAAAAAATCGCTTTCCGGGCTTCGGACGAGGTGCGGTAGCGCTCATAGGTCCAGCGCGCTTCCGGCCGATCGGCGGGAGTCGGTTCATGGCCGCAGCTGATTTCGCGGAACGCCCAGCGGGCGGGCAATGGCGTGTCATAGCCCGGGTGCAGGTCCTGGCCTGCGGTCCGCCATTCGATCAGGCATTGCACCGGCATGCCGTCTTGGCGGACGAGATCGACGACGGCGCCTGCGTATTTGTCGGCGCGGACGTCGACGCTGAGCGATCGGACGTCGCCGGGCGCGGGGAGGTCGGCGCGCAGGCGCATGATCTTGTCGTCCACATCGGTTGTGTAATAATGGTCGCCGAAGGCTTGCTCGCCGAGGCGGCCGAATTCGCGCGCCACCCGCTGATAGTTGCGTGAGCCTGCGGTGCGGCAATTGGCGAGCAGGCTGACAGTGGCCTCCGAGAGGCCAAAGGCCTTGGCGATCAGGACACGGGGAAAGCCCCTGTTCAAAGCGTAGTAAGCAGCGCACAAGTCTGAAAGGGGCATCCGGGGCCCGCGCGCTTTCGGAAGATCAGCAATCATGGCCTCAAGGTTATCAGTCGCTTTAGACATGGTGTTTCCCTCATTGAAGGATATGAGGTTAACTCATGCTTTTTGAATTGTCTATGCCCTAACTTATGGGTGCACTTAGAGAAGATTGCTTCACTTACGCGCGTGTAAGAAATGGCTAAAATGCACCGCAGCAACAAAATGCTGCAGTGCATTATAAGAGGACAGTGCGCATCAAAGGTCAGGGTTTGTGAGGTGCACCTTCTCTAAGTGCACCCAATTCTTAGGGCATTGAAGATGTAAGTTTCAATGAGCCATGATGGCAATGTCAACACGGGCTTTTGCTGAATTCCCGCCGCACGCCACACATGCGCTGCAGGTTGTTTTGAAGCCCGCCTCTTTTGACGCAGGACATGAGATCTCGCGAGGTTGAAGAGCGTCGTTGGTGTCGCGAACACGAAACAAGCGATAACCAAGCTTGCGGGCTTCCACGCCTTCGAGAACCGTCTCAACGCTCGCCATGACCAAGTCAGACCATGCATGCGGGGCAGTGCGCCAATTGTGGACATAGCCCGTATGCCCCGAACAATCGGCTGAAACCTCGCGCCACATCTCGATTGGAGCGGCCGAAGGATTGCCATAGCTCCCGAGACGCAGTTTCTTTCCGGCGAGCAAGCGGCGCCCCTCGTCCGGGCTTACCATCGGGTAAATGCCCCGATGGAAACTGCGGTACACCCAATTGGGCGCCTGAAACGTCTTGACGTAGCACGGGCGTTTTTTGCCACGCGCCTTTGCGTGGATCGGTCGCAAGTTGCAATCACCACAGACTGACGCATCTTGGCCAGTCTTGACCGCGAGGTGTGGCGCGATGTCCGACCGCATGATCCATGTCTGGACCATGTCGCCGGTTTTGGCGTTTTTTGACTTGCCAGCGATTCCGGTCGCAATCACCACGATGGGCGCGCCATCGATCAAGCTCGCGCCTTGCCAGAGAATTGCGCCATTAACTTGTGGTTTCATTTGGGTCATCTCCAATGGGCCGAATCGCCCATGGGCGCTAATTTAGTCTATCTCATCGTCCTTATCAAGGGGCTAGCGCTAGAGAAATATGAGTTTTTTGGTTAGTTGACATGGTTTTCAGAAACGAGATGTGTGTGGTACCCTAGTGGTACCCCGCGCGCTTGACCTGGCGCTTCACATTAATGATATCAATGGGTTAGCACGATGGAACGCCTGATAGCCTATCAGGCGCTTGGCGCAGGAACGAAGCGCGCTTCAACCATCTTGCTCATGCTGTGATACAGCATGAGCAATGGAGTGGGGGACAGTTCCCTTGTGTGAAATGCCTATTGAGCCGCGCGCGAAGCCCCCCCCAGGGCGCCCGCCCTTGAGGGGTCCGGCCCCGGGGTGGTAAGCAATCAACGCACGTGGAAAATTAAACCACAAATGGAAAAAGTCCCACACCTCACTCTGGTGAACCCTGACGCCCGCAGCGACGCCGACGAGTATTCACCGCTGCCATTCTATCCGTGGGATGAGCGTCCACCGACCTTGCCAATCGACGCGGATGAGGCAGCAACCGCTCTCTATCTCGCCAAGGGCGTCCTGCAGCAGGCAGCTCTCCTCCTCAAGATCCCGGACGTACGTCTTCGCCGCCTGATCCAGCAGAGCCCGCGCCTGCAGCGCATCCAGACCGAGCAGTATGGTCTGGCTGTGGATCGATCCGCCGGAAAATATATCGAAGCGCTGGACGCTCCCGACGCCCGCAGGCAGGAATGGGGGGCGAAGAACATTCTCGCCTCGCGCGCCGCGATCGGTCATCCCTTTAGCCCTGCCCCCGCCCAGCCCACCCAGTCCACCACCCTTACCCTGACTGACCGCACCATCACCTACCGCTGGCGGACTGACCAGGACCCGGACCCGAATGCCCCAGACGATGCTTGACCCTGTTTGGTTCGCTGCGGGCTTGCTTTCAGGCCCCGTCATCGCTGTAGCGCTGTTCTTCGCCGTTATCGGCTGGCAGAAGCTCCGTGATCGCGCCTGACGAGACCATCGTCCTCCCCTACAAGCCCCGCCGTCACTTCATCCCCGTGCACGACAGCCCGAAGCGCTGGAAGTTCGTCGTCGCCCACCGGCGCGCCGGGAAGACCGTCGCGCTCGTGAACCAGCTCATTCGCGCCGCGCTCGGCAACCCCCGGGTCACCCCGCCGCCAAGATACGCCTACATCGGTCCCAGCTTCGATCAGACCAAGGACCTCTGCTGGGCTTATCTGAAGGAGTTCACCGCCAATGTCCCGGGCATTTCCTACCTCGAAGGCGAGCTTACCGTCCGCTTCCCCCGCGGCGCCACCATCCGTCTCTACGGCGGGGCCCTGGCTTACGAACGGATGCGAGGGATCTACCTGGATGGAGCGGTCCTCGATGAATATCCCTTACTTGCCCCGCGGGCCTTCACCTCGGTGGTTCGACCTTGCCTTGCAGACTACCGCGGATTTGCGATTGTGTCGGGCACCTCCGCTGGCGATGATCACTTCCATCAGCTGATGGTCCGCAGCGAAGGCGATCCCGGCTGGGACATCTTCGACATCAAGATCACCGACACCGGCTCCGACGCGCTCTCTCCCGACGAGGTCGAGGAGATGCGCCAGGATATGTCTCCGGATGAGTTCGCCCGCGAGATGCTGAACTCGTTCGACGCCCCGGTCGAAGGCGCGTATTACGTCGAGCAGCTGAACATCCTCCAGGCCCAGAACCGGGTGTGCAAGGTCAGCCCGGACCTCTCTACGGGCGTGATCACGTCCTGGGATCTCGGCATGCGCCATCTCCAGGTGATCTGGAGCTTTCAGGTCGCGGGACGGGAGATCCACTGGATCGATTACATCGAGGGCCGCGGCAAGAACCTCTCCTATTA
>Ga0210387_10000627_pt1 | contig 25489 bp, 26 predicted proteins | sample IncBWC7OmetaG_FD_160108 | JGI IMG/M metagenome (GOLD analysis project Ga0210387, IMG submission 160108) | Forest soil microbial communities from Barre Woods Harvard Forest LTER site, Petersham, Massachusetts, United States - Inc-BW-C-7-O ...
CCGCAAAAGTGGTGAAACCGCACGTCGTGTCCCCCCTCAGCAGGACCCGCCGGAAGCGGAGTGCCTGAGATAGCTTACCGGCAATTTCAACGAGGACTTATCTCCATATGTTTCGCTTACACCTCAAGCTTCCGGTGAGTGTAGCGATTGTCGACCATGTGAGGCGCGTGACTCCTCTTGGATGGTTGGATATTTGAACTGTCCCCAGCCGGCTCTTTTCAGTTCACGCCATTCGGGACAGGTCAGATGGTTGCACTCCTCTCGGATGGTTTGGTTTTTTGGCCGGCCCAACCCTATCTCCGAACCGGAATTCAGCTCTCCCGCGCATTTGACCTGTCCCTACCCTATCCCTGACGTTCATTTCCAAAGCCATCGATTTTGCTTCCGGCGAAGGATCGACGATGGCCAGGAGTTCCGCCTCGGGAGCCGATTTGATATGCTGAAGATGGCTTTTGCCCATCAGCCCGGCGCCGAGAACAGCGAGTCGCACAGGCTTGCTCATGGCAACAATCGCGTTGTTTCGATTACTTGATCGTAGGCCGGGGCAGGCGTGCCGCGCCGGCCTCCATGATGGAACTCGGAATCATTTTGCCCGCAAGGCAGCGAAGTGCTGGAGCATCCTTTGGGCATCCGGTTCGATACCGGTGAAGAGACGAAACGCCTCGGCGGCCTGAAAGACTGTCATGCCGCCGCCATCCAGCGTGCGGCACCCCAATGCACGCGCGGCGCGCAACAGTTCAGTCTCGATCGGGAAATAGATGATCTCGGCAACCCATAGGTCCGGGCGCAACAGGGCTGCGGACAGCGGCAATCCAGGGTACTTCTCCATGCCGATTGGTGTAGTGTTTATCAGGCCGTTTGCGGTCGCCAAGGCTCCAGCGATTTCGGCGGGAGTGGCGACCGATATGCGATCCGGACCGAAACGCGCCGCACGGCCTTCTGCTACCGCCTTGGCACGCTCGGCTACCGTATCGACGATGGTCAACTTCTTGACGCCGCACGTCAGCGCCGCGTGTGCAACAGCCGAACCCGCCCCGCCGGCACCGAGCTGCACCACGTGGTCCCGAGGGGCATCAGGCAGGCCGCGTCGAAAATTCTCGGCGAAGCCAAACCAATCCGTATTGTGACCGACCCGCTTGCCATCCTTTAGCACGACTGTGTTAACGGCGCCGAGGGCGCGCGCGTCCTCCGACAGATCGTCGAGAAGGGGTATCACCGACTGCTTGCACGGATGGGTAATATTGAGGCCCGCGAAGCCAGTCCGCTGTGCTGCGGTTACGAGTTCAGCCAGGGCCTCGCCGCCAAGTCCGAGAGCCGTGAGGTCAATCAGCCGGTACATGTAGCGCAGACCCTGCGCAGCACCCTCGTGCTCGTGCAGCGCAGGAGTGAGCGAAGCCTGGATTCCGGCGCCGACGAGGCCAACAAGGAACGCCCGCTGGGTCTGACTGGTCGGTGCGACCGGACTTCCAATCAGCCGAGCAAGCCGTTGTAACGCCAGAAGATAGCCTTGTGTGCCGAACCCGCAGATGACACCTGCGGCTACTCGCGAAACGAAAGAGTGATGACGGAATTCCTCGCGCTGGTGGATGTTAGAGATATGCACCTCGAGGATCGGGAATTCGCAGGTCTTCAGCGCATCTAACACCGCGACGGAGGTATGACTTAAGGCAGCCGGATTGAGCACGATTCCGGCTGCGCGCTCACGTGACTCATGAATCCAGTCGATAAGCTGAAACTCGGCATTGGTCTGGCGGAACTCGATCTCCAAACCGAGGTCTGCGCCTACGCGCCGGCATTCGGCCTCTACGTCCGCCAGTGTCTCACGGCCATAGATTTCGGGTTGGCGGCTGCCGAGCAGGTTCAAATTGGGACCATTCAGGACGTAGATAATCGGCCTCATTTTGTCGTTGGGAAAATTTCCGGCGCTCTCTGCGAGATGTCTACCACCGCTAGCGGCACCACGAGGTCGGTAATAGGGATCTCGTCCACACTGTGGCCGTCCGCCGTGAAATGAAGCGGCGCATCCATGTGCGTACCGGTGTGCTCAACTACCGTCCAGGTGTTGATGTTCAGCTTCTCTTTCGCGAAGGTAAATTTCTTCTCCTTGGTGAACCACTTTGATCCGTCGAAGGTCGGGAACCCTTCATATAAGGGGTGCGTCAGATCGAGAATGTTGGTAAAATTCCTGGGCTGTTGCGCCGCCGGAGTAGGCGCGGCCGTCCCGGAGGCTGCGCGAATGCCGCACGCGACCGCGGCAGCCGCCATTACGCTCTTCTTGACGAAGCGACGCCGACTGGCGGGACCATACAACGCTTCAAGGCAAAGGGGGAAACACATATTTCTAACTTCCTTCCAAAATAGGCTCTCGCGATCTTTCGGCGAACAGACCCGGGCAGCCGATGCTATCCATGTCCGTCCCGTAGGCGCGGTCGTCGTGATTTCCCACCCATCGAATGCAGCGAGCTAACCACTCTCGCCGCAGATCGCTCACAGAACGCTTTTATCCAAGCAGCGGGTGAGTGTCAAGGAGCATGGAGCACTTCGCGTCGATTAAAGACACCGCCATAGGTCAGCAAATGTTAGTTGCCGCAACCACGCGCCTGCCCATGAATCGAACAAAAAGCATGAAAAAGAAAGTAACAGGACCGAAACAAAAGCAGGGCGTAGAGGAATGCACGACCATTGACACCGATTCAATGAATGGCTAGATTTTCAGCCTCCTAAGCTTCTGCGATCGGGCGAGACTGCGGTGTCCAAAAGCCTGGGATTCTACGCCGAGCTTCGCAACACCTGCGTCAACATTTAGCGAACTCATTCCTTATGGCGACCGATCCAACTCCAACAAACATTCAGCGAACGATCGCCGCAGACCTACGAACGGCGCACCAGCGAAGCAAGCCCATTCCACCCGTCCGCGAACAGCTTAACGACATCGCGGCGGGGTATGCGGTCCAGGAAATTAATACCGAATATTGGTTAGCTGAGGGACGTCATCTGGTGGGCCGGAAAATCGGACTGACTTCTCTGGCAGTGCAGCGGCAACTTGGGGTTGATCAGCCTGACTACGGCGCGCTCTATGCGGACATGGCTTTTGCGGACGGCGAAAGTTTGTCCAGGGGAGATTTAATTCAGCCAAAGGTCGAAGCCGAAGTCGCATTTGTCCTCAAGAAGGCGTTAACGGACCCGGGATTGCACCTGGCCGCGGTAATCAGCGCCATCGAATATGCGTTGCCTGCTCTGGAGATCGTCGACAGCCGCATCGCGAACTGGGAGATCGGAATTGTCGATACAATTGCAGATAACGCCTCTTCGGGACTTTTCGTGCTAGGTGCGACGCCCAAGTTGCCGGCCGAACTGGACTTACGCCTTTGTGGAATGGTCGTGGAGAAAAATGGGGACCCGGTTTGTTTTGGAGCAGGTGCGGCTTGCCTCGGAAATCCCCTTAACGCGTTGCTCTGGTTAGCGCGCAAGATGATCGAGACTGGCAGGCCCTTACAGGCAGGGGAAGTCATTCTCTCCGGGGCGCTGGGACCGATGGTAAAGCTCGACGAGGGTGATTTCATTGAAGCAAGGATCTCTGGACTGGGATCGGTTCGGGTGCTGGTTTCTGAAGTAACCGCCTGAATGTATGACACCGAGCCTACAAGAAATCGCTGTGAGGTTAGATGACGCGGCTCACTTCGCCCGCAGTGTGGATCAACTGGTCGAACCGTTGACGATTGATGAAAGTTATAAAGTGCAAGCCCTTTCGCTGGCGCGACGCTATGAACGAGGCGAGCGAAGTGTCGGCGTGAAGATGGGATTTACCAGTCGGGCGAAGATGGTGCAAATGGGGTTAGATAAAATGATCTGGGGCCGTTTGACGGACGCGATGCTGGTAGACGACGGCGGGATCGTCAAACTACCTCAGCTTGTCCATCTCCGGGTCGAACCGGAAATCGCATTCCTGCTCAAAGCGCCGTTGTGGGGAAGAGTAGACACCCTCACCGCTGGAGCGGCCATCGAGGCGATCGCGCCAGCGTTAGAGATCATCGATAGCCGTTATCATAACTTCAAATTTTCGCTGACGGACGTCGTGGCGGATAATTCTTCGTCTTCGGGATTTGTCGTGGGACCATGGTTCGATCCGCGATCTGATTTCAGTAACCTCGGCATGGTGATGGAAATCGATGGAGTTGCTACGCAGGTCGGATCGAGTGCAGCCATTCTCGGCCATCCTCTGCGCTCATTGGTCGCGGCGGCCCGACTATTAGATCAGCGCGGCGAACGTCTCGATGCGGGCGATATTGTCCTGGCCGGCGCGGCGACCGCCGCGGAAGCGATGACCGGAAAGCGGTCGATCTTGTTAACCGTCGAAAAACTCGGGAGGGTTGGATTCACCATTCGCTCCTAACGTAAAAAGGTATTCGTATGCCAATTGTCGATATCACCATCGTCGAAGGTCGGCCTGTGGAGGCGCGAGCCGCTTTGATGAAACAAATCACCGATGTCGTCGAAAAGACTTTGGGGGCCCCTCGCCAGTCGATCCGCGTGATCATTCGTGAGGTGCCCGCGTTTCACTTCGCGGTAGGCGGGGAACCGAAGGGCCCTCCGCCGAATGCAGGAAAGGTGCAATGAGTCCGGCCTCTGGACCGAGCGGAAGGCAAGTTCGACCTCATCGAAGAGCTCGCCGCTCCCCTCATGCTGGTTTGCTCGGTTAACCCGGCATCACCGTGCATTTTGCTGGACTTCGCAGGCTGCGACACTGTTCGTCGGCCTCGGGCAGGCCTTTAAGGTGATTCGTGTAATTTTCTACGCTAAGGAACCGTCAATAGAAAGAATCCATGCGAAACACTAAATATTAATTACATGATAAAAGTAATTTCCTTAGCCGTACTGGCGCTAGCGTCGCAAACAGCCTCCATCTTGGCGGGAGAACCGCTAGTCTCCTCGAAGCAAGTTATTGCTCCAACGCCAGCACCGCCCGAATTCTTCAGGCCCAACGAATTCGATATAGGACTTTTCGGGACCTACGCGACAGGCGTTGGTTCAGGCGTCGGCTCACTGCACGCTTGGGGAGGAGGTCTGGATTTGACTTATTGGTTCCCCTGGAAATATGCGGGAGTCAGATTCCAAGGGACGGGAGCAATTATCAGCGGAGCTGGAGGGAACCGAATTCAACAGGGCGGCGGCCAGTTCGTCGGCGACCCGTTTGTAACCCTGGTACCCGGATTCGCCCCCGTGGAGGTCTCCGGCGGCGGTGCCGGAAACAGTGTGGCGGCGGGTATCATTACGGGAGATTTTATGTTGCGATTGCCGTTGGATGACTTCTGGCCGAGAGTTCACCTGGCACCTTACCTCTTCGCCGGCTTTGGTGGGATTTTGCTTGGCGACGCAGGAAACGGGAACTCGGTCAGCGAGACGTTTACCGTGACCAATGCAGCCGGCGTGAGCAGGCAGGTGACTTTCACAGGTCACGAAGTTAGTGCGCTCCGTAACAACTTTGGAACGGATCGGGTGCTTGGCCATTTTGGTGGTGGACTCGAATACCGTTTTACTCCCCACATCGGGCTCTTCGGCGAAGCCGGTTTGGACGTCGTCGATGGGTCTGCAAACAACTTCATACAAGTCAATTGCGGTCTCAAATACGCCTTCTAGGAAACGTTCGCCGTTTCACCGTTCGGGGTCGCAAGCTAGGCGTCCCGAGTCGAGACGCTAGCGCCCCCCGAACGCCGAACGGTGAACGCCGACCTACACCTCTGAGATTTCCTGGCAGCGCGCGTCTTGGAAGATCTTTCGAGCGACGGCCGCCGTTTTCTGTTTCACGACTTGCACGGCAATGAGAATTCCGCCTTCCGCCAACTTTTTCTGGTACTGCCGCGTCGTGGGTCCGGACAGACCAAAACGACCGAGAAATGCTGCCGCCCCTCCCTCCTCCGCGCCTATTTCTCCGCTGCTGGAGGCGTCCTTTATCCGACCGGTACCCATGAAATGACCGGCGCCGCCAACCATTGCCGGGCCGATGCCGGCCAAAAGCCCGACTCCCTCGTTCAGCGATCCCCTATGCCCCGCCTTACCATTTTCACGAGCTGAGGTTAAAACGTAGATTTCTTCTTTTGCGAACCCGGCACCGGTAACTCTTCGCGTAATCTCTTGCGCAGCCTCATCCGTATCCACCAGACAAAGAACATAATGTCTCATAACGGCCTTAGTCTCCTTTTCTATTGTTTAAGGTAGCGAAGCTCGAAATTTTCGGCAACTTAGAGGCAGCACGACGACCATACTGTGCGGCGAGCGCTGACCGGGCGACACTTCGCTACTACCGACCTCAACGATAAACTATCCGATCCACTCCAGGATTACCAAACCGAGAAGTGGCACCACAACCAGCCCGATAAACCACCACAAAAGGAGTCGAACTCTATCGACAACGAAGAACGCTGATTTTCGAGTGCCTGACGAAGGTCGAGTCCATTTGGATCGCAGAGCGTCTACGTCGAAGGGAGTGAATTCCGGATCCGGCACAAACGGCGGACTACGAAAAAGATCACGCAATACTTTGAATGGCCAGGCAAAAGGCCCCTGCATCCTTGGATCAGTTGTCACACGGATGAGTTTTCGTCGCCACATAACAAAACCGCCTCTCGATCGTTTCATCATCCACGGGCGCCAAAGGCGTGGAATAGTATAGGGCGACGTCGCACGATTAGCAAGGAGAATATAGCAAACCGATAGCCTGTAACCCTGGGGCTATACTTTTTTGGCCCCTTGGGCCATAGGCAAAGCCGTAAAATCTTGCCGCGCCCACTTGCTCGAAATGCCCAAACTGCAGTCCCCGCAGGGGCTAAAGGGTTCAGCGCGGCGTTTCGCACTCGAGCTAGCCCGGAAGCAGTGGAACGAACTAAAATATATAATGTAATATAGACAACGTTTCATTCATCGATACAGGCTGGAAGCCGGTGCTACTTTGCTCACGGTAATGTAGAAAGCAAATCAAGGAGGAAGCACGGCGCCGATGCGTTGGGCAGCTTTGCGCAGCACCGGTAAAAAGTCTTTTAGCATCTGACTCTTCGTCACTCTTCCTACCTGCGTGCTGATGTTAATTGCTGCCAGCACGCGCCCGCCGCTCGATCGAACCGGCACCGCAATGGACTGCAAACCTTCCTCCAACTCGCCATTGGTCAGGGCGTAATCTTCGCGAAACACTTCGGCAAGGATCTCGCGCAATCGTTTTTTATCGGTGACGGTGTTCGGGGTCCGGCGACGCAACTGAACTAGCTCGAGATATTTTTCGAGTTCTGATGGAGGCAGCGCCGTGAGCAGAACCCGACCCATGGAAGTGCAATAGGCCGGCAGTCGAGTGCCGATCGAAAGGGAAATCGACAAGATGCGCCGGGCCGCAACCCGGGCCACATACACGATGTCCTGACCGTCCAAAACGGATGCCGAGGAGGACTCTTTGGTTTGTTCGGAGACCTCCTGGAGAAACTCGGTGGCCAAGTTGGAAAAAGGCATCGAAGAAAGGTAGGCATACCCCAGGTCAAGAACGCGGGCGGTCAGCCTGAAGTATTTGCCGTCTGTGGCGACGTAGCCCAGTTCGGCAAGCGTCAGGAGAAAGCGTCGCGCGACAGCCCGGGCAACGCCGACCCGCGCGGCGACCTGACTTAACGTCAAGGCGTCACTGGGCCCAACTGGGGCTGGCGCGCCGGAGATTTCCTTCTCTGGTGGTGCCGTGAAAGATCGGATGATTTCGATTCCCCGAGCCAAGGAAGCGACGAAATCTTTACGGTTCTTCATAGGCGCACCTCAAGGGACTCGGGATAATTCGCAGATCGCACGATTGTTTCTATATCGCACAGCCGGTCCGCTTTCAACTGGTGGCAGCTTGGTACGCGGCCTGAAAACGGGCAACTGCAAGCATTGGCGCAAAAGGGCTTGACGCCCGTGGAGAGAGACCGCATAAATAAATATCGCACACAAGTGCGCTAATCGTACTTAAGATTTTCCATCCCGACTCCTCAGACTTAAGTCCCCTTTCCTATCGTCAAACGTTGCCAGCCGGATTCCGCAATATGCCTAAAACACCCACACCGCTGACTACCACCCTCGCGCAAGCGGTCCACGAGTTGGTTCGCGACGGCGATTCTGTTGCTCTCGAAGGCTTTACTCATCTCATTCCGTTTGCCGCAGGCCACGAAATCATTCGCCAGCGAAAAAAAAGTCTAACGCTGATCCGCATGACACCTGACCTGATTTATGACCAGTTGATCGGCGCCGGATGTGCCCGCAAACTCATTTTTTCCTGGGGCGGAAATCCCGGTGTCGGTTCGTTGCACCGATTTCGTGATGCGATCGAGAATGGTTGGCCGGGACCACTTCAGATCGAGGAACACAGCCATGCCGCGATGGCTTCTGCCTACACGGCGGGCGCCTCCGGCCTACCGTTTTCGATTTTACGCGGATATACCGGAACAGATTTGCCTCGGTACAATGAGAATATTCGTTTTGTTCAATGTCCATTCACTGGGGAACGATTAGCGGCAGTCCCGGCCGTCCGACCCGACGTTGCGATCATCCATGCCCAGAAAGCCGATCATCGGGGGAATGTCCTGATGTGGGGAATTGTCGGCGTGCAAAAGGAAGCGGCTCTTTGCGCTAAGCGAGTCGTGGTAACGGTCGAGGAAATAGTGGAAGATCTGCAGGCTGCTCCAAACGCTTGTGTCCTGCCGTTCTGGACTGTAGATGCGGTCGTGAAAGTGGCTGGCGGCGCCTCTCCATCCTACGCCATGGGCTACTACGACAGGGACAATGCCTTCTATAAACGTTGGGATGAGATCTCCCGGACACGCGAAGGATTTCTCAGTTGGCTAAACGAAAATGTGTTCCGCGAGCAATCGGTCTCTTTATCAATGGCGGGTGTCGACGCGGAAAAACTCTAGGAAAGGTATTTTATGAATAATGGGCATTACACGGCTGACGAAATAATGACCGTCGTCGCCTCGCGTTTTCTGCAGGAGAGCCAAGTCTGCTTTGTCGGCATTGGCCTGCCAAGCGTAGCCGCGAATCTCGCCCGGTTGACGCACGCGCCAAATCTTGTCCTGATTTATGAGTCCGGACCAATTGACACTAAACCGGACGTTCTTCCACTTTCGATTGGAGACGGCGAACTTGCGAAGACGGCCACCACTGTGGTGTCGACCGGTGAGATCTTCTCGTACTGGCTCCAGGGCGGGTGGGTCGACGTGGGATTTCTGGGCGCCGCCCAAGTGGACAAGTTTGCCAATATCAATACGACCGTCATAGGAGCTTACGATCGGCCGAAGGTTCGCTTGCCCGGCGCGGGAGGCGCACCCGAGATTGCCGCCTCGGCCAGGGAAGTCCTGATTGTGTTGCGCCAGTCCCGTCGCACATTCGTCGAGAAGGTCGAATTCATTACCAGCGCCGGATTTCTAGACGGCGGCGATGAACGGAGCCGTCTTGGTATTCCCGGCGCCGGACCGACGGCGGTTATCACGGATCTGGGAGTTCTGACACCAGATCCCAAGACGAAAGAATTGGTATTGGCACAAATTCATCCGGGCGTAACCCTCGAACAGGCAAAAGCAGCGACCGGCTGGGATCTCAAAGCATCCGCAGATTTGGCGATCACGGAGGAACCTGCTCCCGAGAATTTACGCGTACTCCGGGAATTGAAGCGACGCACGGAAATCGCCCATGCTGCCGCCGGGTCTCAATAAGTAGACCCTCTTGCTCTCGACGACGAATTTCTCCTTTTCTTATGGCCCTACGCCGAGTCTGCAAAAAGTCGGAGATTTCGATTGGGAGTGCAATCCGTCTCGACGACCGTGACATCGCCGTGTTCAACGTGGATGGTGAATTCTTTGCCATCAAAGACGTGTGTACGCACGACGAGGCTAGGTTGTCGGACGGCGAATTGAGCGGTGAAACGATAACGTGCCCATGGCATGGCGCTTGTTTTTCGGTTAAGACAGGGGAAGCACTCTCGCTGCCGGCAATCGAACCCGTCGAAACCTTTCCGGTAATCCTGGCACAGGATGAAGTCTACGTGGAGATCTAGTTCTAGCTAATTCCCGGCTCGTTCCGATACTGGAACCTTGAGTCTCGGATTTGGGACGACATTTGCCAACTTTTGCGCCGGCGATTCAGCTCCCCCCAAGGAGAAAGCCTGCCAAGAGACCGTGGCACGAACGCTGCTTAGACCCTCTTGTCGTAGGCGGCGAATTTCCTACCGATTCAAACCGGAACCGGAAAGCTCAGCCGAACGAAATAGACAAAGGATTGCGAAATTGAAGAAGCAAGAAGGCGTGAAGATAGCCAAGAAAAAACGCGTATTGTTGCGGTCGTATTTGAGCCAACCGGAGGAAGAGTTGCAGAACAACCACGCTACTCATGAGCTTGGTATGGGGATTTTTTGGGCGGTCCTAGCCGTCGTGTGCGGGGGGCTAGGCTGGGTACTGCTGACAATCTTGTTAAAATGAGCCTGAATCTGCGAAGTAACAGATTTCCATATTCCGCTAAAATAGTTCGCCTTGGGATGACGATTCACGTTTCGCCTCCTCTTCAACCTCCGCCAGCAGAGTTTTGAACTCCCATTTTTTCAACCCGGCAATGTAAACCGGGTAATCAGGACGTATTTTCAAGTCCGTTACCGGAACCGGGAGTTCATGATCCAATTCCAGTCCCACCATCTGGCGGTTCTGTTCGATCTTTTCGCGGTTGGCAGCCAATTTATCTCTGAGCTTCACATTAGAGATGCGGTCGAGGCTCTCCAATAACCGGTCGATCGTTCCAAACTCCCGGATCAAATTGGCCGCGGTCTTGTGACCGATTCCGTCGATCCCGGGTATATTGTCGACGCTATCGCCGGTAAGAGCCAGGACCTCGCCGATACATTGCGGAGGCACACCCCATTTGCTGGTCACTTCCGCTATTCCAAGGAGAGCGTGCGGATCTTTCGGGTTTTTGAGATCGCTCTTGTTGGTAGAATAAATTTTGACCGAATTGTTTACCAACTGGAAGAGGTCCTTGTCGTTGGTCGCCAGAACCGTCTCGATCTGCTCGCGTGCTGCGGCGATCACATAGCAGGCCATCAAATCGTCCGCCTCAGTATTTGGTTTTGCTATCGATGCAAATCCCATCGGCGCACAAAATTCGCGGATAAAATCCAACTGCGAGATCATCTTTTCGGGCATTGCCTCGCGTTGCTGTTTGTAGGTGGGCTGCAACTCCACGCGTTTCGCGGGAAGCCCTTCGTCCCAAAAGATCGCCGCCAGGTCCGGGCGAAGATCTTTCAGCATTTTTCGTAGGGTCTTAACAAAGCCAAAAATCGCGTTAGTGGCTTCGCCACGCGAATTTGTCAGTGATTGGATCGCGTGATAGGAGCGATAGACGTAGTAATGACCGTCGATCAGGAGGAGTGTCACATAGCACCAGTAAGCAGGGTCTGGACAGCTGTCCAGAGATCAGAAAACCGGAGATTCGTACCGTAAACACCAGTATCCTGCAACCACGGCTCAAACGAGTTTCAGATTCGGGTCAGCATCGTCGCTGAGGTTGGAGCGATATCCGAGCAGGAAGCGTTCAAGGGCTACGAATGCGATCATCGCGGCATTATCGGTGCTCAGGGACGGACAAGCCAACTTCAGCTCCAAGCCAGCTGCGGCGGAGGCATCCGTCATTTTGGTGCGCAGCCGCGAGTTTGCGCTGACGCCTCCGCTTACGGTCACCAGGTTCACTCCAGACCTCTTGGCCGCCCGAATCGTCTTCTGCACCAGAACATCGATAACGGCCTCCTGAAAAGAGGCACAAAGATCCGTGCGAAAATCACCGTCCAGCTTCGGCAAGAGATAACGAACGGCCGTTTTCAAGCCACTGAAGCTGAAATTGAAATCTCCGCTGTTCAACATGCTTCGCGGGAGATCGAATTTTCTTGGATTTCCCTGCTGAGCGAGACGGTCGATCTCGGGACCACCGGGATATGGCAACTCCAGGAGTTTGGCAACTTTGTCGAATGCTTCGCCGGCGGCGTCGTCGACTGTTCTTCCGAGCAGGTTATAAGAGCCGACGCCGGTGATTTGGACCAGCATGGTGTGTCCACCGCTGACAATCAAGTTAACAGAGGGCAAAGGTCGATCGGGTCCTTGGAGAAAAGGCGACAAGAGATGGCCTTCCAAATGATTGACGCCGATAAACGGCTTGCCTAAGCCGATCGCGAGACCTTTGGCAGCGCTGTAGCCGACGAGGAGAGACGTCAAAAGTCCCGGACCACGCGTTGCGGCGACGCAATCGATCTCGGCCAGTGACGATCCGGAGCGATGCAGAGCGGCCTCGATGAGTGGTCGGATTCTGGGCAAATGATTCCTGGAAGCCACTTCCGGAACGACCCCGCCATATTTCCTATGGAGGTCGATTTGGCTCGCTATTTCAGAAGCTAGAATCTCACGCGGGGCTCGGAGGACCGCCACAGCCGTCTCGTCACACGAGGTCTCGATCGCTAATACCAACGACCGGCTCACTGCTGAGTCGACTGAGGCTGTTTGTCGTTCTGATTATAAATCATGGCGCCCTTTAGAGCATCGACAGCGCGATCCAGCTGGGGATCTTTTTGGTCGTTGACAAATCTCTGCTCGTCCGGGCTGAGGAGTCCGTCGCGATGCCGCAAAAGCAGTGCGCGCTCCTGGTCCGCCGTAAGCGACGCTTTAATGTTAGGCGTCACCCCTTTCTCGTGAATAACCTGTTTGCCGGGCGTGTAATATTTGGCCGTGGTCAACCGCAGTGCAGCACCATCCGGCAACTGGATCACGCTCTGCACCGAACCTTTCCCGAAGGTCGTTTCGCCGACAAGGATTGCGCGATTCAGGTCTTTGAGAGCGCCGGCCAAGATCTCCGAACCGCTCGCGCTTCCGTTGTTGACCAGCAAGACCATGGGAAAGTTAGGCCGCTGCTTCGCATTTTTGCTGGTGTAATATTCTCGTCGTTGAGAGGCGTCGCGCCCCTCGGTGTAAACAACCATCGTCTTGGGCGGGAGGAACAGCCCTGAGACATCCACCGCGCTGGTGAGTAAGCCGCCCGGATTGTAGCGTAGATCAACGATGAGCGCCTGCATGCCGTGGGCTTGCAACTCGTTCAATTTTTGATCCAATTCCTGCGCAGTGGGCTCATTAAACTGCGTGATCCTCAGATAACCGATTTTAAAGTTTCCGGTGACCGATTGATCGAGAATCTTCGCGTCTTTGACGCTGGCCACCTTGATGATCTCTCGCTGCAGAAGATAGTCTCTGGTCTCCTTGGTAGAGGGTCGAAAAATGGTGAGCGTAACTTTCTGGCCGGGGTCTCCGCGCAACAGATTGATCGCATCCTGAAGACTCATCTTTTCGGTTGTCGTGCCGTTGATCCGCAAGATCTGATCGCCAGGCGAGATCCCGGCGCGAAAACCGGGGCTATCTTCCATTGGAGACACGACCGTTAGAACACCATCTTTGGTCGATACGACAATCCCCAGGCCACCGAACTCGCTCCGGGTCTCGTCCTGCATATCCCGGAAATCTGTTGGCTCCATGAACTGGCTGTGAGGATCCAGGCTGCCAAGCATTCCCCGAAGAGCCGAATAGGTCAGATCTCTGTATCCAATTTTATTCGCGTCAACGTAGTCTTGGCGGATCAACTGCAGAGCCCTGGTGAAAACCGTCAAATTTGCGTAGCCTGCGTCGTCCGAATCGGCGACGGCACTCGAGGTTAGAACCTTTACGCCAACGACAAGGTTAAAAATCAGTAACAGGCTCAAGAAGCCGTACAAAACTTTGCGCTTCATCGGAGTTGCACTTTAACACACGTTTTGACCTGTGCGAGTAACCAATGAGCAAAGTCGCAGTCCATGAAAAGGAGTGCCAACCGAGGGCGGTTCACTTCATTCGAAAAATGAGAAACCAGCAAGGGATTGCTTTTCCTAAGCCGCGTCCTTGTCCTGTTTTCTTCTGATCAGCGGCGCACGTTTGCCTTCGACGACAGCACGATTGATGACCACGTCGGCGATATCTTCCCTGCTAGGTACTTCATACATGACGTCGAGCATGATCTTTTCGAACATCGAACGCAAAGCGCGGGCACCCGTGCCTTTCGTGACCGCCTGGTGAGCCAAGGCGCGTAAAGCGTCACGAGTAACGACGAGATTGACTCCCTCCATTGCCAACAGCTTCGTGTACTGTTTTACCATCGCATTCCGCGTCTCGGTCAAAATAAGCATCAACTCGTCTTCCGTTAATGCATCGAGTGCCGTGACGATCGGGAGACGACCTATGAATTCGGGAATCATTCCGAAAGAAAGCAGGTCTTCCGGTTCGGTGTTCTTCAGCGTTTCTTCCACTTTACCTTGGTCTTCCACGGTATGCGTGGTACGGAACCCGAGAACTTTGTTTCCCAACCGGCGGCTGATAATCTTTTCGAGTCCGACGAAAGCGCCGCCGCAGATAAAGAGAATTTTCTCGGTGTTGACCTGGATATATTCCTGATGCGGATGTTTGCGCCCGCCCTGCGGCGGAACATTGCAGCTACTTCCTTCCAGGATCTTGAGAAGCGCTTGCTGGACACCTTCGCCGGAAACATCCCTCGTGATGCTCACGTTATCGGTCTTGCGCCCGATCTTGTCGATTTCGTCGATATAGACGATGCCGATCTCGGCACGTTTCACATCATAGTCGGCATTTTGTAACAGGCGCAAAATGATATTCTCGACATCTTCACCGACGTACCCTGCCTCGGTCAGGGTAGTCGCATCCGCGATACAAAACGGCACATCGAGAATCCGCGCAAGCGTACGGGCCAAAAGCGTTTTTCCTGAACCGGTTGGACCGATCAGCAGAATGTTGCTTTTCTCAATCTCAACATCCGCGTAGGGATCCATCGAAAGATCTTTGCTGCCGTTCGCTTGCAGGATTCTTTTGAAATGGTTGTGAACCGCAACCGCGAGCACCTTTTTCGCGGCCTCCTGTCCCACGACATACTGATCAAGCTGTCGCCGGATTTCAACCGGCTTCGGAACACGCAGACTGGTGGTTTGGCGCCTAGCGTCCTCGTTCAATTCCTTGTCGAGGATACCTTTGCAAACATTGATGCAATTATCACAAATGTAAACGCCCGGGCCGGCAATAAGCTTGCGCACCTCCGCATGGCTCTTGCCGCAGAAAGAGCACATTGTGAGGTTAGATGCGCGAGCCATATTTTATCATTCTATCCGTCTAAACATCCAATTCGTCCAGTTAGATAATCACTTAAGCGGGTAAATCAGCCGCAGCCGGTAAAGGCTCCGGGGCGACATCTTTGCGCGACTTCACCACTTCGTCGACCAGCCCGTAATCCTTGGCCTGCTGAGCAGTGATCCAATAGTCGCGATCGGAATCGGCTTGAATTTGGACGTCCGTTTTACCGGTGTGATGAGCGAGAATACTGATCAGCCGTTTTTTCAGCTTGAACATGTACTCCACCGTGCGTTCAACGTCGCTGGCCGTGCCTTGCGCTCCGCCGGAGACCTGATGAATCATGATATCGGAGTTGGGCAACGCGTACCTCTTGCCTTTAGTACCGGCCGTCAACAGAATCGCACCCATGCTCGCGGCAACGCCGACGCAGTAGGTGGCCACGTCGCACGTGACGTACTGCATTGTATCATAGATCGCCAGACCTGCCGTTACGGAACCGCCTGGCGAATTGATGTAAATATTGATATCGCGCTTTGGATCCTCCATCTGGAGAAACAGCATCTGAGCGACGACTAGATTCGCCACATGGTCATCGATCGCGGTTCCAATGAAAACAATTCGATCTTTCAGTAGTCGGCTATAGATGTCGTAACTGCGTTCCCCTCTTCCGGTTTGTTCGATGACCATCGGAACGAGCAGAGAGTTGTGCGAATGATAGGTGTTGCTGGACATGTTATTGGAGCCTTTAAATCAGCTGTTCACGACATCTTCGGGCGCGATTTCGACGTTAGCATTCGAAGTTAGGAAATCAAGAACCTTGCCGAACAGCACCTCCTCGCGCACCTGCCCCATCGCCCCCTTTTCTTCCAGATCCGACGTCATTTTTTCGTATTTGACTCGATATTGATTTGCCAGAACCTGGACGCGTTCCCGGATTTCCAGAGGTTTCACCTCGATTCCTTCTTTTTCGGCGATCCTTGTTAGAATGAAGTTGGTCTTCAATCGGTCCCGGGCATTGCGAGAAGCCATGCTAATGATGTCCTTTTGGTTCTCCCTCAGCACGTCTTCGCTGATACCTCGCATCTGGTTATGCTGCACTATCTCGGACATGATTCGGCGCGTCTCACCCTTTACGTAGCTCTGCGGCAATTCGCATTCCACATGCGACACGAGATATTGGATGATTTGATTCTGCTTAAGCGTCTGCTGTCTGCGCTCCTTGTCGGCGACGAGTTGCCCTATCAGAGCCTCTTTCAGTTTTTCGACGGTCAACCCTGCGGCAACCTGGCTGGCGAACTCGTCCGTGAGCTCCGGAAGATGCATGCTCTTGACTCCTTTAAGCGTGACATTGAAGTCCAACGCGCGGTTTGCCAACTCTGCGACAGGGAAATCGGCCGGAACCGTGAGATCGAAGTTCCGAGTTTCGCCGATTTGCATTCCGACCAACCGTTCGCTGAAGCCCTTCACGAGTGTGTTTTCCTCCAGCTTGATCCAGAAGTCCGCGCCACCCGTCAGCATCTTGGGCGCCTTCGGTTCGGCCTCCAGCAAGGGACGTCCGTCCAGAGTCGCGGCATAGTCGATGACGGCAAAATCGTTTAGTTCAAGAGGCCGCCCTTCCACATCCGAAAAGGTGGCATGCCGCTCTCGAAGACTCTGAAGGCCTTTTTCAATTTCGTCTTCGGTGACTTCGTCCGGCGGCACCTTCACATGGATTCCTTGGTAATCCGGAAGTTCGAACTCCGGAGAAGTGATCAAGGTCGCCGTGAAGCGCATGCTTCTTTCGGGAGTGAACTCGACGCCGGCGACATCAGAGATCGATAACACATTGAGGCCCTTCTCCTGGATTGCCACTCGCGTCGTTTCTGTGACCAGCTTTTTGGTCAATCGATCCTGGATCTCCTTGCGGAACTTTGCTTCGACCACATTCCCGGGAGCCTTACCTGGACGAAACCCTGGAATTCGCGCAGCCCGGCGAAATTCCTTGACGACCTCGTTCCATTCTTTCGTAACAACATCCGGCGGCAATTCGATATGCAAAGAGGCGATGCAATTTGGCAGATTTTCAACTTCGACGTTCATGTCATTCCTCGAAACCTCAAAACCCGATGTCCCCGATCAAACGTTCGACCTTGGCGCCTTCGACGGGTCCGACAACACCAAGGCCCATCCGCTGTGGAGCGAAACAGAGATCGGCTACCTGCTGGATCTGCTCGACGGTGACCTCCTTAAATTTAGCTTGTACTTCTTCAGGATCGACGACCTTGTCATACGCGATCAACGATTCACCCATCCACATGATCTGGTTGGTCGTACTTTCAAGGCCTAATTCATTCTGACCGATCGTGTATTCCTGGGCCTGGCGCAGTTCCTTTTTGCTCGGCGGCTTTTGGCGAAGTTTGTCCAGCTCACGATGGATTGCCCGCAAAGCACTCCGAAGTTTCGCAGGTTCAAGTCCGACACAAATGCTGACAAGACCGGAATCCTCAAGGACCAGTGTACCGCTGTGGACGGAGTAACAGAAGGCATAACGCTCTCTGAGTTGCTGGAAGAGCCGGGAACTCATATTTTCCCCGAGGATCACGCTCAAAAGCTTCATTGCATGCCGGCGATCATCGGTTCGACTCATCGCGAAATACCCTAGCGCCAAGTGGGTTTGTTCCGTTTCGTCCTTTGCCACGAGAACGCGCTGGTCGCGCTTCACTTCGTTCCAGCGCTGGAAGAGCGGAGAACGGCCACGAGGCAGTTTTTTCAGCTTATTTCGGAAATGCTTCACGACCTCCTCGTGCGTGCAACGTCCCGCTACGGTAATCACGGTGCTGAGTCCATTATAGTTCTCGGCGACGAACTTCAGGAGATGCTCACGCTGAATCCTGGAAATCGATTCGAGTGAACCAGTCAACGGCCGGCCCAGAGCGTGCCGAGGCCACATTGCCTCGGTCAGGAGTTCCTGTGAAAACTGTCCCGGCTGATCCTTGTACATCAGGATCTCTTCACGAATCACATCCCTTTCCCGTTCGATTTCCTGCGCGGCGAAAAGGGAGTTGACGTACATATCGGAGAGCACATTCGCCAAGGTGGGCAGATGTTGAGATGCAGCCTTGGCGTAGAGACAAGTATGATCTTCCGTGGTGAAGGCATTGACGAAACCTCCAAGACCTTCCACCTCTTCGGTGATATCCCTGGCCGATCGGTTTGCCGTGCCTTTGAAAAGGAGATGCTCCAGAAAATGAGAGATTCCGCAGAGCTCCTCCGGCTCATGACGCCCGCCCACCGCGATCCAGACGCCCACGCTGACACTCTTCATTTCCGGCATCTCGCGCGTGGCGATCCTGACTCCGTTTTCCAAACTCGTTGTCCGGTACTGCATTCTACATTCAGGCCAAGTTGAAAAGAATCAGGTAAAAGCGTCCACCGACTCCAAACCTAAAATTTAACCTCCCTTAAATTCATCATCTTCTCCACTAAATCCAGGTCTCTCGGAAAAGTAATCTTTATATTCCAGTCGGTGTTCAGCAGCAAACGAACCGGATAACCGGCTTCCTGCAGTGCTGAAACCTCATCGGTGACGGAGCGGCCTGAGTCAACAATTCGTTTATAAGCGTCGAGCAGCCAGTCGAAACGAAAGACCTGTGGTGTCTGCATGGCCCAGAGCCCGGACCGGTCAAGGCCTTCCGTGACGTTCTGCTCCAGGTCCGCTCGTTTTATTGTCTCCACGATCGGGGCGGCGAGAGAGACCGCGCCGCAACCTCGAGCCAACGTCACGCTTCGACTGATCAGGTCCGACGAAACCAGCGGACGCGCAGCATCGTGAACCGCAACTATCTCGCAGGCTTCCGACAAGTGAGAAATGCCATTCCAGACCGAGAGATGCCGTTCAGATCCGCCGTCGACAAGGTGGTTGACTTTGGTAAATCCGCAAGCGTCCACAATCTGCTGAAACTCAACACGCCGCTCGGCACGAACGACGAGTATTACCTCGTCGATATTCTCGCATTGTTCAAACCGATCGATCGAGTGAGCGACGACCGGCCTGTCGCCGATGAGGCTCAACAACTTATCAAATCCCATCCGCTGACTGCTGCCAGCCGCTACGATGATGGCGGAGACCATGAGGGGGAAGTTGTCAGTTGCCAGTTGTCGGTTTTCAGTTGCCGGAAGAGAGGCAGTGCGCAAGGGTTCGTTGTCAATAAATTGGGCCAAGGGGCATGTTATTTTCCAAAAAGTCGAAGCCTCATTTGGCAATCTCCGCACGGACAACTGGCAACTGATAACCAACAACTTCCTCCGACACTTTCTTATTCCAGTGCTTTCTGAACGGCTTGGCTGAGCTTTTTACCCTCAACCCGACCTTCCGCTTTTTCCGTAGCGATTTTCATGACCGCCCCCATCTGGGCTTTCGAGGTCGCCCCGGCTTCGGCTATGGCATCTTTCACCAGTTGATTAATTTCATCTTCTTCGAGGGGCTGCGGGAGATACTCCGTTAGAAACTCAATCTCCTTTCGTTCTTTAGCTGCCAATTCCGGGCGTCCGCCTTTCTCAAAACTCTCGATGGAATCCCGTCGTTGTTTGACTTGTTTCCTGATAACGCCGACAGCTTCGGAATCCGCGAGCCCTCCGGTCACTCCGCGCTTCTCGATCGCAGCATTCGTCAGGGCAGACTTTACCATCCGTAGTACCGACAGCCGCTCTGCGTCCCTTGAACGCATGGCATCTTTCAAGTCGGCATCGATCTCTTCCTGGATAGTCATGAATCGATTTTATGCGGGCAACGCCGGTCGTGCAAATGCGTCACTGCGTAAATCGACTGATGGGCAAACCTCAGCGAAGCCGGTGAGCCGTCGCATTGCGTTGTTAGGACCGACGATCCAGGCGCCGGTGTCCTCGAGGTTTTCTCTGGAAATTCTCGATGTTACAGCCGAAGGTGGCGGGTTATGCGTCCGGTTGTCTTGTTCGCGCCCCTGTTGCTAATGCTGAGCTTCCTTGTTGAGTCGCGTGGAGCAGTTTATTTGCCTTACGCGATTGTATTTAGAGGTGGTTCAGAATTTGAAGGGCTGGTTCAAAAAGCGCAGAGCGAAAACTGGCGCTCGCTGACACTCGGAGCACGAACGGTGGCAGTAGGTAAAGCTCTTTTGGGGACTCCATACGTGAACTATACGTTGGAAATTGATGATCACACGGAGTCTCCTTCCGTGAATTTGCGCGGAGTCGACTGCTGGACTTTTTTCGAGATATCGCTTGGGTTCGCGCGCATGCTCGAGCTCAAGACAGGAAATTACTCGCCGGCGGATCTCCTCGCGATGATCGAACTCGACCGTTATCGCGGCGGCCAGTGCAATGGCAGGTACACATCACGGCTTCACTATCTGGAGGATTGGATTTACGACAACGAACGCCGGGGCCTGGTGACGAATGTCACACCCTCGCTTGGCGGAGTCCCGATGCGAGGACGCTATCTCAATGAGATGAGCAAATACTGGCGCGACTCCCGATATCTTCGGCACAATCCCGGGCTAGTGCCGGAAATGCGCCAGATCGAAGACCGGATCGCAAGCCGAACGATCTATCACATTCCCAAAGCGGAGGTCGCGGAGATTGAATCAAAAATTCAGGATGGCGACGTGATTTGTATCAGTGGAAACGGTCCGGAGGGTTTCACTGAACATGTTGGATTGGCGTGTCGTGATCGCTCGGGTGTAGTTCACTTCATGCACGCCTCGAAGGACGAACACAGGGTAATTATCGACGTGCCGCTTCACAGTTATATTTACCGATACAGAAAATTTGCCGGGATCATGGTCGTCCGGCCGCGGGAAGTTTCACCGTCTGCCGTGGCGGGAGTTGTTGCGACGCGTTGATCCTTTGTCAAGGTTAGGGTGAAGCCGAGCTGGAGCCAAAAACACCGGATTTTTGGTGAAGAATCTGCCGATTGCTATATGTTCAAATGAGTATGGCGATCTCATCTTCGGAAATGATAGAACCGGGAAAGAAAGTCCCGCCCACCGGCGTCGCACTTTACTGGGATGGAAGCCCGTTTCGCGTCGAAACCAGTTCCGCGGGTTATGGGCGATGATCCGATGAATCGGCCAATGCGCGGACGTGGTGCGACCATCAACCCGGCAAACCGGTTTGAGGCGCTGCGCTATGAGCTGGAGGATTGGTGTGAACCGGACGCGGAGTCGCGACCGATTCGCACCGAATTTTTCCACGACGATTCACAGAGCATAATTTCGTACAATAACAGCCCCGACATCGGGTTTGACGCCAGCCTGAACCCGTATCGCGGGTGTGAGCATGGCTGCGCCTACTGTTACGCGCGACCAACCCACGAATACTTGGGATTTTCGGCCGGGATTGACTTTGAAAGTCGAATTCTGGTGAAAGCAAATGCCGCGGAGTTATTGGCCGCCGAGTTAGCGAGGCCTTCGTGGACGCCGCAACATCTCGCACTTAGCGGGGTGACCGATGCGTACCAGCCGATCGAACGAAAATTGCAAATTACCCGCTCTTGTTTGCGGGTCCTGGCGGAGTTTCGCAATCCGGTCATTGTGGTCACCAAGAACCATTTAGTCACCAGGGACGCAGACTATCTCGGGGAATTGGCAAGAGTCAACGCCTCGTCGGTATCACTTTCGATCACCACCCTTGACTCTCAGCTAACCCGAATATTGGAGCCGCGTGCCTCAAGTCCTTCGCAGAGACTCGAGGCCATCACCACGCTGCACGAGGCGGGTATTCCGGTTGGAGTCAACGTGGCGCCGATCATTCCCGGTATCAACGACCACGAGATCCCGAGTATCACGGCGACGGCAGCGAAGGCTGGAGCGCAGTTCGCGTCTTACACGATCGTTCGGCTTCCGCTCACGGTGGCACCGGTTTTTGTCGCTTGGCTTGAGAACCATTTTCCAGACCGAAAGGAGAAGGTTTTAAATCGTATTCGTTCGATGCGGAACGGGAAATTGAACGACCCGGATTTCGGCGCTCGAATGCGCGGCGACGGCCCGATGGCGGAAGAGATCGGTCAACTGTTTCACGTCAGTTGCCGCCGGGCGGGTCTGAATCGAGCGCGCACAGAACTTAGCACCGCAGCATTTAGACGAGTTTTGCCGAACCAGATGGAACTGGCGCTTTGATCCGTGAGAGCGTTGCTGGCCAAACGCGGTTTTGCGCTGCAGGCCGGTTTTTGTTCAGCGCGCATCGCGTATTTGGAGATGAATCGGGCCGATTTACTCCACTTGACCGGAGCTTTGAAGGGGGTAGTTATGCGGAATGCGTTCGCTGGCTGCTTTGTGTATTTTCTTTGGAGCAATGGGTTCGGTTGCAAACGCTGAGGAATCAGCCGGTTCAGCGTGGTCGCAACTGGAGACGCTCAATGACAAGACGAAGGAAAAAGTGCCGATCGGCACTAACGCGGTCGACTTTTATGCCGGACGCGAAAAGGCGTTGCACGACGCTGCAGCGGAGTTCGTGAAGCAGTTCCCGAATGATGCTCACGAGCCGCAGGCAATGCTTTGGAAGATCGAGACGACTAACCTCCTGGGGTCTGCCGAGCAAAGAATTGCTTTCCTCCGACAGAACGAACAAGATGGACGAACCGTCGCCGACAACGCGGCGTTGCCCGCAAATTTACGATTTCAAATCCAGCGCACGATCATCACTCAGTGGTTGGACAATCCGGATCTGATCACGACGCCCGATCAGGCCGCTGACATTGAAGAACGAATCGCTGATCTGGTCCGGAAAAACCCGGCAGAACCGCGGGTCATTTTTTTGCCACTGGCGAGAGCGGAATTAATGCTCCGCTTCGACCACGAGAAAGGGGTTACGCTCCTCCAAGAGTTGACCAAAGCCCCTGAGCAAAAACTTGCGGACGCGGCGCAAGCTAGACTGCTGAAGGAGCAAATGATTGGTCAACCGGTGGATCTTCAGTTCACGGCTGTGGACGGTTCGGCCGTCGATCTGCGGATGCTACGCGGCAAGATTGTCCTGGTCGATTTCTGGGCAACGTGGTGCCCGGACTGTATTCGAGAGATGCCGGAGCTCCGGCAGACTTACGAAAAGTACAAAGACAAAGGCCTCGCTGTCGTCGGGATTTCTCTCGATAAAGACGCGCAGGCTCTTTCCAACTTCGTGGCCAGGAAATTGATTCCCTGGCCTCAGTATTTCGATGGCAAAGGATGGGGAAATGATTTCGTGACGAAGTACGGCGTCCGCGCGATCCCGGAGATGTGGCTCATCAATCAGCGAGGAGAGTTGGTGAGCAGCAATGTTTTGCCTGGACGGCTCGATCAACGAATCCAGGAACTCATGACTTCTCAGGATCGGCTGAGTCGGGACTAGATAGTTGGGTTTCTTGTTCGACTGGCGCGATTTAGCAGAATGTTCCGAGTTTACGATTCGCGATTCACCCCCTACTGTTCGCCAGCATGAGTGACGGAACTCCCGCAATCGGGATCATTGGCGGCAGCGGCTTGTATCAGATTGAAGGTCTCGAGGAACCCGAGGAACTCGTGGTCGACACGCCCTTTGGACAGCCGTCCGACTCCCTTGTCTCGGGTCGTATGAACGGCCGTCAGCTCTACTTTTTGCCGCGGCACGCTCGCGGGCATCGACTGCTTCCGACGGAACTGAACCACCGCGCGAATATTTTCGCGCTCAGGTCGTTGAATGTTCGCTGGATTCTCAGCGTGGGCGCCGTGGGGAGTCTTCAGGAGAAATATCGCCCGAGAGATATTGTTCTTCCCTCACAATTCTTTGATCGGACCAGCCGCCGTTCGGAGTGGACTTTTTTCGGGAACGGAATCGTTGCCCACGTTGGTTTTGCTGATCCGGTCAGCACGAACCTGCGAGCGATGGTGGCCCAGCAAGGGTCAAACCTTGGTTATACTGTTCACGACGGAGGAACCTACGTGAACATGGATGGACCTGCGTTCTCGACGCGCGCGGAGTCGGAGTTTCATCGCAAAATGGGTTTCGATATCATCGGCATGACGAATCTCCCAGAGGCTAAGCTGGCTCGAGAAGCCGAGATTTCGCTTGCCTCGATCAATTTCGTAACCGATTACGACTGTTGGAAAATAGAGGATGAACCAGTGAGTGCTCAAACGGTGATCGGGCACTTGGTGGCGAACGCGGAGGCGGCTCGAAAGATCCTGCCAAGGGTCATCGAAAAAATTCCTCTGGAAGCAAACTGGCCGGAACATCGGGTACTCGATTTCGCCCTGGTAACCGACCGTAAGCTTTGGCCAGAAGCAACGGTCAAAAGACTGGAAATTATCCTTAAGCGATTTCTGTAAGACTATGCGTTTTGGAGTAGGTTTTCTCTCCTTTTTTTTAAGCGTCCTGGCCGCTGGCGCCCAGGACTCCAACTCCACTCCAAGCCCGGCGCCTACTCCGGCAAAACCGGCGACCTATGCTCAGGTGCGGGTGGACCAACCTTACATCGCGATGACGTTCGACGATGGGCCAAGCGCCGAAAATACTCCGCGATTGCTGGAGATGTTGAAGCAACGCAACATCAAGGCAACGTTTTTTCTCATCGGTCAGAATGTCGCGGCAAACCCGGACCTTGTTCGCCGCATCCTTGCGGATGGACACGAAATTGGGAACCATTCGTGGACCCATCCTCAACTCTCCAAACTCTCTGACGACCGAGTGACGATGGAAATCACCAAAACGCAGGACGCGATCAAGGACGCAAGCGGGTTTACCCCCAGCCTTTTGCGTCCGCCGTACGGTGCGATCACGCCTCGCCAACGAGAATGGGTAGAGGACCGGTTTGGCTTGAATGTCATTCTCTGGTCGGTGGATCCCTTCGACTGGAAACGACCGGGCGCCTCGGTGATCACGCAGCGCATTCTGAGTCAGGTCCGTCCGGGAGCGATCATTCTGTCACACGACATCCACAAGCAGACGGTCGACGCGATGCCGGCGACACTGGATGGGTTAATTGCCAAGGGCTATAAGTTTGCCACGGTGAGTCAGTTGATCGCGATGAATAAGCCGAAGCCGCCATCGGCTGAACAGGGGAGCGATGATCGAGCACACTCGACGAAAAGCCGGAAAGGCGTCCAGGCGCCGGCGGAGGCGGTAACCCCGCAACCGGGGAGAATCCAGAATGATCCAGGGAGCAACGCCACACCTACTCCCGCCGGAGGGCGTCAATAGGAACCGCGCCAGAAAATGGTCGCTGAGAAATACCTCGAACTCCGTTCTCAACTCGGGACCACGCTCGGGTCATTGATCACTCTTGCGCACCAAATCGGGGCGCCCGAAGACACCCTGCGCAATCTGCAGAA
>Ga0210387_10000630_pt1 | contig 25463 bp, 21 predicted proteins | sample IncBWC7OmetaG_FD_160108 | JGI IMG/M metagenome (GOLD analysis project Ga0210387, IMG submission 160108) | Forest soil microbial communities from Barre Woods Harvard Forest LTER site, Petersham, Massachusetts, United States - Inc-BW-C-7-O ...
GGGAACATTTTGGACTATCCCGTCAAGCCGAATAGCCCCCTGCGCTACGTCCGCGCCTTCGCCGAGCGTGCTCCGCATGAGATATGGGCGGGCGGGGCAGGTGGTCTGGTTCTAATCGACGGAGGTCACTTTCGCGTCATCAGACCGGCGGGTTTGAATTCCTTAGAAGACGTTACGGGAATTGTTGATGCGGGGGGCGACGGGCTTTGGCTCAATACGGCAGATGGCGTCATTCACGTCTCCAGAGGTGAGGCAGACCGGGCTTTGCAAGATCCCTCCTATCGCTTTCAGTGGGAGCGATTCGATTCCTTCGATGGCCTCCCGGGACAGACCCAGGCAATAGATCAATTCCCTAAAGCGATCCAGGGAACGGACGGTCGTATATGGTTCGCCGCAACAAGAGGTGTCGCCTGGGTCGACCCGAAAAACATTCCGAGAAATGCGCTGCCGCCGCCCGTTTCGATTACCTCTGTATCAGCGGATGGTTCGCGCTATACGCGATTAGCCGATCTTCGGCTCCCCGCGCATACCGCGAACATTCAAATCGACTATAGCGCACTTAGCTTAACGGTCCCTGAGCGGGTTCGTTTTCGCTACAAATTGGAAGGAATCGACGCTAAGTGGCAAGAACCGGGTACACGTCGCCAGGCTTTTTACACCAGGCTCGCTCCCGGTAAGTACCGCTTTCGAGTGATCGCGTGCAATAACGACGGCGTTTGGAACGAGGCAGGCGCATCCCTGGATTTTTCTATCCTTCCCGCGTATTACCAAACGGGTTGGTTCCGCGCCCTATGCGGGGCTGCAATTTTGTTATCGCTGTGGTTCGTCTATCAATTCCGCCTTCGGCAATTACAACATCAGTTCAACATAGGGGTGGAAGCCGAAGTGCATGAGCGTACTCGTATTGCTCGCGACCTTCACGATACCCTGCTGCAAAGCTTGCACGGACTTATGTTTCAATTTCAAGCAGTTCGCAACCTCTTACCTCGCCGGCCTGATGAAGCAATGCAATCACTCGATAATGCGATCCATGACACCGAACGGGCGCTGGCCGAAGGTCGAGATACGATTCAAGGCCTACGTTCTGAGGCGCTTGCGAGGGGTGATCTAGTTGAAGTCCTCATGGCTGCGAGTCTGGAATTAGCAAGCTCTGGATCCGCGGAGCAAGAGCCGCCGGTCTTCGAGCTTATCGAGGAGGGCGAGCGGCGAACGCTATCCGCCACCGCCAAGAGCGAGGTTTGTCGGATCGCACTTGAGATCTTGCGAAATGCGTATCGGCACGCCCAACCTACTCGGATCGAGGCGGAGATCCGATATGATGACCTCGTGCTTCGGCTTCGGATTCGTGACAACGGCCGAGGTATTGATCCCAAGGTTCTGAAGGAGGGCGGAATAGGCGGACATTGGGGATTGCGGGGCATACGCGAGCGCGCTCAGCGAGTCGCGGCCCGGCTGGATTTCTGGAGTGAGGTCGGAGCCGGCACTGAGGTCCAGCTTACGGTTCCTGCCGACGTTGCTTACGAGACATCGCATTACCGTGTCGCGTCTAGATTACTTCGTAAGGTAAGAAGTCGTGTCCGACAATCATAATTTAATTCGAATCCTTACCGTCGATGATCATCCTCTTTTGCGAAAGGGTATCGCGGCCTTGGTGAACGCAGAACCCGACCTCAAATTGGTCGCGGAGGCATCGAACGGGAAAGAGGCCATTGATGCATTCCGGTCTCATCTGCCCGATGTAACTCTAATGGATCTTCAGTTGCCGGAGGTAGATGGGCTCCAAGCAATTGAAGCTATTCGGAGAGAGTATCCCGCGGCGCGCATCATCATTCTCACAACGTATAGTGGCGACACGCAAGTGCTGAGGGCTCTTAAAGCAGGCGCGAGAGGCTACATACTTAAAGGATACGTGCACAAGGAACTGCTCGAAGCGATCCGTGCTGTCTATTCGGGACAAAAGCGGATTCCGCCAGAAATTGCCGCGGAGCTAGCGGACCATGCGGCTGATGAGGTGCTGACAGACCGTGAAATCGACGTGGTGCGGCTAATTGCCGCCGGCAACTCGAACAAGCAGATCGCCGGTCGGCTCTCGATTGGTGAGGCGACAGTGAAGAGCCACGTGACGAACATCCTGTCCAAGTTAGGCGCCAACGATCGTGCCCATGCCGTGACCATCGGCCTGAAGCGCGGCATTATCGACCTGGATCTCCCCCAAAAGTAGGATTGCCGCCTCCAACCTTGAGGCGTCTCGAACTCACTGTGATTTCCTTATGATCCGATTTGATCGGAGGGGGTATTGCAAAGACTATTTTCGAACTTCGCCGACGGCTGGCCGGGAGCGGGTCTGTTGCTTCAGCGCATTCTGACCGCCATATTTCTTATTCGATTCGGCATCATTGACCTTACCGGCGCATCCCCCTTTTCGTCGAAGATTCCAGCGCTTATCGGCACTTGTGCCGGGATGCTATTCCTCGTCGGTCTGTGGACCCCAATCGTGGGAGTGTTGATCGCTGTGACCGAGTTGTGGATCGCTATTACTCTCGTGCGTGACCCGTGGATTTCCGTCCTTCTGGCGACATTAGGCGGAACCGTGGCAACGATTGGGCCCGGAGCATGGTCCGTCGATGCGCGGCTTTTTGGCCGAAGACATATCGAAGCCTGAGATATCCAACGGTAACTGCCGCCGAAAGTCGAGACGCCATCCCCGTCCGGAGATTGAGTCTGCGGATGAACGATTTGCGGTTGTCGACTCGCTTCGGGTGGGTTCACACTTTCCTCACAACATGCGATTGAGAAGTGAAGTATGGACTCATTGAATTCATGGCGTCCTCGGTTCGGGACTTCATCGCCTCCAAACCCCACACCTATCGTCTTCGTGGTCGGCGACGGTTGAGCTAGGCCTCAGTGACACGGCGTGTCGATACGTGCGAACCAGATCACGAGCCTGACAGTGAGGAGCACGGCACCCCCAACGCTTACGCAGTCGGCGCGTCAGGTCTGCATCGAAAAATCGCCGCCTTTGGTCCTTTTCGCCTGCGTGCGACCGACAGACTGCTCGAGAAGGACGGCGCTCCACTGAAGATCGGTAGCCGTGCGCTCGACATCCTGATCATGCTGCTCGAGCGCGCGCCGGAAGTGGTCAGCAATCGAGACCTCATGCGGCGTGTCTGGGGGAAATTGGTCGTCGATGAGGTTAGTTTGCGATTTCACGTTGCCGAGCTTCGCAAGCGACTCGGCGATGGCCAATCCTCTGTCCGCTACATCGCAAATATTCCCGGCCGCGGCTACTGTTTTGCCGACGCGGTGAGCTGGACGGAGGCTCAAGAGACGCCGCGAAAGGGATGCACGAACGAGTTGCAGCTGCCACGGGAACCCTTGCTCATGGTGGGGCGCGACAATGAGGTTGGTGGGCTGATTACCCTGCTGAAAAAAGAGCGCTTTGTATCGATCGTGGGCGCCGGTGGAATAGGAAAAACTACCATCGCGTTGACGCTGGCGCACCGACTGCTGCGCGACTTTCGCGGCGCCGTTCACTTTCTCGACCTCGGGGCCGTCGAAAATCCACGACTGCTCGCCAGCCTGCTCGCGGCTCAACTGGGACTCATAGCGGTTTCGGAGCAGCCGCTGCCGGTTATTCTGACGTTTCTGCGCGAGCAGCGCACGCTGCTGGTGTTCGATAGCTGTGAACATGTCATTGAGGACATTACGGCTCTGGCCGAGACGATATTTCGCGACGCGCCGCTAGTTCACATCTTGGTCACGAGTCGGGAGGCACTCCGGGCCGAGGGAGAGCAGGTGCATCATTTGGCACCGCTTGAGTGCCCTCCGCCAAATGCAGAGTCGCTGACAGCGGCACAAGCCCTTGGCTTTCCGGCAGTGCAGCTGTTCGTGAGACAAGTCGCCAATAGCGTTCATGCCTTCGAGCTAACGGACGCCGATGCGCCGATCGTGGCCGAGATTTGCCGCAGACTGGATGGCATCGCCCTGGCTGTCGAGCTCGCTGCGTCCCGTGTCGGCGTGCATGGAGTACAAGGCACGGCATCGTTATTGGACAAACAGTTCCGATTGCTCTGGCGCGGACGCCGCACCGCACTGCCGAGACATCAAACGCTCAGCGCTACGCTAGATTGGAGCTACAACTTGCTGTCCGGAGCTGAACAGGTTGTTTTGCGGCGCCTGGCCGTGTTCGTGGGCGGCTTTTCTCTCCAAGCGGCGCTGGATGTGGTCGCCGAAAGCCTCGGTCCTGCCGAACTCATAGAAACACTCGCCACGCTCGTCGACAAATCGCTTGTGTCTTCAGATCGCGCGACTGCGATGCGTTATCGGCTGCTCGACACCACGCGCGCCTACGCCTGGCAAAAGCTCACGGAATGCGGGGAGGATCCGCAGATCGCACGACGCCATTGCGAGCACATGATTCACGCTCTGAGCCGATTCGGAGCGACGATCCGGGCGCTTCCGAGTCCCGAGAGCATCGATTGTTTCCTCTTGAACCTCAGCAACATTCGTGCTGCGCTCGAGTGGAGTTTTTCGGATCAGGGAGATCCCGCGCTCGGGGCGAAGCTGGCGAGCGCGTCGGCGTGTTTATTTTTCCAGAGAGGCCTGTTACCCGAGTGCGCGGCTTGGACCGAGCGTGCCATAAAAGGTCTGGACGCGCTGAGCAAAAGCGAGCCTCTCGAGTTGGAACTTCTGGCCTGCTTTGCGACGTCGTTCATGATTACGCGGGGAAATGTTCCTGCTGCACACGCCGCATTGGTTCGCGCATTGGACATCGCGGAGCGCCTCAAGACTGCTCCAATGCAGCAGCTATATTTCCTCCTGGCGCTGTACAAGTGGCAGGTTCGAAGCGGGGATTTTCGCGACCTGGGAGAACTCACAGCTCGAATCGAAGCCGTAACTCAAAAGGTATCCGACCCCGCAGCCCATGCTATCGCCCATGCCTACATTGCGAATACTTACTATCACACCGGCGAGAATCGCGAGGTTCGCAGGCATATGGAGATTGCACATAGCGCCCCGGCTCACCTGTCGAAACTCAACCTGGCGAGTGTTTGGCAGTTTCGCGGGATAGAAAGCATCTTGGCGGGTAGCTTGTGGGTATTGGGATATCCCGAGCAAGCAGCGGCAATGACCGAAAGAGTTATCCAAGAGGCAGAGAATCTGAATCAGCCCGACGTACTTTGCTACAAACTCATGCCCAGTGTAATGCTTTACCTTGATACCGGGGACTGGCAGAGAGCAGAACAGCTGATCCATCGGCTTGCAGGCATTGCGAGCAAACACGAGCTCCTTACTTATGTTCGGGCATCGGTTGGCTGTCGGGGCTGTCTAGCCGTCTCGCGCGGCGACTATTTGCGGGGAATTGAGCTGCTGCAGACCGCCCTTGCTGCCCTGCGCGAGAACGGCTACGAATTGTACCGGCCGCAGCTCAGCCTGAGGCTGGCAGAGGGCTTTGCAAAGACAGGAGAGGGCGAACTCGCTTGCAGCACGATCTGCGAAGCCGTCAGCTGGGCTGAAACCCGTAATCGCATACTCAACTCAATCGACCTGTTGCGCGTGAAGGGCGAGATCCTCACATCGATCTCAGGGCAGGACGCAATCGAGGGCGAAACATGCTTGCTGCAGTCCCTTCAGCTTGCGCGGGAGCGGAGCCTGCTCTCTTTAGAGCTGCGTGCCGGCATCAGCCTCGCAAGACTCTGGGCTGATCGAGCCCAACAAGAGAAAGCGCTCGGACTTCTCGACCCGATCTTCAACAAATTTTCGGAGGGCTTTCAAACATGCGACCTCGTTGCGGCAGCCAACCTCATGCAGCAGCTTCGATCGCGCAACCGAGATACCAAAGAGGCGCGTCCTGCGAGGCCCATTGCTGTTGGGTGGCCCAAGAAAGAATTTTGCCTTTGACAGGCAGAATCACTACCGACCGCTACTGACTCCGCGGTTTAAAGGAACAATATATGAAATTCAAATGTCGCCGAGTCTTAATCGCTGCAACGTCGGTAGCTCTTTGGAGCCCTGCGTTTGCTCAGACACTAGCTGAGAATCCCCCAACACCACCTCCCCCACATGAGAAGCAAGCGCCAGGGGTCGAGCGCAATTTGAAAATTTTCGATACGCTCGACTTCGACGTCTTCAGCAATCAGAAATGGGATCGATTGGGCGAGAGCCACGCTCAAGACATCGTGGTGACCTGGCCGGACGGTCATGAAACCAATGGTATCAACAGGCACATTGAAGATATGAAGGGGCTATTCGCCTTCGCGCCGGACATCACGATTAAAGTTCATCCTATACGCTTTGGTTCGGGCACATGGACCGTGGTTACCGGCGTGATGACCGGTACATTCACGAAACCGATGGCCACCCCCGACGGCAAGTCCATACCGCCGACCGGTAAGCGCTTTGCGATCGGCATGGCGACGATTGGGCATTGGAAGGGGAAGACGATGGACCACGAGTGGCTGTTCTGGGACAACCAAGACTTCATGCATCAAATCGGCCTGGGCAAGTAACGGTGTCTTGCAAGCTCGGGCAGAATGTCTGCCAGCCCGTCGATCAGTGCGAGAGGGCCTAGATTTCGGTGGAACCGAAGCTCGACATCTCGATGAACTTGGAGTTTTTTCGACGCGCTAACGCCGACGCTCGCTGCGACGGCATCCAACCATGGACCGAGCTTAAGGATCGCGTTCGTTGCAGCGGGAGTCACGGACCAGCGATGCGGGCGACAGCGGAAGGACAGCGCCCAAGAAAGCCTGGGCGGCGAAATTCGGCTCTAGGCGCCGCGTGTAGCGTTGTCGGGTTGCTGGCAAGTTCGTCGGCCTACGCCGATCCCGCGGACACGGCCGCGGATACCGATCAGCTCGCGGAAATCACCGTGACCGCCCAGCGCCACGTGGAAGACGCCCAAAAGGTTCCGATCTCCGTGGCCCCGATCACCCCGGCTGCCGCTCTTAACGCGGGAGCCGTCAGCACCGATATGCTGGCCCAACTTGTTCCCGGCGTGCAGATGGGCCACGAAATCAACTCGGCCACGACGTTCATTCGTGGCATCGGGCCCAATTCGAACGGAACCGGTGAGGAAAGTTCGGTCGCTGTGTACCTCGATGATATTTACATTCCGACCGGCGATGCGTCCATCTTTCGGCTGAACGCGATTTCCGGAATAGATGTTCTTAAAGGTCCGCAGGGAACCCTGTTCGGCCGCAACGCGACCGGCGGCGTCATTCAGGTCCACACCCAGGACCCGCAATTCGAACCCAGCGCCGATTTCGAAGGCGGCTTTGGGAACTACCGCACATTCACCGGCAACGCTTACGTGACGGGCAAGATCATCGAGGATGTCGCGTCCAACTTGGCGGTCTATATCAGCGATCAGCTGAATGGCTGGGGCCACGATGTCGTGACCGCACAGGAGGCGTTCACCGCGGAGGATTGGGGTATCCGCAACAAGTGGTTGTGGACCCCGACGTCGTCGACCAGCGTTCTGCTTGCGGGAAATTTCGCGTACACGCGCGGCGAAGTAGGCCTCGGCTTCAACCAGATTCCCCAATTCGTCGCGACCGGCGGCCACGGCTATTGCCCCGGCGAAGGGGGAGACGACGGAAATCCGCAGACCTCACCCATCGCCTTTAAATGCCCGGGTGCGCCCGGAGCCACCTACGTCGGGTGGTACAACACATCGGACAACGAGAATGACGTCTCCGTCAACAAACACACCACGCTCGAGCTGAAGGCCGAACAAGAGTTCGGCTTCGCAAAAGGTGTCAGCATTACCGGCTGGCAGACTATGACCGGTTTTGCGCAGTTCAATCAGGACGGTTCTGCTTATGGCGATATCGATTCCGACCTGGTTCAGAGGAATCGCAATCTCAGCGAGGAGCTGCAGTTGATCAGTGGGGAAGACGCCTTCTATGCGTCGCGTTTCAACTGGATCGCTGGCGCGTTCTACATGGACGACAACGCAGGCTACGGACCGAATGCAAAATTAGCGGGATTCGCGGAAGGCTTTCCCACCGCGTCAGTCCTGCCGAGCTACTACTTGAACCTCACCGACAACGTCAGGACGACTTCTTTCGCAGGATATATGCAGGGAACCGCGCGGATAGTCACGGATACGCGCCTCACCTTGGGTGCTCGCTATACAGAGGACAAACGCCTGTTCACCGGCGGAGTTTGGTTTTCCAATGCGATTCCAGGAATCGGAGGACTGGCCGCGTGTGACGTGGCTCCAATTGCCTGCCCGACGACACAGGCTACACTTGGCGCTTCCCACCGGTGGCCGATGGGAGCTTACCGGGCGGCATTGGATCACGAATTCACCGAAGACGTGATGGGCTATGTCTCATGGAACCGCGGGGTTAAGAGCGGCCAATTCGATACGTTCGGCACCGCGGCCGGCGGTCCCGCCAATAACCCGCCGGTTAATCCCGAAGTGCTGAAGTCGGTCGAGGCCGGCATGAAAAGCGAATGGCTCGATCATCATCTACAACTCAACTTGAGCGCATTCCACTACAACGTGCAGAATCTGCAGGTGGCCATCATCGTGGCAGGCGGCACGAAGTTGATCAACGCTGCGTCGGCGGAGGTCAATGGCGGCGAGCTTTCCATCAAAGCGATTCCTATGAATCACCTGACGCTTTCCGGTGGCTTATCGATCCTCTATGGCCACTATGGAAGCTTCAACAACGCACCGGACTACTTCCCGCCCAACTCGTACTATGCCGGCTCCAACATTACTTCGCCGTCCTGCACCCCCAACGGGGCGTACACCTGCAACGCGTCTGGGTTGGACTTGATCCGCGCCCCACACTACGGCGCCAATATTGCAGCTGACTATGTGATTTTGAGTTCAATCGGCGATTTCGAGCTCGATGCGAATGTCTCGTATACAGACTCGTTCTATTGGTTTCCCGACGAGAGCATGAAGCAGCCGGTCGTGAACTTGCTCAACGCATCGGTAAAATGGACTAACCCGAGCCGCCGGTATCATGTCCGGCTTTGGGGTGCCAACCTGACGGGCGCCGAGTACTACTCCTTCGGCTCAGAGTCCATAGCCTACGGTCAGCAGTTCTCGCCCGCGCCCCCGCGCACGTTCGGAATCATGGCGGGCATGCACTACTAGAATTCGGGCAAGTCTCCATGGGGGGTCGCGTGGCCGGCACGCGGCCTCGGGGCTCGGCGACGCGATTGGCAGGGCGCAGCGATTCTGGCCTCCGAAGAAGGTTGAGAGTGTCCAGAATGCGGCGTCAGCCCGGGCGACGTCCATCGTCTCGTGCGCCCGTCCGAGGAAAGAAGTCTCGCCGCGGCGGCCGCGGCAAGCGGGGTATCAACCGCGCAGCTTGTTCGCGATCTCGGCAATCTTGCGGCCCTGGTAGCGCGCACCGACTAACTCGTTCGCGCTCGGCATGCGCGAACCATCGCTACCGGTAATCGTCGTGGCGCCGTACGGAGACCCACCCGTGATCTCGTCGAGGGTCATCTGTCCGGCATGCCCGTAGTCGAGGCCGACGATGACCATGCCGAAGTGCAAGAAATTGGTGATGATCGAAAATAGCGTCGTTTCCTGCCCACCATGTTGCGTGGCGCTCGAAGTGAACGCGCCGCCGACCTTTCCGTGCAGCGCTCCGCGCGCCCAAAGCCCGCCGGCCTGGTCTAGGAAACTGGCCATTTGCGACGACAGCCGTCCGAACCGGGTGCCGGCGCCAATGATGATAGCGTCGTAGGCGACAAGGTCGTCGATCTTTGCGACTGGCGGGGCTTGATTCATCTTGTAGCGCGAGTCGCGCGCAACCTTGTCGGATACGAGTTCGGGAACGCGCTTGATGTCAACCTTCGCGCCGGCCTCTTTAGCCCCGTCGGCGACGGCAGACGCCATGGCTTCGATATGGCCATATGATGAATAGTAAAGCACCAGAACTTTCGCCATGATTTTTCCCTCTCACAAATTTTCCGCGCGTGCCGGCATCTTCACGCTGATTTTCTCTGAGTCGAAGACTCACTCTGCGATTGCTTTGATTTTACCAACGCGGCCGAGGATGCCCCTTCGAGCGATAGTCCGTAGCCGACTTCCCGCACGAGTTTTTCCTTCAGCGGTTGAATGAAGTGAATGCGCGTATTCCGACGCGTCACTTCTGGAGCCCGCAGGTACAAAGCGGCCAGTTCCCGCGCGCGTGCCACGGCGTTGCCGTTCGGTACTACTTCTGCGACGACTCCCCATTCCTGGGCGGTACGCGCCGGCAGCGGTCGTGGATTGAGCAGAAATGCCTCGGCTCGACCCGCTCCTGCCCGATAACTCCAGGTGGTAAATACCCCATCACCCGGCGTGACTCCAACCGCAAAATGGCCGACGTCTTGGAATGTGGCACCCTCAGCCGCCACGATGACGCTGGCGAGAAGCGCGTAGTCTGAGTGGATATGGGCTTGCCCCTCAATAGCCGCAATCACCGGAACGCGGATGTTCGCAATGTTCTCTAGAACTTGAACGCCTTCATCGTGAATTCTGCTCCAGATCCCCGGATCGGCGACATCTCCGAACGAGGACCATTCCACGTCCCCAATGAAACTGCCACCCGCCCCTGTAACGATGACAATCTTGTTCCCGCGGTCCTGGCCGATTCTGTAAAAGGCATCGACAAACTCCGTATGTGCCTGCGCGTTCATGATAAATGCGCCACCGTTGCTATGGAGCTCGGCAATCAGCACACCTTTATCATCACGTGAAATATTCAAGTGGCGATATGCGCCAAAGTAATCGACTTGCATGAAGTTCTCCTAGGTTAATCGATCGGCTGCCAGGGATCAGTCGATACCTGGATCCTCAATAGTGCGCAGTTGATCAGGCCTGCTCTCTCAGTGATTGACTGTGTTACCCCTTTTTGTAGCGGGTTATCGCCGCACCACACCTAACAAGGCGTCGCATAGCATTGAGGCTGGGATGCCGGTGCATCGGGCATCCATGCCAGTGTGCGTATCTTCCGCCGAAAGAAACAACTAACGCAGTTCAACAACGTCTAACACCTCCGCGCGACGCAAACCCTGTCGGCTGATCGAGCGACAAAGGGCCGTAACAGGTTCCGCTAGGCGGCTCGTAGCACGAAATCGCAGAGGCCGTTACGGTGTGCTTAATGTCAGCGATAGGTCGATTCCACAGGCTGGACTCGAAACGATTGCCAAAGCCATTTGCAGGCCAAAGAAAATGGGGCTCGACGGTAGAGGCGGGCACTAACAGAACCTAACTACGAATCACTTCCTTAACACACTTAGACAGACACAGACTCTTCTCGATCCACCACAGCCCATTAAACGGAGCAGTCCAATGTTGAGTTCAACATCTGACGCTACCAGCGGCACACTGGCCAGTCTTCTGGCTACGGCGACTGTCGCGCTGAACACCGACCGTCGCGCCGCGAAGAGCTGTATCGAGCGCGCGGCGGCACTGTTGGGAATCGAACTTAGCTTGGTATGCGAGAGGGCTGCGGCGCCCTTGTGTGCGCGTGGTGGTCTCGCGCCGTGGCAAGCCAAGCGGCTCAAATCCTATATCGACGACAAATTGAACTCCAGTATCCGAGCCACTGAGCTTGCCGGTGTCGTTCGACTCAGCAGGAGTCATTTCTCCCGTGTCTTTCGTCAGACCTTTGGAGAGTCCCCCCTTCGCTTCATCATGCAGCGGCGCATCTATAGAGCTCAGGAGTTAATGTTGGCGTCGCAGCTTCCTCTGGCGCAGGTGGCCCTCGAGTGCGGCATGAGCGATCACGCCCATTTCTGCCGCACCTTTCGCAAGATCGTTGGAGTCACTCCAAAGGCCTGGAGACGTGAATTCACTGTGGGTCCTGCACCGCACGCATTGGTTGGCGGCGAGATTCGGTCAGCACAATGACTCCAGCTGGTTATCGGAAGATATCCGTGGCATCCACCAGACGAGCCACATCCCAATGCAGTACTCCACTCGAAAATGTCTTTGGAGGCTCTATTGCTGGGACGTTGAGGTGTCCCGTGCCCCTCGAGCCGCATACAACCCCGGGGTCAGCGGTTCGCGCGAAATCCTCATGCGTTAGTTATACGCGTCAAGAAACGTTGGAGCAGGCGGAATGAAAGAGGCGTTAAAAAATTGAATCTGACCGGCGTCATGGTCGAACAATGTCACACGTTGTAAGAATCAAAATCTCCACTGGCATCATGTTGCCCGGTGGTCTTCGGCATCTTTGAACCAAACCTGTGGAGAGCTGTTTATGATTAGCACGACAAAAGGTCCAATGAAGACTATCGCGTTTGAGGAACATTACGGACTGCCTGCTATATACCAAGCCGCCACAAAGGCGAACGATCCGTATGCGCTGGTGTTGGAGAAAATGAAAGAAACGGGCGTGTTCCCTAACGACCCCAAAACCGGGTGCCCACCGGGAATCTTTGATTTGGGCGAGGGGCGCATCGCTCTTATGGACGACGCGGGCATCGATGTACAGATCCTCTCCCACGCCACGCCGAGCGCAGAGGGACTGGAGCCATCGCTGTCCAGGGAACTCACCGGACAGGCGAACGACGCCGTCGCGGCTGCCGTGTCCAAGTATCCGGACCGCTTACTGGGATTTGCCACTTTGCCGATGGTTGACCCAGCGGCTGCAGCCCGCGAGCTCGAGCGCAGCGTCCGCGACCTGGGCTTTGTGGGCGCATTGATCAACGGCCACATCAACGGGCGTTACCTTGACGACAAGTTCTTCTGGCCCGTGTTTGAGTGCGCCGAATCGCTCGGCGTGCCGATCTACTTGCATCCGCAAATGCCCCCCAAGCCGGTGGTCGACACCTACTACCGCGGCTTCGCTCCCGAGGTGTCTACGTTTTTGGCAATTGCCGGAGTGGGTTGGCACATCGACACTGGCGTGCACGGCATTCGCCTAATCCTAGGTGGCGTGTTCGACCGGTTTCCCGGACTGCAAATCATTGTCGGCCATAACTTCGAAATATTGAGTTGGGCGGCGTGGCGAATGGACTACGGATTTCCGTTGAAGAAGAATGGTGGGCTGAAACGTACCATCAAGGAATATCTGCGGGAGAACTTCTACGGTGGAATTCTCCCCGGCGAGTACATGAACCAAGAGCCTGGCGCGATGGATAAGAGCTGGAGTTTGGCTTATCAAGCCTATCTGAGCCTGGCCAACACGGTTGGTATCGACCGCGTCCTTTTCACGGCAGACCATCCATACGGCAGCATGAAAGCCGCGCAGCTATTCTTTGAACAGTTGCCCATCAACGTCATCGATAAGGAGAAGATCGCACACCTCAACGCGGAGCGTTTGCTCGGTCTCACCACAGTGTCTCGAACGAGCGCGGGCAAGGCACGCGCAGCCTGAAGGTTGACTCAGCATTCTTCAAGGCGATTCCGATCGATCGGATTGTGAATTTGCCAATGTTGGCGACCGGCTGCAAAAGCCGGTCTTCACTCTTCCGAAAACTAGCCGGTAACACGGGCGGAGACCGCTTTCAAGTTGGGCAGCCATCGCGGCGCATTCGCCGCCGTGCCTGCTCCGCCAGGAGTCACCCGTGAGCTCGTATCAAGTCGCCGTCGTGGTCCGGGACCTCCGTAGGTTTGCGCCGGCGAAAACACCTCGCACAGGTCCGAATTCCAAACTAAGTTCGGTGATGACTCGGGCAACTGGTTCGTTGTACCCGTGGTTGGTCTGCCTGCCGCTAGCGCCGGGCTTTCGAACGCCCTTCGATCAAACGTGGACCGCAACTCGAAGCTTCGGAATGGTCTGCTAAGCAGCGAATCGGCTTCGCCAATAAATAGCGATCACCCAACCACTTCACTGCCTCGGCGACCGACTCACTGTACCGGTAGTCGCTTGACTCGCGTGGAATGATGGGCAGGTTCTTGCGCATTGGCATTCTGACTAAATCGATGCGATCAACTTCAGATGACTATTGTTCATCTCGCCCCGCATGCGAGTCAGATCCACTTGTCATTGTGCAGAATTGTTCGACCACGACGTCGAAGGGTGTGGCGTAGCCACCGTTCGCGAAGGGACACGCTCTGGAGGTCATTGGTTAGCACGACAAGACCAATGGCATATTCATGCTCCGGCTGACGGTTGTCAGTTGCTCCGGCTAGCCGCGCGGTGCTCAGTATTGTTTCATGCGTGTCTAGCAGTTCCTCTACCCAGCGGGCAGGAGCGCTGTGACCACGATGCGCACAGGAAAGCTGAGTTGCCTTTACAAGGTCGCCAGCAAGCACGCGGCCGGTGCCGCCCAGAATACGCAGCCGATCGATGAGCACATCAACGAGGAGAAGCTGTTTCTTGTAATGAGCCTCAAATAGTTGGTGCATTCGACACAGTTCACCGTTGCAGATTTGCCAGCGCGCGATTTGGTAAAGGTTGCGCAACAGAATTGTTTGCGCAAAGAGTTCTTCCACTATGGCGACGGGTTCGACTGAGCATTCATCGGTTGCTGCGTGACCTACTTTATCAGGCGGATGAGTCAGAGATCGCGCCACAATATGTCCCATTATTATCTGCTCATTTGGCATGATGCTCTCCGGGCCTGCCGGATGCGGACTGTATGTTAAGAATGAGCGACTCAATTGGATCGCTGTCGAATTCGACGATCTCCGGCTCCCGACGGCCAGAATCGCGTTCGATCTGCAGAACATCAACCCCACCGTCCGGCGGTGGAACTGCATAGACACTTCTCGCAAATAACTCGCGCGCCACGCGTAAGAATCCTAGGAGTAACAAGAATACGAGGGCGACCGCAACAGTGATCGTGGCGACGATGTGCATTGTGGGCATTTCCGATTGCAATATCCAAAACACTCTAAGAGATTGCTGGGAGGAGTTATTGCACGTGAGCGCCATAATTTGATGAAAATGATTGGGAGTGAATACGTTGCGGATTGAAAGTGTTCCACGGCGCACAGCAACGCGAACCCTTGCATTGTGACCAAGCAATTCTCTTGCGCCGATTCAAAGTAGCGGGCTATCTGCACGAGATCAGGATTGGTGCTCTCGAACAGAGCGCCGCCGTGCGACAAGAATTGACAGCTGTCAACGCGCGAATGTTTCAACTGAGCCATTATCCCTTTCTGCGCCCGCGAGACGGTCGCTGCGATACGCCGCTTTCCACATCTCACAGTTATGCAGGAGAGACGAATCATGAAATCTGACACCGAGGTAAAACGCGATGTTGAGGACGAAATCAAATATGACCCGTACATTGATTCCACGGATATTGCCCTGTCGGTCAAAAACGGCGTGGTGTCCCTGACGGGCTACGCGTGCAGCTACAGTCAGAAGTTGCAGGCGGAGGCGGATGCCAAACGGATCAGCGGCGTCAAGGCCGTGGCGAATGACATCGAGGTTCGACTTGCATCAGTCGACGCGAGGCCCGATCCGGACATCGCGCGCGACCTTGTCGCACAGCTAGGGTTTGAACTGCCGTTTTCGCACGATAAGATTGAAAGCGTAGTCAAGAATGGCTGGATCACTCTCGAAGGCAGCCTGGAATGGAACTATCAACGTACGGATGCGGAGAATACCGCACGGCAAGTAAAGGGCGTTCTCGGGGTCACCAATCTGATAAAGCTATTCCCTCGCGTCAGTCCGACCGAGGTTAGGTCGAGGATTGAAGGTGCCTTAAAACGCAGCGCACAGCTCGACGCGAATCGCATTTCTGTCGAGGCAAGTGGGGGAGGGGTGGTGTTGGGCGGCAGTGTTCGGTCGTGGGCGGAGCGCGACGAGGCCGAGCGCGCAGCATGGCTGGCACCCGGTGTCACAAAGCTTGAAAACAATATCCTCATTAACAACTGAGGGGCGGCTGCCGGCGGTGGGAAGGTATGTTCTCTACCGTCGGCACATCTAAAGTGTAGGGACCGAACCAACATCACGGTGTGTCGCAATTGCGCACGATTGCAAAGACACACATCGCGAGTAATTCACCCTTCAAGCAGGAGATGAAGATGTCCAAGACGAAGTCATCTCAACGCAATCCAAAGGCGCAGAAGCCGGCGACGGTGCGTGAGGCCTTTTTTGAGGTTGCCCGCCGGCTGAAGCTCACCACGATCTTCGGTAATCCCGGTTCCACCGAGTTGCCGTTTCTCCAGGAGTTCCCCGACGATTTTCGATATGTCCTGGCCCTCCAAGAAGCGTGTGCGGTCGGCATGGCGGACGGCTATACCCAAGTTACAGGCAACGCGGCCCTGGTGAACCTGCATACCGCCGCTGGTCTCGGCAATGCGATGGGGAACATTGAAAGCGCTTGGTACAACCATGCACCCCTAATCATTACCGCCGGCAATCAGACGCGCGAACTGCTTTTGTTCGAGCCGTACCTTGCCAACGCCGAGCCAAGCGTCATGCCACGTCCGTACGTTAAATGGAGCTACGAGCCCGCTCGAGCCGAGGATGTGCCCGGCGCCCTCGTCCGCGCCTATGCGATGGCGGTACAGCCGCCCGCTGGGCCCGTGTTCCTGTCCCTTCCCATGGACGACGCCGACAAGCCGTGCACGGAGCTACCGGAAATTCGCACGGTTACCACGCGCTTGGGCGCGAGCCCGGAACAACTCGCTCCTGTCGCAGCAATGCTCGACGCGGCGAAATCACCGGTGCTGATCGTCGGGGGCACCGTGGATGAAGGCAACGGTTGGAATAACGCGGTTCGACTGGCGGAGCGCTTAAACGCTCCCGTCTGGGCGGCTCCAGAGGAAGGTCGCCCAGGCTTCCCAGAAACCCATCCGTTGTATCGCGGCGCGCTGCCTCCAGCGGTCAAGCCGTTAGGCGAGAAGCTCGAAGGGCACGATCTGGCCATCGTGCTTGGCGCCCCGGTATTTCGCTACCACGTGTACGTTGCGGGCGATTACTTGCCTCGCGGCACTCGTCTCGTACACATTACAGATAACCCCTCAGAGGCCGCGCGTGCGGCAGTTGGCGACAGCATCCTCGCGGATCCGGGAACGGCATGCGGCGTGCTCGCCGATCTTGTATCGAAAGCGTCACGACCGACGCCGGCGGCGATGACGCGTGCACCGAAACCTGCCGTGGGCGCGAAGATTACTGCTGATCTTCTGTACTACAAAATCAAAGAGCTGCAGCCCGCGAATTCGGTACTGGTCCACGAAACGGAATCGAACGTCCGGGCACTGAAGGAACGCCTGCCGACGAATTCGTCCAGATCCTGTTTCACTTTCTTTAGCGGTGTTCTCGGTTACGGACTGTCGGCTTCGGCGGGTGTAGCTCTCGCCGAGAGAGAGCTCAAAACGCATCGGAAGGTGGTCAACGTTGTCGGCGATGGTGCCGCCCAGTATGTCATTCAATCGATCTGGACTGCCGTTCAGCACGAGCTTCCCATTTTGTACATCATCCCACGCAATCACGAGTATGCCGTCCTTAAGGCATTTGCGGTGCAGTTGAAGGCGTCCGGTGTGCCGGGACTCGATCTGCCTGGAATCGACTATGTCAGTCTCGCCAAAGGCTACGGATGTGCAGGTCGCCGAGTCGTGCGTCCTGAGGATCTTGAGCCGGCGCTTCGAGAAGGTCTGGCGATGAAAGCTCCTTTTTTGCTCGAAGTCGAAATCGATCGTGCGTTCCTGCCGCTGCTGACAAATGCGGCGCAGCAGAGCAAGGCGTCATGACATGGCACCCCACAAATCAATTTGGGGGCTTACGAACGAAGTTTTCGCAGTCCACGCCGCTTTGCGAGTAGGCGTGGATTTCCCCCAAGGAATACTCCTGCGGTACGGTGCGGAATTTAGCCAGCATCAGTAGACCCGGCGCCAAGTATCTCCGGATGATCTTGGTTCACGGCGCAAGGGCAGTGGTGTGCAGGACGGGCGGCCGAGCGGGCGGGTCGGGCACTGAATGCACTTCGCGATTGGGCGCCTAAGGCCCCTGCGGCTATGGGGACAACAAAGCCGCCGTCGGGGTTGCCAACAAGCTCGCACGACTTGTCTGGGCTGGCTGGTACCGGGAGCGAGACTTTGAGTTCAGAGCGCCGGCGCTAGTGGCGGCGGCCTGATTTAGGAGCGAGACGAGACCCGCCCTAAGGGTGGTGCAATGAAGTGATCGTGTCCACGGTAATACTGGTTGGGCCGGCGCAGTGCGAAGCCGATATCCTGCGTGGCCCGCATGAAAGCCGTCGAAACGAAGGGCTCAACAACGACGATCAGGCTTGCTTGAGTTTCGCTGAAAAAACCGTAAAACGCAGGATTGCCTTACGGCTGCTATTTGCTACAACTGTCGCTCACATGAGCGATGGAACACATCTCACAACTTGGGTGACGCGCGAGACGAAAGAGCGTTTCGCGGCGGTTGCGCGTCACCAAGGATTGTCGGACTCGGCACTCTTGAAGCGCTTGGTCGATCTCATGTTACAGAGCGCCAGTGCCGCAGACCTGGGGACACCAGGGGGTGCAGACCGGGCTTCTCGAGACTCACGCTTGACGGTCCGAATCCGCCCCGACGACCAGCTGCTACTGCGTGAACGTGCGGCAGTGCGGGGGATGGCGGCAGCGACTTACGTGTCGGTCCTGACCCGCTCCCATCTGAGGTCTCTTGCGCCGCTACCGAAGGCGGAGTGGCTGATCCTGGAGAGAATCCTGACGGAGCTCGGCAAGCTGGGCCGAAATATCAACCAGATCGCTCGGGCTGCCAACCGGGGAGAGCGGGTAAGCGATCCGGGGTCGACCCAGTTTCGCGCCATGCTAACGATCTGCAATGCACTACGCGTCAACACCAAGAATTTGCTCCTGGCGAATGCCAAGAGCTGGCAACAAGGATATGAGGACCAAAAGTGACTGACGACGAACTCGAACCGTTTTTCGACCCTGTCAGCTACGGGCGGGCTCTTGCTGAGCGTGAGCGCCCACTGTCGATCGGCCAAATCAAACTCATTACCCGCACCGTGGGCCGCACCCCCGAAGTCATGGTCAAGGTCGTCAACAAAGGCTCAAGCAACCTGGGAGGGGTGGGCGGGCACGTTGGCTATATCGGCCGGCAGGGTGAGGTGGCGCTTGAAACCGATGAGGGAGAGGTCTTGCAAGGCCCCGAGGTCGGGAATGCCCTGCTGGAGGATTGGAATCTTGATCTGATCCAGCAACGCAACAAGATCAATCTGACCCCCAACAAGCCAAAGCAACCGCCAAGATTGGTCTACAAACTTATATTCTCCATGCCCGCCGGCACGCCGCCCGAGAAGGTCCAGGCGGCGGTACGGAACTTCGCCCGAGAGGAGTTCGCACTTAAGCACCGCTATGTGATGGCTCTGCATATCGACGAACCCCATCCACATGTCCACGTGGTTCTCAAGGCCAGAAGCGAAGACGGTCAGCGGCTGTACCTTCGCAAAGCCACGCTCCGGCAATGGCGAGAGGGGTTCGCACATCATCTTCGGGCACTAGGAGTCGCCGCAAACGCAACGCCGCGGCACGTTCGGGGTGAAACGAGACCTCGTAAGTCAGATGGCATCTATCGCGCAATGTCACGAGGCGAGTCAACCCATTTCCGAAAGCGCGTCGAAGCCGTGCACGGTGAGTTGGTGAAAGGCAAACTGCAAGTCGAATCGGGCAAAGCCAAACTGATCCGCACGCGTCAGGAAGTCCGGCACGGGTGGCAGGCTGTAAGCGATAAACTAACTCGCCAAGGGCAACCCGAGATCGCGGCGCAGGTTAAGCGGTATGTGGAGCAGATGGCGAGACCGTTAACCGAGAAGGAATATATCGCCACGACACTGTTAGAGCACGCCCGCGAACCGAAAACCCGTGAAATCGAAATGACGCGTTAGGAATTCATATTTTCATGCGAGGCCGTTTGGCCCGCTGCGGGAGTAACTTCCGACAGTCCGATGTTCATTGTACGGGCAGCGTGTTTGCGCTTCGTTCCGGCAAGCGCCGCCTGCTCCGCTAGAATTTCGTCTACCGCGGTTCGGGCATGGCCCCGTGCAAGCTGGCTTGCCGGCAGCGCAAGCTTGCAAAACCCCTATGAAATCCAGGGCGCGCCATTTTTTATGGGGGCCGTTGGGGCAGCTTTGTATCACGTTCGTTACAATGTGATCGCGGATTTATGAGGAGTCGAGTCGAATATCAAGGGAGTGAAAGCCAATGACTGTCGCAATCGTTAGGGATGTGGTTGAAAAGTTCCTGAAGCAAGAGCGCAACGAAGTTTTAGCGATTAAGGGCGCATGGGGTGTTGGTAAGACTCACCTCTGGCATCAGCTTGTAACGGACTTCAAGAAAGATATTCGACCAACAATTTATTCCTACGTCTCTTTGTTCGGTATCGCCTCGCTCGCTGATCTGCGAATGGCGATTCTGACGAATTCCCGCCCGACGACCGACATCGGGTCTCGGATTACACTCGAATCGGTCAACACAAATTGGTTGCCATTGTTGATATCGAAAGCGAGCGCCTTTAAACAAAAGTTTTCCTCTCTTGAGGGCAGCTCCGCGATGAAGAACGTCTTTGTCACGTTGGACGCCTTAACTCCTTCTTTGGTCAGCGACCGGCTGATTTGCTTCGACGATTTTGAGCGACTCGGCACCGACAAGCTATCGCATGACACTCTGATGGGATTTATATCGACGCTGAAAGAAACGGCGAATTGCAAGGTGGCGATTATCCTCAATGACGCCCAGGTGCCCGATGAAAAAGCGATGTATCAAAAATATCGTGAAAAACTGATCGATCGGGAAATCCAATTTGACCCGGCCGTCGATGAGGCCATTGGCTGGGCGCTGGGAGCGAATACGTCTTACTCAGACCAAATCGCGGACTGCGCGAGGACGCTGCAAATAAAAAATGTTCGTATCTTGCGGAAGGTGGCGAACGTGATCTCGTCGCTCGAGCCGGCCATTAAAGACAAGCATCCTGGCGCGATTGCTTTGGCCATTCACTCAGCGGTTCTGCTCACATGGTGTTACTACGACAAAACGGGGCAGGGCCCCAGCCTCGAATTCGTAAAAAGCACCACACTCCTATCAACTGTACAAGGACGAAAGAAAAAGGAAGATAAATCGGAGGTCAAACCGGAAGAGGCGGTTTGGGCGGTCACACTGGGCTTATATAAATTCAACTACTATGATGAGTTGGACGCCGCTGTGGTCAAGGTAATCGAGCAAGGTTACCTGGAGGGCAGCGGATTTGAAGCGGAAGTAGATAAACGGGATGCGGATTTGCGAAAGGGCGATTTGCGGCAGGGATTTTACGACGCTTGGAATTTGTTTCATGATTCATTTGCCGACAATGAGAAGGTATTGATCGAGACGCTTACAACAAAATTCGAAGCGGCGGCGCATCAGGAAGGGCCTTCAAGCTTGAACGCGGTGGTCACTTTACTTCGTGACTTGGATCAAGATGAACGTGCGGATGAATTGATCCAGCATTACATGCGTGTCCGAAGTAATGAACCCGCTGTTTTTGATTTAGATCAGACGTTTGGCAGGGATGTAACTGATAAAACTCTCAGAGCGGCGTTTGCGATGAAGCTTGCTACAGTTACGGAGACTGTGAGCCTTCGGGCGGCAGTCGAGCATATGGCGACGAGCAACGGTTGGAGTGCGGAGGAGATGGCTGCGCTTGCCTTGGCAAGTGCAGACGATCTATATCAATTATTCAAAGGACCGACGTCGGTACCTGTCCACAAAATGGTTGCGCTATGTCAACGGTTCAACCAGCCGCCCGACGAGCACATTGCACAACGGACACAAGAAGCATTGCTGCGGCTTGCCAAAGACTGCCGCATCAACAGGATTCGAATGCGCAGCTATGGCCTGGTTGTCGACGACAAGGGCGACTTGAAGGACCAATGAAATCTAAGATTGTGCCCTAGGCTTTGTCGGCCAACCTTGGAAATGTAGCAGCTCAACGGCTAAGCGAAGAACGTCGCTCCGATTGTTGAGCAACGTGGCGATGTAACGTTGTCTCATGTTTTCGAACTCGAGTGTTCGTCGTGCCTCATCATCTGCGTTGAGCACTGTCCAAATTGCAATGCCATCGCGCTCCAAAAGCTTTTTAATTTCGGCGGAGTAAAACGATCCCATTTCCAGTTCGGCGATAAATCGAACAAGCTCGTCGTTACGTGACTCGATGTCTTCAAAGGACGCTGCCGTCGCCGTTTTTGGCAAATGAAAGATGTGCCAAAGTCGATCGAACAAAGGCCGGAACTGGGGCGATAGAATTGTCGGGTCTTTGTACTCCCGAAACAGACGCAAAATCGACGGGTTGATGCGACTGGTCGGATTGTGCTGATCACCGAGATGGCAGTTCGGGCAAAGCGGCAGAATATTCAGCGGGTCGTTATTTTCGTGGTTCTCGTCGATGTGATGTAACTGCGGCCTAGCATTGCCGCAGATTGCACAACGGTGGTTGTACTCGCTAAGGATCGCCTTACGAATGTTTGCTGGAATAGCTTTCCGTGCTGGCATTAGTCATCCCGATTGTTGAAGGATCGCGCGCGCTCCACATAGGGCTGAAGCATTTCAGAATCGATAGATAGCAAGCAGGCAAAAAAGCGCAAACACAATATCTTGCGATTTGCACTTTTTCCCCTTGACCTAGTCTTCGGAAAGTGTAATCAGCCAATTTGTGCGGACAATCGTGTATCTGATTGATATACAGATGCTTTTCGCCATTAAAAATTCTGCAAAAAGGGTCTTGACGATGATCGCCATCGCGCCGTACCCTCGGGGTGGATCACAAGATGTTGTGTTCGAATGCCTACGTTCATCTTTTGGGGCAAAAGTTATAACAGGCTTGTGATTGGCAAGAAGAAGCCCGCTTTTTGGGCGGGCTGTTTGGGATACGAAATTTCTTGCGGCGATTCTCGTGCGGTGTGAGCACGACGAAATGAGCACACCAATCGAATGTAGGTTTTTAGTTCCTACGCGCCGCACCCTTTTCAGTCTCGATCTCTTGTTCTTATGAGTTCCGAAGTCGAAGGCTCGACGACGGGACCGGTAAACTTTTTGTTTACCTGGAGGTAATAGTTACCCATAAATGGGGTACTTGCAAGCCGGGGAACGAGTAATCGGTCGCAACGTCGCGCATTTGATACTTCGGAAGTTGTTCTAGCTTCTTAACTTATATAGGTATCAACATGACGATGTTTATGGTTCGACCAGAGCTTCACCGCGCAAACGAGGCGGATTACCAGAAGCTGCATCCCTTGATGGCCGCTCGCGGCCTGCTACGACAGATCGTTGCCGACGATGGTAGAAAATTCTGGCTTCCGCCAGGAGAGTACGTGACGGTAACGGCCATGAACCGCGCTCAGGTACTGGCCGCTGCGAAAGCATGTGCTGCAGCGGTGGTGCCGAGTTTTGCCGTGGTGGTCACTGAAGCGACTGGCGTGATGTGGGACGGGCTACATCCAGCCTAGTAGGCAATGGCCCCCAGCGCCCATGGCTGGGGGCTCCTTTAGGAGCAATCATGGATAGGTTTCCAGAGTTGGAAATTGCAAGGTTAGATCGCATAGAACGGCGGGCGCGCGAATTTTTCGGTCGCGCCGCGCGCAAGAACAACGTATATCGAATGCTGCGCGCGGCAAAGCTTGAGAAGGCCGCGTACGACAAATCTATGGTCATCGTTGCGGTAGGGGTAAGGCCCTTCAACAGCCTCGATTGAAGACAACGCGCTTTGCGGGACTTTTGCGGGACGGCCAGGTGGTTGCGGGACTTTTGCGTGATTCAGTGATGCTTTGTTGTGCTCTTGGGTGACTTTGCAACGGGCATCCCGCGAGTGTGGTTGTTAAAAATCAACGACTTCCGAATTTCAAGATTTCCGATTTTTCTGTCCCTTCGAGCATCGAACCAGATCGCCGACAGTGTCGATCGCGCGATAGTGTGGGTACAAGTGCGGGTACGCAGTAATTCGCTCCCGCAAAGGAATTGAATAATCAACGGCTTAATCTCGAAGTTCGAATCCTCTTTGCGCACCAGAAAAATGCTTTTAAAATCAATAAGTTACAGTAATATATAGATCTTATTGCTAATGCTTCTTTACGGTCGTGCACACCGTTATCGACTGTGTCGTTCGATAAATCAATCGACCGCAGATCTTTGCCGACCCGGTCTATTCCGGAGCCTTGCGTTCCTGAGTTCCCTTTTCGACAAACGTCGAATGTCTCTTGCTATCGATTTTCCAATTTTTAGACGCGCAAGTCCCAAATCATATTCGGCCTGAAGAATCTGCCACCGTTGCGGGGTAGTGCCGAGGCAGCGCGAGAGACGCAGCGCCATTCCTGCCGTTACGGCGCGACGCTCACGCACCATTTCGTTGACAGTAGGGATCGACACCTTGAGCAGCTTGGCTAACTTGTACGAACTCAATGCCAATGGCGTCATGAACTCGCGAAGGAGAACTTCTCCTGGGTGCACCAATTTTTGCCTCTTAGTCGCCATACTCAAATAAGCAGTCGAATCATATTGGAGCGGCCTGTGTATCGGATGCGTCGGTTGCGCGCGTGCAGTAGATTGCACGCCGCTCCACTATTACTAACGTTAAGCGTTAATAATGGCAAGCGTTAATAGAGTCATGCCTGGCGATAATGGCAGTTATCGCATGTGTATGCTCTTTCGTGCTAGGCTTCGGATATGGAATTGACCAGCCAGCCCTCCGAATTTGATCCCAAGCCGTTGGCGCCACCGGCCGTGCTGGAAGGGCCATTGACCGCGTTACTCGAATGGCAGGCGATGGCAGAGGGCGCTTACTCCCCGAATACATTGCGAGCGCATAAGGCGGATGGGGCGATCTTTCAGGCGTTCTGCGAATCACGCGGCGAGGCCTATCTGCCGGCGGATCCGAAAACCATTCGGGCATTTATTGAGGATCGGACGAAAGCAGGTAAGAAGCCAGCCACGGTCAAGCGTTACGTGGCGACGATTGCGCGCGTGCACATCGCCGCCGGACTCCTCAACCCTTGCTCGAGCGGAGCGGTGCGCTTGGGACTAAAAAAGATGGGCCGAGAGACTTCGGCGCGCCAGGACCAGGCGCATCCCCTCGGGTGGAAGGACATCAAGGAGTTTATCGAGTGCGCCGGCGTTGGCCTGCGCGCCGATCGCGAGCGGGCGATGCTCTGCGTTGCCTACGAAACGCTAGCTCGACGCGGCGAGCTGGTGGCGCTTGAGGTCCGGGATATCGATTTCCACCCTGATGGGACGGGGATTGCGTTGATCCGTCGGGGCAAGACTGACGCTGAAGGGCATGGCAGATCGGCGTATCTCTCGCGCGAGACCGTGCGGTGGCTCAAGGTGTGGCTGGAGCATGTGGGGATACAAGACGGAGCGCTATTTCGTCGGCTCATTGGGCAAGGCAAAATTGGTGGGCCGCTGAATCCGGCGAGCATTGCACCAATCTTTAAACGAGTGGCGCAATGGATTGGAATGCCGGAGCGAGTGGTGAAACATGTGAGTGGACACTCGACGCGAGTCGGTGCAACGCAAGATTTAACCGCGCTCGATATCGATCTTGCAGCGATTACGCAAGCAG
>Ga0210387_10000632_pt1 | contig 25454 bp, 27 predicted proteins | sample IncBWC7OmetaG_FD_160108 | JGI IMG/M metagenome (GOLD analysis project Ga0210387, IMG submission 160108) | Forest soil microbial communities from Barre Woods Harvard Forest LTER site, Petersham, Massachusetts, United States - Inc-BW-C-7-O ...
GCGCGAGCGCGCATTTCCGTGAAAACACAGGCGTTGCGCACGATCGCGGTAATGGCATGCCGGTTGCTTGGGTGATGGCGCAAATCAGTCGTGTGCCAAGATGCAGATTCCTTCCTTCACGCCCTATTTCGGCCCGAACCTCACCAATTCGACGTCGGGTACCGGCGCCTCCAATGCCACCAGCGGCACGGACGCGACGACCGGCGGCTCGCCCACGTCGACGTCCGCAACGAACGGGCTCGATACGAGCGGCGACAACGTAGTCCAGCAATTCATGGACTACGCCAAGATGAGCCCGATGGAACGGATGCGGGCCAACATCCTCAAAAGCATGGGGCTGACCGAGGACGATCTGAAGAAGATGTCGCCCGAGCAGCAGAAGGCGGTCGAGCAAAAGATCGAGCAGATCATCAAGCAGGAGCTGCAGAAGAATGCCGGCCAGACCGGCCAGCTCGTAAACGTCTCGGCCTGAGCCCAGCGATCACCAGCTCTCGCCGAACGGCCTGATCTCGGCCAGGAACGACCAGGCCGATCGCGGCTGGTGCGCGAGGTGCCAGGCCTCGTCCGCGATCGCCTTGGGCTGGATGAAGAAATCGTCGGGCTTGCCCTTGAAGCGCTCGCGGGTCCAGGCGAGATCGATTACCGCATCAATCACGATATAGGCGACGTGGATGCCTTTCGGCCCCATCTCGCGGGCGATCGATTCCGCGAGAATCCGCTGCGCGGCCTTGGTTGGCGCGAAGCCCGCAAAGCTGACCTTCCCGCGCAGCGCCGAGGTGTTGCCGGTGCAGATCAGGCTGCCGCCCTCTGCCATCATCTTCGGCGTGGCCCAGCGCGCCAGGTGCAGCAGCGCCATGACGTTGACCTGGAAATTCCGCTCGAGGATATCAGGCGAAATATCCAGGAAGGAGCCGAACGCGCCGCCGACGGCGTTATGGATCACGACCTTCGGCACGCCGGCGCGCTACTCGATGCCTTCGAGCGCGGCGGAGAGGCTCACCGGGTCGGAGACATCGCAAGGCACGGCAAAGGCATCCGGCAGCTCGCCCGCCAGCGCGCCGAGGCGCTCGGCATTGCGGGCAATCATGGCGACTGGTAGCCGCCGTCGTGAAAGCGACGCGCCATGGCGGCACCGGTGCCCGGGCCTACGCCCGTGATGATGGCCAGCGGTTTCATGCGGGTTTCGCCTCGATTGAATGATATGTGTCATACAAATAAGGCGGCGCGTTCACCGGTGTCAACGAGGGCGATGTCCCCTCACCGTTCACACCATCGCGATGCAGTCGATCTCGATGTCGAACGGCCCGGTCCATTCGGGAATGCAGACATAGATGCGCGCCGGCGGGTCTAAAGGGAAATAGCGCGCGTAGATCGCGTTGACGGCCTGGAAATGCTTCGACGAGGTGCAGAAGATGTTGCACTTCATCACGTTGTCGAGCGAAGCGCCGGCCGCTTCCAGGCACTGCTTCATCTGAGCCATGACGCGCTCGGCCTGCCACTCGATCGGCATCGGCTTCATCTCGCCGGTTTCCGGATCGAACGGCGGCAGGCCGGAGACGAAGATCATGTTGCCGGCGCGCGTCACCGCCGAGGCCGGCGCCTTCCAGCGCTCAAGCCAGCTTGAAATCGGTTCGACGCGGATCACTTCTCGCTTCATGGACGCTCCTTCGGAATCTGGCAGGGGTCATCCTAGCCTGCCGCCGAGCGATCATGCTTCGGTATCAATCGAAGTGTGAGGGCTAATGCCGGCCCCGCTTTACGACGCCAGCGCCGGCCTGGACGGCAGCGGTTCGGCCGGTGGCCCGAGATGGATCACCCGGTCGGCGAGCGCGATCGTCTGCGGCCGGTGCGCGACATGGATGCGGGTGATCGGCAGTTTCGCAAGCATCTCGTTGATGCGGCGCTCGAGGTCGACATCGAGATTGGCCGTGCCCTCGTCGATGAAAAGCAGCCGCGGCTGCCGGTACAGCGCGCGCGCCAGCAGCACGCGCTGGCGCTGGCCTGCGGACAATGTCGTGCCGAGGCTGCCGACCACCGTGCGATAGCCCATCGGCATGCGGCCGATGTCGTCGTGGATGCAGGCGTGCCTGGCGGCCTCCGCAATGCGGGCGTGGTCCGGAAACTCCTCGAAGAAGCAGATGTTCTGCATGATGCTGCCGGTCAGGAGATGATCGTCCTGCATCACGGTCGCGACCTGGCTGCGATAGGCGCGCTCGCCCCACACCGGCAGCATGATGCCGTCAATCAGCACCGCGCCGTCGGTCGGCTCGAGCAGCCCGACCATGATTTTGACCACCGTGGTCTTGCCGCAGCCGGAAGGGCCGGTGATGGCGATGCATTCGCCCGGCTCGATCGTGGCCGACAGCTCTTTGACGACAAAGGGCTCATCGGGCGAATAACGGAAGCTGACATGCGACAGCTCGATACGACCCTCGACGGCTGCGCGATCCGACGCCGGCCGGGCATAGGCCTTTTCCTGCTCGGTCGCAGCGATATCGGAGACACGGTCGAGGTGCAGCCGCAGCATCCGCAGCGCCACGCCCTTTTCGACGATATGGATGCCGGCGGAGAGAAACTGTCCCTTATAGGCCAGGATCGCGTAGAGCACGCCGATGGTCAGCTTTCCCGACATGATGAGCCAGGCGGCGACCGCGACAAAGCCGACCTGCTCCAGCATCAGGACGGTCTCGCGCAACGCGACAAAGATCGCAATCATGCTCTGCTGCAGGCTGCGGCTATGGGCGCCCTCCGCGGCGCGGCCGATGAACAGCGACTCCCGCATGTCCTCGGCGTTGAACAGCTTGATGGTCTGCACCGAACGGATGCTTTCAAGCAGCGCCGCGGTGGTATGGGCGTCGGCGCGCACCACGCTCTCGCCGAGCCGGAACAGCTGATTGTAGAAGCCTATTCGCAGCCCCGTGTAGAGCGCGAGCGCGACAACGGAGACCAGCGCCAGCAAGGGGCTGATGACAAGCATCAGCGTCAAGGTCATCAGCGCCAGCACGCCATCGATCAGCGCGAGCAACAGCCCTTCGGCGAGGAGCTGCCGGATCGGATCGAGCGAATGAAAGCGCGACAGGAGGTCGCCGTCGTCGCGCTTGAGGAAGAACGGCAGCGGCAGCCGCAGCATGTGCACGAACAGCCGCGCCGACATCGACAGATCCAGCGCCGCCTGCACATAGGACAGCACCATCGCTCGCATTACCTCGGTCACGAGGCGGAACAGCGCGACCACGGCAAAGCCGCCGGCCAGCCACAACAGCAGCCGCAGATCGTCCGAAGGCACGACATTGTCGATCGCGATCTGCATGTACCAGGGCGAGATCAGCAGCAGCGCCTCGAAGAAGACCGAGAGCGCGATGATCTGCACGGCCTGCGGCACCATCGCGCTGACGTCGCCGAGCACGGAAGCGAGCGGCAGGCGCCGCTCACGCCGCACCGGCTTGAACCCCTCGGCCTTGGAGAATTCGATGGCGATGCCGGTGAAATGCGCCGCCACGTTCTCGATCGTAAGTCGGAGGACGCCCCTGGCCGGATCGTGGATCACCAGGAAGCCCCGGCCGACCGATTTGAGCACGACGAAATGGTCCATGTCCCAGTGCAGGACGGCCGGCAGTTGCAGCTCGCCGAGATCATTAGGTTCAAGCCGTAGCGCCCGGCCCTTCAGCCGGTATTGGCCTGCGAGCGTGATCAGGGCATGCGCGCTGAGGCCCTGTCCGGAGGTCGGATGGTGCAGACGCAGCGAAACGAGATCGACGTGATGGCCGAACCATGCGGCGATCATGGCGAGGCACGCATGACCGCATTCGGTCACTTCGGCCTGCCGCACCAAAGGTAGGTGGCGAAAACCCGACAACATCCTGACGCCGCCCTTCCCGCTTCAACGCTGCGCTATGCCGAACACGCTCTCGCCGACCCACGACAGCAGCGACGAGCGGTCCACTTCGACGGATGCAGCGAGCAGCATGTCGGGGCGAAGCGCCGCCTGGCGGCCATGCGCGGTCGCGATGTGCTGGCGCTCGATGTCGACATCGACCATGTAGGCAGGCTCGGTGAGCTTCATCGGCAGGACGCGGTCGGCATCCTGCGGCAACGTCATGGTATTGGCGATGTTGGTGACCTGGCCCTTGAAGGTGCCGTAGCGCTGGTAGGGAAAGGCGTCGTAGCGGATCGAGACGTTCTGGCCGAGCCGCACCTTGGCGATCGAACGTGCCGGCACCATGAGATGCGCATGCAGCTCGCTGCCGTCGGGCACGATGGTGGCAACCGCGCTATCCGCCGTCAGGTTCGCCCCCACGAATGCCGACAGCGATGCAACGACGCCCGACAGCGGGGTGCGGATCACGATCGCGCGGCGCGCTTCCAGTTCGATCAGCCGCTGCTGCACATTGGCAAGCGCGTCGCGGAGCGACCGCATCCGTTCGCTGGCAACCGTCGGGAGCTGCTCCAGCGCGATTTGCGTGGTTTTCTGCTGCGTCTGCTTGGCAATCAGCTCCCGCCCCGAAGCTTCGATCGATTGGCGGTCGGCCAGCACCGCGATGTCGCGCCGGTGCAGCTCGTCGAGCGAAATGGTCCCATCCTCGGCGAGCTTGCGGATATTGTCGGCGTGCTTCTGCTGCAAGTCGAGTTGCTCTTGCCCCCGCTGCAGCGTGCGCTTGAGTGAGGCGATGTCCTGCTCGGCCTCTTCAAGGGTCGCCTCAAGCCGTCGCGCTTCGGATTCCCGCCACAGGCTCTCGCGTGCGAGCTGGGCCTCGATATCCTTGCGCTGGCCGTCGAGTTGCGCTGCGATCTCGGCCTCGGCGGCGGCGCCGGATTCGGTGGTCTGGCCGGATTGCAGCGTGACCAGCGTATCGCCCTTGGCGACGTGCTGGCCGTTCTGCACATGAAGCACGCTGACCGTGCCCTGCCGTTGCGCCCGGACGCGGGCGACGCCCGCTGCCGGCTCGAGATAACCCCGGGCGAACTCGAGCTTCGGCAAAGCGCCGCGGGCCATGAAGATACCGCCGACCGCAAACAATGCCGACAGGATCGCGATCGTCACCAGCGCGTGCCGAGGCGGGTGTGGACGCAAGCCGCGGGATTCCAGCATGTCCCAGTGGCGTTCGGCCACCTGCGGACGGAACAGCGGAATACGCTCGCCCCTGCGAACCCTGTCGGCGCTCTCCACCGCGGTCATGATTGCCTGCCCCTCGAGGCGCAGTTTGACGCGGACAATGTGACAGGCGTCTGAAAAGCTTCGGGGACTCTTTGCGATGCGAGAGAATTGCAGCGGACTGTTGCTGCAGATCATCGATCTCCGCGCTGACATAGGCACGGGACGCGAGATCGGTTGATGTGCTGATATTGGAGTGGTGCCGGCGCCAAAAGCCGCCCCGCGTTCGCGGAGCGGCAATTTTCAAACCGCCTCAAATTCCGTCACGACCGGCCGGATGAAGCCGCCGGTTTACCAGCGGCGGACAATGATCCTGCCGTCGCAATGGATGATTTCTTCGTGGCCGTGAGGCAATTCGACGGGCGCGGGCTCGCCTGAAGTCGCCGGCGCATTGCCGTTCGCACCGCCAACGACCTGCTCGGTCTCCTCGGTGTTCAGCTCGACGACGTCTTCGGCGCGGCTCTTGTCAATGCGATGCCCTATTCTCGATGCGTTGGCCGTGACTTCGCGGATAGCTACATCTTTTCCGCCGGAGCGATGCGAAAGGCATCGGCGCCAACGGTGTTGTTGAGCTCGCCCGCAGGATGAACCGGAGCACGGACCATTTTGCCGCCAACGACCTGCTCGGCCTCGGTGGTGTTCAATTCGACGATGTCGTCGCTGCGCTTCTCTTCCATCTGATGCCCTTTCCTGTTGTCTTTTGCCCTGTCCGCGGACGGGGCCTATTTTAGTTTGGCCTGAAGCGCCTTCAGCTCGGCCTGAAGGTTCGGGTTATTGACGGCGGCGATGATACCTTCGGAAATGCCTGCGGCGAGCAGACCATGTGTAATCGCGGTGGCACCCCCAACGACTTCCTTGGTTTCTTCCTGGCTGAGTTCGACAGGCTTGTTTTCGACTGGTTCGTTCATGCTTGGCTCCGCGCTGGTTTTGTGCCGCACTAGCTGGTTTTGTGCCGCACTACATGGCTTCTCTACGGACTCGCTCGCGAACGATCTCTGCGGACCTGACGTCGGTCGTGCCGGCGGGCTGTCCCGCGGTGTTTGTCGGGGTCGGGCTTGCACCACCGACAACCTGTTCGGTTTCCTCGGTGTTCAGTTCGACGATCTTGTCCGCTTGATGCTCGTTCATGTGATGCCCCTTCTGGTGCAATTGGCCGCCGCTTGGCGCGACGCTCGTGATGAAAGCGATTGCAGCAGTTAGCGATCGAGCGGCAAGGCCGTGCCACCGAGGCCCGGACCACCGAGGGACGCCTGCTTGCTCGTCAGTGGTGGCAGCCTGAGCGCAGGCGATGTGCTGACGCCAGGAGTGGTCTGACTGGGACCCGTACCGCCCGCAACCTCTTTGGCTTCTTCTTCCGTGAGCTCGACAGGTTTGGTCATGGCTGGTCCCTTCTGGACAAATACCGCGTTATCAGCGGCAGTATAAGTCAACGAGTAACGACCGGCCTGTCGCCGCGTTGTGTCACCGTCTATCCGGTGCGCTCGCTCGGTTTTGAAACCTGGCGTTGGTCGGCCGTACTGCCGCATGAGCTGTCACCCATTGGAGACACCGCTGTCACTTAGGCTGGCTAGCCTCTGTTCCCGTACTCGGGGGCGAGGAATGGAAACGACAGGCAACGTGCCGCGAAATGGCGCGCGTTCGGCCGCGCGACCGTCGGTCAATGACGACATCCGCCGTGTTTCCGGCAATCTGGCCCTTGTCATCAATCATTGCGGCCTGTCGCAGTCCGAGCTGTCGCGACGCAGCGGCCTGTCGCGGCAACTGGTCAACAGCTGGGCGCGCGAGCGGGGCTCGGTTTCACTCTCCGCCACCGTCGGCCAGCTTCTCAACGTCATCGAACTGACACTTGCCGATCTCCTGCTCGACTAGGCGTTGCTTTCACGCAAGCTGCAAATCAAGCTGCAGGTGGCGCCGCAGGCCGACGCCGACCTGTCACGAATTCTCCCGCAGCTTGCGAGATCGCTGGACGACGACGCGCGCCAGCGGATCGCGGCCATGGCCGGCACCTTCCGCTACCGGACGCGACGAAAGGAAGCGCCGATGCTGGTGCTCGAGCAGCTCATCGAGATCGTGCCGGACGGCGCTTCCTGCGCCGTCAAAATGTTCGAGACCAGCGCCGGCAACAAGCCCTACGCGGACGGCAACTGCTTCTATCACCAGGCGACGTTCTTCGTGTTCGCGGAATGCACCGATCCGCCGCACCGGCCCCTGATCTATGCCTTTCGCGATCCGCTGACCGCCGAGATCATGTCGCTGAACGGGGTTTCGATCGTGCCCCACAGCTTCGGCCCCGACATGGGCTCTCCGCTGATGCGGCTGGTCTACATGTGGCGCGACGGTGTCCCGGCGAGCGCCGAGTTCGATCCGGAACGGGAGTTCAACAGCTTCTTTCCGGCCGATGCCTGCACCGTGCTGACGACCTTTTGAGTGCCGACGCGGGATCAGAACAGGCGGCCGCCGTTCGGCACGGTCTTGTCCGGCTTGAACAGCACGACATTGCCCGCCTCGTCTGGAAAGCCGAGGGTAAGCACTTCCGACATGAACTTGCCGATCTGGCGCGCCGGGAAATTGACGACGGCAGCGACCTGCCGGCCGACCAGCGCGTTCGCCTCATAGTTCTCTGTGATCTGCGCGCTCGATTTTTTGGTGCCGATGCCGGCGCCGAAATCGATCACGAGCTTCAGCGCCGGCTTGCGTGCTTCGGGGAACGGCTCGACCGCGACGATGGTGCCGACGCGGATATCGACGGCGAGGAACTGATCGAAGCTGATCTGTTCGGCCGGCGGCGCAGCCGGATTGTGCGTGACATGCATGGCAAATCGTCCCGAGCTTGCGCGCGAGGGTTAGGTACCGCGCGTCTTGGATAGCTGGATATCAAGCCAGCCGAGGGCGTTGACCGTCAACCGGTCACCGCTATTGATCACGACCGTGGTGGTCTCGGCCTCGATAATCGCGGGGCCCACGATGGTGTGGCCGGTCCGGAGATCGTCGAGCGCATAGACGTCGACCTCGCGCCACGCGCCGAAAAATGCCTTGCGTTTGCCGCGCGGTTTGCAGGGGACGGCGGCCTGCGCCGCCCGCACGCCACCCTCGCCCGCGGCCACCGCACCGATGGCCGCGACGCGGGCGTTGACGAACACGACCTCCTGTTCGCGGGAGGCGTAGGTGTAGAGCTCCTCATGTCTGACATGGAAGCGGTCCTCGATGTCGGCGATGAGCGTCGGCGAATTCAGGTCGATGCCTTCGAGGGGTACGTCGATCTCGAAGATCTGCTCGCCATAGCGCATTTCGGCGGAGCGCTCGACCGTGATCGGCCCATCGAACCAGCCGCGCAGCCGCTCGACGGCTCGCTTCTCCAGCTCCGCAAAGATCTCGCGCACTTCCGAGGCTGTTGAATGCGCGCCGGTCTCGAAATGGGTGCGGCTGACCTCATAGCGGAGATCGCTGGTCAGCACGCCCCAGGCGGAGAGCACCGAGGCCGTCGTCGGCACGATGATGCGCGACAGCTCCAGCTCGCGTGCGACCTCGGCGGCATGCAGCCCGGCGGCGCCGCCGAAGCTGAGAAGCGCAAAGCGACGGGGATCGACGCCGCGGCGCAAGGTCATCAGGCGGATGCCGTCCGCCATCTTCAGATTGACCAGGCGGAAGATGCCGAACGCGGCCTCGTCTCGGGTGATCTTCAGCGTGGTGGCGAGCCGGTCGACCACATCTTCTGCCGCCTTGATGTCGAGCGGGCGTTTGCCGCCCATGAAGGCCTTGGCATCGAGATAGCCGAGCACGACGTTGGCATCGGTGACGGTGGCCTGCCGGCCGCCCTGGCCATAGCAGGCCGGTCCCGGCATCGCGCCGGCACTTCGCGGGCCGACATGGAAAATACCGCCGGTATCGACGGAGGCGATCGAGCCGCCGCCGGCCGCGATCGAGGAGATATCGAGGCTGCGCAGCGCGATGCGCTCGCCGGCTAGCCCACCATCGGCCGACAGCGTCACGCTACCGTCGGCAATCAGCGAGATATCGGTCGAGGTGCCACCCATGTCGAAAGCGACGAGATCGGGGATGCCGAGCATCGCAGCACAACGCCGGCAGCCGGACATGCCGCCCGCCGGGCCCGACAGCACCGTGGCTGCCGCAAGGCGCGCGGCCTCCTCCACCGGCGCCATGCCGCCATGGGATAGGATGATGAAGAGCGAGCCCTTGAAGCCGGCTTCAACCAGCCGCTGCTCCAGCCGCTCCAGATAGTGTCGGACGATGGGCCGGACATAGGCGTTCACGACCGTGGTCGAGACACGCTCATATTCCTTGATCTGCGGCAGCACGTCGGACGAACGCGAGATGCTGACATCGGGCAATTCGCGCACAAGGTGTTCGCTCGCGGCGAGCTCATGCGCGGGATTGCGATAGGCATGCAGGAAGCAGATCGCGACCGAGGTGACGCCGGCCCGCTTGATCGCGGCGATGGCCTCACTGAGCGAGGTTTCGTCGAGCGGCGTCAGCACCTCGCCGCCCGGCCTCAGGCGCTCGCGCACGCCAAAGCGCAGCTCACGCGGCACCAAGGGTTCCGGCGGCGGCGTGCGTAGATCGTAGCGATCGCCCTTCAGCCCCTCGCGCATTTCCAGCACATCGCGATGGCCTTCGGTGGTCAGCAGCGCGACCTTGGCGCCCTTGCGTTCGAGCAGCGCATTGGTCGCGACCGTGGTGCCATGCACCAACCGCTGGGTCTGCGCCAGCATGTCGGCGCGGCTCAGATTCAAGCGTCGCGCGAGCTCATCGAGCCCTGCCATCACGCCGATGGATTGATCCTGCGGGGTCGAGAGCGACTTTGCGAACACCGTATGGCCGGACGTATCGATGGCGACGAGGTCGGTGAAGGTCCCGCCGACGTCTATTCCGATGGTGAGCATTGGCTATTTCGCCTTCGCAGAGGTGACGAGGCCTTGCAGCCGGTCGCGCTCGCGCGCGGCTTGCGAGCGCTTCGAAGGCGGACCAAAGCCGCCGCCACCGGCGGAACGGGCGTCGAGGCAATCGCCGGGCCGGATCTCGATGCCGGTCTCCTTGGTGCGCAATTCGCGCGGCGGCCGTCCTTCGGACAACAGGTGATAGCGATGCGGCGTGGAGTCTTCGCCGCCGAGCATGCCGGCGGAGCCATATCGGACGCCCTCGCCTGCGGTGTTGCCGAGCGCGAGCTTCTCGGTCTCGAAGACGAGCTCGAGCGCTACTCCAAGCCCGCCGCGATATTGTCCATCGCCGCCGGTGTCTGGCGCATACTCGTGCTTGCGGAAATGCAGCGGGAAACGCGCTTCGGCGACCTCGACGCTGCCGAATTTCAGCCCGCCGACCGCATTCCACTCGCCGATCGACGAATAGCCATCGCCGTTCGGCGAAGCCCCGCCGCCCGGCCGCGCGTGGAACAGGTGCCAAATGAAGTCGCGGCCGGTCTTCGGGTTCTCGCCCTTCACCGCGATGCGGAAACGCCGGCCCCAGCCGGCCATCACGCGATCGGGGCAGGACGCGGCGAGCGCCTTGATGATGGCTTCGACGATTTCGTTGGAGGGATGGTTGGTGCAGAGCGTCACCGGCCTGCCGGGATCGGCCCAGACGATGGTGCCTTGCCTGGCAATCACCTTCAGCGGCCGTATCGCGCCGGAATTTTTCGGCGTCTCCGGGTCGATCAGATAGGCAAAGGCCATCACCACGGCGGCATGCATATTGGCATGCGAGGAGTTCACAAAACTCGTCACCTGCGGATCGCTCTCGGAGAGATCGATCTCGACATCGCTGCCGCGCTTGGTGACTTTCGCCGCAATACGGATGTCGTTGTTGCCGCGGCCGTCGTCATCGAGGAAGGCCTCGCCATGGAAGACGCCGTCCTTCCAGGTCGCAACCACCGCGCGCGCCTGCGCTTCGGCGGCATCGAGCACGGCCTCGACCGCGGCTTCCACCACCGGACCGGTCATCTCGGCAAACAGCTTTTGCATGCGCCGCTCGCCGAGATGCGCCGCGCCGATCATGGCGGCAAGGTCGCCGCGGAAATCATGGGGATTGCGGACATTGAGCGCGATCATGTCGAGGATATCGTCGCGGAGCTTGCCTGCTTCATAGAGCTTGATCGGCGGAATGCGCAGGCCTTCCTGCCAGATCTCGGTGGCATCGGGGTTATAGGCGCCGTGGGTGGCGCCGCCGATGTCGCTCTGATGGGCGCGGACGATGGTCCAGAACAGCCGGCGGCCGTTGTCGAAAACGGGCACGAACACGGTGACATCAGGCAGATGGCTGCCGCCGTGATAGGGATCGTTCATCAGGATCACGTCACCCGGCGCGACATCCCTGAAACGTTCCTCCACCGCGCGCGTCGCCCAGGGCAGCGCGCCGACATGGACCGGGATATGATCCGCTTGGGCGATGAGCCGGCTCTGCACGTCGCAGATGGCGAGCGAAAAATCGCGGCTGGAATTGAGAATCTGCGAATAGGAGGTACGCAGCATGGCCTCGCCCATCTCGGCCACGATCGAACTCAGCCGGTGCTGCACGACGGAGCGCGTGATGGGATCAACGGAGATGGTCATGATCGGCCTACGGCTGGACGGAGGGGGTCAGCTCTTCTTTGCGGCCTTCTTGGCGGGCTTGGCTTTCGCGGGCTTCTTGGCCGCTTTCTCCTTCGCCGCCTTGTCCTTGGCCGCCTGCTCGCTGGCGGCCTTTTCGCTGACGGCCTTGGCCACCGCCTGCTCCTCAATGACCCGCTTGATCGAGCGCATGTAGGAATCGGCCGCGTTATCGGCAGTGATCTCGAGCCGCCGCGCGGCGGCGGCCGCAAGCTCGAGCGTGTTCCTGGCGAGGTCCTTAAAGCGCGCCTTGGCGCCCTTGTCCTTGGCCTTCGCCGCCTGCCCCATCAGCCGGCCATGCCGCTTCTTGGCGGCATCCACCAGCACCTTGATCTGCTTCTTCGCCACCGACCGAATGACACCATCCAGATCTGCTTCGGCCATGTTCTTTTCGTTCCCGCTGTGACGTTGAGCCGGTTTTGATACACTGGGTTTTGCCTTTGATCAAATCGCGAGCGCGGAGATACAGGGAATGGCATCGGGAAAGGTCCACTTGAGTGTCGCGGAAGCGCGCGATCTGGCGGAAGGCGCGCTGCGCGGCGCGGGATATGACCACGAGGAGGCACGCATCATTGCCGACCACGTCATCGATGCCGCGTTGTGCGGGTATGAATATTCGGGCCTGGCCAAAATCCTCAACCTTGTGGAGAGCCCAAGCTGGAAGCGGCCGCGTCGCCCCATGACGGTGCTGCGCGAAACGGATGTATCCATCGCCTATGACGGCGCCAACAATGTCGGCATGCTTTCGCTCTATTACGCCGCAGAAGCGACGATCAAGAAGGCGGCCGCGCATGGGATCGCGCTGGTTTCGGTGAACGATGCCTGGATGAGCGGGCGCAGTGCCTATTATGTCGAAATGATCGCCAAGGCCGGTCTCATCGCGATCCACACCGCGGCGAGCTCGCGCCTGGTAGCTCCCTTCGGCGGTGCCAAGGCCATGCTCGGCACCAATCCATTGGCGATCGCCGTGCCGTCGTCGCGCGAGCCCATCGTGCTCGACATGGGAACCTCCGCCTACATGATGACCGAGGTGTTGCTGCGCGAGCGCTTGGGCGAGCCGCTTCCCGAGGGCGTCGCGATCGGGCCCGACGGTGAGCCAACCAGAGATGCCGCGCTCGCCCGCCGCGGCGCCTTGCTGCCTTTCGGCGGATACAAGGGTTTTGGGCTGGCGCTGATGATCCAGGCGTTGGGATTGCTCGCCGGCGCCGGCTCGGATCAAGAGAGCGACTATGGCTACCTCTTCATCGCCTTCAAGCCCGACCTCATCGGGCCGGCCGACGTCTTCAACCGGCAGGTCACGGCGCTGATCGACCGGATCAAGGCTACGCCGCGCCAGGCGGGTGTCGACGACATCCGCATCCCGTCGGAGCGAGCCTTTCGCTCCCGCGAACAGCTATTGCGCGAGGGCCTCAGCTTCGATCGGCTCGTGTTCGACGAGCTGGTCGCCTTGCGTGCGCGACAGGGATGATCACGTAAAAGCCGCCAATGCGGTGCGCAATTGCGCCACCAACGCGACCCCATCCTTGAACTCGCCTGCCGAAATGCTGGCGCAGACCTGGTCGAGAGCTGAGCCCTCCCCGGAGCTTCCGCCTTCGCCGATCTCTCGCACAATGGCCGAATAGCCTTCCATCAGCAGTACCCCAGCGGGTGCATTGGCCGCGACATAATGCTCATGCGCGACGGCAAAGGCGCGGGAGGCATCCTCATATCGGCCGAGTGCGAGATCGAAGGCGCCGCACAGCCAGATGCCGGTCCCTTGCCGCTGGCGGCCGGCATCCAGCCGTTCGACGATATCCAGCGAATGCTGCGCAAGCTCGCGCGCAGCTATGAGCATGCGCGGGTCCGACGGCTGCCTTGGAATGCTCCATCCCGGCCAGCAGTCGGCGGCGGCGTTGTAGGTCCATCGCTGGACCGCCGTCAGTGCATCACGCTGCTCTTCGTTCCAGTTCGCATCGCCAATGCGACGCTCAACCTCGTCGGCCGCGTCGCGCGCGGCGGCCAGCAACGCGGCAAGGTCACCCTCCTTGCGCAGAGCCTTAACCTGCTCGCCGAGCTTCGCCACGATATCGGTGAGGGATTGAGACATGGAATGAGGACTCCAGAATGCGCGGCCGCGCGATCGCCGTTTAGCACATCGCGAAATGACAGTTTTTGCTTCGGTTGGGGCTTGGCCTTCGTGCAGTCTCCGCGCCTTCAGCGCAAGGCCTGACTGACATCGACCTCTTGATCGGCGGGCGCGGCATTGAACGAGGCCTCCCAGACCGCGATCTTGCCATCGCGCATGGTCCAGACCTCGACGCCAAACCCCTTCATGCGCCGGCCGGTGCCGGCATCTTCCCACTCCCCATCCCAGACATTGCTCATCACATCGTTCATCCGCGAGCGAAACTGCTTTCTGAGGCGATACATCTTCTGCTTCGCTCGTCTCGCTTCGAAGAAAGTGCGAAGCTCCTCGCGCCCGCGAAATTCGGGGATCACGCCGAAACGGACAACGCAATCTTCCGTGAAGCCTGAGACCAGCGCGTCAATATTCCAAGGCATGAACAGAGACTCGACATGGGCCACGAATAGGCGCGCCTCCTCGCTGGTGCGAGGATTGCGGTTCTCTTCTTTCCGGATCGATTGCGCTGTCATCTCGATATCCTCCCGAACTTCACCTTGTCGCTAATGGAAGCGCGGCATGACTTCCTGGCACAGCAGGCGCAAGGCGTTCATGACCAGCGCATGCGGGATCAGGCTGCCGGGGTTGAGTTCGGCCAGGATGCCGTCAAGCCCGATTTCCTCGCGCAGGCGTTGCAGCTTTTCGACCACCTGATCGGGCGTGCCGACGATCATCTTGTCGCGCAGCGCATCGTCATAGCTGACGGTCTGCAGCTGCTGGCCGCGCTCGGCCCGCTGCTCGATGGCGCGCGCGCCCGAGACGTTTGCAGATTTCTCGAGCTGTCCGCCAATGGCGCGGAAGAGATGCATGACACTCGCCTCGGGCTCGCGTCGCGCCTGCTCCTCGGTCTCGGCAAGATAGACCGGCACGCGCAGATAGACTTCGCCGGTGCCAGGATGGCCCGCGGCGGAATAAGCCTTGCGATAGCCGCGCACCAATGGTGCCAGCTCCGAGAGCGTGCCGAGACGGGCGGCGACAAAGATGGCATGGCCCAGCGTTCCGATCGTGGCATAGGTGTCAATGCTGGTGGCGGCGATGCGGATCGGCGGCGTTGGCTTCTGCAGCGGCTTTGGCACCAGCGCGACCTTGTCATAGGTGAAATATTTGCCGGAAAAGGAGAAGCGCTCGTTGGTCCACGCGCGTTTGACGATCTCCAGCGTCTCGGCAAAACGCTCGCGGCTTTCCTCATAGGGAACGCCGTAGGCTTGGTAAACATGGGCGAAGCCGCTGCGCCCGACGCCGAAGATGAGACGCCCGTCGCTGATCTGGTCGACGGTGGCCGCCTCCTCGGCGAGCCGCAACGGATGGCAGAGCGGCAACACCTGGACGGCCGTGCCGATCTTCATCCGCCGCGTGCGCTGGGCAATCGCGGCCGCAAGGATCATTGGCGAGGCGAGCACCGAGCGCCCCGGCTCGAAATGCAGCTCCGCCAGCCACATCGCATCGAGCCCCCATCGCTCGGCGGCATCGACCAGCTCAAAGGATTGCGCGAACGCTTCCGCCTCGCTCGTCTCAGGCGATTTCTGAAACTCATGGAACAGACCGAATTCCATCGTTCCTCCCAACGGTGTTTTTTCGCGATGGTAATGGACGTGGTAGCGAATGGAAGAGGCGATTGAGACTGCTGAAGAGGCGATTGAGACTGCTACGGAATGTCTCGTTGTCTGATGGCGGCGCCGCAATTTGGGAACCGGTAACGCGGCGTCCCCTATTCCTGCGCACAGGATGTCTCGAACGAAGATCGACGGGCAAGCGAACAGGCTACGGCAGGTTGGTATCAGCGAGCTTTGACAGCTTGCTACAGAACTACTAAAATCGCCGCCGCACTCGGAGACAAGCGATGAGTGGCGGATGGACAAAGCTGGGGTTTACCAGCGCAGCCATTGTCGTCCTGGCGGTTGGAATCATCGTCTATGCGAGATCCGACCGCGCGCACTCAGCCGACACGCCGTCAGTCGAGCCGGTTCCTGTTATCGCGACGACCGTCCAGCAACACGATGTGCCGATCATACTGACAGGCCTCGGTACCGTCACGGCCCTCAACACAGCCACAGTTCATAGCCAGATCACCGGGCTATTGGTCAGCGTCGATTTCCGCGAAGGTCAAGCGGTCAAGAAAGGCGATCTGCTCGCCCAGATCGATCCGCGTACATACCAAGCACAGCTTGATCAGGCGCAGGCAACGCTGGAGCACGATCAGGTCCATCTGAAGAACGGACAGCTCAATCTCCAGCGTTACAGCGAGCTTGCAAAGACCGATGCAGCCACGCAACAACAGCTCGACAATCAGCAGTCCGCCGTCGAAGAGCTCAATGCGCAAATCAAGAGCGACCAGGCTCAAGTCGACAGCTCCAAGGCCGAGCTGAGCTACACCCGGCTGGTCGCACCGTTTGATGGCATCACCGGCCTCCGCCTGCTCGACGTGGGCAACATCATCCATCCGCCGACCGGTTCGGCAGCAAATCAATCTAGCGCGGCCGACGCGAATGCCTTGGTCGTCGTCACCCAGATTCAACCGATCAGCGTGATCTTTACGCTCGCCACCGCCAACATATCGCAGGTTCAAGCCGCCATGGCGAATGGCCCCCTGCAAGCCATGGCATGGAGCCAGGACGACAAGAATGAGCTCGATGTCGGCCAGCTTGTGGTGGTGAATAACCAGGCCGACCCCGGCTCGGGCACAATCCAGCTCAAGGCGGTATTTCCCAATCAGCAGCGCAAGCTATGGCCCGGGACGTTCGTCAATGTGCGACTGGTGACCGCGACCGAGCACAACGCGCTAACGGTTCCGCTCGATGCCATACAACAGGGCCCTGAGGGATCGTTCGTCTTTGTCGTTGGCCGGGACGACAAGGCAACCGTACGGCCCGTCACCGTCCGCCAGACATTTGGCGCCGAGGCCCTCGTAGAGAAAGGATTGAAGGCCGGTGAGAGCGTGGTGCTGCGAGGCCAGTATCGGCTGTCGCCTGGCACCTTGGTAAAGCTTGCGGACGCGAATGATCCCGGCGCGGTCCCCAATCCCTCCACGAAAAGCTCGGGTATGCTGCCGTGAACCTCTCCGCTCCGTTCATACACAGGCCGATCGCGACCGCTCTTCTGATGGTGGCGATCGTCCTCTTGGGCGTCATCGGATACGAACTGCTGCCGGTCGCCGCGCTGCCGGAGGTCGACTCCCCGACAATCCAGGTAACCGCGCAGCTGCCGGGCGCCGATCCACAGACCGTGGCATCCTCGGTCGCTACCCCGCTCGAGCGCCAGTTCGGTCAGATCCCCGGTCTCGCGCAAATGACTTCAAGCAGCGCCCTGGGTTACACACAGATCACGCTTCAATTCAACCGCGATCGCACCATCGATTCCGCCGCGGAAGATGTTCAGGCGGCGATCAACGCGACTGGCGGCCAGCTGCCTCCCAATCTGTTGAACCCTCCAATCTACCGCAAGACCAATCCGGCCGACACGCCGATCCTACTCCTCGCCCTCACCTCGGAAACGCTTCCGCTCACGAAGGTGAGCGATTACGCTGACAGCATCCTGGTACAGAAGCTGTCACAGATGCCGGGCGTCGGGCTCGTCAGCCTTGGAGGCGAGCAGGATCCGGCAATTCGAGTGCAGGTCAACCCGGCGCAGCTCGCCGCTGCGGGGCTGGATCTGGAGTCAGTGCGTACCGCGCTTGCCAACAGCACGGTCAACCAACCGAAGGGCACGCTGTATGGCGGGCAGCATGCCTTCTCACTGCTGACGAACGATCAGTTGACCACGGCCGCCGGATTCGACGACTACGTCCTGGCCTATCGCAACGGGGCTCCGATCCGCGTCCGCGACGTCGGCCGCGCCATTGTTGCGCCAGAAGATAGAACGCTTGCCGGCTGGTTGGGCAAGCAGCGGGCGGTGCTGATTGCGATCCAGCGGCAGCCCGGCGCCAACGTGATCGAGACTGTCGATCAGATCAAAAAAGCCCTGCCACAGCTGGAGGCGTCACTGCCGCCGTCGATCAAGGTCGAGATCGTATCGGACCGGACACAGACCATCCGCGCCAGCGTGGCCGACATACAGTTCACGCTCATGCTGACGATTGCCCTGGTCGTCGCCGTCATTTTTCTCTTCCTGCGAAAGCTCTGGGCCACGGTCATCCCCGCGATCGCGGTGCCGCTTTCGCTGGTCGGCACCTTCGCGGTGATGTACGTGCTCGGCTTCAGCCTGGACAATCTCTCGTTGATGGCGCTGACGATTGCCGTTGGCTTCGTGGTCGATGATGCGGTGGTGATGATCGAGAACATCGTGCGGCATATCGAGGATGGAAGCACGCCGATGGAAGCGGCGATTGTCGGAGCGGGCGAGATCGGCTTCACCATCCTATCGATATCGATATCGCTGGTCGCGGTATTCATTCCGCTCTTTCTCATGAGCGGCGTCGTCGGTCTGCTGTTTCGCGAGTTCGCCGTGACAGTCGCGGTTTCGATCGCCGTTTCCCTTATCGTGTCGCTAACACTAACGCCGATGATGTGCGCGCGGCTGCTGGCGCCGGAGGGCGATCGCCAACCGGGACGCGTTTCGCAGGCGCTCGAACGGTTCTTCGACTGGCAGGTTACCACATATGACCGGGCGCTGGTTGTCGCGTTGCGTCACCGCCTGGTCACGCTGCTCGTCATGATTTTCACCGTCGTCCTGACGCTCGCGCTATTCGTGACGATCCCGAAAGGGTTCTTCCCCCAGCAGGACACAGGCATGATCGTCGGCATTTCCGAGGGCGCCCAGGACATTTCCCCACAAGCCATGATGGAGCGTCAGGAGGCCGTGCTCGGGGTTGTCGTCAAGGACCCCGCGGTCGCCTCGGCGATCGCTTATATCGGTCCTGGCGGGTCCACGGTCACGGAGAACGACGGACGCATGTTCATCACGCTCAAGCCGCATAGCGAGCGGAGCGCGACCGCCGACCAGGTGATCATGCGCTTGAACCGGGCGTTGCAGCCGATCCAGGGCATCACGCTTTACATGCAGGCCGCGCAGGACATCAACGTCGGTGCACGACTTTCCAAGACCCAATACCAATACACGCTTGTCGACGTGGACAACGCCGAGCTTAATCATTGGGCGCCCTTGCTGATGAAGAAGATGCAGGGTCTGCCGCAACTCCGAGATGTCGCGAGCGACCAGCAGAGTGCCGGCCGGACGCTCAACATCGACGTTGACCGCGCTGCCGCTTCCCGCCTCGGGGTCGATCCCGCCCTGGTCGATGGCATCCTATATGACGCGTTTGGCCAGCGCCATGTCGCCCGCATCTACACCACGCTCAACCAGTATTACGTCATTCTCGAGGTTGATCCGAGCTTCCAGCTTGGTCCCAATGCGCTCAGCCGCATCTATGCGAAATCCGCAAGCGGATCCATGGTTCCCTTAAGTCAGGTGGCGACCGTCACTCCCGCGGTCGCTCCGCTGGCAGTGAACCACCAGGGACAGTTTCCATCGGTCACGCTGAGCTTCAACCTCGCCGCCAACAGCACGATCGGAGAGGCGGTGACAGCGATCCGCCAGGCTACCGCCGATCTTCAACTCCCGGCTTCGATCGCCACCAGCTTCCAGGGCAACGCCCAGGCGTTCCAGAGTTCGCTCAGCAGCACGCCGATCCTGATCGTGGCTGCCTTGGTCGCAGTCTATATCATCCTCGGCATGCTCTACGAGAGCACGATCCATCCGCTCACGATCATCTCCACTTTGCCCTCCGCCGGGCTTGGTGCCTTGCTGACGCTGATGTTGTTCGGCATGCCGCTCGACGTGATCGGCATCATCGGCATCATCCTGCTGATTGGTATCGTGAAGAAGAATGGCATCATGCTGATCGACTTTGCGCTGGAAGCCCAGCGCGAACGCGGACTGAGTAGCGAAGATGCCATTCACGAGGCATGTCGTCTGCGCTTCCGTCCTATCCTGATGACAACGCTATGCGCCTTGCTCGCCGGCATCCCGCTCATGGTGGGAACAGGAACGGGCTCGGAAATTCGCCAGCCGCTCGGCTATGCGATTGTCGGCGGTTTGCTGGTTTCGCAGGTGCTGACGCTATTCACGACGCCGGTCGTTTATATCTACATGGATCGCCTTAGCGATTGGCTTTCTCGCCGATCGCGCCCGCAATCTGCCACGGCCGCGACGTCAAAACCGCAGGCAGGATCTTAACTGATTCCGGTTACCGGGCCGTTCGATCATCGGCGGGCACAAAGGCCAGATCTGGTAGCGGGTCAAATACCCCATGCGGCGCAGCGTTCCTGTTCGCACGATCCGTCGGTAGCGCCGAGACTGAAGGCTTCGTACGAGATTGGCGCTTTGGAGCGGGTGAAGGGAATCGAACCATCGTCTTCAGCTTGGAAGGCTGCGGATTCTTGCAACGTTTTCAATAGCCGTTCCGACATTTCGCAGCTTTCTGGGTGATTGAGGTCACCACGGGATTTCTCCTTGTCGGAATGGCGGCCCCGGAAGGTGATGCGCGCAGAATGCCGCGCCGCGGCATCCTGCGCGCATCTGCCGTCACGGGTTACTGCCGAGTGTCGCGGAGAAGGTCCGGCCGTCTACATCCGTCAGCTGTATATACCTCGCACCGGCGATTGTACCGGAAGCAGGCACGGGCAATGTCACAGTGGCGGCGGCTCCCATTTTGGCTCGAATCCCAAAAGGGCCCGGCTCGAACCTGTTGTAGGCATAGTCGTTCGCGAAGTCAGTTTTCGGCAGTTGGGACAGTTGGGCTGCATTCCAATTCGCGACGGGGTGCTTTTCGTTGTTCAGCAGGTCAGCTGCTACCACATGCGCTGGGGCCTCCGGCGTGCCGGCATCAAGATACACGTGGAAGCGCACGCTGCCGTCGGGCAGAAGTTCCGCTTGATTCAACGTCAGGTGGTGCTTGGTTGGGCTGACCGGTCCGCCGTGGAAAGGTGTCAATACCGAGCCTCGATAGTAGTTGTAGGTGCCAACGTTGAAGATCACGACGAAGGCGAGCACAGCCAACGCCAGCTTCCTGAAGCCGCCATCCGTCTGCGGCAATGGAAGGCTGCCCGACATCCAGCGGAACCACTGTTTTTCGCCAAGGGCGGGGTTGCGATGAAGCAAGACGTTGTCGAGCGAATAGCTGCCGCTGCCCGCGAGCAGCAGGCTCGCACCCATCGCCAGATTACAGGCCGCCATGGTCCACTCGTCGATGCAGGTGGCGCCCTGCCAACCAAACATCGCCATCAGCAACACTGAGAAGCCCATGGAGCACAATGCCGCAAGGCGAGTCAGCAGCCCCGTCATGAGCATCGCCCCGACGATAAGCTCGGCAGCGCTGAACAGAATGACGCCGGCGTAAAGCAGGTAGAAATGCGTCAACATGAAGCTGATCAGATGATCCGTGCCGAACAAGGCTCCCGGCATCGCGGTCTGGAACTTGTTCGCCATCCAGGTTGGCGCGCTTGGGTCCAGCTTGGACGGTGCGTAGATAAAACGGCGCGACCCGCCGCCCCAATAAATGAAGCCCTGGATGACGCGCGTCGACAGCAACGCGATGGCGGCAATGCGCCAGTTGCGCTGTGCCTCGGTCATGGTCGGCGCTTGCTCAGCAATTCGGCCGAGAGTGGTAGCATGCATGTTCATGTTTATCTCCTGTGCCGCGAAGTCATGCGATTCAATTGGTTGACGCCCTGCCGGTGTAGGGCTTGAACCCGTAGCGCTCGAAGATCGACAGCGCCTGAGGAGAGTGGATGAAGGAAAGCCAGAGCTTTGCGGCCTCCTTGTGTGGCGCGCCCTTCACCTCCGCACCGGCGTATATGGCCGTTGTGTTCTGGTCGGCCGGAATGTCGACGTGGGTGATCGGGTTTCCCACCTGCTCCTGGAACATTGCTTCGGATTGCCATGTGACACCTGCGTCGGCACGTCCTTGCATCAGAAACAATGGCGTCTGACGATGGTGGATATGGGTGAGGATGGTGCTGCCGTCGGCCACCTTGGTCTTGTAGACCGCGTCGGCGAGCGCCTGCCCGCCGGCCTTCTTCAGCGACGCCTCGATCTGCCTCGCAATTCCCTCGAATTCGGGGTTAGGCATGGCGAGACGGACATCGGGTTTTGCCAGATCGGCCAGATTGGTCACGTGCGCGGGGTTGCCTTTGGACACCATGATCGTGAGCGTGTTGGTGACATAAGGCACCGCGTGGTCGGTGAGCAGGCCTTGGCTGATCAGCGCGTCGACCTTCTTGAGACCAGCCAAATAGGCGTCCGGCTTAACCGTCCAGGTCATGTTCCCCGAGGTGATCGTGCCACCTGCCTCGATCTGCTTGATGAGCAGCCCCGGCGGAATTGTCTCCCAGTAGATCCGTCCCTTGTAGTCGGGATGTTCTTGCTCGAACTCCGCAACGAGCGGCGCCATCGCGAAGAAATAGTTGCCGCCGACGTAGAGCACGAGTTTCGGATCGGTGATCTCACCGTGAAAATCGGCCAGATCGTCGACTTGGGGAACTGTGAACTCGAAGCCGCGGTTGGTGGCATCGTTGTTCTTGCCGTGCTGCCAGGGTGGAAAGATTTCGGCCTGTGGAGCAGGCTGCGCGGCGAAGGTCGGCGTAGCCAGGACTGGCGTCAAAAAGGCGGCCGCCGCGAGGGCGATGCGGAATGATCTCCTCTCCATGGTGATCCTCATTTCATGTAGTGGAAGCCGGCCTGCTGCAGCTCGGGGATCGTCGCGACGATCCCGGGCGTTAGCACGACGCCGTCGATGAGATGATTGGTGAGCTCGGCTGCGACCGCCTCGTGCGGGAGCTGATCGGGGTTCACACCTTTTGCCAACAGCTTTCCGGTCACTTCCCAGATCGCATTGTGGCAGGCCATGAACACGACGCCCCGACTCTGCAGCGCCGGGATTGTGTTGCCGGCAGGACCGAACACGCTCTTGGGGTTCTCGAAGTCGGAAAGCTCTGGCGCGGCCTTCCGGACGATGAGCGTGTTCGTCTTGAAGTCGCCGCCTGCCATTTCAAAGAGTCTGTATTTGTCCCACATATCCTGGTCGAAAAGTGCCAGGTGCGCGGAGCCGTGCGTGGCCGAAACAGTCAGGAAGTCGCGATGCCCGAAAGAGAACACCTGCGCATTGAGCGAATTGCGCATGAGATTCATCCAGGGGCTTCCGATGTCCGTGTTATCCCAGACCTGTTTGTGCGCATCGCGATAGGCAATTACTTCCTTTAGCGCAGTGTCGTCCCACAGGTCCGCGTGATCGAGAATCATCGGCACCGTCTTGAAGTTCCGCCGGCGCGGAGCCTTGCGGAGACGCTCCATGAGTTCAGGCAACGCGTGAGCGCCCTGCGGGACCACGCTACTGCCTACTTCGGCGCGAGCCGGGCCGGCGGCCAGAGCGGCTACGCCGAGAGCCACGGTGCTGAATCCGAGAAGCGCGTTCCGTCGTCCACTATCAACCGTCATTCCATCCTCCTTGAGATACGAGAGAGCTCGCGAACGGCCCGGTGCCTCGCAACGCCTCCGTTTCTGTGTCGTCCCTAAGGGCGAAGTAATGTCGCGGATCGTCAGCGACCAACGGAATGAATCGATGGATTCGATCTGGAAGTGCGATCAATCCAGATGTTTCGAAAATTCCGAGGCCTCTGGAAAGAGGGCCGATATAGAAAGTGGGCCAGTCACCCGACGAATCGTCGCGATCGGACCAATCCGAAATGCAGATTGGACTGCGAGCGACCTGCACAGCCTGCGGAGACACCCGTGTGCGGGTCAGTCTTTCCGGCTAGGAAAAGACAGGCCATGACATATGGTCACCAAGAACAGCATTCGCTGCAAATCCATGGACTGCGTCGAAGTTTGCGCAGTTGACTGCTTCTACGCCGGTGAAGACATGCTCGCTATCATCCCAGTGAATGCATTGATTGCGGCGTGTGCGAACCGCAGTGCCTGGCCAAGACGATCGTGCCCGATAGCGATGACCGCGGATCGGCTTGGGCCGATTGCGCAAAAACGAAGGGCGAAAGAGCAGTAGAAGTTGGGTGCGAAACTGATTGCAGACACCACCGCGACATCTCAATTCGTGGAAACATTGGCCAAATTGGAGAGGTATTCAGCCTGGTTGTCGAAATGATTGTCGGAATGAGATCGGAAAATTCGTGCTAAGCCATTGAAACCGTTTGGTGAAGCGCTCCGATTTGAATTCCTCATTCGATTTTTCTTAACAATTCCAGCCGCTTATGGCACGCGCCAAATTTCCCGTTGGACGCTTTGTTGGACGTTTTGTTGGACACTAATTCACCGCTGAACTTGGACCGTGTGCGGCTCATACTCGTTTCGGCCCTACAGAAACTCATGGAGTATTGGTGGTAACGCCTGCATCAGCAAAACGGCGCTTCCGCCCAACATGCTCGCACCCACAACGAGCAGGGAAAGAACCCGCTCCCAAAGCATCTCGTTGCTGGCGGCGACCTGACGCAGAGCACAAGCCTTGACGAGGGAATAGGCGGCTTCCTGGACACGGTCAAAGCGATGGGCCGAGTGGTTCCAGACAGCCACTAACGCGACGCTCGCCGCCAAACGAGCAGCGTTTTAGGCAGCGAGCTTCAATATCTTGACGACATCGCCCGGCTCCCGGATCGGCTGCGGATTTGCACGCGTGAAGATCGACAGCATCGCATTCTTGCCGATCAGTTCGAAGCGATCCTCGGCAACGCCGACCTCGGCAAGCCTTCGCGGCAGGCCGAGCTCAGCGATGAAAGCAGCAAACGCCTCACTGGCGTCGCGTCCGGGTGCGCCGAGTGCCGCGGAGACCGATTTCTGAGCGGCGCCAGTGGCCGGCAGGTTGTACCGCAGCACGCTTGGCATCATTACCGCCGTGCAGAAATAATGCGGCACGTCGCAAGTCCCGCCAAGCACATGGCCTATAGCGTGGCTCGCGCCCATGGGCACCCTTGCCTGCAAGCCGAAGGCCGACATCCACGAGCCCAGTTGGCAACTCAACCGCGCCTCTTGATCGTCAGGATTCTGCTTCGTGCGCAGCAGCCCATCGTGCAGATAGCGCAATCCCTGTTGGCACACCGCATCGACCAGCACGTTTGGGCGGCTGGAGCAGATAGCCTCAATGCCGTGATCCATCGCGCGTGTGCCGGAACCAAGCCAGAGTTTCTCCGGCGTGTATCTGGTCATTGCGGGATCGAGTATGATCGCGCGCGGCATCATCATGGGATGGTTGAAAATCTGCTTCAGCTTGCGCCTGGTATCGGTGACCAGCGCGCCGGAATTATACTCGCCGCCCGATAGCGTGCTGGGAATCGCGATCATGCGAGCTTTGGGGGTGCGGAACTGCCCGAAACGCCGCTCCGGCGTGGTCTCGAAGCCGTCGAGTCCGTCCTGTTCGAAAATCTCGTGCTCCATGCACATCAGCACGATCTTCGCCGCATCGACCACCGAGCCACCCCCGATGGCAACGACCAGGTCGGCCTTCGCGTCCTTTGCCTGCTTTGCGACCCGAACCACCACCTCGCGCGTTGTGTGCTGCGGGACACCGTCGAATGTCTCGGCGTGGCGCTCACCAAGCGCT
>Ga0210387_10000634_pt1 | contig 25396 bp, 18 predicted proteins | sample IncBWC7OmetaG_FD_160108 | JGI IMG/M metagenome (GOLD analysis project Ga0210387, IMG submission 160108) | Forest soil microbial communities from Barre Woods Harvard Forest LTER site, Petersham, Massachusetts, United States - Inc-BW-C-7-O ...
GCCTCCGAGCAATGCGCCGCGCCTGCCGGGAGCGAGCGCCAAGGCGGTGCGAAATTCTCGCAATGCCTGTTCCGCCTGATTTTGCTGCAGAAGCAGTTCTCCCAATTGCTCGCGTGCGGGAACGACAGGACCCGGCGTCACCGGCAATTTTTCAACGGCATCTTCCTCATCGGCCGCCTGCCTGAGCAATTGAACCGATTCTGCCGCGCTGCCCGCGGCTGCCAGCTGCCAGGCTTTCGCTTCCTTGTAGAGCACGTCCACCTGAGTCGCCCAGTACGCGTTTCCGGCAGCCTGCAGCTGATTTCGACAGGCTTCGATCTGGGCGATATCCGCATCGGCGGCCTGCGGACGGCCGCTGCGAGCATTCGCCAGGGCATGCGCCCAGAAAATCATGGCGGCCACATGGGGAGCGGAAGCGGGAAGCGCCTGCAGATCGAGCGCGTCGCGCCACGCATGCGTCTCGATCGTGAGCCGAACCGGCATCGCCGTCGCGGCGTAGCCGACTTTGAAATCGCTTGCTTGTCCCGCCATCGCGCCCATGGCGCGCAAGTTCGCCACTAAGAGCTCGGCGTCTGATTTTCGCCCTCGCTGCAGATAGGCATAGGTCAAATAATCCATCGCGTGCAGTTCCTCGCCCGAGTCGCCTTGGGCATGGGCTGCCGCGCGCGCCGCCTGATTCGACGCGATGGAATCGTCCCACAGACCCAGCCGCGTAAAGATATGCGACGGCATGTGCAGGGCATGCGGGGCGGAGGGCGCGATCTTCGAATAGGCGTGCGCTACGCTAAGACCGCGCGGCGCCAGCTCCGCGCTGTCGTAGGCATGGATCAAGTAATGGGCCGCGCCCGGGTGATTTGGCTGAGTTCGATAAATCGGCTCGAGCAGCGCCGCCGCGCGCTTCTGATTCGCGTGGGTGGCGTCCTCGGGCGGCGCGATCGCGAGCAGCGACAAGGCATAAAATACCTGCGTCTCGGTGTCCTTCGGATTGCTCCGCGCGGCCTCGTCCATTGCTTCTGCGTAGGCTTTGGCGCGCAGCGGCGGCGTCATGTCAGCCGGTCCATAGTAGGCGGCCGCCGCCGCAATGAACTGCCGCTCGCGCGGCGATCCGCGGTTCACCGATCTCGCCCGTTCGATCTCCAGCTGTCCGTCGCGCAATTCCGCCGCGCTCGGCGGACTCCAAAGCTGGTGATAGTAGGACATCGCAATGCCCCAGTGGGCCATTGCACAATTGGGATCCGCCGCCGCGACCTTGCGGAACGACTGTTCGGAGGCCGCATAGGCGAAGGAATGCAGCAGCGCGACGGATCGCTCAAAATCGCGCGCGACGCCGGGTGAGCATGATGTCGGAAATGAAACCCGGCCCAATTTCTCCGGCGGCGGATGAGAATGGATTTCCTCCGACCGAACCGGAAGAGCCCACAAGACGCAAACACCGACAAAAGCCGCGATTTTCTGCATGCGGCACCCCTCCGCAATGGATGAATTCAGTGTGCGCGCAAGCGCCGCGACCAAGCAACCCCTGGCAGAGAGGCAGCGCTCACGCGTACGTGACCAGAGTCGGGTCCGGATTCGTGTCCAGATGCGGCAAGCCGTTGAAGCTGATCAAATTGTGCCGCCGTGGCGTCACAGCGAATTCGGTGAGCGAGCTGTTGCGGATTCGCAGATTCAATTCGACCGCGGCCGCCGGCGGCGCATTGAGCGTGGCCGCCACGACGGCGGCAATGGGCCCGCCGGAACTGACGATGAGCACGTTGCCGTCAGGAAAGCGCCGACGGGCTTCAACCAGCGCCTCGACGGCACCGTCCCGGAATGCCTGCCAGACCGGCATGCCCTCAGGCTTCGTGCGATCCTCGGCCCAGGCGAGCAACGCCTCCCGCAAAACGCGAAAGTGGTCGCGCACCACGACCGGATCGCGCCTGGCCGCGGCCAACGCCGGCGCCGGAACATTCCCGGTGAAGGCCATCATGATGGCCTCAGGCTTGTACTCGTCCAAGCCCGGGAAAGTTTCCTGCAACGGTGAAGTACCCAATTCGGCATGACCTTCGAAGATGCCCTGGGCCGTCTCGGTCTGGCGTCGCAAAGTGCCGGTGAACACGGCGTCAAATCGAAGGTTACGCCGGCCGAAATAGCCGCCTAAAAGACGCGCTTGAGCAAAGCCGATTTCGGTGAGTCGGTCGTAGTGATCCGTGCCGAAAGCCGCTTGCCCATGACGGACGAGGTAGATGGTCCCCACTGCTGAAACTTAAGGAGTACGCGCTGCGGTCGGCATCAAGGCACTGTAGCATCGGCGCTGCCTGCGCTCCACGGCAAATCCAACGCGACGCTCAAACCTCCGCCTTCGCGGTTGGCCAATTGAATGCGGCCGCCGTGCGCTTCAGCGATTTCGCGGGCAAGAGCCAGCCCCAATCCGGTGCCGCTGCGCTTGGTCGAATAGAAGGGCAGCAGCGCCTGCGCCAGCACCGTTTGGCTCATTCCGGACCCGCGGTCGCGCACTTCGATGCGTTGAGCAGCGCCGGAGCAGACGATGTGGAGCTCCACCTCCGCTGCGGCACCGCTTGCCTCGTGTGCGTTCTTGAGTAAATTAATCAAGGCCTGTTCGACCTGCACGCGATCGAACCAACCCGGCTGCGCCGGCAAAGGCTCAATGCAGGCAAAAGCCTGCTGCCCCTTTAGATCCGCAATGAACCCTTGCCACGGCACGGCCTGCGGTTGAGGCGCCGGCAGCTTGGCGAAAGTGGCATAGCCGCTGACGAACTGGTGCAGGTGCTCGGCGCGTTCCGCGATCGCCGAGAATACCGAGGGCAATGCCGCGTAATCTCCGCGCCGCGCGATTTCAGCGCCGGAATGCGCAAGCGAGGACAAGGGCCCCAGGGAATTATTGAGTTCATGGCTCAATACACGGATCAGCTTTTTCCAGGTCGAGACTTCTTGGCGCGACAGTTCCCGCGTCAGCCGTTTGAGCAGGTACAGCTTGAAGGTGCGCCCCTGCAGAATGAAGGCGCGCTGCGACAGATGAAACGTCTCTTCGACACCTTCGATCTCGGTGGAGAACAAACTGTCGCCCTGCTCCGCTGCCGCTCCTTGCAATGCCGTGGGCGCCTGAACCAGAGCGTCGCGGAATCGCAATCCCTGCAGGCTGCGTCCCTCGCTCAGCAGGTGCCGCGAGGCGATGTTCGCGTAGGCAATGCGATCGTTCGCATCGACCAACACCAAGGCCACCGGTGAGTTCTGCATCACCGTATCCAGCAGCAATTCGCGCTGCACCAGGTGCGCGCGCTGCTGGCGCAGGGCGGCAGCCAGCTCATTGTGCGCCGTCATCAGTTCGCCGAGCTCATCGTCGCGATCGGCGACCAACGACAGACTGAAGTCCCCTTCGCGGTAGCTCGCCACCGTGCCCGACAGCGCGCGCAACATCTGTTGGATGGGCCGCATGACGCGCGAAGACAGCCAGAGCACCGGCAGCAGCGACACCGCAAGAATCAACAGCCAGCCGAACAGAGGATTGCCGAACCAGCGCGCCGTCCAGGCGCTGACGGCCGCCGTGATCGCAACGACGGCGATCAACAGCAGCGCGAGCTTGGCCTTGAGGCTCAAAGCCGTCCGCTCAGGCGCCGCTCAAGGGACGCAGGTTGAACCGTTCCAAGCGGCGATATAGGGCCTGACGCGACAGCCCCAGGCTTTGCGCGGCCCGGCTGATATTGCCGCCCGCCTCCCGTAAAGAAGCCTCCAAGACTTCCTTGCTGAAATTTTCAGTCTCGCGCGGCGCTGCGCGGGTCACGGCCGGCAGATTCAGATCGGCGGCCGCCACGACACGCTCGCGCGCCAGGAGCTTGGCGCGCTCGATCGAATTGCGCAGCTCGCGCACATTTCCGGGCCAATCATGAGCCTGCAGCACTGCTGCTGCGTCCTCGCTCAATTGCAGCCCCTCGCCGAGAAAATGGCGCGCGAGCGGCAAGATATCCGCGGGCCGCTCCGCCAGAGGCGGGACGGCGATATCAATGACATTGAGACGGTAGTAAAGATCCTCGCGAAATCGCCCCTCGCGGATCAGCGCCGGCAAATCCGCATTCGTCGCGCTCAAGATGCGGACTTGCGCGGTGCGCGTTTTGCTCGAGCCCAGCATTTCAAACTGACCGGTCTCGAGTACCCGCAGCAGCTTGACCTGGCCGGCCAGCGGCAAATCGCCGATTTCGTCCAAAAACAAAGTCCCGCCATTCGCAGCCTCGAAGCGGCCCGTACGTGCGCGGTTGGCGCCGGTATAGGCCCCCGCCTCGGCGCCGAACAATTCGGCTTCAATCAATTCGGCTGGAATCGCGCCGCAATTGACGGCAACGAAGGGACCGGTGCGAATCGCCGAATTGGCATGCACGATTTGCGCGATGCGCTCCTTGCCCGCGCCATTCGGGCCGGTGATCAGGACTCGGACGTCGGCGCGAGCCACGCGGCACGCGAGTTCGACGACGCGCTCCATTGCATCCGAGGCGAAAACGATGTCGCAAAGATTGTATTGCTCGGCCAGGCGCTCGCGCCGGCGGCGCTGTTCTTCTTGCAGCCGTTGGCGTTCGCGAGTGGTCTCCGCCAGTTCCAGCAAATTCTCGACCGTTGCCAGCAGCTTGTCATTGTCCCAAGGCTTGCCGATGTAGTCCGCCGCGCCCGCCTTGACCAGCTGCACGGCCGATTCCAAGTGCGTCCACGCGGTCAGCAGAACCACGGGCAGGTCGGGTTGCTGGGCGCGCAGCGCGCGGAACAGCGCCGCGCCCTCTTCGCCCGAGGTGGTGTCGGCGCTGAAATTCATGTCCGCGATGACGAGATCAACGCGTTCATGCGTCAAGGCGGCCAGCCCCTTTTGCGGCGTAAATGCCGTCAGGGTGCGGATGTCATGCAAACCGAACAGCAGCGACAGCGCCTGAGCGACCGCCGGGTTGTCATCGATTACGAGTACCGTACGCATGGCGCCATGTTAGCGGGTGGCGCGCCGAATCACACCCCACCGCCTTGAAGTTCTATCCTCCGCGAGTCGCCAGTGCGGGGGGAATGGAAGCCGCGCGCAGCGCCGGCCACAGCACGGCAAATTGACCGAGCAACAGGATGATGACGGCCCCGACGATGGCGCGGCTGTTGTCCATGCGCACCATTTCAAAACTGCGCACCATCCACAAGTTCAAGGCAATGGCGAAGGCAACGCCGATCGCGGCGCCGGTGGCGGCAATCATGAAATTCTCGGTTTGAAAATAGCGCACGATGGCTTGGCGCGTTGCGCCCAGCGCGCGGCGAATCCCAATCTGCTGGCGGCGCTGCGCCACCCAGTAGCTGGTGAGACCGATGATGCCAAACGCGGTCACAATCAGCAGCGCGATGCAAATCGCGCTCAAGAGCACGATGAGTCCATGATCGCCGCGGTAGGCATCGGCACGCACCTCCGGCATGGACCGCGATTGCAGAATTCGATTGCCCTGCAATTGCATCAGCTTCCCTTCCGCCGCCTTCATCACCGCATTGAGCCGGCCCGGCTGCACGCGCACCATGTAGACGTTCCTTTCGCCGATGAGACGATACGGGGTAAACACGGAATTTTCGGAATAGGTGCTGTCAAAACCGGTGGCAACGGTCATCGGTCCTTGCAGGCGATCGACGATTCCTATGATTGCTATCGGCTTGTCGTTTTCGACGAATATGGGCTGTCCGAGTGCGTTGCCTTGCGGGAACAGTTTCGCGGCCAATGCCTTCGAAACGATGAAGCCGCTCGGCATCGGCAGGTCGTTGTCCGTTCTATTCACGATCTCATCGGGCGTAAAATTGCGGCCGGCAATCAATTTCAGCCCCATGGTACGCAACGCGTGGTCGTCTCCCATGTAGTGAGCGGCAAACGCGGTGGGGGTCTTTTGATCGGCTGTCAAATTCACCGTCTCGATCCAGCCGCCGCCTTCCAAGGGATACATATTGCTCGCGTAGGCGTCGACTACGCCGTCGAGCGCCCGTAAGGCATCGACGTCGCCGGCCTGGCGCGCCGCCAGACCGCCGGCGTCGTCAACAGTTTCCGAGTGCATCACAAAGATATTCGCCTCGTCCAACCCTGACGGCCTGTCGCTCCACGCGACGCGTTGTTCGACCAGCGTGAGCGCGTTGGCCAGAAAGGCCAGCGTGACGGCCATCTGGGTGGCGATGAGCAGCGCGCCGAACTTATTGCGGCGCATGGCGGAGAGTATCGGGCGAATTCCCATGTCATCCCCCTATTGAGATTTTAATTGCCAGGCCGGCTGCACATGCGCGGCCCGCCAGGTCGGGTAGATTCCCGCGAGCACCGTTGCGCCCACCGCGAGCAGCACGGCAAGGGCGGTATCTGTCAGATCGAGATGGGCCAGGGCAACAAATTGTTTTGCAAGCAGCGAGCGTGCGGCCCACAGGCCCAGCGCCGTCAATCCCAACCCAAGGATTCCGCCGGCCAGTCCCACGACGCCCGTTTCGATCAGGCACTGCGCGAATATGGCCCCGCGACTGGCGCCCAAGGCGCGGCGCACGCCAATATCGCCGGCACGGCCCATGATTTTCGCCAGCATCAGACCCATCGCGTTCATGAGGCAGACCAACAAGAATCCGAACGACACCAAGATGAGAATACGCACCTCGCTGGGTACGATGTGCCGGTATCTGAGCCACTCATTGACATCGCGCAATTTCGTATGCGCCGGCCAATGGAACCGGCCCAACCTCTGCTGCTCGGCTGCATAGTTATTGAGAAACGCACGATAATTCTGCGCGTCGGCCGCCGTGGGCAACTCGGCCCAGAATTGCAGCCATATACAATCCGATCGCAAGCGTCCCTCCCAGCCGGGGTCGACGTCGCCGTTGCATTGGGTACTCCCCACATTACCCAGATGCTTGTCGATGGCAGTGGAGAAAGGCATGAACATGGTATCGCCGTCGCCAAATGGCCGGATGGCGAGATCGTAGAAGCGGGGCAGAGGCCGCCACTCATCGAGCACGCCGCTCACGGTGTAGGATTGGTCGCCGAGACGGACCGTTTTCCCCACACTGTTGGCGCCGCCAAAGAGTTTTTCATTCATTTCGTGCGATAGCACGATCACCGCGGCCCGATTTGCATCGTCGGACGCCGGCCATGCTCTGCCATATTTGAATGGCACGTCGAACATGGGGAAGAAATCCGTACCTGTCGCGCGCACAAACACCTTGGTCGGCTTTTGTGTTGGATCCGCCGGCCGCAATGTCTGCAGCGTCGCGTACATGCCGGTTTGGCGCTTCGCTGCTTGGGCGCGCATCAATCCCACGACGTCGGTGTAGCTCAACTGCGGTTCCAAACGATCCGGAGAACCTCCGTTGTGTTTGTCGGGTCCCCAGTTGTCGATCTGGGGAGCGTACAGCTGAGCCGATTTCTGCGGAATGGGATCGCCCGACATCGCTCGAAATACCGTGAGTGCCGTCATGCAGGCGCCGATGCCGACCGCGATGGCCGCGATCATCAGGCCGGTCAACACCATATTGCGCCGCAGGCTGCGAATCCCCAGACGAAAATAGTAGCGGAACATGGCCGGTGCCGCGGGCTTAGGCAGCCCGCGTCGCCAACGCCGGCGGAATCGCCGCCGCTTTCAAGGCCGGCCACAGCACGGCGACCTGTCCCAGCAGCAGCACGACGATCGCGCCGATGAAGGTATAGCTCGTGTGCAGCCGTTCCATCGCAAACGAATTGACCATCCACAGATTCAGCGACACCGCCATGGCAACGCCGATCGCCGCTCCCGCGCCGGCGATCAAGAGATTCTCCGTCTGGAAGTATTGAATGATGGCGTTGCGCGTCGCTCCCAGGGCCCGGCGGATGCCGATTTGACGCCGGCGCTGCGCCACCCAGTAACTGGTGAGGCCGACGATGCCGAACGAGGTGACCGCCAGCAACGCAGCGCATACCACCGCGAGAATGACGACCAAACCCTTGTCGTCCTTATAGGCTTCCTCGCGCGCTGCCGTCAGCGTCAGCGTCCTCTGAATGACCCGTGAACGGCTGATATCGAAGAGCTTCTTTTGTGCGGCCTGCGTCACCGCGGCCGCCTGGCCGGGCTGCGTATGCACCATGTAGTACGTGGGATAGGAACTCAGAAAGTGGAAGGGAGCAATCAGGGAGTTGTCATTGAATTTGCTGCCCCAACCGCCTGCACCGACCCACGGCACCTGCAGTCGATCGACGACGCCGACGATGGGCACCGAACCCTTAAGAGACTCCTCGTAGACATTCTGACCAACGGCATTGCCATCGGGAAACAGTTTGTCGGCGAGTGCTCGCGTGATGATGAGGGCCGCCGGCGGTTTCAGGTCCGTGTAGCCCACCTTGTCCACGACTTCGTCGGAATTGAAGTTGCGGCCGGCGATCAATTTGAGGCCGAGCGCCGCAATGGCGTGCTCGTCGCCGAAATAAATCGAGGCCAACGCGGTCGCGTTCTTCTGATCCGGATGCAGGCTCAAGCCCGTGGTCGAACCGCCGCCGCTCATCGGGTAGGTGTTCGTCGGAAAGGCATCCACCACGCCGGGCAGGGCGCGCAGCGCCGCCAAATCGCCTTGCAGGCGCGCCGACTGATCCGGCGGATTGCCCACCCATTGATTTCGTATCACCACCACGTTGGCCTCATCCGCCCCGGTCGGTCGTTGGCTCAAGGCCACGCGCTGCTGAATCAGAAACAAGGCGTTGCATAGAATGGCCAGCGTAATCGCCATTTGCACGGCGATCAGGATGGCGCCGACCTTATTGCGGCGCATGGCTGAGAGAATGGGTCGAAATTCCATATGGCCTCCTACTGAGCTTTGAGCTGCCACGCGGGCTGAACTTGCGCGGCTCGCCAGGTGGGATAGAGGCCGGCCAGCGTGGTCGCCAGCACGGCAAGAATGATCGCGATGGTGATGTCCGCGAGACTAAAGTGCGTGAGACGAGTCACTTCTTCGGACAAGAGCGAGCGCAGGCCCGCCAGACCCAGCGCCGTCAGTAGCAGTCCCAACAAACCGCCCGCGAGCCCGACCACGCCCGCCTCGATCAGGCATTGCGCGAAAATGGCCTGGCGGCTGGCGCCCAAGGCGCGGCGCACGCCGATGTCGCCTGCGCGCCCCATGATTTTCGCCAGCATCAGGCCCATGGCATTGAGCAGGCACACCAGCAAGAAGCTGAAGCTGACCAAGACGAGAATACGAACTTCGTCCGAAACCGCGTGCTGATAGACCAGCCATTCGCGAACATCGCGGATCCGGGTGTGAGCCGGCCAGTGAAAGCGACCTACCCGCTGCTGTTCCGATGCGTAGTTATTCAAGAAAGCGCGATAAGCGTCGACATCCGCGGCAGTGGGCAGTTCGGCCCAGAACTGCATCCAGACGCATTCGGAGCGCAGGCGCCCCTCCCAGCCCGGTTGTCCGATATCGCCATTGCAATTGTTGTTGCCCCAGCTGGGCATCTGCCCGTCGATGGCGCGCGTGAACGGCAGGTAGACTTCCGCACCTTCGCCGTAGGCGTCGTTGTTGAGATCGTAGTATTGCGGAATCGGCTCCCAAAGTCCCAGCACACCCACGATGCGAAATTCGCGATCGTCGAGATTGATGGTCTTGCCGATGGAGTTGCCGCCGCCAAATACCTTGTCATTGAGCTTTTGCGTGATCACTGCGACGTCGGCGTGATTTTTGTCCTCATCCGCGCTCCAGGCGCTGCCCACCAAGAAAGGCGTTTGGAACATCGAGAAGAAATCCGTATACGTTGCGCGGATCTGCACCTGAAAGGGCAGCAAGCTCGGATTCGCCGGCGTGAGCGCGGCGCCGGTCTTGTACATCGCTGTCTGCCGATGCGCCGCCTTGGCATTCATCAACCCGACCGCGTCGATGTAGCTGAGCTGCTCTTGAAAGCGCTCCTTGTCGCCGCTGACGATGCTTTTGTTGTCGGGACCCCAATTGTCGATCTGCACGGCAAACAGCTGGCGCGACTTCTGCGGGATGGGATCGCTGTCCATGGCACGAAAAACCGTGAGCGTGGTCATCGAGGCGCCGATACCAACGCCCACCGCCGCAATCATCAGCACGGTGAGCACGATGTTGCGCCTGAGACTGCGCAGCGCGAGACCGAGATAATAGTTGAACACGACAGCCTCCTATGCGTTGGCATTCGCCGTGGCGACCAGGCGGGGTTGGGCGGCCAAATCCACCACTTGACCGTCCACGATGTGAACCTCGCGTTGCGCGCGCACGGCCAGTTCCGGATCGTGCGTCACCATGACGATGGTGGCGCCGTCGCGATGCAGCTCCTCGAGCAGATCCAAGACGCCTCGCGCCATTTGCGTATCGAGATTACCCGTCGGCTCATCCGCCAGCAGCAGCCGCGGAGATCCCGCGAGCGCCCGGGCAATGGCCACGCGCTGCTGCTGACCGCCGGAGAGTTCCGCGGGATAGTGGCGCGAGCGCGCCGACAGGCCAACGCGTCCCAGCGCCTCCTGAATGCGGCGGCGCCGTTCGGCCGCGTTGAAACCGCGATAACGCAGCGGCACATCGATGTTGTCCTGCACATTCAGGTCGGCAATCAAATTGAAGGCCTGAAAGATGAAGCCGATTTTCTCGTTGCGCAACCGCGAGCGCTGATTGTCATTCAGGCCGCGCACGTTGGCACCGTCCAATTGATACTCGCCGCCGCTGAATTCCTCGAGCAGCCCGGCGATCGTCAAAAAAGTCGTCTTGCCCGAGCCCGACGGGCCGGTGACCGCGACGAACTCGCCTTCGCGCACGTGGATCGAGAAGTCCCGCAGCGCGTAAGTCTCGACGACTTCGGTGCGGTACGCTTTGGAGAGGTGAGTCATTTTAAGCATGGTGTGGCCTCAGAGGCTAAGTGGTTCAATCAGTGACTTAGGATGACGCGCTGCGCGCCGTTAAAAGCGTCGGTGCCGGAGATGACGATTTGGTCGCCCACCGACAGTCCATCGATGATTTCGACCTTGGCGATGCTGGCGGCGCCGAGTCTAACCGGCGTTCGCTGCGCAATATTGCCGTGAACGATGTAGGCAAAGCCGCCGCCTTCCTGGTCCACGAACGAGCCGCGATCGACCATCAGCACGTTGTCGCGCCGATCGAGGAAAATGCGCACCGACAGGCGCTGGCTTTGCCGCAGGCCCGCCGGCTTCTCCGCGCCGAAGCGCAGCCGGGCGGTGACCTGGCCGGCGACCACCTCGGGCGACACGCCGCTCACCAGGCCTTGCCAGTGATGTCCGCCGCCTTCCAAATCGGCGCTCATGCCGGGACGCAAGTCGCGCGCGAGACTCTCGGTCACTTTGATCTCAACCTCGAGCGCCGACAGATCCACAACCGTGAGCAACGGTGCGTCCTTGGCGACGCTGGAGCGATCCGCCACTTGCACCTGACCGACCTGACCGTCAACCGGCGATTTCACATTCAATCCGTCGACCTGACGCTGCAAGTCGGTCACCATGAATTGCTGGCGATCGAGCAACGCCTTCTTGCTGTCGATATCGAATCGGTTTTGCTTGGGCTGCGAATCGTAGGTGCTTTTCGCTTGCTGGAACGCGAACTGCGCCTTTTCCAGGGCGTCCTCTGCTCTGAGAGCCTGCAATTCCGAGTAGGAGCCGAGTTCGTAGGCCTTGCGGCTGCGATCGCGTTCGCGCTGCGCAGTCTTCTGATCAACCTCCGCCTGATTGTAGGCGTCGCGCAACTGCAAGAGTTTGTGCTCGGCATCGAGCGTCGCGCGCTCCCAGTCGAGGCGCAGGCTCGCCAACGTCGCCGTTTCCTGCGACAGCTTCGCGGTCAGGTCCGGGCTGTCGACGACTGCCAATACCTGGCCTTTGGTTACCGTGTCTCCCGCATGCACCTTGAGCGTGACCGTGCCCAGGGCATTGGCATAAAGGGTAGGACTGACCGCCGCGACGACCTGGCCGTCGGCGGCTATGTCGCGCACAAAGTTGCCGCGCTCAACCGTCGCGATCGACACCCGCGAGCGGTCAATCGAAACGCCGGCGCCGGAGTAGCGCATCAACACGACGATCAAGGTGATGAGCAGCGCAGCGGCGATCGCGCCGGCTGCGATCAGCTTGCGGTGACGCTTGAGAAGATTTTTCGGCTCGATCACGCGATCCTGCCCGGATGTGTCGCGAAGCATGATGGGTTCCTTGGGTAGTAATCGCATGCTCATGCGGCTTTCTCGATGAGAAGGTTATCGATGGCAATCAGGTCCTGCTCGCTCAGACGGCCGGCCTGTTGCTTGAGCGTCAGCACGCTGGTCAGGTAGTCGTATCGCGCCTGACTGTAAGCGCGCCGGGCCGTGAAGTAGTTGTTTTGTGCGTTGAGCAGTTCGAACTCGTTGCCCGTACCGAATTCCACGTTGCGCCGCATGGCTTCGACCGCGCGTTCGCCGGAGTCGACGGCGCGGTGTGCCGCCCCGATGCGTTGAATCCCGGTCACGATTCCGCGAAAGGCCGCGCGAGTTTGCGTCTCGGTGCTGCGTTGAATCGCCTCGACGTTGGACTGCGATTGCCGGAATAGCGCGCGGGACTGGCGAACCGCGGAGGCGATTGCGCCGCCCTGGAACAGCGGCCAGCTAAAGGACACCCCGATCGTATCGAGTGTTTGATTGCCGCCGAGCACCGCATCCTGCGTAATTTTGGATCCGGAGCCGGTCAGCGAGATCGTCGGCAGGCCCCGGCCACGCTGCACCGAGATGTCTCGCGATGCCGCTTCCATCGTGAGCTGTGCCGTGCGCACGTCGAAATTGTCCTGACGCGCAGAGGCCACCCAATCTTCCGCGGATGCCGGCTCGGGGGAAAGCAGAGGAATATCCTCACGCAGCGGAGCGACAGTTGCCACTTTTTGCCCGACAATCTGGGTCATCGCCAGATACGCATCATCAAGCGCATTGCGGGCGTCGATGACGCTTTGCTCGGTCGCATCATAAAATGCCTGCGCCTGCTCCACGTCGCTGCGCGGGCCCACGCCGGTCTGTTCACGCGACTTGGCCTGGTTCAAGAGGGTGTTGAAGGCGTCGCGCTCGGCGACATTGGTGGCAAGCTGATCGGCGGCGGAAAGAATCCCGAAGTACGCTTGCGCCACGCGCAGCAGCAGACTCTGCTGAGCGCCCTGATAGTTCGCCTCGGCCGCCGCAACCTGGAAATTCGCTTCCTTGAGCTGGCTGAAGGACTGGAAACTCCACAGTGTCTGCGACATGCTGAGTCCGAGCGCGTGCGCCGTGCCGTAACAACGCTGCGTGGTCGCAGTTGAGCTGATGGCGCAATCGGCTGCCTGAGTTCCGAGCGCGGGTCCTGTATCGAATCCGGCGCGTTCGCGGGTTGCTGAGGCATTCGCAGAAAGCTGGGGCAACCACTGAGCGATAGCCTGCGGCCGGGCTTCAACCAAGGCATCACGCTGGAAATGCGCAACTTGCAGCGTCGTGTCTCGCGTCTGCGCCAGCTCATAGTACTGCTTCAAATCGTTGGCATCGGCAACATGAGCCGCCGAACACAATCCGCCTAAGAGCAGTGACCATCGCAACATACCTTGAAGACAGAGCAAGGCTCGTGCCAGACCCCCCGCGCTACGTAACTAGTTGTTTATTAATAGATTACTGTTGGGTGAGTTGCCTTAAGTGTCCGCGGACAGTGTCCGCGGACGCGGCCGGACAGTGCGTACAAGCGTCAAGGGAGGCCCCTTCAGGCTATCGATTCACATCCACGACGATCCGGCCGCGAACTTGGCCGTCAAGTAACAAGGCGGCGCGCTCAAGCGTTTCCCTCAGCGAGATCTCCTCGGTGAGAAGCTCGAGTCTTTCGATCTCAAGATCGCGGCTCAGTCGCCGCCACGCTTCCACGCGGTCCGGGCGCGGACGCATGACGCTGTCGATACCCGCCAACGTAACGCCGCGCAATATGAACGGCGCAACTGTCCCCGGAAAATCCATCCCGCCGGCCAACCCACAGGCCGCGACCACACCCCCGTAGCGCACCGACGCGCAGACGTTGGCCAACGTATGGCTGCCGACCACGTCGATCGCGGCGGCCCAACGCTCCTTGGCCAGCGGCTTGCCGGCCGCGGCGTAGGGCGCCCGATCGAGAATCTCCGCAGCTCCCAGCTGCTTCAAGAAATCCGCTTCAGCCGGCCGGCCGGTCATCGCGGCCACGCGAAACCCCAACTTTGACAGCAAGGCGACTGCGATGCTGCCCACGCCGCCGGCCGCCCCGGTCACTAAAATCTCCCCATCGCCGGGGGCAATGCCATGCCGCTCCAAGGCCATGACGCAGAGCATGGCGGTGTATCCCGCGGTTCCCACCGCCATCGCCTGCCGCGCCGTCAGGGCGGCGGGCAAGGGGATCATCCACTCGGCCTTGACGCGCGCGAGCTGTGAAAGTCCACCCCAATGCGCCTCCCCGACCCCCCAGCCATTGAGCAAAACCTTGTCGCCGCGCTTATAAGAGGAGTTGCTCGACTCTTCAACCGCACCGGCGAAGTCGATCCCGGGCACCAGGGGAAACTGGCGCACGACGGGTCCTTTGCCCGTAATTCCCAGCGCGTCCTTGTAGTTGAGGGTCGAATACTCGACGCGCACGGTCACCTCGCCCGCGGGCAGTTGCGATTCTTGGAGATTTTTTAGGCTCGCGCGGTACGGCGGAGGGTCGCGCTCGATTAAAATTGCGTTGAACATGAGTGCATGTAACAAGACGCACGCCTTGACGTCAATTCGACGAGACTATATCGATGGAACGGACCGCGGCCGCAAAATGTCTATGCCGGAGCACCCATTGCATTTCTTGAGAGTAAATAAATGAACCTGGCACGTTTCCCCCGAATCCGTTTTGCGCATCTGCCGACGCCGCTCGAATATTTGCCCAATTTGAGCAAAGCTCTCAATGGCCCGGAAATTTGGATCAAACGCGACGATTGCACCGGCATGTCCACTGGCGGCAACAAAACGCGCAAGCTCGAATTCCTGCTCGCCGAGGCTCTCGCCAAAGGTGCGGACATCGTGTTGACGCAAGGGGCCACCCAATCCAATCACGCGCGGCAAACCGCGGCCTGTGCGGCGAAAATGCGCATCGACTGCCACATCCTGCTGGAGGATCGAACCGGCAAGACAGACCACGACTACAACGACAGCGGCAATGTGCTGTTGGATTATTTGCATGGCGCATCCGTCGAGCGCTGCGCGGCCAATCCGGATATGAATGGCGAGTTGGCCAAAGTCGCCGAGAGGCTGAAAGGCCAAGGGCGTAAACCTTACTTGATCCCAGGCGGCGGGTCGAATCCGACCGGAGCGCTCGGCTACGTCAACGCGGCCATGGAGCTCATTGGCCAAGCCAATGACAAAGGCCTGCGCATCGATCACGTTGTGCACGCGACGGGCAGCGCGGGGACTCAGGCGGGACTGATTGCGGGCCTTGCCGGCATCCGCTCCGGTGTGCCGCTGCTCGGGATCGGCGTGCGGGCACCGCGCAACGCCCAGGAGGAAAATGTGTTCAAGCTCGCGTGCGCGACCGCCGAGCTCTGCGGCACACCAGGCGCGGTGCGCCGCGAAGATGTCGTCGCGAACAGCGACTACGTCGGCAAGGGATACGGATTCTCCACGCCCGGCTCCCTCGATGCCATTCAAATGCTCGCACGATTGGAAGGCATCCTGCTTGATCCGGTTTACACCGGTAAGGGCATGGCCGGCTTTGTGGATTTGATTGCCAAGGGCGTGTTCAAAAAGGGCCAAAATGTCGTCTTTATCCACACCGGCGGGAGCGTGGGACTGTTCGGTTATGTGGATGACTTTGGATTCGGCCGCTCGCTCAAGTCCAAGGCAGCTTGAGGCAATAAATTGGCGGCTATGCATCGCGTCGTCGGCATTATCGGCGGAATGGGGCCCGAGGCTACGTTGGAGCTTATGCGGCGCGTACTCGCCAAGACGCCGGCGAGCGATGATCAGGACCACATCCATCTGATCGTGGAGAGCAACCCGAAGATCCCCTCGCGCATTGCGCACTTGATTGAGGGAACCGGCGCCGACCCCACGCCTGAACTGATCCGCATCGCCGCCAATCTGCAGCGCGCCGGCGCCGAGGCGCTGGCAATCCCCTGCAATACGGCACACGCTTATGCGCATTCCATTCGCCGCGCGGTCAGCATCCCGCTGCTGGATATGGTGCAGCTGACAGTCGATCAAATCGCCGGCTCGCGGCGTACCGCGCGCGTCGGGTTGCTGGCATCCACGGCGACGCTCGCGACCGAGCTGTATACAAAAGCATTCGCCGCCTACGGTATTGCGGTCGTGCATCCGGAAGCGCAAGAAGAAGTCATGTCGCTGATCAAAGCGGTCAAGCGCGGCGAGACGGGATTGCAAGCTCAAGCGGCGCTCGGTCGAATTGCGCTCGATTTGGCGCGTCAAACCGATGTGTTGCTGATTGGATGCAGCGAGCTTTCCGTGATCGCTGCCGGCGTTACGGTGCCCTTTGTCGATTCACTGGACGTGCAGGCGCAGGCCATCGTGAAGTTCGCGACCTCAAGCGCTTGAATTGACCTGCGCGAGCACGCGTACCTTTTCCTGCAGGATGCCGGGGCCGAAATTGCGCGCGCGCTCGAGGAAAGCCTCCGTGACCTCGAACCCCTTCGGCACCAGCAGTGTGCCAATCTGCGTGTATAGATCATCCATAAACACCATGCCCGGCGCGACCCGCCCGACGGCGACTTCCTTGACTTCGGGTGCGCCCGCGGACAGACCCACCAGCGATTCGAGATTTTCGATCAGTTTGCTCTCGAATTGTCCCGGTTGCGCGCGGACGGAAGAGAGAGCCATTTCGGGGCTGTGGCCGCGGGCGATCTGGGCATCATATTCGAGCACCAGGCGTAAAATGGCGGTGCCATCCTTGATCAAGCCGTCGGGCAATTCAACTTTGCTCTGGCTCGCTGCCAGTATTTCCATGACCTGCTCGAGCCGCGGAATGTGGCCGAGCAGCTTCTGCGCAACGGCAGGCGCCCCGTCCGCGACCACCCGTTCTTCGCTCGTCAAGCGCTTGCCGTAGTAGAGTTTTTCCACCAGCTCGATCGGCAAGGAGATGTAGCCGATCTGCGAGAGCATGGCCGCAGCCTCGAGCTGCCAGAAACTTGGGCGCCCGGTCGATGCAGCCAACTCAGTCGCCAGGCGCTTGACGCGCGTGGCCCGGCCGAAGGCCACCGGATTCGTGATGGCGAGTATGTCGACCAACGCCTTGATGCAACCGATCAAGGTCTCCTGCAACAGCACTTTTTCGGCCATCAGAAGCCGGTGATGGACCACGCCCGCGTCAATCGCGCTGCGCAATTGATCCGGCGGGCAGGGCTTGGTCAAGAAGCGGAAGATCTGTCCCTCGTTCACCGCCGCGATGGCGGCATCACGTCCCGGTTCCCCCGTCAGCAGAATGCGCGTTGTTTCCGGATACAGCTGTTTGACGTGCTTGAGCAGCGTCGCACCGTCCATACCCGGCATGCGCATGTCCGAGATGATGACGGCGGGCGCGCCTTTGTCTTTGAGAACTTGCAGGGCGCTGTTGCCGCCGTTGGCGGCAAGCACTTGGTAATCGCGGCGCAACTGCACCGCCAGGCCTTCGACGATTCGGGGTTCATCGTCCACACAGAGAATGCTCGGTAGTTCTTCGCGGTTCATGGCTATGCCGTGGTTAAGACTTCAGTTCGGTTTGAGCGCGCTCGCCACGCGACCTGCGGCGGTTTGCCAATCGAAAGGTGCGTTCAGGCTGGCGAGATAGTCGGCATTCACCAGTGGGTCGGGCTCCGCGGCAAGGATTGCATAATTGTTTTCGGAATCAATCAGGGCGTGTGAAACCGCCAGCGCGCCGACCAGATCGTAGCCATGCGGGGTAACGATGGTCGGCGTGTGATGCAAGGCGACCGCCTCGACGATGGCATACGGTAAGCCCCACAGCCCCAGCAAGTACGCGCCGATTTCCGCGTGAGTCGCGCCGGTGATTCGGCGCTCGCACTCCAGCAGCGGCAGACCTTCGGCGTGCGCCAGCTCGAGCGCCTTCGCCAGTTCCTTCGGGCACTCCTGAACCAGAATCCAATAGCCGATATCGTGCAGCAAACCGGCAAGCCAGGCATCATCCGGCGAGGCGCGTCCGCCGGCCAGCGCCTTACAGGCTGCAGCCGCACATTGCGCATGAATTTGCAGCCGCTCCGGGTCCACATCCGACAGGCCCTTCGGCCTCTGCCACTTCGAAAAGATTTCCGCCGACAGCACCAGGTTGCGCACCGTGGCAAATCCCAAGTACGTGACGGCATCTTTGATCCGTACCATCGGCTTGCGCAGCCGAAAAAAAGCCGAATTGGTAATCTGCAGCACCTTGCTGGCAATGGCCGCATCGGCATTGACGATATCGCCAATTTGAGCGGCGGTCACGGTCGGCTGCGCCAGGGCCGCCTGCAGCAGGCCGTAAGTCTTGGGCATCGCCGGCAGATTGCCGATTCTCCCGACCATCTTGCGCAGCGGCTCCTGGCCGAGCAGTTCCTGCAAGTGGAAGCAACGTTCGATGATATTTTCCAATTCCCGCCCGTCGCATGGCTTCGCGACGAATTGATGCGCCAGCGAGGTTAGCCGCACCGCTTGCACCGGGTCCGAATAGCCTGAGACGATGATGCGCATCGAGGTGGGCCAGCGTTGTTTCACGACGGTGAGCAGCTGTCCGCCGTCCATACCCGGCATGCGCACATCCGAGACTACCAGGTCGAATCGCTGCTGCTCGAGTGCGGCAATGGCCTCCTCGCCGCTCGAGACGAATTTCATGTTCCAGTCGTGCCGATGTTTATAGAGCCGCGCCCGCAAGCTGTCGAGCAAATCGCGCTCATCGTCGACGAACAAGATGTCCTTCATGAGACCGCCGCCCGTCCACCGCGGCCCGCAATCGGCAGCCTGACGGTGAATTCCGTTCCCACGCCGACCTGGCTCCGGACGCTGATATCGCCGCCATGCTTGTCCACGACAATCGAATGGCTGATGGCGAGTCCTTGTCCGGTGCCCCGGCCGACCTCCTTGGTGGTGAAGAACGGATCGTAGAGCTTGGTCAGATTCTCTTCCGGCACGCCGCAACCATTGTCGCTCACGCGAATCACCGCCTGTTCGTCCTCGGCTGCGAGACGGATGGTGATTTCGCCGTCGTCGACGCCCTTTCCCGCGTCCTTGATCGCGTGCGCCGCGTTGACGATGAGGTTCAGGAACACTTGATTGAGCTCACCGACGTTGCAAACCACGTGCGGCAGCTCGCCGAACTCGGTGCGCACCTTGGCCACGTACTTGTACTCGTTCGATGCAACCAGCAGCGTGGTTTCCAGCGCGTGCCGCAAGTCCACGGGACTTTGTTCACGCGCATCGGGATGGGCGAATTCTTTCATTGCCTTCACGATGTTCGTGACTCTCTCCACGCCATCGAATGTGCGGGTGAAGGCCTTTGGAATTTCCGCTCGCAAGTACTCCAAATCGTGTTTCTTCTCCAGTTCCGCAACTTCGAGATGGTAGGCCTTGAGTTCCGCGCTGTCCGGCAGCAAAGCAGCGGCATGGCGCATGCTCTCGAACAGCTTGTCGAAGTCATCGCAGGCGCTGCGCAGGAAATGCACGCTATCTCCCACGTACTGAATCGGCGTGTTGATTTCATGGGCAATACCCGCGGCGAGGCGGCCAACCGACTCCAATTTCTGCGCTAATTGAAGTTCCAAAACCATGCGCTCGCGTTCCTGCATTTCGGCCACGAGTTTGTCCTGAAGTTCCTGCTTTTTGAGCATCTCGCTGCGCTTCGCCGTGATGTCGGCACCCACTGACACCGAATGCGTGATACGGCCCGCGCTGTCGTATAGCGGCCGGATGGAAACGCCGAGCCAAAACGTGCTGCCGTCGGCCCGAACCACTTCATCTTCGTAGTGCACCGTCTGTCCGGCACGTAATCCGGCCCGGATGTCCGCCAGATAGTCAGCATTGTGGCCGACCCATTGAGTCAGCAAGCTAATCGGCTTGCCGATCAATTGCTCGCGCGTAAATCCGTGCTGTTCCGCGACCACCTTGTTGCAATAGACGATGATGGGCACCGGCGTTGCTTGTTTGGTGATGACGAAGAAGGTAGGCGTGGCATCGAGGGCATCGTCGCGCAGCGCCAGCTGGGCCCGTAAGGCCTCGTTGTCGGTTCGCAATGCCGAAACTTCCGATTCGAGTTCCGCGATTCGTCTCGCTTCAGTATCGCGGGATTCGGCTTCAATCTTCGGTGCATCCGCCCGTTGGCCCGCGGTCATCATGGTGTCCTTGCGATCAAAGTGCGCTAGCCGCCGGCCGCGCGGCGTTGCCACCCACTAAGCGTCATGCGGGCGTGCGGCTCCTTTGCCGCCAGTTATCGTCCGAGGGACGCAAAACCTTAGCTCGAATCCAGAGCTTTGCGTGAATGATCCGCGAAGTGTGAGGCGCATAGCGATGCGGAGTAAAAAGTACAAAATCTCGTTAGCATTCGGCCAAAAAACAATCTGAGAACGCACTCACAAGTCTGGTGTTTTAGGGTTTGCCCCAATTCCAGTCCGGTGCAATCTTGCCGCAATGTAAGGGTTAGGGACTACCCGTGATTCAAAGGATGAATTCGTGGCGGCAATGATCAGATGGAATTGGCTTATCGGTGGGTGGATGGTGTTCGGCTGTATCGCGACTGCCGCGGCCGCGGACAACTCGCTGTCCAGCATCGGCGAGCTCAAGCAGCTCAATGTCGAAGAGCTGATGAACGTGCAGGTGACCTCGGTTTCACGCCATCCTGAGAAGCTCATCGAAACCGCATCGGCGATCCAGGTGATCACGCAAGACGATATCCGGCGATCCGGCGCCACCAGCATTCCCGAGGCGCTGCGGCTGGCCGACAATCTTCAGGTCGCGCAGAAGAACTCTCACGATTGGGCCATTAGCGCGCGCGGCTTCAACACGAACTTGGGCAATAAGCTCTTGGTCATGATCGACGGCCGGACCGTGTACACGCCGCTGTATTCGGGAGTTTTCTGGGACGCGCAGGACTATTTGCTCGAGGATATCGATCGCATTGAAGTCATCAGCGGACCCGGCGGCACCCTTTGGGGCGCCAATGCAGTCAATGGCGTCATCAACATCATTACCAAAAGCGCCAAAGACACCCAGGGGCTCTACGCGGAAGGGGGCGGCGGATCGCAACCCCGGGCGTTTGGCGGCCTGCGCTATGGCGGCACGGCGGGCGCCGAGACTCAGTTTCGCGCCTACGCGAAGTACTTTGACCGCGGTGACGAGGTCTTGGCGAACGGAAACTCGGAATCTGACGCCTGGAGACAGGGACGAGCGGGCTTTCGAGTGGATTCCCAAGCCACCTCGCGCGACCGATTGACGGTGCAAGGCGACTACTACGATGGCCATGAGAATGTGCAGACTGGGGGAACCGGCGACGCGAGCGGCCAAAACCTCTTGGGCCGCTGGACACGAATATTTTCGGATGAGTCCGATCTGGCGCTTCAGACTTATCTTGATCAGACGCACTTGGCCGATCCGCTCCCGTCCCTGATTGCGGGCGGCGTGAAATTCACTCCGCCCGGCGTCTTATACGATGACTTGACCACGTATGATGTGGATTTCCAACATCGATTTCCGATCGGCACGCGCAACCGCGTGGTCTGGGGCTTGGGCTATCGCCTGACGCACGACGCGGTCATCGACGCACCCGCGCTGGGCTTTTTCCCCGCCGTCTTGCGCCAAAACCTGTACAGCGCTTTCGTACAGGATGAGTTCACGCTACGGAAGAATCTTTCCTTCACCCTCGGCACCAAGTTCGAGCACAATGACTATACCGGCTTCGAATTCGAGCCGAGCGCACGCTTGAGCTGGACCTTGAGTCCGAATCAAGCATTGTGGTCCGCCATTTCCCGTGCGGTGCGCACCCCCTCACGTATCGATCACGATCTTTCGGAGGGCACGCCGCCGTACCTCGTGATCCTCAAGGGAGGCTCCAATTTTACCTCCGAGGCGATGATCGCCTATGAATTGGGCTATCGCGCGCAGTTGAATTCAAGGCTCTCCACGTCCGTCTCCAGCTTTTATAACCAATACGACGATGTTCGCAGTACGAGCATCACGCCGGCCACCATCATTCCTTTCTTCTTTGCCAACAACCTGGAGGGACACACCTACGGATTGGAATTCAGCGGCGACTACAAGATCTCCGAAATATGGTCGCTGCACGCCGGCTATACCCTTCTCAGGGAACACTTGAGCGTCGAACCGGGTCAGTTTGACTTGAGCGGTGGCCGCAACGAAACGGCGGATCCTGCGGATCAAGTGTCGGTTCGATCCTCGATCAATCTGCCCAGGGGTTTGGATCTGTCCGCCGGGCTGCGCTGGGTCGACACGCTGCACACCAACAACGGACCCACCCCCGGCACCGTGCCGAGCTACTTTGAACTCGAGACGCGATTGGCGTGGCATGCCTCCGATCGGCTCGAACTGTCGCTCGTCGGGCAGAACCTGCTCCACAATCATCACCCCGAATATGGGTTCCCGGACCCGACTCGTCCCGAGATCGAGCGCAGCGGCTACGGAAAGTTTACATGGCGCTATTGAGGCGAGTGCTGCGGCTACGGGTAGTAGCTTGCGCGGGACTTATTGTCTTCGTGCACGGCCTCCATGCCGCGGACGCGCCGACGGAAAATCAGGTTCAGGCGGTGTTTCTGTTCAACTTCTCGCGCTTCGTTGAATGGCCGCCGCAAGCGTTTGCAGCGCCGAATGATCCCTTTGTCATCGGCATCGTGGGGAGCGACCCCTTCGGCGTGCGTCTGGATGAGGCAGTCCGCAATGAACAGATCAACGGACATCCGCTGACGGTGCGGCGATTCCGCAGCATTTCCGATGTCGATAACTGCCAGATCCTCTTCATCGACCGCTCGGAGATCGGGCGCCTGGGACAAATTCTTGCCGCGCTCGATCACCGCAGCACATTGACAGTCTCCCAGGCAGAGGGAGCGGCGCAGCGGGGCGTCATGATCCAGTTCGCCACGGAGAATAGTCGAATTCGGCTGCGCATCAATGTGGAATCTGCGCGTGCCGCGGGGCTGACCATCAGCTCCAAGCTGCTCCGCCCCGCCGAAATCGTCGGCGCGGAGGTCAGGGACTAACGATGAAAAACTCATCCACACCCATCCGCCGCACCTTGATGAACATGATTTTTCTCGTGAGCGGCGTCGTGTTGCTGGTGACCTCCGCGGCGTTTTGTGCCTATGAGTTTCTGACCTTTCGCCAATCGAGCATCCAGCAGCTACAGATATTGAGCCGGGCGATCGCCAGCAACAGCACTGCGGCCCTGGCGTTCGAAAATCCGGACGACGCTGCGAGCGTCCTGACCGCTTTCAAATCGGATCCGCACATTGTTGCCGCCGCGCTGTACGATGTTCGCGGCAAGGTCTTTGCCACGTATCCCCGAGACTTGCCGCTGGAGCAATTGCCGAGTTTTCCGGGTAGCGGCTATTCCTTTGGCCGCACCGCGCTGGTGGGCGTTGAGCCCGTCGCGGAAGGGTCCAAGCGGTTGGGAGTCTTGCTCGTCAAGTCCGATCTCAAAGCCATGTATTCGCGCATGGAGTTGTACGGACTCATTCTCGCCGTCGTCGCCGCCATTTCGTTGTCGCTCGCGTACCTGATATCCCGCCGGCTGCAGCATCGGTTGCTGCAACCCATTCTGGCGTTGGCGAACACGACCAGGGCGGTGGCCGAACGCCACGACTACACGGTGCGCGCCGCGCCCACCGGCGCCTATGAATTCGATCTGTTCACCGACACATTCAATCAGATGCTGACGCAGATACAGGTGTCCGAGGGCAAGCTGCACGCGCAACTGAATCGCTTGAGCCTCTTGCAGCACATCACCCGCGCAACCGGCGAGCGGCAGGACTTGCCCAGCATCTTTCAGGTGGTGCTGGCAAGCCTGGAGGAAAACCTGCCGATCGAGTTTGGATGCTTCCTCTTGCATGATCCCACCGCGAAATCGCTCACGGTCGCCGCGCTCGGCAGGAAGGGCAGCGCCTTTACGGACAAGCTGGCTCTGCTGCCGCAGGGTTCCGTGCCCATCGATGCCAACGGCTTGTCGCGCTGCGTCGCCGGACACTTGGTACACGAGCCCGACGTCTCGCGGGTACCCTTCCCGTTTCCGCAAAGGTTGAGCGCCGCAGGCCTGCGCTCCGTGGTGTTCGCGCCCCTCATCGTCGAGAGCCAGGTGTTCGGGGTGTTGGTCTGCGCGCGCCGCGAGGCGGAGGCGTTCAGCAGCGGTGAATGCGAATTCTTGAAGCAACTGAGCGAACATGTCGCCCTGGCGAGCCACCAGGCACGCCTGCATGGCGCCTTGCAGCAAGCGTATGACGATTTGCGCCAGAGCCAGCACACCGTGATGCAGCAGGAGCGTCTGCGGGCGTTGGGTCAGATGGCGAGCGGCATCGCGCATGACATCAACAACGCCATATCTCCGGTCTCGCTGTACACCGAATCGCTGCTTGAGCGCGAGCCCAACCTAAGCGAACGAACCCGCAACTATCTGACCACCATTCAGCGCGCGATTGAGGACGTCGCAAGAACGGTCGCGCGGATGCGCGAGTTCTATCGTGAACGCGATGCGCAGCTCACGCTGGAACGCGTGGATATCAATCGCGCGGTTCAGCAGGTTGTCGAGTTGACCAAGCCGCGATGGAGCGATTTGCCGCAGGCACGCGGAGCGATGGTGGACCTGCAGACTTATCTGGCCGATTCGCTTCCGGAGATCATGGGAGCGGAACACGAAATCAGGGACGCGCTCACCAATCTGATATTCAACGCCGTCGACGCCATGCCCACGGGCGGCAGTCTGTCGGTGCGGACGCGCAAGGCAACCGTCGCGGACGGCGAGACGCGGGTATTGATCGAGGTGACGGATACCGGTGTCGGCATGGATGAGGACACCCGCCGACGCTGTTTGGAGCCGTTTTACACCACCAAGGGAGAGCGCGGAACCGGCCTCGGACTCGCGATGGTATACGGCATGATTCAGCGGCACAGCGCCGAACTCGAGATTGACAGCGTGCCCGGCCAGGGCACGACCGTGCGCTTGAATTTCCCGGCCTTCACTTCCTCCGTCGTTTCGGAGCCCAAGACGAAGAAAGCGGCCCTCGTGAAGCGGCGGCTGCGCATCCTCCTGATTGACGATGACCCTCTATTGATCAAGTCGCTGCAAGACACACTGCAGGAGGACGGCCATCTCATCACCGCGACCCATGGTGGCCGCGAGGGTATCGACGCTTTCGCTGCCGCCTCGAAGCGCGGCGAGCGCTTCGACATTGTCGTCACCGATCTCGGCATGCCGCACGTTGATGGTCGCAAGGTCGCGTCCTCGATCAAGAACAC
>Ga0210387_10000637_pt1 | contig 25364 bp, 14 predicted proteins | sample IncBWC7OmetaG_FD_160108 | JGI IMG/M metagenome (GOLD analysis project Ga0210387, IMG submission 160108) | Forest soil microbial communities from Barre Woods Harvard Forest LTER site, Petersham, Massachusetts, United States - Inc-BW-C-7-O ...
GGGGCTCGCATTACCAGTGCGATTTGTCGAGAAATGTCCAACCGAGCGTCGACTACTACGTAATCGGCGCCCTCCTTTTTGGCCGCCTCCGATGCCCCCGCATTCATCGGATCGAAGAAGATATTGTTGAGCGTCATGTACGAAGCACCAATCTTGGTTTTTCCCAGAGGGTCGGCGGCATACGCGCCGGCACTCAATGCCAAGGCTCCGAGAAAAAGAAAAGCGAATTTGAAGTGATGTGGCATAACCGACTTTCTTTGACTGTAAATTCGAGTGAACGGACCGAAGACACGATCGATGTGATACGAAATCATTTTCTGCCGGGACCGAACAACCTGAGGTAGGCGTGGGAAGGTGTCGTTCCCAGTGTGGAATCGTTTCCAGAAATCTACCCCAGAGTCAACACCTAAGTGTAACAAGGACGAGCGGTTGATCGGCTGGGAGTCAAACTACCGCGGGATTCCGTTCTGCTCCGTGAGTTCGCTGGAACCAGGCGGGATACGCCGGTGGTGTCGCGCTCGCGGCGTCTAATTTTGCGATTTGCTCTGCTGTCAACTTCCAGCCGACAGAATCGAGATTTTGGCGAAGTTGTTCTTCATTGCGTGCGCCCACAATCACACTCGCAACCGTCGGTCGCTGCAGGAGCCAATTTAACGCGATCTGCGGAACCGTCTTACCGGTTTCGGCGGCAATTTCATCGATCGCCTCGACGATTACGTAGACTCGTTCGTCAGGGATGGGTGGCCCCACCTCTCTCGTTTTGTGCAGTCGACTCACTTCCGGAAGCGGCTGCGACCTGCGCACTTTTCCCGTGAGTCGTCCCCATCCGAGTGGGCTCCAAACGATCGTCCCAATCCTTTGATCGACGGCGAAGGGCATCAGATCCCATTCGTAATCCCGGCCAGCCAACGAGTAGAACGCTTGATGCGAAACATATCTTGACCACCTGTAGAGTGTGGAAATCCCGATCGCTTTCATTAATTGCCATCCGGAATAATTCGAGCAACCGATATAGCGGACTTTCCCGCTGGTCACCAGTTGGTCAAGCGCGCTCAATGTTTCTTCGAGGGGCGTTAACCCGTCGAAACAATGGACCTGATAGAGATCTATATAATCCGTTGCCAGGCGGCGCAAACTCGCCTCGCATGCGCCGATCAAATGATGGCGAGAACCTCCAATATCGTTTTCGTCGGGTCCCATTCGGAAAAACGCTTTGGTGGCAATCAGAACTCGATCGCGCCTTCCCTTAAGTGTTTTCCCCAGGATTTCCTCCGACTGCCCTGCCGAATAACCGTCCGCCGTATCGAATAGATTGATTCCACCCTCGAGGCATACGTCAACGACCCGGGTTGCTTCCGCCAGATCGTTTGCGCCGAGTGAACGGAACGCTTCGTTGTCACCCCCTCCAAATGTTCCAGTGCCGAAGCTTAACGCGGAAACCCGAAGACCTGAATTCCCAAGCTGTCTGTATTCCATGATTTTAATCTGCCTGGGTATCTTATGGTGCATGGTTAGGATTTTTCAATCTGTAAAACATTTCTAACCTGGACCGCAAGGCGCCTGCAGAGGAAAAGCGCAGCTAAGTCAGCCAACAACTCACCCAAGGGGACGGCGGCGAAACTGAAAGTAGACTGGCAAGACTTACTATCCAGTCAGGATTTGTTGACTGATACTTCCTGCCTAACAAGCATCGCTCGATGGTGTTAATGAGCCGTTTCCCGATTTGTGTATAAAGCCCAGGATTGAAACCCGGGTTCATGATGGGATTGGCACAGTCAGGACGATGCTTGTTCCATGACCGGCGACAGTTTGGATATCTAATTTTCCGTCAATTTGCGAGGCCCTGGTGCGCATGTTACGCAACCCGAAGCCTTCACTTTTCGCCAGGCTGGTACTGGAGATTCCAGATCCATTATCTTTTACTTGAAGAATGAGATTAGGTCGTTCCCAGCGAAGCGTCACGCTGACCACCGTAGGCCTGGCATGGCGAACGGCGTTGCTGATCGCCTCCTGGGCAAAACGCAGCAGTTCATGTCGTATCCTAGGCGGGAAACTTTCTTCGGGTAGGTGGTCGGAGCGGAAATCACAGCGCAACCGGCCCGCCACGTTCGAGTGCTCGACCAAACGTTGCAACGTCGTCGTCAATCCCGATTCCTCTATTGCACTGGAGCGCAGGCTGAGAATGGATCTGCGCGCTTCGGCTAAGCCATACTTCGCGATTTCGTTGGCCCGCTGAATTTGGCGGAGAGGATCGCCTTCCCTGGCCGCTAGTTGCTCCCCGGCGACTCCCAGTTGCATCGAGATGCCGGTAAAGCTTTGCGCCAGCGCATCATGAATCTCAGCGGCCAGCTGATTGCGCTCTTCCAGGATCGCAGATTGCCTGGCGCTTTTTGCCAATTGAGTCAGATGAATGGCCAAGCTGGCTTGGATTGCTAAGGCCCTGGCGATTTCGAGTTCCTCCGGGTCAAAATCACGCTCCTCCGTAAAACGAAAACTTAACTGGCCTTTGGCCTGGCCGCCCAAGGTCAAAGGAATGATCAACAAGGTTTTTATACCCAGTCCGAGTAGATAGAGGCGCAGCGCTTCAGGTATTGGCGTCTGTGGATCGAGAGTACGGGCGACAGCCGTTGGCTGGTCCAGAAAAGTGGCGGCATGTTGTTCGTCCAGCGACAGAGACCGCCAGCTTTCGGGATATTTCGCTTCGTCTGGGGACATCACTCGGCCATCTTGGAAGACCAGCTCCAGCGGCAAGGTGTTTTGCTTGAGGTTAAGCACCCGCAACGTGGAAGCGACAGCACCCAAGTGCCTGGTGATGACAGCCATCACTTGTCCAAGGAAGTCATCCAGTTCGGGTACCGAGGCGAGTGCATCGAGACATCCCCGAAGAGCCTCGTTTGCTTTTGCCAACTCGGTGGCGCGCTGCTGCGCAAACAGTTCTCGTTCACGTGCCATGGCCGCGCGCATTTCTTCCGCGCGCTTCACCTCGGTGACATCCATGGCTGTCCCAATAAACTGGAAAACACCCGATTCGTTAACGACCGGGTGGCCCACCGTGTGGACATATTTTATCGATCCATCGGGCAGAACGACCCGGTATTCCTGTTCAAAATCACTTCTTTCGCGAACCGCTCTTTCAATCGTTTGCTCCGCGCGACGTCTGTCCTCCGGATGGATTCTTTGGAGAAACATCCGATAGGACGGCATCGCCTTCTCCGGGTCGAAACCAAAGATGCGGAAATGTTCCTGCGACCAGTAGGCTTCTCCCGTGGCAACATTCCAAGCCCAGCTCGCGGTGTGGCTTATTTTCTCCCCTTCGGCCAAGTAGGCCTCGCTGCGTCTAAGCTCCGCATTCAATCGACCGAGGTCGGCATAGAGTCGCGCATGATCTAAAGAGATCGCAGCCTGTGAGGACAGCATCTCCAGCATGGCCAACCGTTTGGGCGTGAACACGCGGGGCGCCAAGCTGTTCTCCAGATAGAGGATGCCCACTAACTTGACCTGTTTCACCAGGGGCAAGCAGAGCACGGACCTGGGACGCCGCTGACGAACATATTCGTCCTCTGAAAACAGGTTCTGGGTCGAGGCGTCATCCAGAATCATGCTCTTCTGAGTTCGAATCACGTAGTGAAGGAGGGAGTCGGGCAAGTCGGAGGTCGTCACCAAGGCATCTTGCAGTTCGACTTCGACCCCGTCGCGGCCGGTCCTGGCTTCCGCAGCGATGCGAAGTTCTTCGCCATGCCGCAGGATCAGAAGACCGCGCTCGGCACCAGCGTGCTCAATTACAATCACCACGAGAGTTTCGATCAATCTCTCCAGCACGATCTCCCCAGAGACCGCCTGCGACGCCTTCATCACCGTCTCTAGTTCCAGATGCTCAACAGGAGCGCCGATCGTGGTGGTAGGGCCCACCGACGGCGGCTCTGCCAGTCCGGGGTAACGCTGATCAAGCTGATTCACCTTGCCCAGTGCGCCCCAACGCAGATAACAGTAGCGCGCCTCCCGGAGGTAGGTTTGCGCCACTTTTTCGATGCCACGCTTAAGATAGAACTGTGCAGCCAGTTCGTTAGCCAGGCCCTCGTTCTGGACAAACCCATTCTCGTGCGCCGACCGGATCGCCTCCTCGTAAAGGCGCATGGCATCGAGATCCCGGCCTTCTAGACGGGCAAATTCGGCTGCAACGAGGACATATTTGTCTTGAAAGGTAGACGGACAGTTCTCAGCCCACTCTTTCAGCTGCGCGAGGTGCCCTGTTAGTAGCTGCAACAATTCGAGTTGGCCGTCCGGTGCTACCTGTTGGTAGTATGCGGCGCTCGCCAGCGCGGCGTAGTAACAGTAGTCAAGCAACTGGATATGGCACTCGGAGGCCCAGAGCAGGACCTTGGCCTTCTGCGCTGCGGCAATCGCGGCAGCATGATCGCCGGTCATAAAGCGCATCCGTAAATTTAGAATCCAATACCAGCATATCTTCGTCGGATATCGATTTTCCGTCAGTTGCGCTTCGAAGGCCTGCTCGTCCATTAGATCGAAGGTTGAAAAGCTTGCCGTGCGCCCTCGCATCCGCTGAACAAAACGCTGAATACTCAGAAGAACGTCTGCCACGTCCTGATATTTGGCGCGCAGGGCAAAATCGCGTGCTTTGATCGCCTCCCGCCAAACTTGATCGAGGTGTTCTCCTTGCAAAAGCAGGTCAGTCACGGTGTGTTCGCTGCCATAGCACGCATAGGTAAGGTCCCCGACCTCAACCCCGGTACGGAATGCGGCGCGAATATGCTCAATGGCGGTCTTGAGCGGATGGGTCCAGAGGAGCACCATCTCCATCACGTAGAACAGCTTCGCTTTCCAGGCGAGGAAGCTATGCCTTTCGATAAGGTCGAGGGCCAGCTTTCCGAATTCATATGCTTCCTTGTAGCGGTGGAAGACTGGCCCAAGAAGCAGACCGAACCAGGCGTAGCCATAGGGAGAAGCGTCGGTTGTACCGTACTTGAGACTCACGTTCACCATGCGGCAGAAGAGCAGGCGCAGGAGATTACTATCGGTGCTCAGTGCGGGAACGAAGAGAGCAGAAAGCACGTTCATCGCCGCGTGCATCTCTGGGTCACGCATCCGAGGTAGCTCCGTCAGGCTGCCAATGGATCGCCCTTCCAGATTCTTCCAGACCTCTTCATACTCGGTCTGTACCTGTTCACGGGTCGGATGCGGCGGCATCTCGATTCCAAAAAGACCGAGGCATTCCAGGGCGATGCCAACGGCCTCTGGGTTCTGCGTTTTCATTACGCAGAGTTGAAGCTTCAAGGTGTAAGCGGCCGACTTTTCGAGTTTTGATCTGCCATTTCGCAGCACTTCTGAAATCAATTGCTCAGCCGTTTCAAAGTTTCCGGCCAGAAACTCGCATTCGGCTCGCTCCAGCCACAAGTTTAGCGCGAGACCATAGCATCTTTTCCAACCAGTCTGACCGATCAGAGCCATTCCGGCAGACAGATAGGTGCAGGCCGACGCATAGGCAGCCGATGTCTTGGCCTTTTGTCCCGCGGTCAGGTTCAGCTCCGCAACCTGCTCTTTCTCTGTCTGCCTTCTAATGTGAGCTTTACCAGCATTGAACTGATTCACCACGCTGAAAATGTTCTTTGCGATCTCTTCCGCCAGCATCCTTGAGCGCAGCACGCGGCCGATGCGCAAGTGGACTTCGGTACGGTGCTCTTCTGGGATCAGTGTATAAGCCGCCTGCTGGATCCGGTCGTGGAGGAACTTGTAGGCGCTGTCCTGGCGAAAAACGAGCCCAGCATGGACGGCTTCCCAGAGTGCCACGTGCACCGCCTCCTCTGTTTCCCCGTGCACCAGGGTTAGGGTGGCGATCTCGGCGATGTTACCCAGGCAGGCGAGCTGCTTCAGGGCTTCCTGGGTGGTGGCGGAGAACCGCTTGAGCTTCCCGGCCATGAGATCCACCACATTGTCGGTATAGTATTTGGCGCGGATATGGTTGATGTCCCATTGCCAAGCTGGCACGAATGGGTCGAAGGCCAGCAGCCCCTCTTCGACCAACGCCGTGAGGAACTGGATTGCGAAGAACGGATTGCCCCCAGTCTTCTCGTGCACCAGTTCTGCCAGAGGCTGGGAGGAATCCCGCTCGCAGTGGAGGGTATCGGCCACGAGTTGGCTCACATCGTCGACCGCGAGAGGCGCCAGCACGATCTCCTGCATGCTCGCTCCGGCGTTATGCATTGCATCAAGGGTGCGCATCAGCGGGTGCGAGGGACTGACCTCGTTGTCCCGGTAGGCACCAACCAGCAGGAGTGGCCCCACTTCCGGCTCCGTGATTAAGTGCTCGAGGAGGTCGAGTGTCGCTTTGTCCAGCCATTGCAAATCGTCGAGGAACAGGGCCAGCGGGTGCTCCGGCCGGGCGAAGACGCCGAGGAAGCGCCGGAACACCATCTGGAAGCGGTTCTGCGCGTCCTGCGGCGGCAAGTCCGCGACCGGCGGCTGTTTTCCGATCACCAGCTCCAGCTCGGGCACGAGGTTGACGATAAGCTGGCCGCTTGGGCCCAGGGCCTTGGACAGCGCGTCCCGCCACCGGCCAAGCTCCGCCTCGCTCTCGGCCAGAAGCGCGCGGACAAGGCTCTGGAAGGCTTGGGCCAGGGTGGAGTACGGGATGTCGCGCTTGTACTGGTCGAATTTGCCGGACGCGAAGAGGCCACGTGATTGGACGAGCACCTTGTGCAGCTCATTGACGACCGAGGACTTGCCGATTCCGGAATAACCCGACACCAGGACAAGGTTCGGTCGACCAGTGGAGACGACCTGATCGAAGGCATCCAGAAGTGTTTTGCTTTCTCGATTACGTCCGTACAGTTTCTCGGGCATCAGGAGCCGGTCTGACATGTCGTGCACGCCGAGGGGAAACGCGCCGATGCGTCTGAGAGCCTCCCACTCAGCGAGGCACCTTCTGAGGTCGGCCTCAACACCGGCCGCGGTCTGATAGCGTTCCTCGGCTGTCTTGGACAGGAGTTTTAGAGTGATGGCAGAGAGGGTTGCCGGCACATCCTTCCACCGCTCACTGGGGGGGACTGGCTGTCTCGCGATATGGCAGTGAACCCACTCCATCGGATCCGAAGCGGTGAATGGCAGCACGCCGGTGAGCATCTCATAGAAGGTGACGCCCAGGGAGTAAAGATCACTCCGAGAATCGATCGACCGATTCATGCGGCCCGTCTGTTCCGGCGCCATGTAGGCGAGCGTTCCGGCGATAATCTCGGGAGGTTCTGGGGACTGGCGTTCGCGCGGAAGAAGCGAAGCAATACCGAACCCGGTAAACCAGACCGCGCCGGTGACGGAGTTCACCAGAATGTTGGCCGGCTTAATATCCTTGTGGACAAGACCTTGCTGGTGGAGCTGGCCCAGCGCAGCCGCAAGGCCGACGGCAAAACGAAGGAACCGGGTTAATTCCATCGGTTGTCCCAGGAGCCGATCGAGCGGCTCGCCGCCAGGATCCTCGAGTATAAGCATTGTCCGATCCTCACGATGAGCAAGGGTGAGAGGTCGAGCCGCCCAGGCTGAATCGAGTTCATCCCGAAGGGCATATTCGTGCTCGAGCCGCTCCAGGATTCCTGGAACGGGATGCTCTGAGACGGGAGCTACCACTAAAATGGCAGACAGATCTCCATCCGTTTGGCCGCGGTCCAGGACGAACTCTTCGTCTTCCCGCAGCGTTTCAAACACATATCTTGAAATGTCGATCACGACAGCTCTTCCGGTTGCCTGGTCGCGTTGAATGGGTTTGCGGGTAGCATTATACCCTTGGTTTGGCAAATCGAACATTTGAGCAGGCGCCCTCAATCACCAAAGCTTAATTTCTCCCTTTCAGAGGATGAACGCTACACGGAATTGAGAACGCCGTTCTCGAAGATGCGAGGAGCTCTAAATGTCAAAGCATCGGCAGCCTCACAGTGACTGCCGTACCTTCCCCCAATTTGCTCTCCACGAGGATAGAGCCACCATGCAAATCAACGCAGCGTTTGACAATCACTAGACCGAGACCCGAACCCGGACGGTCACTGACGTTTCGTCCGCGGTGGAAGGCGTTGAAGAGCCACACTCGGTCGGCTTCGGGAATTCCGATTCCATGGTCGCGGATGGCGCAAACGATTTCTGTTTCGTCACGTTCCATTTCGAACCATACCACCCGGCCATGCTCCGAATACTTCACTGCATTCGTTAGCAGATTCGTGAAAATGTGCCGCAGCAAACGCTTATCGGCCCGAATCTCGGTAGGAATTTCGCCCAGGGAGAGTTCAATCGGACAGCGCCGTTCGGTGGCCGATAGCACTTCGTCCACGAGCCTTCGCACGAATGTCCCCAATTCCAGGGAAGCTGGCTTGAACTCCATCTTGCCGGCGTCGAGGCTTCCGAAGAGCAACGCCTCCTCCATCAAAGCGGCCATGCGGCGCGTATTGATCCGGATTGATTGCAGATGCTCTTTGCGCTCAGCCGGTTCCAATTGATCGAGGTAGTCCTCCAGAATTTCAGCGGAAGACTGGATGATGCCCAGCGGCGTGCGGAACTCGTGCGAAACCATGGAGACGAAATTGCTGCGCAACCGGCCCAATTCTTTCTCTCGAGCCACCGTCCGGTGCAACTCGGCTTCGGCTTGCTTGCGTTGCGTGATGTCGAGCCCGATGACGAGCATATGCGGTTCCCGGTTGAGTTCGACGATGTCGGCCGATTGGACGATCGTGTGGACGGTGCCGCGCGCGCTTTGAAGCCGGCACTCGACTTCGCGCAGCGAACCGATGCGCTCAAGATCTGTGAGAAACTTCGCACGGTCGTCGAGATTTGCCCATATGCCCAGCTCCTCGGAGTCGCGCCCAAGAATTCTCTCCCGGCTCAGCCCAAACCACCGGACAAATGCATCGTTCGCCTCAATGAACTTTTTATCGCTTGATCGCAATATGGTGATGTTCACCGGGCTGGCGCGAAAGGCCTTACTGAAGCGTTCCTCACTCTCCCGCAGTAACTGTTCGGAGTGCGTGCGACTTGATTCTTCGAGCGCAAGGGAGACCATCGAGGCGAGCGCTGAAACAAAGTCAATTTCCTCCGCCGACCAGTCGCGAGACGGGCCGGTATGCTCGTGACAAAGAACGCCGACGACTTCGCCACGCACCCAAACGGGCGCATCGAGCATTGATGAAATGCCATGCGGCTTGAGGTAACTTTCCGCCGGGCCGGTCATGGCAGGACGCCTCAATACCCGGTCAACAATAATGGGCCGTCTGCTGGCTAACGCCTCAAAATAGGCGGGGCAATCAGACAAGCCCAGCCGGGTGCCTTTGAGCTGCTGATCAAAGTTTTTCGCATCGCGCAGATAGAGGACCTCACAAGAAAGGGCAGAGTTGTTTTCCTGCAGCGACCAGTAACTGACACGCGCCACCTCAAGTGTGGCAGCAGAGACCGAACAGATGTACTGCAGCGCTTTCTCGAGGTCGGCTTTGTTGGAGTGCGCCAGTTCCAGCAGCACGTCCCGGTGTTTCTGCACTTGCTCGCCGTGTTTGCGCAACCGTTCTTCAGCGCGCTTCAGCTGGTCGTTCGACCGCACCAGTTCGAGCGTGCGGGCGGCCACTCGCCTCTCAAGCGACGCGTTGAGCTGACGAATTTCGCTCTCTGCCCGTTTGCGCTCTTCAAGCGTGCGAAGCGCCACCACCCCATACGCGAGATTGTTCGCCAAATCCGTATATTGCTCGATCGTGTCCTGGGTGAAAGCGTCGGGCTCTTTGGCGTAGAGAGCGAGCGCGCCGAATGCTTCGCCGTGACACATCAGGGGAAGGGCAATGGATGACGCATAGCCCCGCTTAAGCGCCTCGGCCCGCCACGGCGCCATATTTGGATCGGTCAGGATGTCGCTGTTCCAAGACGTAGTACCCGTCCGGATCGCTCTGCCTGTGGGTCCGCGCCCCCTCTCAGTGTCCGCCCAGGTAATGTTGACTCCTTCCAGATATCCGTCCTCATATCCGGCCTGGGCAACTGGCCGCACCGTTTTCTCTTGATTGAGTTCGCGATAAGCAACCCATGCCATCCGAAGGCCGCCGACCTCGACGAGGATCCGACAGACGGACCGCAATAGTTCGTACTCCTCAGTCGCGCGAACGAGCGCCTGGTCGCACTCGTAGAGAGTCCGCAGCGTGCTGTTCAGTCGGGCCAGTTTCTCCTCCGCCCGCTTGCGCTCGATGCATTGCGCGATACGATCAGCCACCGCCTCGAGCGCCTCGAGAGCGTCCTGACCCAGAGTTTTGCGCGCGAACATGGCCAAGACACCGACCAGGCGCGTTTCGGCCAGGAGAGGGTAGCCGACAAAGGATACCATTCGCTCTTGTTTCGCCCAATCGGGATGGCTTATCCGACTGTCGTTTAGGACGTCGTTGGTCAGGTGTGGCTTGCGCTCCTGTGCGATGAGGCCAATCTTGTACATGCCGACCGGCACGCGGGCATGTTCGCCGTCCAAACGAGTGTAAAGACCTGCGCTGGCCTGCAACTCCAGCACATTCTGTCGGTCGTTGAGCGTCCAAATGCGTGCAAAAGCCCCGTCAAGGTGGCGTACTACGGCCTCCGCGCTGCGTTGCAGCATTGTTGGCAAAGTATTTTCGGTCCCGGCGGAGAATGCGGCATGAATATCCGTTTGCAGCGCCGCTTGACGCACCCGCCCTGCTTGTAGTTCTTCCGCCCGTTTTAATTCCGTGATGTCCGTTGCGATGCCACAAACCGCGTACGGCTTCGCTGTGCGATCCCGCAGGAGAAACTTAACCACGACGTACTGTCGCTCGCCTTCCGCCATCGGTACGGCTTCCTCAAATTGGACGGGCGTGGACGCCTCAATCACCTGCCGATCGTTCGCCCGCAGCCTCTCAGCGACGTCATGAGGATGAAGATCAAAGTCGGTTTTTCCCCGGATTTGGTCACGCTGCACCTGATGGCGGCGTTCGTATTCGCGGTTTACTAATAGGTAACGAAGTTCGAGATCCTTAACGAATACGACGGCCGTAGTGTTATCCAAAATATCCTGCAAACGTTGTTCGCTCTGCTTAAGCGCCTCTTCCGCCCGCTTGCGCTCTGTCACGTCGCGCACAAAACCGCTAAAGTAACGCCGGCCCTGAATCGTGTGCTCGGTAAAAGACAACTCGATGGGGAACTCTCGACCGCTCTTGTCTAGGCCTATTAGTTCCAGACTTCGCCAAGAGACGCGTTTCTGGCCGGTGGCGATGTATCTCTCCAGAGAAGTCAGGTGCCTCTGGCGAAGGTACTCAGGCATCAGAGAGGTAAGGTTGGTCCCCACCATCTCCGCCGGCTCATAACCAAAGAGTCGCCCCGCCGCAGGATTTGCGAAAAGAATCGTGCTCTGGTCGTCGATCAAAATGACGCCGTCAGATGCCGCCTCGGCCAAAACGTTGAGGGGAATTTCACTCGCATTCACGTTAGATTCGGCCGGTTTTGTCGGTCTAACTGCATCGGATCCGCATTCCTCCGCATGGCATAACCAAAGAATGCTTTTAACGGATGATTTAATCAATGTGAAACAATAGTGTTAGACTGACATTACAATGATATAGCTGAACTCAGGAGTGTTTTGTAATGGATAACACGACGGACTCAACCCGAATGGCGCTTCTAAGTTAAGGATTTCTCTGGGACGATCAACTGGCCCGAAGGGGTTGGAGAACTCAGCCCAAGATTTCAAACCGGGAAGGTAAGGCGGGACGCCTTACTTACGGCAGATAGGCGGACATACTAGGAGGGTAGTCAAACCACCGGTTCGTCCGCAGCAGTAAGTAAGGCGTCTCGCCTTACCCCGCGCCCTAAATAGTTCTCGGAATGTCCCGACTCCAGACGGCGCCCGCGGGGCCGAGAAACAACCCAAACCGCCCTTAACTTAGAAGCGCCATTCGGACTCGACCCCAAACAATGGGACCGGCACGAGTCCAACCTGGCTATGGTTCGGGACGCCCTGCTAAAGTTTCCATTCTCTGAGCGGCTCGATGCCTGGCGCGAGTCAAACATTTCCTGAAGAGCATCTGCGAGCGAAATGCAAAATTGATACCAGATCCGGGATCTGGCTTAATACTCCGATGGAGACTGAGAAGAGCGACCACTTCCGAGCAATCATCAGTGAGGACAAAGATTTTAATGCGTTGAAAGGCGGTAACTTGGAGATCATTATCGAAGCTCCTTTCAGATAAAGCACGCTCGATGGTGTGAATGAATACAGGCTGGAAGCCTATGCTACGTTGCTCTTCGGAGCGTCGAGCGATAGCTCGAGGTCATGCGGTGAAACCATCACCGCGGACCCACCGCGGCGACGCGACGGCGTACAGTAGGACGTCTTCCATTCGTACCAACAGCGATGCTTTTCAAGGATTCGCCGTTTTCCGATTAACGCCGGCACTGGGTCTTTCGTCCCATTTACCATCATCGGCCCACGCTTTAACAATGTTAACGATGAGCTACCGCCAATTTGAAACCCTAACGATCGAAGGCTCGGCCGAATCCCTGTTGGACTCCGCAATGACCAAAGAAATGGGCCAACGCCGCGCTTTTACTATGTCTAAAAATAATCCGGCTGCCAGCCGCATCGATTCGCTACCCAAATGAGCCAGCTTTTTGACGACCTCGCTCTCCTCGACAGAAAGATCGCGAATCGCTGGAAAATCCGGACGCGCGACATTGTCAGGCATGTCCTGACGGCGGCCGATATCGATTTCATCTTCGCCGACCTCATTAAATCCGCCCATACCACCGACATTACCGAAGACCAGGGTTCGGCGATCGTCATGCTGCTTAATGCGAGCCTGGCGGCGAATGCCGCGAAAAGTAGCGCGGCCCTCGATCGCATCGTTCATTATGTCAATATCTGGGAAAAGGCCTTCCGCCTCAACCTAAAGCCGATCGTCGGGGAGGAAAAGCTGCAGCCGATGGCCGATTTTTTCCGCAACGGCGTCGTCAGCAGGATCCTTTTCAAAAGTCCGGGCACCAATATTTCCTATGCGCCGTTCGACTACATCGCGGTCGGGCAGCTTATTCTCGATGGCGACGTCAAAGTCTACATGAGCAAGACCGGCGGGCTTTCCACCTTGTCGGATGTTTCGGCAGGGTATATCCACGAAGAAAATTGCTTAATGCTCTACGGCATGAACCCCCGGGATAGGCGCCGCGATCTCGTGCATGAGGGAACCCACGTCATTCAGGACTGGGAGGATGTAACGAGCTTATCACACCACAATGAGGCCGACGCTTTCATCGCTCAGACCGTGGCCGAGCTAACCTTATATCCCGACGCGCCCGAGACCGATGATGTCAGCAAGACAGCTCTTGCGGCGGCGAAAATGGTGATCGACAAGACCGCCATCGACAGCAACACGGATTGGCAGACGGCGTATAAAAATGTGGTGAAGGCGGTTGGCCATCGCTACAAGAAATATGGCCAGCGCGAGAACGGGGTTGAAAAAGGCGAGGGTGCGAGCGAACGCACGAAATTCCAGGAATTATTATGGAAAATCACCATGGCCAACAATATTGGCAATCTCGCCGATGCTGTTCGGGGAAAATTCGAGGAGACGCTCAAGAGGGTGTTGCCGTGAATAAGGGGAGTCGGTCTGCTTGAGAAGGAATCATTATGGGTCTTCGCACCTAAACTGAAGAGAAAGCGCTCAAGATGCCACAGGAATGGTTGAAAAGGATAAAGAAAACGGGACAGCTGACGGCGTTTAACAAGGCCACCGCCTGGTCTGTTCCGGTGGCTGCAGCAATCAAGACCTTTAACAGTCTCGGGTTCGGCGTAACCATTGTCGCGGAGAAAGAAGAGAAGGCCGCGAACATCGTGCTGCTGTTCGCCAATGGCCCTGGTGAAAACTACCAGTACTATGGTGACACCGCCACCACCGATTCAGACTTTAAGGGCGACGCCTTGCACGGTCAGGCCACCACATTTACGGACCCTAAGTTGAAGGTGATCTTCTTTGCGGCTGTGTTTCTGCCCGGCAAGATCAAGAAGGCAACTGACGGCCAAAAGGAGATGATCGTGGTCCACGAATTCATTCATTCCGCTGGACTGAACGACAAAAATTGGCACGATTCCGCAGGAATTATGTTCAGCCCGATGAAGGAAGATGGAGGCGGACTAATCGAGTATATTCCGGACAAAGGGGCTAAACCCATGCCGCCGATCCGCGTCGGTGCCCAAACTATGTGCAAAATGAAGATGCTGTGGGCTGGCGCGAAGGACTGCAAAGACACTGATTGACGCAGGTTCCGCCAGCGGTGTCAGACTGACAGAGGTTGGCGATTTTGGTGCTAAAAACAGAGTGAACATTCTTGACTGACCCCTTTCGGTCGTTAGTTACACATCGCCGGGTCCTCCGTTGCAAAAACGACGTCCGTCATTTCCCTCCAAATTGTGCCGGCGCTGCCAAGCTCCAGAGGATTTTCAAGCTCTGCCTTTGTCTTGTCGGGCTGCCAGGACTCTGTGTCGGCACCCTCGTATTTGAGAACCGTAAACATGCCAGCTGCGAGATGATAGAGAATATGGCAGTGATAGGCCCACACGCCAGGATTGGTCGCGTCAAAGACAATCTTGATCGTGGATTTCGGTGGCACCAAGATTGTATCCCGGTTTGCCCCGGTGATTTTTTGCCCGTCGATCTCGGTGACTTCGAAAACATGCCCGTGCAAATGCATGGGGTGGGACATTCCAGTTTCGTTCCTGTTGACGAGTTCAACCCGCTCACCCTCTTTGACGTTGAGACTGTTTCGGTTCGGGTACCTCGCGCCGTTGATGGTCCACGCGTAGGACATCATGTTACCGCCGAGGACAGACGGCAGGGACCGCTGAACGGGCTTGTCAGGCAGCGGCTCTTCCGCCTCAAGATGGACCTCCTGAGTATTGTCCAGTCCGCCTATCATTTGCTGCGCTCGAATCCCCAGCCCCGGTTTTGGAATCTCCGCTCCGGACGTAGCAAGCAGGAATCCCGTCTGCAGGGTCGAGCCCTCTCCCAGAGCGAGAATGGGAAACACGCCGCCGCTGGCGGGAATTGTCAGGAGCAGGTCCAGCCGCTGCGCGACGGCAAGCTGGAAAAAATTACCCTTGAGAGGTTTTACGTTCTCACCGTCGGTGGCAATGATCGTGGCATCTAAATCACCTGTATCGATGAAAAAATTTGTTGCCGCTGAAGCGGCGATCAGCCGCAATAGGACGATCTGTGCGGGTTTGACGGCAAACACCTCGGGGTCGTCCAGCGTCCGGCGATTGGCCAGAAGCGCGTCATACTTAACGTCGATATCGGGCGCCGGGCCGTTGATCTGACGCGAGACCAGCCGCTTCGCGGCGGCATCCCACTGCTGAACGATAAGAGAATTCTTCGGATTCGACAGATTCATCCCCTTCGGGTCGCTCTTCCCATGCATTCCGCGCATGTTTGCCGTCAAGCCCTTGAGAATGTCCTGGGGGCTGGTGAAAGAGAAGTCGCTCAATGTCACGGTGAATTCGGCATCGGCCAGCTTGGATTGGGCTGGCGCACGAATGATCATGGGCGCCGAAGTGAGCTGCTGCTCCTGCAGCCCATAATGGGAATGCATCCAATAAGTCCCACTCTGCGTTAAGGAAAAATCGTATTTGTAAGATCCTCCGGGTGGAATGGGTTCCTGTGTCAAGTAAGGCACTCCATCCATCAAATTCGGCAAAATCAGGCCATGCCAGTGGATGGAGGTCGGCACCGGAAGCTGATTGACCAGCTCGACATGGAATCCGTCCGATTTTTCCGGGCTGTAACCCTGAACTCCGTCTGATTGATCAATGGTTGTCACCTTCACCGTCCTGCCCAGTACGGTGATCGGCACTTCGCGAACAAATAATTTGACGGGTTTCGATTCGCTCTTGATTTCGTTTGATTCGGCCCGCAACGACCCGACTGCCGCGATTGCGGCAAGCATGACAACTTTCGAGATCAGCTCGATTTTCATCCCTTTTTCCAGCGTAAGATCGATCGCGTTTACCCAGCAAGCCTATTCATTCGACAGCTCCGGCGACATCGCCTAATAAAGGACACTTTTGACCATGTTGCCCATCAACGCGGCAGCCTCCGCGCCTGTTGCAGGTAGCAACCGATCGCCTGCTGTCGTAATAGTGACCATTTGCCCTTGGGGAGCGAGGACAAGCCGGCCTGGCGGCTGAGTTCCCCACGGTTCGGTGACCTCGCCGGTATCTCGCAACTCCATTCGCAGTGAACTTGAAGTGGGTTGAAGGAGAACGGGAAGTATCGTCGCGGCTCGAGCGGGATCCCGATAGCGATTGCGTTGGCACAACCCCTATCACGTGGGTCAAATACGCTCCGAATGCTACCGAATAGGAATAGGGTATTTGTTAGGCGGAGATAGAGCCTTCCGTTCGCTAAAATAATGCACACCAGCACAAAAGTTGAGCGATTGCAGGCCCTATATAAACAGGAGCTTCGCGTCTGTTTCTCATAGGTCTGATCTGGCGCCCTTTCAGGGCGCGTTGCCCGGGTGGGCGGTTCCCAGGGTTGAAACCCTGAGCTTTATAGACAATTCGAAGAAAAGGCAGCCCCGGCCTGGAAGCGCGCCGACATCGAGTATTTCAGCCCAGACAGGCTGGAAGCCTATCCTACACTACTTAACTTGACGCCGTTCGCGGCTGACTGTGACGTCACAAATCGTGTCCGGCGTAGGAGAGGTCGAAGCTCTTATTGCATAACGGAAAATCGGAGATCCCGTTTTCGCGGACGGCAATGGATAGACCCTGCCAGTTGTGGAATGACGGGTCTTTAACCTTAATTCGGGAGAGCTTTCCGGTTGCATCCGTCAGCAGAACGTGGGCAATCTCGCCGCGATGGCCTTCGGTGAGCGATACAACCACACTATTGGGACGCAAATTCTGCACACTCTTTTTCGGTTTGGGTGCTGGCAGGTTTGCGAGCTGTTCCAGGATGAATTCAATTGACTGCTGGATTTCGAGTGAGCGCATTTTCGTGCGCGCATACACGTCGCCGGATGGCAGCAGTGTTGAGCTGATGTTCGAGTAACGGTACATCCCGTACGGAAAATCGACTCGCACGTCCCGAGCGACGCCGCTGGCGCGAGCAGCCAAGCCGACGAGGGCTATTCGCCGAGCTGCTTCCGCCGTTACCGTCCCGGTGTCTTCCAGGCGGGAGAGCGCGGACGCCGAGTTTAACAAAAGCAACTCGGCGTCACGGTATCTGTCGCGTATCGTCTCCAAGACATGTCTAGCCCTCTCAATCCATGCGTCATCCGCATCAAAGCGCACTCCACCAGGAATAATCCAGCCGCGACCGAACCGGCTGCCGCAGAGCTCTGCTGCTAAATTGATGGCAAGCGTCCGCAAATTTCCGATCGCGGCAGCGGCCAATGCGAAACCGATGTCAGTCGAGATGCCGCTCAATGTTGAAAGGTGCATGGCGATACGTTCGAGTTCCGCCGCGACGCTGCGCATGGCGTGATCACGCAAGGTGAGGACAACTCCAGCGAGGCTCTCGATGGCCGCGCTGAACGCGGTGGTATGAGCGATGACGGAGTCGCCAGCGATTGACTCCACCAGGACAATCTGCTGCGCCATATTACGTTGAGGCAAGATGGTTTCGACGCCGCGACACTGATATCCGAGCATGATTTCCAGGTGCAGGATCTGTTCGCCATAGCACTGAAATCGGAAATGGCCGGGTTCAATTACACCAGCGTGCACCGGCCCGACGGCGACTTCATGAACTTCCTCGCCCTCGACCCGGTAAAAATCGTACGGCGTGCCGTTTTTCCCCCAATGATCCGCGGTGCGGACCGGTCGCAGCCATGGGTGATTTTCAGGTACGATTCCTACTTGCTCGAAAAGCTCGCACTCAAAATAGTTTAAACTGGGGTAGTCACTGGCGAGTGATTGGAAGTGTGGACCATTTTTCTCCATGCGGGTCGAAGTCAGCCACAACGCATGCTCGGCGGGATCTCCGAGCACGCACCAGACGCGAATGCTACGCTCGCCTTCGTTTTCGCCGAACAGCGTGACAGGGTAGGTGTCAGCCGCCAGCTTCTGGCGCAACGCGGCTACCCACACCTCAATTTCCACGACTGGAACGAGAGAGCGTTCCAAAATTTCGAGCGGTCTTAGTCGAACCCAGCTCATAACGTGAATCGGAACTCGGCGAGAATCGAGCGCAACGGCCCGAACAGAAAATCTGGCCGTAGAATTGCGATCGGCACGGAGACCGCCAGCGCGTAGAAGCTCACGGCGTGTGCGATATGGAACCGCTCACGCGGTTTGCCGGCCGGCGGTCCGACGGACCCCGGACTTTGCAACATGCGCAGGACAGCGCGGCCCATACCGATGAAGATGATCATCATTAAAAGGAGGAAGCAACCGAGGACCGTCCAATTCCGGGCGTGAACCATTCCGCGCAAGATCAACAATTCGCTGAAAAAGAGACCGAAGGGTGGCGTGCCCATGATGTAAAAAAATGCCAGCCCGAAAACAAATCCACTCCATGGCAGGCGCTGCATTAGGCCGTGCACCGAGTCAATTTCACGCGTCTGGAGGTCGCGATTGATGCGACCGGCCATGAAGAAGAGGGCGATTTTGCCGAACGAATTAAACAGGGCGTGCAGCATCGCACCCAACATCGCGACGCCGCCAACGCCGGACGCAAGAGTGACGATGCCAAGATGCTCGACGCTGGAATAAGCGAGTAGCCGTTTGTAATCACGGCTGCGCCAGATATACACCGCCGCCACTAAAATCGAGAAGGCACCCGCGATCATCAACAACCCTTGAGAAAAAGCGCGCACGCTGGTGTTGCACGCTACCTCGTAGAAGCGCAGCAGGACCAACAATGCCGTGCTGCGTAAGGAGCCGGCCATCAACGCGGCGACCGGACCGGGAGCATTAGAGGTCGCATCGATGTCGGCAGGATGCATCGGTGCAAGCCCGATCTTAGCGCTGATGCCGACCAGCGCGAGAACAAAGCTGATCTTTACCCAGAGCGGATCTAGTTGAGCAGCGTCTCGCACGAGGTCGGTCAGGATGAGGCTCGCGTGTTCCCCGACGCCCTTCGCTGCGACGCCGAGCGCCAGGACTCCAATTAAAAGAAATACCAGGCCAAGCGAAACGAGGAAGAGGTATTTCCAGACCGCTTCAAGCGACTCTTTCGACCGATAAAAATAGATCATCGGCACCAGACTGAAAGTTGTGAGCTCAATGACTACCCAGAGCAGACCAAAATTCTGCGTAACGACGACCAGCGTGCTGGCCAGGAGGTAAGAGTTCAGCGCCGGATAGTAGAGACGCCGCGAGGCCTGATACTCTGGTTTATCCATTCTTTGCAGGAACCCCGGCGAGTAGAGTACCACCGCGAAATAGGTATGCGACAGGATCAGCAGAAAGTAGCTTCCCAGTGAATCAATCCCAAACCACGCGCCCGCGGGAAACGGATTCTGCCGAGACAGAAGCAGGTAAAGGGTCGCTACCAGGTGACCCGTTGCGGCGGCCAGCGTCGCGAAGTAATTCTTCTCCAGGGAGATGCTCCACGCTGTCAACCCCGTCGAAAGCAGCGGCAGTCCGAGTAGGAACAGCGTTGTCAAGATCATCAATCGTGGAGTGTTGTCAGGTCTTCGCCCGCGCCTTCGGGGAAATGCGACTTGAGGTGGTTAATCGCTATGCCCATTAAAAAGATGAGCACGAAAAGATCGAGAAAGGCGCCTAGCTCGATGATCCACGGTAAATCGGCTTTGACGGCGACGCCGAGCAGAAACAGACCGTTCTCGATGATCAGAAATCCGATCACGTGCGCCAGTAAAAGCTGCCGCCGGATAATCAAGAGTCCGCCGCTGCAAATTCCGGCCAGCGCGGTGCCAAGGGGGATTACCAGCACTGGTGTGATGCGCGAAAACTGATACGAAAGCAGCAGCGCCGCGATGATAAGCCCAGAGATCTGGAGCAGAAATCCAGGATGGTATTGACGCGTCCGGTCGCGATGTCCCATGTCGAGGTCGCGGATAATCTTCACGATGTAACTCGGGATCAAAATCGTGCGGAATAGCAGCACCGCGCCGGCGATGACGAGGTGTTCCCCAGAAAAGTTTTCAAAAAACGAGACGGTATAGACGCCTGCGACGAGGATACCTTGGAAGACCAGGATCAATACATAAGAAGAGAGTCGGGTGGTTACCGGAAGGTACATCAGCGTGAGGCAAAAGAGAATCGTCAGCGCGTTGGTCATCGCTCAGTGGGAAAAGGTAAAGATGAGAATGTTGAGCACGCCGATGACTGTCGCGTAGAGGAGGAATTGCGGGACGAGGACAAGCCTGAATCTTGCCATTAGAGTTTCGATTGCCGCCAGGCAGACCGCGAGCACCGCAAGGACTCCGACCACCAGCGCCACTCCGACCGCCGGTTTCAGCCAACTGAAGGGATTCAGCAGGCTGGTGACCAGGAACCCATAGAGCAGCAGCTTCAGCGAGGCCGCGTGCTGGTAGAGCATCAAGTCAAAGCCGGACGCGTCGAGGATCATGACCTCGTGAATCATTGTCAGTTCGAGGTGCGTATTCGGATCGTCCACCGGCATACGCGAGCATTCCGTTATCATCAGGAAGAAAATAGAGATCGAGTTGACGACGATGAAAACGGGGAACATCGGTTTATCCCAGGCGATTCCAGAGATGATCGACTGGAGAGAGAGTCGGCCCGTGACGAGAGCCAGACTGCCAAACGTGAAAAAAAAGATCGGCTCGGCAAACACCGCGAATCGCGCTTCACGGCTCGCGCCCATCCCTTCGAAGCTGCTCGCGACATCAAGCGCGGCGAGGATCTGTAAAAAGCGGCTCAGGCCCAGAAGGTAAGCCAGCAGGATGATATCGCCCGCGAACGAAATGCAGGCGGGAAAAGGCCCGACCGGCAGCAGCAAAAGGGCGAACGCGGTGGTATTCCAAATGACGGGCGGTGCCAGGCGTGTGAGGTAACTGGCGCTGCGGCTGTAAACGGTCTCCTTTCGCGCCAACCGCGCAAGATCGAAGTAAGGCTGAAGAAGGCTAGCACCGAGCCGACCGGACAGCCCCGCCTTGAGTTTATTCACGATCCCATTTAGCAAAGGCGCGCCTGCGACCAACGCCAGGAATCCGAGCCATGAGATGGGATTTGAGGAAAACGTCACCATACAAAGGCGAAGGCAATGACGAGATAAACGATGAGCGCGGCGAAGATGTAGATGACGTAATGGCGGATGCTGCCGCTTTGAATCCAACGCAGCAACACGAGGGTGCGGCCGATCGCGTGGTCAAGCCGAACCCAAAGGCCTTGTTCTATCTGGTCAAAGCCATGCGACTTGAACGCTCGCGGCTCGGGGAGAACCTGGACGATCGGTTTCCATTGCACTCTCAATCCAATCATTGGCTGACCTAGCCTTACGAGTTCCTCGGCAAAACTCGATGCGCTGTACTGCATGCGCGAGGTGACGTTTCGATAACCGCAGCCCCACGTCTCGCACAGTCGCAGGCCAGCCTTCTTCTGGACCCATAACTTAACGACCAGGGTTAGAAGGGTCATCGCGAGCAGAAGCCCGAAGACCGGCGTCAGCCCGGCCAGCGGCGAAATTAACTCCGCGCTCAGGCGAGTTTCGGGCAGGCCCGACATCTCAGTGACCGCAGGAGCAACCAATCTCAACGCCGTGCCAGGGACAAAGCCAATCCAGCCGCAAAGGGTCGCCAGCCCGGCCAGCACAGGTAAAGACGAAATAGGTTCATGTCCAAGCCGGGCTGGAGATTTCGAACGATTCTCGCCGAGAAAGACGATTCCGTAGAGCTTGGTAAAACATGCCACCGCCAGGCCTCCGACAAAAGCCAGGCTGACCGCGGCGACAAGGAGTGCTAAGGGCGCGAAACCGCCCATCAAACTGCCGCCTTGAAAAAAGCTTTTGTAGATCAGGAATTCACTCAGAAACCCATTGAACGGAGGCAAGCCGCAAATCGATACGGCTCCGATCAAAAACCCGACTCCGGTCACTCGCAGTGCTTTTGTCAGCCCGCCAAGTTTCTCGATATCGGTCGTATGCGCGTAGAGATAGACGTTGCCAACACCGAAGAAAAGCAGCGCCTTAAAGATCGCATGGTTGAGCGTGTGTAGCAGCGCGCCTGCAAACGCCAGGGCAACGAGACCCGGCGAGCCGACACAACGCCCGAGCCATGCCACAGCCAAACCTAACCCGATGATGCCGATATTTTCGACCGAATGATAAGCGAGCAAACGCTTCATTTCGTGCTGCGTGAGCGCGTACCAGACGCCGCCGACGGCCGACACCAGCGCGACGACGAGCAGCGCCCAGCCGAAGACTTGCCGATCACTTGGAAAGAACATGAACATCCGTACGATGCCGTAGATACCAGCCTTGATGTTGATCGCCGAGAGCAAGCCCGAAACGTGCGCCGGTGCAGCCGGGTGCGCGTTTGGAAGCCATGCGTGAAACGGCATGAAGCCAGCCTTGATTGCAAACCCGAGAAAACCCGTAACGACCAAAAGCGTCAGCGTGCCTGCATCCCATCCAGTTTGCCGCGCGAAATCCGCGAATTCCCAACTGCCGGTTCTCTCATGGAGCAGGATGAAAAAGACGTAGAGGAAAAGTGCGCTCGCGTGCGTTGCCACAAAATACCAGAACGCACCCTGCCGGACTTCCGGTCTCGCTTTATCCAGCGCAATACAAAAATACGCCGAGACTGCCATCAATTCCCAAGCGATCAGGAATGCCAACGCGTGCTGCACAACGACCACGAGCTGCATCGATAGGATGAGCAGCGTGAAGGACACCAGATGCCAGCGGATGGAGATGCCGCGCCTGACGTACTCTTCGAGATAGCCGATGGCATAGATGCTGCCCGCGAGCGACAATAGTTGAAACGTGAAAAGGAATAATAGGGCGATCCCGTCGCATGAGAGTGGGATAGCGCCCACCATGGGGAGCGCCAAGCGCGACTCCCAGGGCTGAGAAGCAAGAAGCGAAGTAAGCGAAAAGAAGAGGCCGCACACCAGGGCCAGTGCATTCAGCGGATTGACGGCTCGGTTCAGCAGTCGATCATCGCGTAGCACCGCCGGTATCGCCATCGCCGCCGCATGGAGAACCAGACCGAGAATGAAAAATCCGATCATCGCAGGTTCAGTTAGTTAGGCAGACTAGTTCGGATCCATTCCACGATCGTTTCCGGCTTAGTCCGCTGGCGGAGCAACCTGATAAACTCCTTCTGCCGGAACAAAAAGGCCAGACGCGCAAGCAATTCGAGATGCTGTTTCGGCGTCAGGCTGAGAAGCAGGAAGAGAGTGTGTACCGGTTGCCCGTCCAGAGCATTCATTTCAATCGGGTGGCGGAGAAAAAAGACACCGAAGAGCGGGGACGGCGCATTCACCACGACCGGAACTCTTACGTGCGGAACCGCTACCCCGTCGCCACACGCTGTCGTCATCAGCTTTTCGCGACTGACCATTAGATCACAAATTAACTCCTTGTCATTACCAGGGGGCAAATCGAGCCGATCCAAAGCCGCCCGCACCGCTTCGGCAAAATTGACACCGGAAATATCATAATAGAAATGCTTTGGCGAAAAAATATCATTCAGTGAAGGTAGCGATCGATCCGTTGAAAGATCCGGTTTAGTTAGTTCGAGCGGATGATTGTGGATGAGCGCCCATTCCAGGATCGCCTGGCGATTGTAGCAGTAGCGGCCCTGCGAATAGACGTGAGGTAGTTTCCCAGTCCGCGCCCATTCGCGTACGATGTTCTCATCGAGTTTCAAGAGGCGACCGACCTGGGCAGAATTCAAATCCATGAGTGTTCAAGCCCGCCCGGTTTAGAGCGGTTTTGCGGAGAGCGCAAATAGGTCAGCAGCGCGTAAAGAAACGTCAGGGGATGCGGCGGGCAACCTGGGATGTAGAGATCGATATTGAGCTGCTGCAAATATGTCCGGGCGAGCTCATTGGAGCCTTGAAAAATTCCCCCGCTGATTGCGCACGCGCCGAACAGGATCACCAGTTTTGGTGCGGGTACCGCACCGTAAGCCGCCGATAAAGCGTGCTCCATATTTCGGGTCGTCGTGCCGGAAAGCACGATGCCGTCGGCATGGCGCGGCGAGGCGACAAATTCGATGCCAAACCGGCCCATGTCAAAGTTCACATTGGCGAGCGCGTTCAGTTCGAGCTCGCAGCCGTTACAACCGCCAGCCGAAACGGAGCGCAGCTTCAGCGAGTGGCCGAAAACCTTGTAGATCTCTTCCGAACACGCCTCTGGCGTCACCTCCCCGACGTCGCGGAGAAGCAAGCCCTGACGCGAAGTAGATGCCATCCGGTGATCGTTAGTGTAGGTGATCGCCCCTTCGGGGCACGCCTCGACACAAAGCGGGCAAAACACGCAAGAGCCCAGATCAATCGTTAGCGGATTAGTGGAGATGGCCCCTGTTGGGCAAACTCCGACGCATACCGCGCAGCCGTCCGGGCATCGCGTCGAATCAAGCTTCGGTTGGCCGCGGAATCGTGCTGGCGTCGACGCCGCCATCACGTCCGGGATCACCGGTTGCCCTTCGGCCAATCGCACGGCGAGCGCTTTGGGTGGGGTAAGTCTCATTTCCAACCTGGTGTACCGTCGATTTATCCTGCTGACGTCGTTGCGTTCAAAATCGGCCGCCAGCAAGGCGAATGCGAGACGGTACACTAGCAGCATGCGGACTATGCTCCAGCGGATATTGCTGCGGGAGCAACGCATTCTGCAGCTCACGCGCTGTCTCCAGGTCCTCTTCCAAGAGCGCGTTTTTCTCGCCCAACTCGGCCGCACATCGTCGAGCGATCGCTCGAGGTCATGCGGTAAACCCATCACCGCGGACCTACCGCGGCAATGCGACGGCGTAAAGTAGGATAGGCCTGTCTCTGGGCTGAAATACTCGATGTCGGCGCCTTTTCTTCGAATTGTGTACAAAGCTCAGGGTTGAAACCCGGGCTGAAACCCTGGACCGAATACTGCAGCCCTTTTGGGCAGAAATGCGCCCCAAATTTTGCTTAACTTATTAGGTTCTTTCCAGTGTTTTTAGAACGATTATAGGAACCTCTGACGAAGCGGCATCTGGCCGCTTATTTCTTTCGCTTCGCGCCAGATTCTGTTATCGGTTGAAGCTACTGCTCGTGGGCGCGAGCTTCATGGCCTTCATGGTGCTCTGGCAATTCCATTTCAGTCCAGAAGCGCTGTTCGCCAAGGCGGTCGAGGTTCATCCCAAGAAAGACGCCATCATGGGACCGGGAGCGTTTATCAAGGATCCGGTCTCTGCCATCTCTTTTGGCATGGCAC
>Ga0210387_10000638_pt1 | contig 25337 bp, 22 predicted proteins | sample IncBWC7OmetaG_FD_160108 | JGI IMG/M metagenome (GOLD analysis project Ga0210387, IMG submission 160108) | Forest soil microbial communities from Barre Woods Harvard Forest LTER site, Petersham, Massachusetts, United States - Inc-BW-C-7-O ...
GCTCGCCCTAGGAGCCTGTCTGAGTATTCCGCGTGGCCGCTCAGGGCTGATGGGCGAGTTCGCTGTGAGTCCGTGAGTAGACGAAGTAGATCGCCAGTCCGACGGAGGACCAGATGAAGAAGGCCTCCCAGGTTATTGCCGGCAGCCCCGCCATGAGGAAGGCGCAGAAGCCCATGCCGAGCAGCGGCACGAGCGGCACCAGCGGCGTGCGAAACGGGCGCTTGAGCTCAGGACGCGTCTTGCGAAGCACGATGACGCTCGCGCAAACCATGAAGAATGCCGCGAGCGTGCCCAGGTTGACCAGTTGCGCCACCCTGCCGATCGGGGACAGGCCGGCGATCAGCGCGATGGCCACGCCGGATCCCAGGATGAGCTGCACCGGCGTCTGCGTTTTCGGATTGACCTTGGCCATGGGCTTGGGCAGCAGGCCGTCACGCGACATCGCCAGCACCACGCGGGTCAGGCCGAAGTAGAGCACCAGCATCACGGTGGTGATGCCGGCGAGGGCGCCGATCGAGATCAGCGCTTCGGCCCAGCCGATGCCGAGCTGTTTGAGCGCATCGGCGATGGGCGCCATGACGTCGATCTTGTCGTAATGCACCACTCCGGTGAGGATGCCGGAAACGAGGATATACAGGATGGTGCAGATCACCAGCGAGGCGATGATGCCGATGGGCAGGTTGCGCTGCGGTTTAACCGTTTCCTCGGCCGCGGTGGACACCGCGTCGAAGCCGATGTAGGCGAAGAAAATCAGCGAGGCGCCGGTAAGGACGCCAAAACCGCCGAAGTGCGACTGGCCATTGATGTCGGTGACCTGCGGCGGGATGAAGGGATGCCAATTGGCCGGATTGACGTGCGGCGCGGCGACGATAATGAAGATGACGACGGCGGCGAGCTTGACCAGCACCATGACCGTGTTGAAACGTGCCGATTCGCGCACGCCGATCGATAACAGCACCGACAGCAGCAGCACGATGATCATGGCCGGCACATTGGCGATCCCGCCGTCGAGCGGGGCGTTGGTCAGCGAATGCGGCAGATGCAGGCCGAGCAGTTCCAAGATCTTGCCGAAGTAGCCCGACCAGCCGATGGCCACCGTAGAGGTGGCGATCGAATATTCGAGGATCAGATCCCAGCCGATGATCCAGGCGATGAATTCGCCGATGCCGGAATAAGCATAGCCGTAAGCGCTGCCCGCACCGCCGATCGCGCCCGCGAGCTCGGCATAGCACAGCGCAGCGAAGGCGCAGGCGGTACCGGACAAAATGAACGACAGTACGATGGCCGGGCCGGAATGCTGGGCCGCGACCACGCCGGTGAGCACGAAAATGCCCGTGCCGATAATGCAGCCGATACCGAGCATGGTCAGATCAAAAGCGCCGAGGCAGCGTTTCAGGCCCGTATTGGCATTGACGTCGATCGGCTTGGTGCGGAACAAACTCATGAGTTCTCCGGGTTCGAGGCCCAATTGCTGCGCGAAGTATGCCCTAAGTGCGCAGCGCGGGGGGCGTGAGCTGGCCCGGCACTCCGAGCAGGCATCATAAACCTGGGGGTTGCCGGCAATGACATCGGGCAAATTGTTGGGTGGCGCGCCGGAAAGCCGCTAGAGTTGGCGCCATCCTTATTGGCCACAATTGGTGCCTAACATGAATTTACAGGGGATTCTCGCCACCAAGCCGATCGCCGACTACCAGAAGGAGGCGTCCGACAAGACCTTGGTCCGAGCGCTCGGCATCCCCGCGCTGATCGCCTTCGGCATCGGCGGCATCATCGGCACCGGGATATTTGTGCTCACCGGCCTCGCGGCGGCCGAACATGCCGGCCCCGCCATCGTCTTTTCCTTCGTCATTGCCGGTATCGGCTGCATGTTCGCCGGGCTGTGCTATTCGGAATTTGCCGCCATGGTGCCGGTTGCGGGCAGCGCCTACGCCTACAGCTACGCGACCTTGGGCGAGTTCGTCGCCTGGTTCGTAGGCTGGAATCTGATTTTGGAATACATGGTGACGTGCTCCACGGTGGCGGTCGGCTGGAGCCGTTACTTCATCAAGCTGCTGGATCATTTCGGCATCAACTTCATTCCGGCTTCTTTGAGTTCGGCGCCGTTCGAGGCGGCCGACGTGGGCTATGAGGTGCACATGACGGGGGCGATCGTGAATCTGCCCGCGATCGTCATCATCGGCGCGGCGACGGCGCTGTGCTACCGGGGGATCAAGGAGTCCACGACGGTCAACACCATCATCGTGGCCATCAAGGTTGCCATCGTCATGGCCGTGATCGCGTTCGGCGCGAGTTTTGTCGACACGCACAACTGGGTTCCCTACATACCGAAGAACACCGGCACCTTCGGCCAGTTCGGCTGGAGCGGCATCCTGCAAGCCTCGGCCATCATCTTTTTCGCCTACATCGGCTTCGACGGCGTGTCGACCGTGGCGCAGGAAGCCAAGGATCCGCAGCGCGGCATGCCCATCGGCATATTGGGCAGCCTCGCCATTTGCACGGTGCTCTATATCCTGATGTCGAGCGTGATGACGGGCTTGGTGCCATTCAAGCAGCTCGATGACGCGGCACCGGTCGTGGTGGCTCTGGAAGCGCATCCGCAACTGACGTGGCTGACGACCTGGGTGATATGGGGCGCGCTGTTCGGACTCACCTCGGTGATCATCGCCATGATCATCCCGCAGGCGCGAATCTGGCTCACGATGTCGCACGATGGCTTGCTGCCGAAGGTCTTCGGCGTCATACATCCGAAGTTCCGCACCCCGCACATCTCAACGCTGATCACCGGCGTGTGCGCGGCAACGCTTGGAGGCTGCCTGCCCATCGGGATCCTGGGCGAATTGGTGTCGATCGGCACGCTGATCGCCTTCATCGTGGTGTGCGCCGGCGTGCTGGTGCTGCGCTACACGCGTCCGGATTTGAAGCGGCCCTTCCGCGTCAAATGGATTTGGTTTGTCTCAGGGATGGGTGTGCTGTTCTGCGCGGCAATGGCGGCATCGCTGCCCAACGGCACCTGGCTGCGGCTGATCCTCTGGAGCGTGCTCGGGATTCTGATTTACCTATTTTACGGCTACAGGAACAGCCGTCTGCGGGTTGCGCAGACCGAACAAGCTCACTAGCGCGGCGATGGCTGCCGGCCGCGCTTAAGTACGCAACGCTGCCGGTGTGAGGGGTCCGAGCGCCTCGAGCAGCGCTTCGTAGACTTTCGGGTTGCCGGCGACGATGTTGGAGCCGAGCGCATACTCGGCGCCGGCGGGCGTGCCGACCCGGCCGCCGGCTTCCTGAATGAGCAACGTGCCCGCCGCGGTATCCCAGGGAGAAAGCCCGAATTCCCAGAAGCCGTCGATGCGCCCGGCGGCTACATAGGCGAGGTCCAGGGATGCGGCGCCCGGTCGGCGCACGCCCGCCGCCGTGGACATGATCACCTTGAGCATCGCCAGGTATTCATCGACATGGGCCGCGCCTTCGCGAAACGGGTAACCGGTGCCGATCAGCGAGCCTTCCAGGGTTCGCTGGGTGCTCACGCGGATCTTTTTGCCTTCGAGTTGCGCGCCATCGCCGCGCGAGGCGGTAAAGAATTCCTGACGCATGGGATCGTAGACGACGGCTTGCTGCAGGCGGCCGCGGTGCTCCACCGCAATCGAGACGGCAAATGTGGGGAATCCATGAAGAAAGTTCGTGGTGCCATCGAGCGGATCGATGATCCAAACGAACTCATCGTCGCCGCTGCGGCCCGATTCTTCGGCAAGAATCGCGTGCTGGGGGTAGCTGCGCCGGATCGTGGCGATGATATCCGCTTCGGCCTTGCGGTCGATGTCGGTGACGAAGTCATTGCGACCCTTGCTGTCGACTTTTAAGGAATCGAGTCGCGACAGGCTTTTGACGATTAAATCGCCGGCACGCCGCGCGGCGCGCATAGCGATATTGAGCAGGGGTTGCATAAGGTGGCGCTAGAATATCATCAGTGACCACCCTCGTTCGCATCGTACTGATCGACCCCAGCCATCCGGGCAACATCGGCTCGGTTGCGCGCGCCATGAAGAATATGGCGCTCTCGGATTTGGTGCTGGTACGCCCGCGCTCATTTCCGCATGCGGAAGCCGATGCGCTGGCGGCGGGTGCGGACGACATTTTGGCGGGCGCCCGCATCGTCGGCAGCGTCGCCGAGGCCATCAGCGACTGCGCTTTCATCGCCGGCACGACCTCCCGGCCGAGGTCATACTACTGGGAGTTCACGACGCCGCGCGAGGTTGCCGGCCGCATCGTGGCGCTGCCCGAAGAGAACCGCGTGGCGCTGTTGTTCGGATCCGAGCGCTACGGACTGGCGACCGAGGATTTGAATCATTGCAATGTACTGGTACGGATCCCGGCGAATCCGGAATATTGCTCGCTGAATCTAGCGATGTCGGTGCAGCTCGCCGCGTACGAGATTTTCATGGCGCGCGAGCAGCCCCATTCGCACACGCAGCTCGAAATGCCCTTGGCTCCGTCGGGCGATGTCGAACATTTTTACGCGCACCTGCATCAGGTCCTAAACGAAATCGATTTCGAGGATCGCACCGGGCACCTCATGGAGCGCCTGCGCCGTCTGTTCAATCGCGCGCAGCTCGACCGCAATGAACTCAACATCATGCGCGGGATCTTGAGCGCCGTGCAGGGTAGGCGAGCATCCTCGGCGCGGCGCTCGGAATGAAAGCAGCGAAGATACCGGTGTACTTGGATCACGCATCGACCACCCCGGTCGATTCGCGCGTGGCCGCGCGCATGGCCGAGATTTTGAATTCCGAGACTGAATTCGGCAATCCGGCTTCGGCGAGCCACCACTACGGCGACGTTGCACACGCCCTGGTCGAGCAGGCGCGGTGTCAGGTCGCGGCGGCCGTGGGGGCTGCACCGAACGAGGTGGTGTGGACATCGGGCGCCACCGAAGCCAACAACTTAAGTCTATTCGGCGCTGCTCAGTACTATCGGGAGCGCGGCCGTCACATCGTCACGTCACGAACGGAACACAAGGCGGTGCTCGATCCCTGCCGTGAACTGGAACGGCGAGGATGGCAGGTCACCTACCTGGTGCCCGATGGCGAGGGACTGCTCGATCCCGATCAAGTCGCTGCCGCACTGCGGCAGGACACCGTGCTGGTATCCATCATGCACGTCAACAACGAAATTGGCGTGGTGCAAAATATCGGCGCCCTCGGCGCGATTTGCGCGCGGCACGGCGGCGCATGGCTGCATGTGGACGCAGCGCAGAGTGTTGGGAAATGCCCGATCGATTTTGCGGGTCTCGGTGTCGACTTGATGTCCCTGTCGGGCCACAAAGTGTACGGTCCGAAGGGAGTCGGCGCGTTGCTGGTAGCGCAGCGCAAGGACGGGTCTCGCAGCGCGCGCGCGCAGCTCGCGCCGTTGCTATTCGGCGGCGGCCAGGAGCGGGGCTTGCGGGCGGGCACGTTGGCAACCCACCAAGTGGTCGGGATGGGCCTGGCATTCGAACTGGCCTCGTCCATATCGTCCACGGAAACCGTGCGCGTCGCGCAGCCGCAGCGGCGGCTGTGGCAGGGCTTGGCGTCGATCGGCGGCGTGCTGCGCAATGGCAGCGTCTCGCATTCTGTGCCGCACGTGCTCAACGTGTCGTTCGAGGGCGTCGAAGGGGAAAGTCTGCTTGCCGCGGTACGCCCGTATCTGGCTGTGTCGGCAGGATCTGCCTGCAACTCGGCCCTGGCGGAACCCTCGTACGTACTGCGCGCGCTGGGCCGCAGCGAGCGCTTGAGCGAAAGCAGCCTGCGGTTCGGACTCGGCCGCACCACCACGACAAGCGATATCGATACGGCGGTCGCGGTCCTCTCCCGAGAAGTGGGCCGTCTGCGCGACATTGCCGGCGCGCGGTCCGGCAAGGTACCGGATGCGGTAGCTGGAGCGTGAACTACAGCGAATTGACGCGCCGCTATTTCGAGTCGCCGACTGGTGTGGGTGAACTATCCGGCGCCGGGGTATTCCGTGGCGCGGCGGGCAATCGCGAGCAGGGCACTTGGGTGCAGTTCGACCTGCAGTGCAAATCCGGAACGCTGCTGGCAGCGCGGTTTTTGGCTTTTGCGTGCCCGCATACCATTGCCGTGTCGGCCTGGCTCGCTGAGCAGTCGGTGGGAAAGGCGGTCACGCGTACGCTCCCCGAGAGTGTTCAGGATTTGCGCGATCGATTCGACGTGCCGGTCGACAAGATGGGCCGCCTGTTAATCATCGAAGATGCGTGGCTCGCGGCCGCGGTTCCGGCCATTGACTACCGCGGATGAGCACCCACATCGGTAGGTGTGCGGATCGCGCGCGCGTGAACGAGGTTTAATTAAAAACGCGCTTTGGTTCCGTACGGGCGAGGCGCCTACGTGTTATCTATGGTGCCTCATAGCTGAACTTTGGTGAGGTACAGCGCAGCATGGCGATACTACTGACGGAATCGGCGGCCAATCGGGTAAAAACTCATTTGGCGCAGCGCGGAATCGGCGTCGGTTTGAGAGTTGGAATCAAGAAAACCGGTTGTTCGGGCTTCGCCTACGTGGTGAATTACGCCGACGCCATCAATCCGGAAGATGCGGTTTTCGAGGCACGCGGCGTCAAAGTCGTGGTTGATCCCTTAAGCCTGCCGTTGATCGATGGCACGCTCGTGGATTTCGTCAAACAGGGGCTTAACGAGGCGTTTAAGTTCCAAAACCCGAAGGCGAAGGGCGAATGCGGTTGCGGCGAGAGCTTTAACGTTTAGGCGCTCCGCGCCGACTAAATCGGCCGTCCGGCCGATTTGAACGCCCGCGGAGCGGCGACCCGAAGGGCGAGGTGCGCAAGCACCGAGTAATTTCCCTGGGGAGGTTTTTTTTCAACTAATACAGGGACTTCGGTACTCGTCACGATTGCCCCCGCGCCTTCGCTCCAGTACACTTCGCGGTCTTTGTCGGCCCTGACCCCAAGGCCGATTTACGTCCATTTTCAGCGAGGTTGTGATGTCCATCGAGCGAACCCTATCCATCGTCAAGCCGGACGGCGTCGGCCGCAACCTGATCGGCGAGGTGTATCGGCGTTTTGAGCAAGTGGGTTTGAAAGTCATCGCAGCCCGCATGATGCGGTTGTCTCAGGCTGAAGCCGAGGGCTTTTACTCGGTGCATCGTGAGCGGCCCTTTTTCAAGGACTTGGTCCGCTTCATGACGTCCGGACCCGTGATGGTGCAGGTGCTGGAAGGCGAAAACGCCATCGCCAAGAATCGCGAAGTCATGGGTGCCACGGACCCCAAGAAGGCCGACAAAGGAACGATACGCGCGGATCTTGCGACCAGCATCGATGAAAACATCGTGCACGGCTCCGATGCCAAGGATACGGCCTCGCGGGAAATCGGTTATTTCTTCCGTGAAATTGAGCTCTGTCCGCGTACGCGCTAGCGTAGCGGCGGAAAAGGAGAACTTTAAGTGTCGAGCGACCGCGTGAATCTGCTGGGGCTTCCCCGCGCGCAGCTCGAGACGTTCGTTGCGACGCGTCTCGGCGCGAAGCCATTTCGTGCCCGGCAGCTGATGAAGTGGATCTATCGGCGTGGCGCCGCGGATTTCTCCACCATGAGTGATCTTGCGCAAGAGTTTCGCGCGCAGCTCGGCGCGATCGCCGAGATCACGGTGCCGCAGATTGTGACCGAACAAGTTTCGAAGGACGGCACCCGCAAGTGGATGCTGCGCATGGACGAGGTCCAGGGGATCGAGACAGTCTATATCCCTGAACCCGATCGCGGCACGCTATGTATCTCGAGTCAGGTGGGCTGCGCCATGGACTGCACTTTTTGCGCCACCGCTCAGCAAGGATTCAACCGCAATTTGAGCGCCGCGGAAATCGTCGGCCAGGTGTGGCTGGCGCAGCGCGAACTGGCGCGATCGAGCGGCGATGATGTGGGCGAGGGCCGTCGCAAGATCACGAATATCGTCTTTATGGGCATGGGCGAGCCGCTCGCCAATTACCGCAATGTCGTGCCCGCCATGCGCATTTTCCTCGACGATTTGGGCTACGATTTATCGCGGCGCCGGGTGACGTTGAGCACCTCCGGGCTGGTGCCGCAGATCTACAAATTGGCCGAAGAATGCAATGTCGCCTTGGCGGTTTCATTGCATGCGCCGAACGATGAATTGCGCAACGAACTCGTGCCCATCAATCGAAAACATCCGATTGCCGAATTGCTCACCGCCTGCTGGCACTACATCGATCAGCAAAACGGCCGCAGCATTACCTTCGAATACGTCATGCTGGATGGTGTGAACGACAAGCCGGAGCATGCGCGGCAACTCGCCCGCCTGATGCAGGGCCATCCGGCCAAGCTCAACCTGATTCCCTTCAATGTGTTTCCAGGCACCCGGTATCGCCGTTCCGCGGCCGCGACCATTTTGAAGTTTCGCGACATACTGAACGATCACGGCGTCATCGCGACGACGCGCCGAACGCGCGGCGATGATATCGAGGCGGCGTGCGGGCAATTGGCGGGCAGGGTCACGGATCGCACGCTGGTGCGCCTCGGGACGAGAATCTCCACGGTGTCGCGCACCCCGGCAGAAGTTCAATGAAGCCCAATCCGAAATTATTTCGTGCAATACCCGTGCTCGCCGTGATGGCGGTGTGGACTCTGACCGCGTGCAACCACAATCCTCCGGCTTATCAGCGCCCGGTGCGCACCTACAAGAAGGAACCCGCCAAGGCGGCGATCGCCAATATGCAGTTGGCCATCGAGTACCTGAAGCTCGGCCAGCTGTCGAACTCGCGCGAATGCATCGAAAAGGCGCTCAGCGAGGATTCCTCAAACGCGGACGTGCAGATGACGGCGGGTCTTGTGTACGAACGCATCAACGAAATGTCGAAGGCGGAACGTGCCTACGATGCCGCCAACCGGTTGGGGAAGGGGGATCCTAACATCGCCAACACCTACGCCGTCTTTCTGTGCCGCACGGGCAAGACGGCGGCTGGGGAGAAATTATTCCAAGAAGTCGCGGTCAATCCTTTGTATCAAACGCCTTGGGTGGCATTGGGCAACGCGGGCGCGTGCGCGCGCAGCTCCGGCGACTTTGTGACTGCTGAGAATTTTTTCAATCGCGCGCTCGCGATTCGCCCGAACTACAGCGAAGGCTTGCTGCAATTGGGCAATGTCGCATTCGATCGCGGCGATGCGGCGCAGGCGCTCGACATGGTGCAGCGCTACCTGGCGGTGAATCCGCCCACCCCTGAAGTGCTGTGGCTGGGGTTCCGCGCGCAGCGCAAGCTGGGCGATGCGGTCGCGGCGGCGGTATTTGCGCGGCGCGTGCAGGCTGAATTTCCGGATTCCGAACAAGCACAAAATATGCGCAATGGCGTCAGTCGATGAGCGAGTCCGCGGTACCGCCGGGCGCGAAGCTTAAGGCCGAACGGGAGCGCCGTGGCTTGAGCGCCCAAAAAGCGGCCGACGAAATGCACTTGGATCGATGGGTGATCGATGCGCTCGAGGCGGATGACTACAAGCGCATCGGTCCGACGGTTTACGCCAAGGGTCATCTGAAGAAATACGCGGCATTGCTCGGCTTGCCGGCAGCCGAGATCCTGGCCGGCTATGAATCGCGCCCGCCCGGGCCGGTCGAGACAACCTCCGCCGGACCCAGCATGCTGCTGTCGACGCGCGAGGAGGGGCCGGCCTTCGGAAATTGGTCGCCGATGCAGATCGTGGGGTGTCTGATCGGCGCATTGCTGCTGGCCGGCGTGCTGTGGTGGAAGCCCTGGCATCAGCGCAGCAAGGCGCCCGTCAGCAGTCCGCCGGTGGCCGCGGCATCGGTCGCGGCGACGCCGGACGGAGCGGCCGAGTCCGGCGGCGTCTCCGCCGCCGTAGCCTCGCCCGTCAACTCCAGGGAGCCTGCAGCGCCCCTGGCGACGCCGGCAACCGAGAACGGCACGGCACTCCCGGCAGCCGATGCGGTTGCGGTTCCGCCCCCCGGCGCGGGCCGAGCGCGGCTGCGCTTGAGTTTCTCGGCGGATTCCTGGGTGGATGTGCATGATGCCAACGGCAAGCGCACTTTCGCGGGCAACGGACTTGCCAACAGCGTGAAGACCATCGCCGGCGCGGCTCCGCTGCGCGTGTACTTAGGCGCAGGCAGCGGCGTGCAACTGGAAATCAACGATCGCGCGGTCGCCATCGGACCGCAATTTTTCGCAGGCGATGTGGCGCGTTTCGAGGCCGGCGCCGACGGTGTCCTGCGGCGCGATTCGCGGGGCGAGCCCTCGCGCACCGATCAAGCGCACAGTGCGCCGCCGCGCGCCACGCGTCCGCCCGGCTGAGAGGACTCTTGAGCAAGATCATCGAGCCCTTGCGTGGTGTGCATGATGTATTGCCCGCGCAAATCGCAGCCTGGCAACACTTGGAGCGCATCACTCGCCAGGTTTTTGAGAGCTACGGGTATGAAGAGTTCAGAGTGCCCATCATCGAGCAAACCCAATTGTTCAAACGCTCGATCGGCGATTTCACGGATATCGTTGAAAAGGAAATGTTCAGCTTCATCGATCAGGGTGAAGATCACATCACCCTGCGTCCCGAGGCAACCGCCGGCATCGTGCGCGCGGTGATCTCCAACGGAATGCTGCGCGAGGGGCGGCTGCGCGTCTGGTGCATGGGGCCGATGTTTCGTCGCGAGCGCCCGCAAGCCGGACGCTATCGCCAGTTTCATCAAATCGACGCGGAGGCCTTCGGATTCGAGGGTCCGGATGTCGATGCGGAAATGATTTTGCTGTCGGCGAGGCTGCTTAAAGCTCTGGGACTGCATGATGTGAAGCTGCTGGTAAACTCGCTCGGTACGCCGGCATCGCGCGCCACCTATCGGGAAAAGCTCACCGCCTATTTCAGCACGCACGCGGCGTCCCTGGATGATGACAGCAAGAGGCGCTTGGCCGGCAACCCGCTGCGCATCCTCGACAGCAAGAATCCTGATATGCAGCGCATCGTCGCCGGTGCGCCGCTGCTGCTCGATTCGCTTGACGCCGAGTCTCGGGAGCATTTCGACGCTTTGTGCGCTCATTTGCGCAGCGCCGGCATCGAGTATCGCGTGGAGCCGCATCTGGTGCGCGGACTCGACTACTACACCCGCACCGTTTTCGAGTGGACCACCGACGCACTGGGTTCGCAAAGCACAGTATGCGCCGGCGGGCGCTATGACGGCTTGGTCGCGCAGCTTGGCGGTGTCGACACCCCCGGCGTTGGCTGGGCGATGGGACAGGAGCGCATCGTCATGCTGCTGCAGAAGCTGGCTCCGGAACTGCACAGACAGCGGCCGCAGGTTTATTTGGTGCTGGTTGGGGAACATGCGCAGATCCCGGGTTTCAAATTGGCGGAGCAATTGCGCGACGCCTGGCCGGAGCTGGGCCTGCAGGTCAACTTGGGCGACGGGAGTTTCAAAACGCAATTCAAGCGCGCCGACAAGAGCGGCGCCGAATTCGCGCTTGTATTGGGGGATGACGAAGCGGCCAGGGGAGTGGTGGCGGTGAAGGCGCTGCGCCGGGAACTGGCGCAAGAGGAATGCCCCGTGGAAAGAATCAGTGAACGTATAGGTATCTTATTGGGTCTCAAAGGGGGCGGGGAGCGGAATCATGGCTGAAGAATATCTGACCGACGACGAACAACTGGAAGCCGTTAAGCGCGCTTTTAGCGAATATGCCCCGTGGATACTGGGCGGCGTCGTGCTCGGCGTCGGCGGTTGGTACGGGTTTCAGAACTACCAGTCGCATAAAAACCAAGTCGCGTTTCGGGCCGCGGACCAGTTCAGCCAAATGACCGCGGCCCTGCAAATGAACGATCCGAAGAAATCCCTGCAGATCGCGGACGGCCTCATCAAGGACTTTCCGAACTCGCCGTATGCCGACCAGGCGCAATTGACCATTGCCCGGATCGACGTCGAAAGCGGTAAATCCGCCGACGCCGTGGCGCCGCTGACCCAAGTCATGAATAACTCCAAGGACACGGAGCTACAGCAGATCGCACGGCTGCGCCTGGCGCGGGTGTTGATCGATCAGGGCAAGCCTGACGATGCGATCAAGCTGCTCGCCGCGGGCACGCCCGGAAGCTTCGCGGGCCGCTACCATGAGGTTCATGGTGACGCGCTTTACTCGAAGAAGGACATTCCCGGCGCCACCGCGGAATACAACGCAGCCTTGGGTGCGAGCGACGGCGGCCCGGAAGCCGCCATGCTGCAGCTGAAACTGGCCGATCTTGCCTCGAACGAAAAGGCTAAACCCTGATGCGCCTATTGCTCCCCTTAAGTTTCGCAGCGTTGCTCATAGCCGCCGGCTGCAGCAAGGATAAAGACGTCGAGCCGCCGGCCGCGTTGGTCAAAGATTTCAAACCAACCCTCCCGGTGAAAAAACTGTGGAGCGAAGGCGTTGGCGGCGGCAAGAAGCAGATCAAGCTGCGCTTGGGCTTGGGGCCGGCGATCGACAATGGCCTGGTGTTCGCAGCGAGTCACAAGGGCGAGATCGTCGCGGTCGCGCTCGATACCGGCCGCAACGTATGGGTCAAGAAGTTGAAGGTGCCGATTTCCGCAGGACCGGCGGCGGGCTCCGGCATTGTCGTGGCCGGCAGCAGCAAAGGGGCGGTCATCGCATTGGATGGCGCCACCGGCCGTCAGCTGTGGCGCTCGCAGGTCAATTCGGAACTCCTGTCCTCTCCGGCCATCAGCGAAAACGTCGTGGTGCTGCGCTCGGTCGACGGCCGACTGCACGGTCTCGAAACGCGTACCGGGAAGCAGCTCTGGTCGGTCGAGCAGCAGGTCCCGCGCTTGAGCTTGCGCGGCACGGCCATCCCCATCGTCGCCAAAGAAGTCGCGATCAGCGGATTCGACAACGGCAAGGTCATGGCAGTCTCCCTGACCACGGGCGACACGATTTGGGATACGGCATTGGCGTCTCCGCATGGCCGCACGGAACTGGATCGGCTCGTCGATATCGATTCCGCTGTCCGAGTGGTCGGTGAAAACGTCTTTGCAGCGGGGTTTCAGGGACGCACGGCGATGCTCGCGCTCGATTCGGGGCAGCTCTGGTGGTCGCACGACATGTCGAGCTATCGCGGGCTGGCGGTCGACGCCGACAACTTATATGTCACCGAGTCCGACGGGACCGTGGTGGCGATGCGCCAGCGCGACGGCGCCGAACTGTGGCGCAATGACAAGATCAAGCGCCGCGGATTGAGCGCTCCCATCGTGACCAGCACGGCAATCGCCGTCGCCGACTTCCAGGGCTACATACACTGGCTGGACAAGAACACCGGTGTGCTCGTGGCAAGGGAACGCATCGCGAAGCAACGGGTTTCCAATCCGCCGGCCGGCGCGGACGACACCATCGTCGTACTGACCGACGGCGGTACCCTGGCGGCGTACCGAGCCACTCCTCGAGTTTCGAGCCCGCCTCCTGCGCCCGCCGCGACTCAAGCGGCGCCTGCGGCAGCACCGGTCAATGAGCCGGCACCGCCGGCTGAGACGCCGCCGGCGCCGGCGAGCACCGAGACGCCGCCTCCCGCCACCGAGACCCCAGTTCCCTCCGCGACTCCGCCTCCCTCCGCGACTCCGCCTCCCGCCGCGCCGCCGCCTCCCCCTTAAGGCGTAGGCGTGCTTCCGGTAGTCGCATTGATCGGCCGCCCGAATGTGGGCAAGTCCACCCTGTTCAATGCCATGACCGGCACCCGCGACGCGCTGGTTGCGGATTTGCCCGGACTGACGCGCGACCGGCAATACGGCTTCGCCCGGCGCACGGAGGTACCGTGCATCGTCGTCGACACGGGCGGTCTGGTCGAGAACGCCGACTTAATCGAGAGCTTGATGATTGCGCAGACCGAACGCGCTATCAGCGAGGCAGACCGGATCGTCGTGCTGGTGGACGGCCGTGCAGGCGTCACGCCCCGGGATCAGTTCGTGGCGCAGCTGGCCCGCCGCAGCGGCAAGCCGCTGTTCCTGGCGGTGAATAAAACCGAAGGCTTCGATGAGGACATCGCGGTGGCTGATTTTCACCAATTGGGACTGGGAGAGCCGCTGCCGATAGCGGCGGCCCATGACCAGGGTGTGATATCGCTGCTCGAGACAGTCCTCGCGGGGCTTACTCCGGATCCGCAAGACGGTCCGGAAATGCAGGGCATCAAAGTCGCCGTGATCGGCCGGCCGAATGTGGGCAAAAGCACGTTGATCAATCGCTTGCTGGGCGAGAATCGCATGGTGGCCTTCGATCAGCCCGGCACGACGCGCGATGCCGTGCTCGTGCCCTTCGAGCGCGACGGTGAGCGCTACACGCTGATTGACACCGCGGGCGTGCGGCGCCGCTCGCGCGTCGAGGAAGCGGTGGAGAAATTCAGCGTCATCAAGACTCTGCAGGCGATTGAATCCGCCCACGTCGTCGTCGTCGTGATGGACGCCCATGATACGGTCGCCGAGCAGGACGCGAGCCTCTTGGGCACGGTGATCGAGCAGGGTCGCGCCTTGGTTCTTGCGGTCAACAAGTGGGATAACATCCCCGTCGAACAGCGGGATTTGATTCGCCAGCAAATCGAACAACGGCTGCAATTCGCCGATTTCGCGCCGCTGCATTTTATCTCGGCGCGCCACGGCAGCGGCGTCGGCGAGCTGTTCGCGTCGGTACGCAGTGTGTACGCTGCCGCCATGCGCGATATGAGCACGCCGGAACTGACGCGCGTGCTGGAAGCAGCCATCGAGAGCCACCAGCCGCCTCTTGTCAGTGGGCGGCGCATCAAGCTTCGCTACGCGCACCAGGGCGGCCGCAATCCGCCCGTGGTGGTCATCCACGGCAACCAGACCGATCATGTGCCGGACGCCTACAGGCGCTACCTGGTCAATGTCTACCGCAAGGCCTTCCAGCTGATGGGTACCCCGGTCAGAGTGGCCTTTCGGGGAGATGAGAACCCCTTTGCCGGCAAGCGCAATCCCTTGACGCCCCGGCAGGTGCGTAAACGCAAACGCTTGGTCCAACGCAATAAGCGGTAAGATCGTGATGCGCTACCACGGGGTGGTCCCTTGCGACAGTTCTTGAAAAGAAAAACCGTGCGAATCTCAGTCGTTGTGGCGCTGCTGCTTGGCGTCTATGCGATCGGAGGATTTTGGCTGGCGCCCAAGTTGTTGCGCAGCGGTCTGATGAAGGAGATTCCGAAAACACTGCCCGGCGTTACACCGGCCGTCGGTGAGATTCGCGTCAATCCATTTTTGTTCCAAGTCGAAATCAAGGATTTCTCTCTCTCGGGGGCGAACGACATCAAGCTCGTGGGGTTCGGCAGGCTGTTTGTCGACTTCCAAGTGTCCTCCATCTGGCACCGCGCCTATACCTTCAGCCACATCGATATTGGATCGCCCTTTGTAAACGCGGTCATATTCAAAGACGGCAGCTTGAATCTGGCGCAGTTGAGCCCGAAACCGGCCGAAAAACCGAAGCCGGAGCCAAAAAATGCGGAGCCCATACCCGCGCTGCGCATCGGCTCCTTCAAGGTCACTCAAGGTTTCCTGTCGTTCTATGATCGCCGGCGACAGTCCGATTTTGCGACGCGCCTGGAACCGATCAATTTCGAGCTTCAGAACTTCAGCACCGGCGTGAAGGGCGGACGCTTTACTTTCACCGGTGCCTCGAAGCTTGGCGAACGAATCGAATGGCATGGGCACCTCTCGGTGCAACCGATCGAGTCCGACGGCGAATTTCAAATCGCCGGACTGCAAGCGCACACGATTTGGGAATACCTGGAGGATCAGCTGAGCTTCCTGGTCAATTCCGGCAAAATCGATTTGAACGCAACTTATAAGTTCTCTTTGAAGGATGATGTCGATCTGCAAGTGGACGTGTCGAAAGTCGCGTTGACCGATTTTGCCGTCAGACCGAAAGATTCAGATATTGATTGGATTACGGTGCCTGAATTGATTTTGAGCGGCACCACGCTCGACCTGAAGCCGCGACGGGCGCATTCCGATTCGCTGTCCCTCGCGGGCGTAAAGCTCGTGACTTGGCTGGAGCCGGACGGCTCCTTCAATTTGCTCAAACTCGCCGCGACACCCGCACCCTCGGCACCGGTACCGGCTGCCGCGCCACCATCACCGACCCCGACCCCGACCGCGCCACCGGCGTCGCCACCGACCGCGCCACCGACCTCGAGCGTGCCTACGGGCGCGGGGGCAGCGCCGGCTACTGCGTGGGCATATGATCTGCGCGAATTTACGCTGCACGACGCCAGTGTTTCAGCCGAGGATCGACGCACCAAGCCGGCCACGAAAGCGCTTCTGGCGCCCCTGTCCATCAAGGTCATCGGCGCCAATCTGGATCTTGCGAAAGCCCTGACCGTCCAGCTCGATTCAAAGATCAATGGCGCCGGTTCATTGAGTGTGGCGGGAGTTGTCACCCCGCAGCCCCTGGATGCGAACCTGACTTTAAAGCTGGACGGCGTGGAACTGGCCGCCATTCAGCCATACATTGCGCAGTACACCTCCATGACCCTGCTGGCGGGAGCCTTGAGCGGCGATGCCAAGGTTCACTACGGCCCGAAGCAACCTGCATTGCAATTCGGCGGAAATATCAGCGTCGCGAATTTGCATACCGTCGACAACGCGCTGCATGAGGACTTCATCAATTGGGAGCGCTTGGATATTCAGGGACTGAATTTCCAGCACGATCCTGATCGTCTGGATATAGATCAAGTCACAGCGCGCAAGCTGTATGCGCGAGTCATCATCGAACCCGATGAGTCCATCAACGTGAAGCGCGTGTTGACAGGCCCGGGCGCCACGGTGGTGCGCCCAAGCGGAAATACCGGGCCGCCGATCGCCGCGACCGCGGAGCCGGCACCGGCCGCACCATTGCCCCGCACGCGCATGAAGTCGGGGCCCGCGAAGGGCGCGGCGGCTGCCGCAGCGCCCGCAGCGTCCGCGCCGAACGCAGCGCCGTCCATGCCGATGTCCATCAAGAGAATCGTTTTAAAAGCCGGCCAGGCCAATTTCGCCGACCTGTCGGTGATGCCCAACTTCGCGACCGGCATCCAGAATCTCGAGGGAACCGTACTGGGTCTCTCCTCGAAGGCAAATTCGCGTGCGAAGGTCGATATTCATGGATCCGTGGATGCCTTTGCGCCCGTATCCATTTCCGGCGAGGTGAATGTGCTGAGCGCAGCCCTCTACACGGACCTGACGATGAGCTTCAAGAATATCGAACTGAGCACCTTCAATCCTTATTCCGGAAAATTTGCGGGCTACAACATCAGCAAGGGCAAGCTCACCACCGAGCTGCACTACAAAGTCGACGGCCGCAAGCTCGATGCGCAACATCACATCATCGTCGATCAGCTCGAGTTCGGAGACAAGACCGAAAGCAAGGACGCGGTATCTCTCCCGATCAAGCTTGCTGTGGCGCTGCTCAAGGACCGCGACGGCGTGATTGACCTGAATCTTCCCGTTACCGGTTCGCTCGACGATCCCCAATTCAAATTGGCCCCCATCATTTGGAAGGTCTTCGTCCATATCCTGGAAAGGGCGGTCACCGCGCCCTTTGCGTTGCTGGGCTCGCTGTTCGGCGGCGGCCCGGATCTGCAGTTCGTCGATTTTCAGCCTGGCGCCGCCGAACTGGATCCCGGTGCCACGGAAAAGGCCCGGACCATGGTGAAGGCCTTGGATGCCCGGCCGCAACTCAAAATCGAGATCCCGATTGCGGTGGTCAACGAGCTCGATCGCCCGCAGCTGGTCGATGAGAAGTTCCAGGCGCAAATCCACGAAATTCAGGCGGCAACCGCCCGCAAGAAATCACCCGGCCCGGCGGTCGGTTTCCAGCAATTGGACGCGGCCGCGCAGCTAGACCTGCTGACGCAGCTTTACACCAAAAATTTCGGCGCCGAGCCGAAATTCCCAGAGTCGATCGCGGCCATCAAGGCCAAACCGGAGATAGCCGCGGCGAAAATCGAATTCCTGAGCCATGAATTGCATCAGCACATCGCCATCAACGATTCTGACTTGACGGCACTGGGGCAGCAACGAGCCATGAACCTGCAACAAGCGCTGTTGACCGGTACGCAACTCGATCCGGAGCGGGTATTCCTGGTTGCCAATGACAAGGCAAAGAACCACGACGGACGGGTCCGCTTGGAATTGTCGCTGCGATGACAGCGCCGCATTACGCACCCTATTGATGCGCTAATGCGCGATTGACGCCCCTGATCGGTGCGCAAATGCAGCACGCCGCGGCCTGCGCCTTCTTTAAGCTGCTGATCGCACTCAATACTTGAAGACTGGCACAAGCGGTGCTTACCGCCCAGTCGACGCCGCCGGGGGATGCCGTAGGATGAAGCTCGTTACCGCGATAATCAAACCGTTCAAGCTCGAAGAGGTTCGAAAGGCGGTCAGCGACGTTGGCGTTCAGGGCGTCACCGTCACGGAGGTTCGAGGCTTCGGCCGGCAGCGCGGTCACACTGAGATTTATCGCGGCGCTGAGTATGCTATTGAGTTCGTACCGAAGACAAAAATCGAAATCGCGGTTGATAATGCGCTCCTCGATCAGGTGATCGAGGCTATTATCAAATCGGCCAGAACCGGGAAAGTGGGGGATGGAAAAATCTTTGTCTTTGACCTGGTGCAGGTCGTGCGCATCCGAACGGGTGAGCGCGACGCGAGCGCCATTTAGACCTGAGGAAATAATGAAAAAACTGCCGATGCTGGCTTCTCTTGCGATGTCGACGCTGGTGGTGCCGGCGGCGTGGGCCGATACGCCGGCCGGGCCGATCCTCGTCAGCGTGGACAAGATCAGCGCCGGGGATACCGCTTGGATGCTGACGTCCACGGCGCTCGTGCTGATGATGTCGATACCGGGCTTGGCGCTTTTCTACGGCGGCATGGTGCGCAAGAAAAATGTGCTCGCGACGCTCATGCAGACATTCGCAATCGTCTGTGTCGTGACCATTCTGTGGTGGCTGGTCGGCTATTCATTGGCCTTCACGCCCGGCAGCGCTGTTTTGGGAGGCTTCAGCCGCGCGCTGTTCAACGGCATGACATTCATGCATGACCCGGTCAACAAGCTGTCCGTTTCGCATCTGGCATTGACCATTCCCGAAACGGTCTATGCCATGTTCCAGCTAACTTTCGCCGCCATTACCCCGGCACTGATCTGCGGCGCATTTGCCGATCGCATGAAATTTTCCGCCATGCTGGTATTCATGGCCGCCTGGTCTTTGTTGGTGTATGCGCCCATTGCCCACATGGTTTGGGAGCCTACCGGATGGCTGAACGTCGCCGGCGTCCTGGACTACGCCGGCGGCACCGTCGTGCACATCAATGCGGGCATGGCGGGCCTCGCAAGCTGTTTCGTGCTCGGCAAGCGTTTAGGCTATGGGCGCGAAGCCATGCCGCCCCACAATTTGACGCTGACTTTGATCGGCGCATCCCTGTTGTGGGTGGGCTGGTTCGGATTCAACGCCGGTTCGGCCGGCGCTGCGGACGGGCGCGCAGGCCTCGCGATGCTGGTGACGCAGCTGGCAACGGCGACGGCTGCTCTGGGTTGGATGTTTGCCGAGTGGATTGCCAAGGGCAAGCCCAGCGTCCTCGGAATTGCATCCGGCGCTGTTGCGGGACTCGTTGCCATCACCCCGGCGTCGGGCTTTGTCGGTCCGACGCCCGCCGTGATTATCGGCTTGGTGGCCGGGGTCGTGTGCTTCGTCGCCGCCACTTCGCTCAAACATGCGCTGAAATACGACGATTCGCTGGATGCGTTCGGCGTGCACGGGATCGGCGGCATCATCGGTGCGCTGTTGACCGGTGTCTTTGTCAGCAAGGAAATCAGTGGTGTGGACGGCTCGGTGTGGATTCAGCTCAAAGGCGTCGCGGTTACCGTCGTCTATGGTTTTGCGGCGAGTTTCATCATCCTGAAAATTATCGACATGAGCATCGGGCTGCGCGTCACCGAGGAGCAGGAACGCGAAGGCCTGGATATTTCCCTGCACGGGGAGAGTATCGAGTAGCGTTCGCCGGAGTCGCCGGATGGGCGTAAACTGGCGTTAACAAGGAGCGCCAGATTGCCCATCCTCGACATCCTTTTGATCGCGCTGGTGGTCATCGTCATATCCGGGCTGCGTGTCGCGCAACAATACGAGCGCGGCGTGGTTTTCCGGCTCGGCCGCTACATGGGGCTGCGCGGACCGGGCTTGTATTGGATCATTCCCTTAGGGATTGAACGCTCGGTACCGGTGGATATCCGCACCCGCACCGTGTCCGCGGAGCAACAAGAAACCATTACCCGCGACAGTGTGACCATCAAGGTCAACGCGGTACTTTGGTACCGAGTTACCGATGCGGCCAAAGCCGTCATCGAAGTGGCGGATGCTCCCGCGGCCGTGTATCAATTGGCGTTGACCGGCTTGCGCAACATCATCGGCCAGCATGATTTGGATGAAATCCTGCAGGAGCGCAACAAGATCAACACCTTGTTGGGCGACAGCATCTCCGGGTCCACCGTGGCCTGGGGTTTGGAGGTTCAGCGCTTCGAAATGAAAGATGTGGAACTGCCGAAAGCCATGCAACAAGTGATGGCCATGCAGGCGGAAGCCATTCGCGAAAAGCGCGCACGCATCATCAAGGCCGAGGCAGAACTCGAAGCGTCAGTGAAGCTGTCGGCGGCCGCGGCGCAGATCGCAATGAATCCGGCAGCGCTGGAATTGCGGCGCATGCAGATGATTTCCGAAGTCGGCGCCGAGAACAACAGCACCACCGTGCTGATGATTCCATCGGATTTCGTTTCCCTGGCACATACGCTGAACGAGTATCTTGCGCGGCAACGGCCGGCAAAGCCGGAGGGAAACCTCGAGAAAAACTAACGGGATCATGTCATTCCGGCATTCGGAGTGGCGGATCAGCGTTCGGGCGGCCTGTCCGCTTTTTGCGACAGTCGTTGTTGCAGAGATTTTGCAGCCGAATGATTCGTGATCAAGGTCTCATTTTGCGACCGATTATGCCGGTTAATCTCCTCCTGCCCCACGACCCACTGGTACACGGAGAAAACCGAATGAGCAATCCCTACAACAGCGCGACCGAGCGAGCATCAATTCTGGGTCCGACGCTCTATTTCAAGGGTGACCTGACGGCCGAAGAAGATCTGTTGATTCAGGGTCGCGTGGAGGGATCGATTACTCATACGCAGCGTCTGACCGTGGGCCCGCAAGGCACCGTCAAGGCGAATATCAAAGCGCAGCTGATCATCGTCGAGGGCACCGTGGACGGCGACCTGCAGGCTGAGAAATCCGTATTCGTAAAGGAGACGGCCAAGGTCTGCGGGAACATTTATGCGCCCACCGTCAGCATCACCGAAGGCGCCAATTTCAGCGGCAGCATCGACATGGACGGTAAAAAAGCCGGTGCCGGTCAACAGCCGGGCAAATTCGATCCGGTCCGACCCTCCAAAGCCGCCGGTGGCGTCGCCTAACAATGTCGTGGTTCAAGAAACCTCTCGATGGAGATGATCTCATGATGAATGCGAACTCAAGCCGCTCCGGCGCGCCCGAACCTTCCTTGACACGCCCCGAGCCGCGAGTACCGGGCGCCGAACCACGATCGCCCGCGCCGCGCATCTCAGAGCCGTCGCGTACACCTGATGCCAAGGCAGCGGAACCGGCGTCGCGGGCTTCCGTCCTAGGTCCTACATTGAAATTTCGCGGTGAACTGTCAGCCCAAGAGGATCTGATCGTTCAGGGCAGCGTGGAAGGGTCGATCACTCACACGCAAAGCCTCACCATCGGTACCGATGGCACGATGAAGGGTGATGTCCGTGCCCGAGTCATCGTCATCGACGGCAAGGTCGAGGGCGATCTGTATGCCACCGAGTCGGTCAACATCCGCGCCACCGCCAAGGTCAAAGGCAACGTCTTTGCGCCGCGTGTGGGGATCAGCGAGGGAGCGTTTTTCCAGGGCCAAATCGAAATGCAGCCTTCGGGTGCGGCCGTACAAGAGCACAGTGCACGCCTGCGTCAGGCGGCGCTGTCACCGCCGATTGAAGGACTCGCCGTCGATCAGATGTTGGGTGGGTCTTGAGAAATTGACGGTCATTTTGGCACGAACAATTCCGGATCCACCCAGGCGCGATTGAGGCTCAAGCCCCAATGCAAATGCGGCCCGGTCGCGCGGCCGGTCATGCCGACCGCGCCCAGCGGCGTTCCTGCGGCTACGCGCTGACCGGGTTTCACGTCGATGGCGCTCAAGTGGCAATACATGCTGATCAGGCCGCGGCCATGGTCGACAAATACCGTATTGCCATTGAAGAAGTAATTGCCGGTGTCGATGACGGTGCCGCCGATCGGCGCTAAAACCTTCGTGCCGCTGGGTGCAGCGATGTCCATGCCCATGTGCGGATTGCGGGACTCACCGTTGAATATGCGGCGCATGCCAAAAGAGCTGCTGCGCACGCCGGGTACCGGTTGTTCCAAGCGCAGCGTCGGCGGCTGATCGTCAGTCCAGCGGCTCATCGCATGATCGATGATCAACTTCTCGCGATTCACCCGTTCAAGATCGGCGCGGGATAGGTTCACCTGCGCCGGTGCCACTTTGAGGGACTGACTGGCGTAGGTTTTCTCGCCGACACTGAATTCGACTTCCCGCCGCGCATCGTTGCTGTGTATCAGAACCTGCCGCGGCGCCACGGGCGCGGACAAGGGAATACCGATGATGGCGAGCCAATCCGCTCCGTCCTGAATCACCATGGCGCGATTCCCGTCGACCTCGACATAGGGCATCGAATCGCCGTGCACGTCGAGGCGGATGATTTTCACGCCGCCCGGCACCGCGCTCTCGCGCGGCAACACATAGGCAAGGCCGAGAGCCGGACCCAGGCAAAGCAGCAGCAGCATGTAGCGCCTCACGACCCCTCCACCTTGGCGCGAATTTTCCCCACCGCGAGGCGCGCTTCAATGACGGTTCCCGGTGCCGCGTCCGCGGCGTCGAGCAAAATCCCGCCGCCTTCGCGACTGACGATGGCGTAACCGCGCTCCAAGGTCGCCAGCGGGCTTACCGCGTTCAGCGTGCGCACCAGAGGCGAGAGCCCCTCCCGCGCAAGATGCAGCCGCACGAGCACCGCGGCCTTGAGCCGGGCGAACAAGGCGGCTTGCCGGGCGGCCGCCCCTCGAACGCGCGCCACCGGACTTAATTGCCAGAGCCGGCTACGGCGCTCACCCAGTGCCGAGCGGCGGTCGGTGAGGATCTGCCGCAGTGCCCGCGACATACGCTGTTCCAAGTCGTCCAGACGTTGCGTTTGCTGCGATAATCTCGCCGCTGGACTGACCAGCGCCGCGCGCCCGACCAGCCAGCGCAGCCGTTCGCGCTGCGCCTCGACTCTGCGAAGCAAACCGCGCTGCAAGCGCTGCGCGAGGCGCGCCAAGGAGGCGAGCCATTCCTCGCCGTCGGGTACGGCAATTTCGGCCGCTGCGGATGGCGTCGGGGCCCGCACATCCGCGGCGAAATCGGCGATCGTGAAGTCAATCTCGTGGCCGATGCCGCTCACCACCGGAATTGGCGAGGCGACGATGGCGCGAGCCAGTGCCTCATCGTTGAATGCCCATAAATCCTCGAGCGAGCCGCCGCCCCGGGCCAAAATGAGGACATCGCACTCGGCGCGCCGGCCGGCCAAGCGAACCGCAGCCACGATCTCCGCGGCCGCCGTAGCGCCTTGCACGGACACCGGATAGATCAACACGGGCACGGCGGCAAAACGGCGCGCCAGCACATGCAGGATGTCGCGAATCGCGGCGCCGCTCGGCGAGGTGATGACGCCGATTCGCTTGGGGATCATGGGCAAGGAGCGTTTGCGCTCCGGCGCGAACAAGCCTTCCGCGGCAAGCTTTGCCGACAATTCCTCAAACTGGCGCTTCAGAGCACCTAAGCCTGCGTCCTCCATGTGATCGATGACGAGTTGATATTCGCCGCGCGGCTCGTACAGGCCGATGCGTGCCCTTACCAGCACTTTTTGGCCGTCCCGCGCGGCGAAAGTACAGAGGATATTTCGCTGCCGGAACATGCAGCAGCGCACCTGTGCGGCCGCATCTTTCAGTGAGAAATACCAATGTCCGGAGCCGGGTCGGGCGAGATTGGAGATCTCCGCCTCCAGCCACAGTGAGCCAAAACCGCGCTCCAGCAGCACTCGAACCTCTCGATTGAGGCGCGAAACGCTATAAACGTCGCGGTTTCCGGCTGTTTCCATGGGCGCATGATACTGCGGTTTACCGCGCAGCACCCGCAAGGTACAATGCGCCGCCTCTTAGACGAACCTGGAACGCGACTCGTATGCGGATTCTTGAAGAGGCACTCACTTTCGATGACGTGTTGCTGGTGCCGGCATATTCCGAAGTCTTGCCCCGCGATGTCTCCCTGGCGAGCCAACTGACTCGCGAAATCCGCGTCAATCTTCCCGTCGTGTCGGCAGCGATGGATACCGTCACCGAGGCGCGCCTGGCGATCACCATCGCCCAAGAGGGCGGCATCGGCATCATTCACAAGAACATGTCGATCGACAATCAGGCGCGCCAAGTCGATCGGGTGAAGAAATTCGAAAGCGGCGTCATCAGCGATCCCATCACGGTCAACCCGGACATGACCATTCGCCAAGTTCTGGAGCTGACGCGTGCCAAGAACATCTCCGGGGTGCCGGTGGTGCTCGGGACAAAAGTGGTCGGCATCGTCACCCATCGTGACCTGCGCTTCGAGACCAAGCTGGATGCGCCGGTTTCTTCGGTCATGACGCCGAAGGATCGATTGATTACCGTGCGCGAAAACGCTCCGAAGGACCAGGTGTTGGCGCTGCTGCACAAGCATCGCATCGAGAAAGTATTGGTGGTCGCGGGTGACCATGAACTGAAGGGCATGATCACCGTCAAGGATTTTCAAAAGGCGACGGAATTCCCGAATGCTTGCAAAGACAGCGTAGGGAGCCTACGCGTCGGTGCCGCAGTAGGCACATCGCCGGACACGTTGGACCGAGTCGGAGCATTGCGCGATGCCGGGGTCGATGTGGTCGTGGTCGATACCTCGCACGGTCATTCGCGCGGTGTGCTCGATACCGTCTCGAAAATAAAATCGAAATATCCGGATATACAAGTTATCGGCGGCAATATCGTCACCGCCGAGGCGGCGCTGGACCTGGTCAAGCACGGAGCCGATGCGGTCAAAGTGGGAATCGGTCCGGGTTCGATCTGCACGACGCGCGTCATTGCGGGCGTTGGCGTGCCGCAAATCAGCGCCATTGCCCGAGTCGCCAAAGCCCTCGAGGGTACCGGCATTCCGGTCATCGGCGATGGCGGAATCCGTTATTCCGGTGACATTGCCAAGGCA